>Ga0209511_1000407_pt1 | contig 44557 bp, 39 predicted proteins | sample SSSSmetaG_FD_184141 | JGI IMG/M metagenome (GOLD analysis project Ga0209511, IMG submission 184141) | Glacier valley bacterial and archeal communities from Borup Fiord, Nunavut, Canada, to study Microbial Dark Matter (Phase II) - ​SSSS... | ecosystem: Environmental > Aquatic > Freshwater > Ice >... | reverse complement strand
GAATATCCTGCTCAGTGGCGGGCGTGATGTGCGGAAGCGAAGTAGGCTGGTCGGGCTGAGGAGAAGCGGCGGTCGGCATGGGTCGAAAACGGGTATTCGGGCGAAGGTCGGGCACAAAAGCGACTTTCGTAGCCTCGGCGGCATACGCGCGCCGCCGCGCCGGCGTTGAGGAACAGCTCGCGGCAGTTACCGCTAGTTTTCCGCCGCCCTAACCTCGCACTTTTCGCCCATGCTCCCCACTATTTTTCCGGTTCGCCGCGTCGCCACGGCCCTGTTGCTGCTGGCGCTGCCCCTGGCCGCCACCGCCCAGAACGCCCATCAGGACAGCCTGCTCCGGCGCGGCGATTTGGTGGGTGCCCGCCCGGCCGCCGCGCGCCGCGTACCGGACAGCGCGCCGCGCGCGGCCGCTTTCCCGGCCACCAGCGCCGACCCCGTGCTGGCCCGGCTGCTGCACGAGCGCGTGGACCCGGCCCGCGTACCGGCCTCACAGCTGCCCGACCTCTACGACCGCTTCCTCGAAGCCGTACGCGCCGAGCGGCGGCAGTGGAGCGCCCGCGAATGGGAAGAGGCCGGCGGTGCCCTCGCGCGCCTCAACGCCCGCTACGAGCAGGTGCGCCAGCAGCTGCCCCTCGACGAGCGCCTGAGCGTTCGCGGCGCGCAGGGCGAGTTTCAAACCCTGCGAAGCGCGCGCCGCGTGAAAGACCGACTCGACGGCGGCAAGTAATGGAACAGGCGAAAGGGCGGCCAGGATGCGGGGTATCGCGTGCGGGCCGGTAGGCGAAGTCGGCGGGCCAAAAAGCGGTGCCTGGGCAGTCCCCGACGGGCTTACCTTTGCCGACTCGAATTCAGCGGGCTTCACTGAAGCCAATTACTGAAGGCATTCCTGGATTTGCCTGATGCCCTGATTGTTAAATCAGTGGACGATGGCTGCCGCGCGAACCCGGCCCTGGCCCCACACTCGCCCAACACCTGGGGCTGACCACCTACCCGCTACCCGCAATAACCACTCATGCACATCGCCATCGTAGGCAATATCGGGGCCGGCAAAACGACGCTCGCCCACCGCCTGGCCCAACATTTCCGCTGGGAAGAATTTCTGGAAGAAGTCGCCGACAATCCCTACCTGAAGGACTTCTACGCCGACATGCCCCGCTGGGCGTTTCACTTGCAGGTGTACTTTCTCAACGAGCGCTTCCGCCAGACGCAGCACATCAAGGCGCTCGTGCAAGCCGGCAAGAGCGTCGTGCAGGACCGCACGATTTACGAAGACGCGCACATTTTCGCCGCCAACCTGCACCAGAGCGGCCTGCTTGCCGAGCGCGACTACGCCAACTACTACGCCCTCTTCGAGAGCCTCATCAGCCTCGTCGAGCCGCCCGACCTGCTGCTCTACCTGCGCGCCGACCTGCCCAAGCTCATCGGCCAGATTGAGAAGCGCGGCCGCGAATACGAAGACTCCATCAGCATCGAGTATTTGCGCAATCTCAACGAGCAGTACGAGCGCTGGATTGCGGGCTACGAGCACGGCAAGCTGCTCATCGTGGACGTGAACGAGCTGGACTACGTGCGGCGGCCCGAAGACCTGGGCGACATCATCGAACGCATCAATAGCAAGCTGTTCGGGCTGTTTTAGACTGGGTAAACACCACGTAAATCCGTCCGCCTGTCGTATATCGCGGCAACAAAAGCACTATTTTCTGCCCCTGATTGCCGACATAAAAAAATCACTGCCGCGAGTGAAGCTTGCGTCGAAGCTTACTCGCGGCAGTGATTTTTAGCCAGGTCGATTTCACACCCGCTCCAGCACCAACGCTGAGGCCCCGCCGCCGCCGTTGCAGATGCCGCTGACCCCGATGCGGCCGCCTTCCTGGCGCAGCACGCTGATAAGCGTCGTGATGATGCGCGCGCCCGACGCGCCGAGCGGGTGACCCAGCGAAACGGCCCCGCCATAGACGTTCACCTTTGTGCCTTCCAGGTTCAGCAGCCGGTTGTTGGCCAGGCTCACGACCGAGAACGCCTCGTTGATTTCATAGAAGTCCACGTCGCTCGCGTTCAGCCCAGCGTTTTTCAAGGCTTTGGGGATGGCCAGGGCGGGCGAGGTGGTGAATTTTTCGGGGGCCTGCTCGGCATCGGCGAAGCCGCGGATGATGGCCAGTGGCGTGAGGCCCAGCGCGGTGGCTTTCTCGCGGCTCATGAGCAGCACGGCGGCGGCCCCATCGTTGAGGGTCGAGGCGTTGGCGGCCGTCACGGTGCCGTCCTTGCCAAAAGCGGGTTTGAGGCCGGTGAACTTGTCGAATTGCACCTTCGTGTACTCCTCGTCGTCTTCGACAACCGTCGTTTTGCCGCGCGCTTCGATGGTGACGGAGATAATCTCGTGCTTCTTTTTGCCGGCGCGGGCAGCTTCGGCGCTGCGCTCGTAGCTCTGCCGGGCGAAGGCATCCTGGTCTTCGCGGCTGATGCCGTGCTCGCGGGCCGTCATGTCGGCCGCCACGCCCATGGCGAAGTCGTGGTACGGGTCCCAGAGGCCGTCTTTCATCAGGCCGTCAATCATTTGGCCGTTGCCGTACTTGGCTCCGAAGCGAGCTTTGTCGAGGTAATAGGGCACGTTGCTCATGCTTTCCATGCCGCCGGCCAGCACCACTTCGGCCTGCCCCAGCATGATGGCCTGCGCCCCGTACATGATGGCCTTCATGCCGCTGGCGCACACCTTGTTCACGGTCGTGCATTCCACCGAGTCGGGCAAGCCGGCTTTCTTGGATGCCTGCCGCGCCGGGGCCTGCCCCAGATTGGCCGAGCACACGTTGCCCATGATGACCTGCTCGACCTCGGAGCCGCTCACGCCGGCCTGCTCCAGCGCGCCCTTCAGGGCAATAGCGCCCAGCTCGATGGCCGTCAGCGACGACAACACGCCGCCGAATGAGCCGATGGGCGTACGTACGGCTGAGACGATAACTACTTCTTTGATTTGCATATGGGTGGGAAAAGTGGGGCGAGCTTCTGCTCGCGGTAGGTTGAAACCCGAAATAAAAAATAGTCCTCAAAAGTACGCCGCTGGTTTCGGCAGCAGCCTCCGCGCGCCACACCTGCCCACCGCGAGTTGAAGCTCGCGCCACCCCGCTCACCACGTCGGCTGGCCGGGCGCGGGCGCGACTCCGGTATGCGGCAGCGGGCGCTGCTGCAAATACTGCTGCTCGCTGGCCCGGAGCGCGTCGAGCAGCTGCTGGGCCTGGGCGGGCGACAGGTTCATGGCCCGCAGACGCTCGCGCTGGGTTTGCAGGTCGCGGTCGGTGGCGGTGGCCGCCTCGGTGCCGGGGCCTGAGGGTCGCCCGGCCGCCCCACGGCCGCCAGGGTCGAGGCCGCGCGTAGGGCCGGGCGCGGAGCCGGTGGGCGTGGGCCGCGCCGGGCCGCCCGCGCCGGGTTCCAGGCGCGGCGGGGCAGCCGCGCCGGAAGTAGCTGGTGACGTACCCGTGCCTGGTTGGGGCGAACCAGCGGGCTGGGGCTGCTTGGTCGCGGGCGAATTGGTACTCGGCACCAGCGGCGCGCCCGGCGGCGACTGACCCAACCGGGGCGTGGGTTTGGAGCCGGATTTGGAGCCGGATTTGGAGCCGGATTTGGGCGGCGCGGGCGGGTTCTTGGCCGCATCGGGGCGCTGATTCTGGGTGGTCGAATCGCGGGGGGCGGGCGATGGTGGGCGCGGCTGAGCGGGCGACGGCGCGGCACCGGGCGCGGGCGGCGCGTCGGCGGGCTGCCCGGCCAGGTACTCGCTCAGTACCTCGTAGTTGTAGCGGGCCACCGCGTTGGTCGGGTCGAGGCGCAAGGCTTGGCGGAGCAGGCCGATGGCGGGCGGCAGCTGCCCCTGCGCGGCCAGCGAACCTGCTAGTTGCTGCCGGGCCGCGCTGGCGATGGCGGGCGGCACGGTCGCGCCCAGCAGCTGGGCGTAGGTGCCGCGCGCGGCGGCCAGCTGCCCAGCCAGCGTCTGCGCCTGGGCCAGGTTCAGTAACAGCTCTGGCGACGGCCCCGCGTGCCCGGCCAGCGCGACGGCCCGTTCCAGATGCAGCACCGCTTCGGTGGGCTGCCCGCGCCGGGCGGCGGCCAGGCCCTGGGCCTGGGCCAGGTTGTGCTCGCGCACCCGCGTCAGCCAGCCCCAGCCCGGCAAGCCGACCCCCAGCAGCACGAGCCACGACGCTAGCAAGGCAGTTTTCATGATAGCTGACGAATACGTAGAACTCTAACCGTAAGCAGGCTGTCGAGCAGCAGCAGGACCAGCGCCGCGCCCAGTGGGTAGCGGTAGCGGTTGTCGGCCACGGCTACCGTGCGGCCGGCGGCGCGGCTGGCCTCGGCCGGGGGCAGGGCGCGCAGGCGGGCCAGCAGCGTAGGCAGGCCGTTTTCGCGGTCGTTGAGCGCCACGTATTGCGCGCCGGTCTGGGCGGCGATTTGCAGCAGCGGCGCTTCGCGCAACCGGCTGCGCACCAGCGCCCCGCGCGCGTCGCGCAAGGCCGGGCCGCGCCCGTCGGCAATGTTCGTAGCGGCGCTCGTAGCCGGCACGGGGCCGCCCGCCGTCGTGCCCACGCCTACCGTGAATACCCGCGCCCCGGTGCGCCCCAGCGCCTGCAAGACCGGCTCCAGGTTTTCGCCGAAATCCTCGCCGTCGGTGAGCAGCACGGCGGCCGTGCCGCGCGGAGCCGCGCCCGCCGGCAGCCCGGCCGCCGCCGAGGTGCTCCCCGTCTCGACTCGGCTCAGCAGCAGCGCGAGCGGGGCGCGCAGCGTGGTGGGGCCGGGCGGCAGCAGCTTGGTAGTGAGGGTGCTGAGAAAAAGCCGCAGCGCCGATTGGTCGTAAGTCAGCGGGCACTGCACGGTGGCTTCGGCCCCGAACACGATGAGGCCCAGCCGGTCGGCCGGAAAGGCGGCGGTCAGCTCCGTCAGTGCGGCCTGGGCGCGCAACAGGCGGGTGGGGGCCACGTCGGGCGTATCCATCGAGCGCGACACGTCCACGAGCAGCCACAAGTCCTGGCCGGCCGTGCGCACGGCCTGTTGGCGCACGCCTAGCGCCGGTCCGAGCCAAGCCAGCAGCAGCAAGGCCCCGGCCAGCAGCCGCAGCGGCAGCTTCCAGGCCAGCCGGCCGCCGCTCAGGCTCAACTGCCGACCCAGCCGCACCGTGCGTCGCACCCGCCAGGCCAGCAGCCCCAGCAGCAGGGCCAGGCCGGCGGCGGCCAGCGCGAAGTCAGGGTAAGCCCAGGTGAGCATAAATAATTAACAATGAGCAATTAACAATGAGCAATCCGGGTTCGGGCCTGTCAGGTCAGGCAGGCTGAAATAGCTTGTTTGGGTCGTTAAGGGGCGGGCTTGGCGACTTGTGTCAGCAGTGTCGGCCAGCGCGACCTGATAATTGCCCTCTCGAAAAACTTTCGCCCAAAACTACCGCTCGTCCCGCCGCCGGGCGTATATTTGCCCCCGCTAAGGCTAACCGGGCCGAGGCAATGACTGAGAGCGGAGAAGTGGGTGAGTGGCTGAAACCAGTAGTTTGCTAAACTGCCGTAGCTCTAAAGGTTACCGGGGGTTCGAATCCCCCCTTCTCCACGGTTATGAGTTTTGAGTTGGGAGCCGGGCGTTGTTGGTTTACAGCGCCCGGCTCCTGATTCTTTTTTCGGGGTGTAGCGTAGCCCGGTATCGCGCCACATTTGGGATGTGGAGGTCGTAGGTTCGAATCCTGCCACCCCGACTTTATTTTTTTAACCATAAGGTCCTGTAGCTCAGCTGGATAGAGCAGCTACCTTCTAAGTAGCCGGTCATTGGTTCGAATCCAATCAGGGTCACTTGGCAATGTAAATTTTCCAGTTGAATATGACCTTACGAAAAAGCCCCTGCCAGCCCCGGCAGGGGCTTTTTCGTGTCCTTGAGAAACCGCGTTTTAAGTAGGTTAAATGGAATAAAAAGGCTACCTTTGGGTGTTCTCTTCCTGGCTGATTTTCCAGCCCGTTTAACCCCCTTCTCGCGCATGAGTGAAGTAGCAGAAAAACAAGCCCCCTTCTCCGCTGCCGCCGATTATTCGGCCGATAGCATTCAGGTACTCGAAGGGCTGGAGGCCGTGCGGATGCGGCCAAGCATGTACATCGGCGACACGGGTGCCAAAGGCCTGCACCACTTGGTGTGGGAAGTCGTCGACAACTCCATCGACGAAGCCCTGGCCGGGCACTGTGACCTGATTACGGTCGTCATCAACGAAGACAACTCGGTGACGGTGCGCGACAACGGGCGCGGTATCCCGGTGGGTATCAACAAGAAAGAAGGCCGCTCGGCGCTCGAAGTCGTGATGACCGTGCTGCACGCCGGCGGCAAGTTCGACAAGGACTCCTACAAAGTATCGGGTGGGCTGCACGGCGTGGGCGTGAGCTGCGTGAACGCGCTCAGCACCGACCTGAAAGTGACCATCCGCCGCGATGGGCACATGTACGAGCAGGAATATAAAATTGGCTTCCCGCAGTACGAGGTGCGTGAAATCGGGCTGAGCGACGAGCGCGGTACCGAGGTGCGCTTCCAGCCCGATGCCACCATTTTCACCGAAACCGAGTACCGTTACGCGACCATCGCCGGGCGCTTGCGCGACTTGTCGTACTTGAACAAGGGCATTCGCATCACGCTCACCGACCGCCGCGACCCGCTCACGGGCGAGGCGGCCGTGGGCCACTCGGACGCGGAAGGTTTTCGCTACGAGGAGTTTTACTCGCAGGGCGGCCTGCGCGACTTCGTGAAGTTTCTGGACGGCACCGAGCGGCCGTCGCTGCTGGCCGAGCCGATTTACGTGGAAAGTGAGGAGGGCGGGATGCCGGTCGAAGTTGCCATGCAGTACAATGCTTCCTACCAGGAAAACGTGTACAGCTACGTCAATAACATCAACACCATCGAGGGCGGCACGCACGTAACGGGCTTTCGCTCGGCCGTGACGCGGGTGCTCAAAGCCTACGGTGAGAAGAGCAAGCTCTTTGAAAAAGCTAAAGTCGAGATAACCGGCGACGACTTCCGCGAGGGGCTGACGGCCGTTATTTCGGTGAAGGTGCAGGAGCCGCAATTTGAGGGGCAAACCAAGACCAAGCTCGGCAACTCCGACGTGAGTGGGGCCGTGAACACGGTGGTGGGCAGAATCCTGAGCCAGTACTTGGAAGAGCACCCGCAGCAGGCTAACCGCATCATGGACAAGGTGATACTGGCCGCTAAAGCCCGCATCGCCGCCCGCAAGGCCAAGGACATGGTGCAGCGCAAGAACGTGCTCGGCTCGAACTCGCTGCCCGGTAAGCTCGCCGACTGCTCCGACACCAACCCCGAAGCCTGCGAATTATACCTGGTGGAAGGCGACTCGGCCGGCGGCACGGCCAAAGCGGGCCGCAACCGGGCGTTTCAGGCCATTCTGCCGCTGCGCGGTAAAATCCTCAACGTTGAGAAAGCCCAGGAGCACAAGATTCTGGAGAACGAGGAAATCAAGAACATGATTACCGCGCTCGGCGTCACGTTCAACGAGCGTAAGTCGCTGGCTTTCGGCACCGACGACGACGGCAACGAAACCGGCCCGCTCAACTTCGACAAGCTGCGCTACCACAAGGTCATCATCATGACCGATGCTGACATCGACGGCTCGCACATTCGGACCCTGATTCTGACGTTTTTCTTCCGCTACATGCGCCAGCTCGTGGACCAGGGCTACATCTACATCGCCCTGCCGCCGCTCTACCTCGTCAAGCGCGGCAAGGAAGAGCGCTATTGCTGGACCGAGGACGAGCGCCAGCTGGCCCAGGAAGAAATCGGCCGCGGCAAGCCCGAGACGGTGAACGTGCAGCGCTACAAGGGCCTCGGCGAGATGAACGCCATTCAGCTCTGGGAAACGACGATGCAGCCCGCCACGCGCTCGCTCAAGCAAGTAACCGTGGACTCGGCCGCCGAAGCCGACCACCTGTTCTCCATGCTCATGGGCGACGAAGTGGCCCCGCGTAGGGACTTCATTGAGCAGAACGCGAAGTACGCCAAGCTGGACGTGTAGGCGCGGATTTTGCAGATTGGGCGCGGATTAGCGCGGACTATTTTTTGTACTGGATTTTTTTGGATAGAAAAGGCCGCTCGTTTGGGCGGTCTTTTTTATGAGTGAATCCATTCTTCTTGTTGTTTGCGTATCACCTCTTGTTCCGCGTATTACCCGGTAAATCAGGTAGCCTAGTATTTGACTTTTTATACTGTCAGACTTTGAATATGATGGGTAATAAAATTTACAGAAGCTCACAGATACAGTGTCTTGTGAAGTCAAATAAATGTTATTGCTCTTGTTATCAATGTCAATGCTACAAGCGCTGGACATGGAGGGCTGACACAACTCGAAACGAGCATTTTTTGCTACACGAAGTGGTTGCGAAAACTTGATTTTTCCTATCAAAAACTTGCCTTGTTGTCTTTTGACAATGCTGAATTTGCCTACTTCTAAACCATTTTTTGTTACAGGAATAGTGTTTGGTATATTATTTACAGGTGCATTCGTGAGGTCTATCGAGCAAAACACGTCGTGTGAGGCATCCCTACATGAGGTTGCAAACACGACTAATAAGGTTAAATAACGTAGGCTTACGCTGCTCATGACGCGATATTAATACACTGTCCGGTCATTGCGCCCAGCCCACTCCGCAAAAGCTACTTGCGCCTCGTCGCGCAACAGCTGTTGTAGCGGCAACTGGCGCTGGTCCAGTGGTCTCTCTATCTCATCGTAGATGAATTGGTCGTCGAAGCCTACGGCCGCCGCGTCAGCTTTGGTGTTGGCGTAGAAAACGCGCGCCGGCCTGGCCCAATAGATGGCGCCGAGGCACATCGGGCACGGCTCGCAGCTCGTGTAGAGGTCGCAGCCGGTGAGCTGGAAGCTGCCCAGCGACTGGCAGGCTTGGCGAATGGCATCGATTTCGGCGTGGCAGGTGGGGTCGAGGGTACTCAGGACGCGGTTGTGGCCGCGGGCAATGATTACGCCGTCTTGGACGACGACCGCGCCGAAGGGGCCACCGTCGCCGGCCCGCATGCCGGCCAGCGACAGGCGGATGGCCTCGCGCATGAAGGCGGGGTTGGGGGCGGAAGAAATGTGTTCGTGCATAAGTGGTTAGCTAACCAACAAGGCCGCGGCAGCGGAAAAAACTTCGGCCAGGCCGGAATCTTTTGCCTGCCTGCTTGTTCTACCCTCGTGAAAGAATAGTTTTTTAAGGTGTTTTGGTTGGAAAGGCGAATGGCTCTGCTGTTCGCCTTTTTTCATGCCCGAAAATAGGGGCCGGTGGCGGCTTCGCCGGTGAGCTTGGCCGCTCCGGGGCAGCGCGCGGCATGGGCTGCGGGTGGCGTTAGCCCGGCAGTGCCGTCATTTGGGCGAAATAATCCCACTTAGCCGATGCGCGTTTTTTATATCTTGCTGCTGCTGCTCATCGCCGGTCCGGCGCTGGGGCAGGCGTTCACCCCCACCGAAATCGCCCGCTGGCAGCGGCAGGCTCAGCAAGTACGCATCGTGCGCGACGAGTGGGGCGTGCCGCACGTAAGCGGCCCGACCGATGCCGATGCCGTGTTCGGGCTGCTTTACGCGCAGTGCGAGGATGATTTCGCGCGCGTCGAGGACAACTACCTCACCGCGCTGGGTCGGCAGGCCGAGGTGCGCGGCGAGGCGGCCCTCTACGAGGATTTGCGCCAGCGCCTGTTTCTGGACTCGGCCCGGGCCGTGGTGGCGTATCGGCGTAGTCCGGGCTGGCTCAAGCAGTTGCTGCGGGCGTTTGCCGACGGCACCAACTACTACCTGGCCACGCACCCGGCCACCAAGCCCCGGCTGCTACATCGGTTTCAGCCCTGGTACCCGCTGCTGTTCAGCGAGGGCAGTATCGGCGGCAACGTGAGTGTGGTGCCGCTGGACCGCTTGAAGGCATTTTACGAGCGGCCGCGCGGGCTGGGCTGGCAAGCGCCGGCTGGGCCGAGTGCCGAAGTTGCGTCCGTTGCCACCCTCGCGCCCGACCCGTTGCGGGCCGAGCGCGAGCCGACCGGCTCGAACGGGTTCGCCATCGGCCCGAGCCGGAGCGCGAGCGGCCACGCGCTGCTGCTGATTAACCCGCATACCTCTTTTTATTTTCGGTCGGAAGTGCAGATGCGCAGCGCCGCCGGGCTGAACGCCTACGGGGCCGTCACCTGGGGGCAGTTTTTTATCTACCAGGGTTTTAATGAGAAGTGCGGCTGGATGCACACCTCCAGCCAGGCCGACTCGATGGACGAGTACCTTGAAACGGTGAGTGAACAGGGCGGTAAGTTTTTTTATCAGTACGACGGCAAGCTGCGGCTACTACCCAGCGACACGCTCTCGCTGGTTTATGTCAAGGACGGGCGGCGGCTGCGGCGGCGCTTCACCACGTACCGCACCCCGCACGGGCCGGTGGTGGGGCAGGTGGGCGGCAAGTGGCTGACGGTGCGCATGATGAACGACCCGGTGGCCGCCCTGAGCCAGTCGTATCTGCGCACTAAGGCCCGCGACTACGCCAGCTTCCGGCAGGTGATGCGCCTCAACGGTAACGCGTCGAACAACACCGTTTTCGCCGATGCCAGCGGCACCATCGCCTACTGGCACGGCAATTTTATGCCCCGCCGCCCGGCCGGCTACGACTGGAGCCAGCCCGTGGACGGGAGCACCCGCGCCACCGAATGGCAGGGCCTGCACCCCGTCGAGGACCTCGTGCAGGTGCGCGACCCGGCCAGCGGCTTTATCCAGAACTGCAACTCGACCCCTTACACCGTGGCCGGGCCGGGCAGCTCGCCCATGCCCCAGGGCCACCCCAGCTACCTGGCCCCCGACTCGGAAAACTACCGGGGCCTGAACGCCGTGCGGGTGCTCAGCCGCCGGCCGAAGTTCACGCTCGATACGCTCATCACCGCCGCCAACGACCCCCACCTGGCCGCGTTTGAGGAGCTGCTGCCCGCGCTCTTCAAGGATTATCAATTGATGATTGACGCGCCGGGCGGCACCGCGCCCGAGGGCACCGCCGCCGCCATCGAGGTGCTGCGAGCCTGGAATTTGAATTATAACGCCCAGTCCGTGGCCCAGACGCTGGCCATTTACTGGGCCGAGCGCTTGCAGCGGCTGGCCCGCGCGCGGCTGCCGACCGGCGGCCCAGAGAATGGTCAGCGTCTGAGTCAGCAGGAGTTTACGGCCTTCGTCATCGCCCGCACCACGCCCGACGAAAAGCTCGCCGCCCTAGCCGAGACCCAGGCCGAGCTGACCCGCGATTTTGGCCGCTGGCAGCTGCCCTGGGGCGAAGCGAACCGCTTCCAGCGCCTGACCGGGGCCATCAACGAAACCTTTGATGACCAGCGGCCCAGCCGGCCGGTGGCGGCCACGTCGGCCGTCTGGGGGTCGCTCAACTCGTTCGGGGCGCACGCTTACCCCGGCACCAAGCGCCGCTACGGCGACGTGGGCAACAGCTTCGTGGCGGTGGTCGAGTTTGGTCCCCGCGTGGTGGCCCGCTCCGTGGTAACGGGCGGCGCGAGCAGTCGGCCCGGCGATAAGCACTTTCTCGACCAGGCTCCGCTTTATTGCGAGGGTCGGTTTAAGGACATCTGGTTTTACCCGGAAGATATTGAAAAGCACGCCGCGCGGACGTACCGGCCGGGGGAGTAGGGGTGGCGGGGCGGCGGGCGCTCTTGGCGTGACGAACGGACGAATGAGCGTTTAATCTGCCCGGCTTACGGTATTTTCAGCCTAACCTCGTTTGAATGAAGCAGCGGCGCATATTTCCGCTCACTCTCCGATTTCAGATGAATAATCCTGCTAAAATTGCCCTCGTGACCGGCGGCAGCCGCGGTCTGGGCCGCGATATGGCCCAGCACCTGGCTGCCACCGGTACCGACGTTATCCTCACCTACCGCAGCCAGCGCGCCGAAGCCGATGCCGTGGTGGCCGACCTCCGGGCGCTCGGCCGCCGCGCCGCCGCCCTGCGCCTCGACGTGGGCCAGTTGGCTACGTTCGACGACTTTTTCGGCGAAGTCAAAGCCGCCCTGCGCGACACATTTGATGCCGAACGGTTTGATTTTTTGATAAATAACGCTGGCACGGACCTCTACGCCGCCTTCGCCGAGACGACGGAGGCGCAGTTTGATGAGGTGCTTAACGTGCATTTTAAAGGCCCGTTCTTCCTCACCCAAAAGGCGCTGCCGCTGCTAGCCGATGGCGGGCGCATCATCAACATTTCCTCGGGGCTGGCGCGTTTCTCCTACGCCGGCTCGTCGGCCTACGCCGCCATGAAGGGGGCCGTCGAGGTGCTGAGCCGCTACCAGGCCCTGGAGCTGGGCGCGCGCCGCATCGCCGTGAACGTGGTGGCCCCCGGCGCCATCGCCACCGATTTCGGCGGTGGCCACGTGCGCGACAACGCCGAGCTGAGCGCCATGATTGCCGCCCGCACCGCCCTGGGCCGCGTCGGGCAGCCCGACGATATCGGCCCGCTCGTCGCCTTTCTCTGCTCCGATGCCGCCAAGTGGGTCAATGGCCAGCGCATCGAGGCGGCGGGCGGCATTCACTTGTAAATAATCCGAAGTAGTACAAAAAGCCTTCTCACCTCGCGGTGGGAAGGCTTTTTTGGGTAGCGTGAAAACGGCTATCTCTGAGTTAATTCAGCCAGCTTTTTCAGAATACCGCTTCGGTTCTTGCCCGATAAGAGCCACTTGGGCAATCTGCTCTGCAGGCTTTGGTTGCTCCAGCCGAAAGCCGCTTGTCGGCGTTCGCGCAACGGAGCCGCCACGTATGCTTTCAGAAAGTCCAGATGCGCCAGGTTGTAAGCGTAAAGGGTTTCGTTTTTGAAGTCGGCCTGATACCACAGTGAGTATTTGAAGAATCTGTCTACGGCAGGTCCTGAGATTATCCCGTCCTGCTGCTCCATAGCCGGGTGCGCGGAAACAAAGCTGCGGGCGTTGCCGGCCCACACCTTGTTAGTGGCGCAACTCGGGCACACGAACCGGGCTTCGTATTGCTCTTCGTAAACGGCGCTGACTACAGCTTTGGCACCGCAAGTGGGGCAGACCACGAATGTCTGTTTGTCAAACGTGGATAAATGCACGAAGTCAAACCGCATTGCCGGAAGAATTAAAACCGAAACAGCGGCCGGTACGGGTTCCAGAGGCCCCACGGAATCATGGCCAGCACGAGCAGTAGGGCGATGCCGTAGTAGCGCAGGGCGGTGCGGTGCTTGCGCAAATCGTCCGGGCGCTTCTTGGACAGCGAGCGCCCGACTTGCGCCACCACGATGGCGATAACCATGAGCAGTACGTGCTGCAAGCCGAAAAAACGGACGGTGTGGTCCTTGAGCGCGCCGGCCACCTTCACGGCCTTCCAACCGTACGGACTCAGCCCGAAATACAAGCCCAGCCCGACGATAAGCTGCAACAGCATAAAGCCCACGAAGCTGGCCCCGATGGCGTTATCGGCCTTGCCGAATGGCCGCCGCGCGCTCGTGCCGGTGTAGGCATAATAAACGGCCAGCACGCCCGCGCCCAGCACGAAGTAGCGCAGCCAGGAATGCAGGTAAAGCAGGATAGTGTAGGAATTCATGCGAGAACGAAAAGCCGGTCGGACCGGATGGGTTTAGAAACTGCCACGAAGCTACGGGCTAGTTTTAAGACAGGAGACGTTAGATACGAGACAGGAGACTTTCCTCGACGAGTGTCTCCTGTCTTGTTTAAAACTCGCCCGGCTCGGGCACCGGGGCAGGCGCGCTGCCCCGGGCGCGGGCGGCCCGGCGCTCGTCGGCGATGCCCACGGCCAGGGCAATAAATATCGACACGAAGGGCAGCAGCAGCCCCAGCAGAAACCAGCGCTGAAACGAGCGTCCGTGCGAATACGCCACGTAGGCCGTGAGCGAGGCCAGCAGCGCGTCGAGCAAAAACAAGAAAAAACCGATGCTTAAAACAACTCCCATAGCCCGCGAAATTACCGCGCCCGGCCGCGCTTGACCAGGTACGCGTGCAGCACTTTGGCGAACGGCTCGCGGACATCCACCGGCACGAAATCAATTTTGAGCTGCCCGCAGCGCAACGCTAATTCCGTCTCAAACCCGCGCATGGCCACCTGGTACTGTGCCCGCACCTGGCCCGGCTGCAAGCGGATTTCCTGGCCCGTCTCGACATCCTCAAAAATATAGGGCCGGTCAGCGAACTCGAAATCCGACTCCGTGGCCCGGTCGAGGACGTGAAACAGCAGCACCTCGTGATGCTGGTGGCGCAGGTGCTGCAAGGCGGCGAGCGCGGCGGCCTGCTCCTGGGCGCCCCGGCCCAGCATATCCGAAAAAATGACCACCAGCGAACGCTTGGGCAGCTGCTGGGCGATGCGGTGCAGCACGGCGGCCACGTCGGTGGCCCCGGCCGGGCCGGCGGCGGCGGGCGCGGGCCGCTCCAGCAGGCGCTGAAATTCGAGCAGCAGCGTGTGGCGGTGGGCCGAGGTCGAGCGCACGGGCGTTTGCAGCTCCACCGTGCGCCCGAACGTTACCAGGCCCACCGCGTCGCGCTGCCGTTGCAAGAGCGTGGTGAGGGCGGCCGCGGCCAGCACGCTGAAACGCAGCTTGTCGTGGCCGGGGGCGGGGTAATACATGCTCGGGCTGATGTCGAGCAGCAAGTGGGCGCGCAGGTTGGTTTCTTCCTCGTAGCGCTTGACGAAAAACTTGTCGGTGCGGGCGAGCACTTTCCAGTCCAGGTGGCGGGTGCTCTCGCCGGGATTAAACGAGCGGTGCTCGGAAAACTCGACCGAAAAGCCGTGATAGGGCGACTGGTGCAGGCCCGTGATGAAGCCATCGACGAGCTGCCGGGCCAGCAGCTCCAGGTTTTCGAACGAGCGAACGGCGGCCAAATCAAGTGCGGAAGCGGGCATGGACGGAAGCTGGATAGGAGAGGTGGTCAGGCCAAAATCAGGCTCGAAACAGCCTCGAAACAGCTCAAAGTTAGGCCAGCGCGCGCCTAGCCCAGCCCCCAACTCAGCCACGACCCAGTAGCCGCGGCCCCGCGGTCGTCGCGGCAATTCGCGTTTCGACCCACCCACCCCGCCCGCTCAAAGCCTACCTTTGCCCCCGATTATGCCCCGGCCTAATTCTTAATTCTTATTTTTTAATTAAATAAAAATGGGCCTCCGCTGCGGTATTGTCGGCCTGCCGAATGTCGGCAAATCCACGCTTTTCAACGCGTTATCCAACGCCAAGGCCGAATCGGCCAACTACCCGTTTTGTACCATCGAGCCCAACGTGGGCGTGATTACCGTGCCCGACGAGCGACTCCAGACGCTCGAAGCGCTCGTGAACCCCAAGCGGGTGCTGCCCACCATCATCGAGTTCGTGGACATTGCCGGCCTCGTGAAGGGCGCGAGCAAGGGCGAGGGCCTGGGCAATAAATTCCTGGCCAACATCCGCGAGGTCGATGCCATCATCCACGTCGTGCGCTGCTTCGACGACCCCAACATCGTGCACGTGGCCGGCGGCGTGGACCCGGTCTTCGACAAAGATGTCATCGACACCGAATTGCAACTCAAAGACCTCGAAAGTGTTGATAAGAAGCTGCTCAAGTCGGAGCGCTCGGCCAAAGCCGGTGACGCGGCCGCCAAGAAGGAAGTCGTGGCGCTGCAACGCTTTAAGCAGGCGCTCGAAGCCGGGCAGAACGCGCGCGCCGTCGCCGCCTCGCCCGACGAGCTGGAAGCCATCGCTGACTTGCAGCTGCTGACCGTCAAGCCCGTCATCTACGTGGCCAACGTGGACGAGGCCAGCATCGCCAGCAACGGCAACGCCCACGTAGCGGCCCTGCGCGCGCACGTCGCCACCGAAAGCGCGCAGGTCGTGCTCGTGTCGGCGGCCATTGAGGCGCAAATCGCCGAGATGGAAGACCCCGATGAGAAAGCGCTGTTTCTGAGCGAGTACGGCCTGACCGAGTCGGGCCTGAACAAGCTCATCCGCGCCTCCTACGAGCTGCTCAACCTGATAACCTACTTCACGGCCGGCCCCCAGGAAGTGCGGGCCTGGACGGTGCACCGCGGCGACAAAGCCCCCGCCGCCGCTGGCGTCATCCACTCCGATTTCGAGAAAGGCTTCATCCGCGCCGAAGTCATCAAACTTGCCGATTATCAGGAGTATAAAACCGAGGTAAAAATCAAGGAAGCCGGTCGAATGGCCGTCGAGGGCAAGGACTACGTGGTGCAGGATGGCGACATCATGCACTTCCGGTTCAACGTGTAGTAGCGTGGACTCTGAGAGTCCGCGCGTACTGTCGTTGTTCAGCCGTCTCACGCGCGGACTCGCAGAGTCCACGCTACTTACCTCAACCGAAGATGGCGGCCAGTTCCAGCGTGATGCCCGTAGCCGGGTCTTGCAGCGTAGCTTTTCCGACGAACGCCTCAATCGTGCCGTCGGGTAGCATGACGTAGATAGTTCGCACGAAGGGCACGACCAGCCAGGCGGACTGCACCCCGGCCGTGAGATAGAGCTTCTTTATTTTGCGAGCCACCGCGTCGAAGGCCTGCGTGGGCGAGAGTACCTCAATGGCCGTGAGCGGCGGGTGCGGAAACCGAATGAGGTCTTCGCCCCAATCGTTAAGTCTGCTTGGGCAGCACGGCCACGTCCGGTTTCAGATTGCCGGTGCTCAGCTCAAACTCCAGTTCCGGTAAGAAATCGTACTGCTCGTCGTAGGCGCTCGTCAGCAGGAACGTGAGGCGACCGATAAGTCGGGAGTGGTTCAGGGACCTAGCTTCTTCGGGTACGACTTCGGTTTCGATGATTTCGGTGGCTTGCGTATCCATACGGCAGTGGGATAGGGGGCTTTTTTTCAAAGATAAGCGGCTTGGTGGAAAACGTAGCGAGCGGCCCGGCCCGCCGAAGTATCTTTGCCCCCCTTCCAATTTCCTGCACTTTCGCCTTATGAAATTCATCGTCTCGTCCTCGGCTTTGCTCAAGCAGCTTCAGAGCATCAACGGCGTGGTTACGAACAACCCCGTGGTGCCGATTCTGGAAAATTTCCTGTTCGAGATTGAGCCGGGCAAGCTCACCATCACGGCTTCGGACCTGGAAACGAGCATGATGACCGAGCTGCCCGTCGAGGCCCGCGACACGGGGCGCATCGCGGCCCCGGCCCGCATCCTGCTCGACACGCTCAAGAACCTGCCCGACCAGCCCGTGACCTTCACCCTGGACGAGGAGACGTACACCATCGAAATCAGCTCGGCGAACGGGCGCTACAAGCTGGCCGGCGAAAACGCGGCCGACTTCCCGCGCGTGCCGGTCGTGAAAGGCTCCACGCCGGTCGAGCTGCCGTCCTCGTCGCTGGCGCGGGCCATCAACAAAACCATCTTCGCCGTGAGCACCGATGAGCTGCGGCCGGCCATGACGGGCGTACTCATTCAATTGGCCGACAGCCAGATAACGTTCGTCGCGACCGACGGCCACCGCCTGCTGCGCTACCGCCGGCAGGATGTCGGGGCCGGCCAGACGGCCAATCTCATCGTGCCGCGCAAGGCGTTCAATCTGCTCAAGAGCACGCTGCCGAGCGAGGCCACGCCGGTGCGGGTCGAGTTCAACCAGAGCAACGCCTTTTTCTCGTTCAACCAGATGCGCCTCGTGTGCCGCCTCATCGACGAGCGCTACCCCGACTACGAGAACGTCATCCCCGTCTCGAACCCCAACAAGCTGACCATCAGCCGGGCCGAGCTGCTCAACTCGGTGCGCCGCATCAGCATCTACTCCAACAAAACTACCCACCAGGTGCGCCTGCGCCTCACCGGCTCTGAGCTGGTAGTAAGTGCCGAGGACCTGGATTTCAGCAATGAAGCCAAGGAAACCCTGGCCTGCCAGTACGACGGCGAAGACATGGAAATCGGTTTCAACGCCCGCTTCCTGCTCGAAATGCTGAGCAACATCGACTCCGAGGAAATCACGCTGGAGCTGAGCACGCCCAATCGGGCCGGGTTGCTGATGCCGACCATCGCCGACGACAACGAGAGCATTCTGATGCTGGTGATGCCGGTGATGCTGAATAACTACGTTTAATCGCAGATTTTGCGGAAGGCTCGTTTGGTGTTGGAAGCTCGTCAGATGTTGGATTCTAACGACGTAGGATTAGCTGAATGGAAACAAGACCGAACAAGACTAAAAATTACACGTTTGAATCCAACATTTGACGAGCTTCCAACACCCGACGAGCCTTCCGCAAAATCTGCGATTAAAAATCCGCGATGAAGAAATCAGAAATCCGTTTCAGCATTGCCCTCGACGACCAAAAGGTGCCCGAAGCCATTAGCTGGACGGCGACCGACGCGGGGGCCGACATTCACTTCGCGAAAGCCATCAACGTCGCTATTTGGGACCGTAATGCGGACGCGACGATGAAAATAGACTTGTGGACGAAAGATATGCCGACTGACGCGATGAAGTATTTCGTGGTCGATAATATCGGCTCAATGGCCGAAACTATCGTGTCGGCGACGGGCGACAAAAAAATGGCCGATAAAATGCGCGCGCTGTGTAAGGAGCTGACGGATTATTTAGCTGAAAGCGAGCAGTCAAAATAAATTATAACCGTAGTTTTTGCTCACTAAAAACCCGCTGAAATTCAGCGGGTTTTTTGTTGAGTGTAAAACGGAGTGGCACTCCGTTTTGCCGCGAAGCGGCAGGCTGGTATTCGGACGGTCCATTAGCGTTAGCGACGCTCTAATAGGGCGTCCGTACTTGCCGCTTCGCGGCAAAATGGAGTGCCACTCCGTTTTACGTTGCTCACTGGCGCAGGGTGCGACCGAGCGGGGCGGGGCGGCGAGCTTCCTTGCCGGTTTTGGCCGGGCCCATCACGGCGTTATTATCGCGCACCGGGGCTGGATTCTGTACGGCATTGACCAGCAGCGACGCCGAGGCGGAGCGAGCATAGTCACGGTCGAGCTGCTGGTAGCGGGCGCGGGCATCGAAATAGTCGGTGTATTGGTCGGTGCTGAGCACGGCTTGCAGCTCCTGGTCGCGCTCGCGGGCGAGGGTTTGGCGCTGCTGTTCCAGGCGCGTGGGCTGGCCGGCGAGCTGCCGCTCGGCGGCATCGAGCCGGGTGGCCTTGTCCTGGTTGATGGTTCGTAAGCGGTTGGCCTGAAAGCCATTGAGGCGTAGCTCGCGCGCCATTTGCGCACTCAGCCGCTCGGCCCGGACGGCCGATGGGGTAGGGGCGGTGCCCGCCCCAGCGGCGGCTGTCGGAGCAGCCGCGCCAGCCGCGCCGGGCAGAAACTGGGCGCGGGTCGTGAACGCCGACAAAAGCAAGAAGCTGAAAATAAGAGTTCTCATGGCAAAATCAGTATCACCGCGCCGGGGCCAATTTCAAGCCAAAGCAGCGGACGCGGGCTGGGGTCTAAACGCAACGGCCCCGGTCGGGGTTAGCCGCCGGGGTCGTTGGGCGCGCTGTTACGGCGCTAAAACTGGTTTTTCCACATCATACTTTCCACTGGGCGGGAGCTGCGCTCGTTGTATTTGGCCGATTGCTTGCGGTTGTAAAAAGTCTGGACTTCGCCTTCAACGGTAAAATAAATAAGCTGCCCGATGGGCATGCCCGGATACACCCGCACGGGCATCGACACGCTGATTTCCAGCGTCCAATGATTGCAAAAGCCGACATCGCCTTTGCCGGCCGTGGCGTGAATGTCAATGCCCAGACGGCCAACGCTGCTCTTGCCCTCTAAAAATGGCACGTGGGCGTGGGTTTCGGTATATTCTTCCGTTACGCCTAAATATAAAATACCGGGTTGCAGCACGTAGCCTTCGGCGGCCGACATTTCGAACGTGGTGATTTTGTTGTGCTGCCGGGCATCGAGCACCGCGTCGTCGTAGGTGGCCAGGTAGCGGCCCAGGTGCACGTCGTACGAGTTGGTGCCGAGGCAGCTGGGGTCGTAGGGCTGCACGATGATGGTGCCCCGCGCTATTTCGGCGAGAATTTGCTGGTCGGTTAAAATCACGGGTTTGGTGTTGTGCGGTAGGCTTTAGCCGGCGCCGCAGGGCCGTTTTGTTGTGTGAAAACGAGTGTCGTGACGGCAGGCTGAGGTCTGCCGCCCCGTGCGCTACGCTGATTCGTCACCGTATTTATCATCGGGCAGTTCGTCCGTGGTCGGCGACCGAAACCGGCTGAAAAAACCGCGCGCGGGGGCGGCTGGCGGTTCGTCGGTGGCTGGCTCGTCGGTTTCCGGCGCGGCGCTGTAGTAGGCAAGGTCCGCTTCGAGGGCGCGCACCCGGTTGCGCAAGCGTTTGGTTTCGGTCAGCAGATTACTCGTCAGGTAGAACAGCAGCGCGAACGAACCGAGGCTGAGCAGCAGCGTACCGTAGCCGACCCAGCCCGGCCCGCTGCCCGCCGGCTGGCTCGTGGCCGGCGGGCGCACGTCGGCGGCGGCGGCGGCGGGACCAGCGGCTCCGGTAGTCGTCACAGCGTCAGCAGGCTCGGGGCCGTGAGTAGTGAGCGGCACGGCGGCCGCGAGCGGCGGCTCGGCTTCGGTAGTGGCGGCGGTGGTGGTGGCGGCCGAAGCCGCGCCGCTGGCGTTGAACTGAGCGAGAGCTTGCTTGAGAACTCGCTGCTCGGCGCGGACGAGCGCCGTGCGTTCGTCGCGCGACAAGCCCCGGATGAAAAACTCAAAGTTGCGGTCGAGCAGCACCGAATTCAGCTGTTTTTCGAACTCGGCCTGGGTGAGCGGGCCTTTACCGAAGCGCGCTTTGTAGCGCTCGGCCACGTCGTTGTACGCCTGAAAAGATTTCTGCAGGTCAGTGTTATTTTCAAAGCTGCTGAATTGCCGGCGCGCGGCGGCGGTGCGCAGATTGACGGGGAATTTCTGGCGGGTAAAATGCCGGTCATAAACCGTTTCCATCGTGCGGAAATTCAGCTCGTCCACGGTACGGTCGAAGAGTTGCTTGTTGCTTGGGCCGGGTGTTTGGGCCGAGCTAATCAGCGGCAGCAAAGTGCACCAAAACCAAAATAAACTACGCATACGTGCTGGGGAAAACCGGGTGAGCGACCAAACGGGCCTCGCGAAAAATAACTCGGCAAGCCCACGCTTCGTCAAACTTAAAACCCGTTAATTTTCGCCGCAATTTACGCCCCAATAGTAGGGGTCGCTATTCGTGCGCTTCGAGCAGCGACTCGCGGCAGGCGGTCAGGTACTTTTCGATTAGCTCGTCGGTGATGGCCGTGGACACGAACAGGGCCTCGAACTGCGACGGGGCCAGGTAGATGCCGCGCCGCAGCATGGCGTGAAAGTAGCGCCCGAACGCCTTCAGGTCGCAGTGCTTGGCATCGGCCAGGTCGCGCACGGGCCGGTCGGTGAAGAAGAGGCTGAACATGGAGCCGACCCGGTTCACGGTGTAGTTCAGCCCCAACTCCTTCGCAATCTGCCGACTGCCATCGGCCAGGCGGGCGCTGCTGGCTTCGAGCTGAGCGTACACCGCCGGGTGTTCGTGCAGGTAGCGCAGCTGGGCCAGGCCGGCGGCCGTGGCCAATGGGTTGCCCGAGAGGGTGCCGGCCTGGTAGATTTTACCGGCGGGCGCGACCTGGTTCATCAACTCGGCCCGGCCGCCGTAGGCCCCGACGGGCAGGCCGCCGCCAATGATTTTGCCGAGCGTCGTCAGGTCGGGCGTGATGCCGTAGAGCTGCTGCGCGCCGCCGGGCGCGAGGCGAAAGCCGGTCATCACCTCGTCGAAAATCAGCACGATGTCGTGGTTATTGCACAGCGCCCGCAGGCCGGCCAGAAAGCCCCGCGCCGGCTCCACGAGGCCCATGTTGCCCACGACCGGCTCGATGATGATGGCCGCGATTTGGCCCGGATTGGCGGCGACGGCGGCCTCGACGGCGGTCAGGTCGCTGTAGGGCACGGTGAGCGTGTCGCGGGCCACGCCCTGGGTGACACCCGGCGAGTCGGGCGCGCCGAGCGTGAGCGCGCCCGAGCCGGCCGCGATGAGAAATGAGTCAGCGTGCCCGTGGTAGCAGCCCTCAAATTTGAGAATCTTGTCGCGCCCGGTGTAGCCCCGCGCCACGCGCACGGCCGACATCGTAGCCTCGGTGCCGGAATTGACGAGGCGCACTTTTTCAACGCCCGGCACCATGTCAATAATCAATTCGGCCAGCTCGACCTCGCGGCGGGTGGGCGCGCCGAACGAGAGCGAGTCGGGTAGGGCCGCCCGCACGGCATCGAGCACCACGGCCGGCGCGTGGCCGAGTATCATCGGCCCCCAGGAATTGATAAAATCAACGTACTGATTGCCATCCACGTCGGTCAGCCACGCACCCTGCGCCGACCGCATGAAAATGGGCGTGCCGCCCACGCCGCGAAACGCGCGAACGGGTGAATTGACGCCGCCAGGAATTAACTCCTGGGCGCGGGCAAATAAAGTTTCGGAAGTAGTCACAAAGTAGAATTAAGAAATTAAGCAGCTCAAATTATGCACGGCCTCAGCGCCTTCCGCGAGGCCCTCTGCGCCCTCTGCGGGCTAAAATCGCCTGCCACGGTAGCCTGACTCAGCCGTTTTATCCGCTTAAAAACCAGCAAAGACGCTGGCCGTTTAAAACGCTTCGCCTGGCACAACAACCAACCCGCCACAATTGCCTCACCGAACGGGCTGAATTTCGAGGTTGCTGAGCTTGACGAGCGGCACGAGCTGGTTGTCGTGGGCCGCGCCGGGGTAGGCGAGGCCCCCAAAGATGGCTCCCGGTTGCGGCGGCGCGGCGGCCAGGCCCGCCTGAAAATTCGGCCCGAACTGGTGCAGCGCGTTGCCAAAAAACAGCCCCAGCTCGAAGCCCTGGCTGGCAAACACCGACGGCGGCAGGTGCTGCCGGCTCAGGTAAAGCTGCCGGAAGCGCCGGTAGCCGGGCCGGAGCGGGTCGTAATACTTGGGGTAATAAAAGTAGGTGCTGGGCGCGCCGAGCTGTCCGAGGTCGAGGTAAGGGTTGTCGAGCCAGGTGCCGGGGGCTAGCAGCGCGGGCCGGCGACCGGCGGGCACTTTGGCCAGCGCCGCGAAGGCCGCCGGGCCGGCCTGCCGGTTGTCGGACGCGACGACGACCAAGCCAACCGCGGCTATCACCGCACCCGGCAGCGCGGCCGCCACCGAATTGGCCGTGCCCACCCGAAACGGGCGTTGGGCCAGCACCTGCCCGCCCGCCGCCTCATAAGTTGCCCGGAAAGCCAGCGCGAAGTCGACTTCGTCCCTGCTGTCTTCGTAGGCGAGCAGCGCCGGGCGGCCCGTGCCCAGCGTGGTGGCCGCGAATTCGGCGGCGCGGCGGCCCTGGGTGGCGGCGCTCGGCGCGAACAGGTAATGGCAAGCATTACCGCGCACCAAGTCCAGGTCCTGCGACATCGGATTGACGCAGATAATCTGATGCTCGCGGGCGTAGCGGGCCAGCAGCCGCGCGCCCGACTTATACACCGGCCCGACGAGTAAATCCACGCCGGCCAGCTCGGGCAGGGCCAGCACGGCCTTGAGCGTGAGCGTATCCGGGCCGATGTCGTAGGCCAGCAGCTGCACCACGCGGCCGGCCCGCGCCAGCGAGTCCTGGGCCAGACGCAGGCCGGCGTAGAGGTCGGTAACAAACTGGTTCTTATGCTTCTTCTCCCAGCTGTTATCCTGTAGCTCAAACGGCAGCAGTACGCCGATAACGTAGCCACCGCGGCGCGGCGCGACTTTGTAAGCACTGGCTCCATTCGCCGCGCCGAGCACGGTAGCGTAACGGGCGCGGTCGAGCCGAAACTGCGTGATAAGCCCGTCGAGCTGTTGGCGGTCGGCCTCCGAAGCCGCGCCCGCGCCCAGCAGAAAATCGGCGTATAGCCGGCCTACGAGCGAACTTTGGGGGTAGCGCCGGAGCAGACGCTGCCAGGTGGCGCGGTTTTTCAGCTTGGCCAGGTAAGCGGCTTGCATCGCCGCGCGCTCGGCCGTGAGCCGGCCGGCCGGCAGCTGGCCCAGCGTGCGCAAAGCCGTGTCGTAGTCGCCCTGCTCGAACGATGCCTGGCCTTGCAGGTAGAGCACGTCGGGCAGGCCGGCGTAGGTAGGGTGCTGATTCCGAATCAGGTTGAGTAATTGCTCGGCTTCGGCCCACTGGCCGAGGCGGGTGGCGGCCACCGCCGCGAGGTAGGCCGCGTCGGCGGCCTGGGCGAAGTGGTTGATGGGCTGCGTCAGCGGCTCCAGCTCGCGCAGGGCGGCGGCGTAGTGGCCCGCGTCGAGCTGCGTTTTGCCCAGGCGGTAGCGGGTGAGCTGGCCCTGGGCGGCGGCTTCCGAGGTCAGCAGCAACAACAGGAAGGGTAGCCCAAGCCGCCAGCGCCAACCGGACCAGAAGAAAGCGGGGTAGCGAAAAACCATGCGCACGAACAGCGGCCTCGTAGCCGCGCCAAAGGTACGCGAGCTACGCGGCCGTCTGCCGGCGCTAAAACTCGCCCGTTCGGCCCCGCTTACCTTCGCGCGTCGGCGCTCTCGCCGGCCCGCTGCCGCCGTACCTTCCCCCATTTATGCCGCTTTCCGTGCCCGCTCTGCGCCGTCGTTTGCCGCTGCTGCTGGCCCTGGGCTTGTCGCTGGCCCTGAGCTTCGGGCTGATTGCGACGCGGGTGCTGCTCACCGGGCGGCCGCAGTACCTGTTTTTGCTCTGGAATCTGTTTCTGGCGGCCCTGCCGTTTGCCCTGAGCGCGGCGCTCTACCTGGCCGCCCGCCCGCCCGGCGCGCGCCTGCTGCTGCCAGTGGGCCTGGTCTGGCTGCTGTTTTTCCCCAACGCACCCTACCTCGTCACCGACCTCTTCCACCTCGAGCCGCGCCCCGGCGTGCCGTATTGGTACGACTTGGCCCTGATTATGTCCTGCGCCTGGAACGGGCTGATGCTGGCCTTCGCCTCACTGCTCGACATGCACGCGCTGGTGCGCCAGCGGCTGGGCTTCGTGGCCGGCTGGGTTTTCGCCGCCATCGCGCTGGGCTTGAGTGCGTTCGGAGTGTATTTGGGCCGCTACCTGCGCTACAATTCCTGGGACATTCTCAGCAACCCGTTTACGCTCTTCTACGACATCGTGCAGCGCTTCCTGCACCCGTTTCACAACTGGCAGACCTGGGGCGTAACGGTCGTGTTCTGGGCGTTTCTGCTTATCGCCTACGGCACGGTGCGGCAGTTGGGGCCGGGCGAGCGGGTTAGAGATTAGGGACACAGGATGAGAGAATAGGGCCGGAAAAATTTTGTTCCTAATCCCTCATCCTGTGTCCTTAATCCTTAATTCCCAAGGTAAGCTAATTCGCAGACATTGCCCACCAGATACCCGCGGGTCATCATGACCCCGTTGTTAAACATGAGGTGCGCGAACATGAACTGCACTTTGCGGCCACCCGAAAAGATTTTACTGGTCAGCTTATCGGTTTTAACCTGCTCCACGACCTCCGCCACGCGGACAGTCCGGGCGAAGGCCGACAGCTCGGCGGGGGTATAAATATCGAAGCCAACGTTGCGCAGCGCGTCTTTGGACGAGAACTCGAAATACCGTGATTTGAGTTGGTCGGGACTTAGCGCGGAGCCGTTTTCCCGTTGCACCGCGCCTTCCATGAACGGGGCCTCGGTGCAGACTTCCTTTAGCTCGCCGGTAGCCCGGTTTTTCACCACGACGACCACGTAGTTGGGTGCGGTGCTGGCGTTGGCCAGCGCGGCGCGGAACATGCGGAGTTTGGTTGGTTCGTTCACCGGAGTCTGGGCGTTAGCGGTCAGCAATAAGCAGCCGAGGGCGAGCGAGAACAGCAGGAGCGGAAGTTTCATGGTGACTTTTTAGACAATGCTGACTTGCCGCCCTTAGCTAAGAGGTTTATATTCGGTGGAATATCCCGGATTCATAGCTGGCCTCAAAGAATTAGGGAAGTGAAAGTCAGTTTTTATATCAACCGAGACTTTTCTTACTTGCTTGAATACCTCGTAAGGATTTTTAATGGCTTCCCATTGGTCGTAAAGTTTGGTCGTGACTCCTTCGTTGGTTTGAGTTCGGCCACTAAAAAAACGAATGGTGCCAACGTTAAAAGCTTTTTCTACGAAATTTACCGTTACCTCGATATCCGAGATTTTATCGTAATCAATGCTCTTAAAATCCGTTCCAATGACTCCTGAGCGCATCATCACGCGCTTATCAGTGAAAACGTAGCCGGTATTGCCGTAGGAAAGTAGACGCTTGAGGAAGTTCCAGGCAAAGAATACAACCGGCAATAAACCAAATAAGGTGAAATGAGTGGATACAAAGCCCCCGTTTTCAAACTTTGCGTCCTGCGTAAAGATGCACCAGATTATTGCAAAGAGTAGCGTACTGATGCCGGCTATTATGCCCGTTGCCGCATAAGGTATGAAAATGGGCTTGCCAGCCCATAATATGGTTTCGTTGTCGCTCTTAACGTGCTCGAAGCCAGACAGGAAGGCTTGACTGAAGTTGTTCATAGCGAATTTCCCAAAACAGACGCGGTCCGGTCGTCGCCGCTATCCTTTCGCGCAAATGTACTGTGGCTCCTATCAGCTTATTGAGCCTCGTTAGCACGGCGTGGCCCCTCCCACGCCGCCAACGCCGCCCGGTGCTCGGCCCCGACCCGCGCCAGCAACGCCGAATCCGGCCTGACACCCAAAAATATGGTGGTACCCCGCTCGCAAGCATTGGGGTTGGTCACCTCCCCCACTTGCCGCCAGCTTTGAAAATACGGCCGCAGCTCTTCGGGGTGGCCCTCGCCGACGAGCAGCAAGTAGCGCCAGCCGCCGGGGGGCGCAGCCGGAAACCAGTGCAGGTAGCTGCCGTTGAAGCTGGTGGCGGTGGGTAGCGCGCGGCCTCGGTTGTAGTAGTTGATGGCTCCGGCCTGGCCGTAGTTGTCGCACTTGAGGAGCGTACGGCCGGCGGCAGCGGGCGGCAGGGCTTGGTAAGCTTGCCAGGCTTGGTCGGCCAGCTCCTGCCAACCCAGCATGTCGGCATAGTCCTGGGGCAGTTCGTGCGAGCGGCCGTCTTCCCAGCGATTAACCCCGATAGCCTGGTAGAAGCCCACTTGGCTCAGACGGGCCATCGCGGCGGGCGGCAGGATGGGGTAGAAGTAGGGCAGGAGCGGTAGTTGCAGCAAGAGCAGCGTCAGCAGCAGCGCCACCCGCCCGGCCGTGGCCCGGCGCGGGGCAAGCGTCGCCAGGCGCGTTTCCCACCACACGGCCCCCACCGCGAACAAGGCCGGGTAGTACCCCAGGGCGTAGTAGTTTTTGCCGTGCAAAATGGTCAGAATCAACAAGCCAAACACATAAATCCAGCCCGCCGCCCGCGCCGCCGGCTGAGGGCGGCCCTGGAGCGCGGCCCCCAGCCCCGCGCCCCACACGGGCAGCGCGGGCAGGTTCATCAGCAGCTGGTCGCGCCAGAAGCCGGCCGGGTCCACGTGCACGAGCTGATTGTCGCGCAGCAGGGCCATGTGGTGGAGGAAAGGCAGGCCGTGCGCCACTTGCCAGAGCAGCGTGGGCGCGGCTACCAGCCCGGCCAGCGCGACGGCTCCCCACCACGCGCGCCGGACCAGCAGCCGGGGCCGCGCCCCGAGCAGCGCGCCGAGCAGGGCCGCCCCGAAGAAGAACGTCGTAAACTTGTTGAGCACGCCCAGCCCCAGCCCCAAACCCAGCGCGTAGAGGTGGCGCGGCCGGCCGTCGGGCTGCGCGTGGCGCACGGCCAGGTACGTGGCCAGCGTGAAGCTCAGCACCTCGAACGAGTTGGGCTGGAACAGCAGGTTCGTGCGCCCGAACACCGTGCTTAGGTAGCACAAGCCGGCCAGGGCCTGCGCCCAGCGCCCGCCGCCCAGCCGCTGGGCCAGGCGCACGACCACGAAAATCGTGAGGCTGCCCCAGAGCGCGGGCCAGAATTTTACCCAGAAAAAACCGCCGCCCAGCGCCAGCGTGAGCCAGCTTTGCAGGGCCGTGAGGGGCGGCACTTCGAGGTAGCCCCAGGCCAGGTGGCGGCCGTAGTCGAGGTAGAGGTACTCGTCGCGGTGCAGCTCGTAGCGCCCGTAGCCGGCCAGCGCCAGGCTTAAGATAAACTTGACCAGGGCAAAGCCTAGCGGCAAATGCCGCGCTGAGCCTATGGGTGCCGACGATTTCTCCATGCCGCGAATTTAGTAAGCTGAGCTTGATGGCTTTCGCAAACGAGGCCGCTGGCCCGACTGCCGCACGGGTCGTATTATTACTAAGCCAAGCCCCATTGCGCCGCGACCAATTGCGGCGGCGCTGCTTTTTCCTAAATCAGCAAACACCCGGAAGTTTTTTTAGCCCGCAGAGGCCGCAGAGGGCTGCGCGGAAGGCGCAGAGGCTGAATAGGACGGTAGGCTAACTTGAGTTGTCAGTTCACCTAATACCTGCTCATCATGTCCAATTCCGCTTATTACGAAGCCGCGGAGCCGGCGCTGACCGCCGCGCGGGCGGCCGTGGCCCGGCAGGTGGCCGCGCACGGCAGCTGGCAAATCAGCGACCTCGTGGACGAGGCCGGGCAGCAGTACGTGGACCTGGTGGTGGAGGGCGGCGGCGTGCACGGCATTGCCCTGGTGGGCTACGTCTATGTGCTGGAGCAGCTTGGCGTGCGGTTTTTGCGGCTCGGCGGCACCTCGGCCGGGGCCATCAACGCCATGCTCATGGCCGCTGCCGGGCCGGTGGCGACCCCCAAAACCGACTGGCTTCTGGCACAGCTCAGCGCCGTGGACTTGCAAAGCTTCGTGGATGGCGACGAGGACGCGCGCGATTTCATTCGGACGGTGCTCGAAAAGGGCGGCTTGCTGCGCTACGTCTGGACCGGCGCGCAGGTGCTCGACAACCTGCGCGAAGACCTGGGCCTGAACCCCGGCATCGTGCTGCACGAGTGGCTGCGCGCGCTGCTCGACGAGCGCGGCATCCGCAGCCTGGCCGATTTGCAGCGGCGGCGCACGCTCACCGTCGCCGACGGGCTGCGCTACCGCGACGGCACGCCCTACGCCCCGGCCGAGCCGCTACGGGTGGCCGTGGTGGCGGCCGACGTAACGACCGAGTCAAAAGTCGTTTTCCCCGAGATGGCCGACCTCTACTACATCGACCCGGCGACGGTGCATCCGGCCGATTTCGTACGGGCTTCGCTCTCGATACCAGGCTTTTACTGGCCCTACCGCATTGAGGACCTGCCGCGCGCCGGCGAGCCGGGCGGGGCCGACTGGCTGGCTCGCACCGGCTACGGCGGGCCGGTGCCGGCAAGCGTGCTGCTCGCGGACGGCGGCATCCTGTCGAACTTTCCCATCGACCTGTTTCACCGGCATTTCCGGGTGCCGGCCTGCCCCACGTTCGGCATCAAGCTCGGGCCGGACCGCACCGTGCCCAACCACATCGAAAAATTCACGCACTTGGTGGCCGACGTGTTTTCGGCCGCCCGCCACGGCCACGATAACGACTTCATCACCCACAACCCCGACTACCGCCACCTGGTGAGCTACGCCGACACGAGCCGTTTCAACTGGCTCGATTTCAACCTCGACGAGCCGACCAAGCTGGCCCTGTTCGTGGCTGGGGCCGAGGCGGCGGCCCGCTTCGTGGCGGCCTTCGACTGGGCCAGCTACAAGGAAGTGCGCCGCCAGCTCATCCGCGCCTATCAGGCCGCCGATGGCGCGTCAGCCGGCGCGTAATTCATTACGGCAGCTCGCTTTCGTGCAGCGCCACCATATTTTTCAGCATTGTTTCGAGCAGCATCCGGCCTTTCCAGACGGACTTTAGTTTCTCGCGAATCTGCGCGGCGGTTTGTGTAAATTCCTGCTCTTCGGCGGTTTCGTGGTTTTCGTAGCGCATTAATTTCTCCACCATCGCCTCCGTCATTTCGGGGTGGAATTGCAGGCCCACGAGGCCGTCGCCCCACACGAAGCCCTGGGCGGCGCAGCCGGCCGACATGCCCAGGCGTTGCGCGCCCGGCGGCACCGTGAACGCGTCCTCATGCCAGTGCAGCACGGTGGCTTTGGCGGGCCAGCCGCGCAGCAGCGGATGCGCCAGGGCGTTGGCCGCGAAGCGCACCGGCCAGAAGCCGATTTCCGGGGCTGGCAGCGGCCGCACCGTGCCGCCGAGCGCTTCGGCCAGCAGTTGCGCGCCCAGGCAAATGCCCAGCGTGAGTTTGCCCGCCCGCACGGCCTCGCGCAAAAACGCTTTTTCGGCCCGCAGCCACGGAAACCCCGCCTCGTCGTGAACGCTCATCGCCCCGCCCAAAATCAGCAAGCCGTCGAACGAAGCCAGCGCCGGAAATACCGGGTTTGGCTCGTCCAAGCGCGTGCGGCTCAGCGCGTGGCCGTGCGCGGTCAGCCAGGCGGCGGCGTGGCCGGGGCCTTCGTCGGGTAGGTGTTGGAGGCAGTGCCAGCGCATAAAGTGGTTCAAACTTACGCCACGGCCTCGGGCGCGACCGGCTGGCTGCTCTCGGCTGCCTGGCCCCGTTCAGCGCCCCGTTCAGCGCATCACTTCCACCCAGCCTTTGAAGCGCTGCCGGGTGAGGGGCACCGTGAGCAGGTAATAATAGAGGCCCGGCGCGAGGCCGGCGGCGGCCCAGTCGTTGCGGTAGCGCGTTTGTTGATACACCGGCTGGCCCCAGCGGTTGAAAATAAGCAGGTCGCACACGCCCGGCCCCACGCCTTGCAGCACTAGCGCTTCGTTCAGGCCGTCGCCGTTGGGGGTGATGATGTTGGGCACGATAATCGGGCAGTTTTCGTCGGCGATGACCTCGACCGTGGCGCTGACCGGGCAGCCGCCGGGGACCGTCACCGTCACGCCGTAGGTGCCGAGCTGCCCCACGCTGAGCCGCGGCCGGCGGCTGCCGTCGAGCCAGCGAAACGTGCTGCCGGCCGGCTGCGGGCCGGGGTCGAGGCGCAGGCTGTCCTGGCAGCCGAGGCGCCGGTTGGGGCCAAACGCCACGACGGGCCGGGGTAGAAAATTCAACCGCACCGAATCGAGCAGCGTACACCCGCCGGGCGGCGTGACGGCGACCCGGTACGTGCCCGAGCGCTGCACGGCGAGCGTGGGGCCGGTCGAGCCGTCCTGCCAGCGAACGACGGTGTTGGGCGGATTGGCCGCCAGGCTGAGCACCACCGTCTGGCCCGCGCACACGGGCAAGGGCACCGGCAGCAGCCCGCCCCCGCCGGGCGAGCGGATAACCACGCTTTGCGCGTAGCTGTACTGCCGGCCGCCGACCTCGCGCACCGTCATGGTGGCCCGAAACGTGCCGACACTGGCGTAGCGGTGGCTCACGCTCAGCCCAACCGCCTGGTTATTGGCCCCGCTGGCCGGCTCGCCAAACTCCCAGCTCACGACGGCCCCGGCCGGAAACGGATAGATGGCGGCCGCGAAGCGCGTCGTTTCGCCCAGGCAAACGTCCGTGCCAAGCACCCCGAACGTGGCCCGCACGTCGGGCAGCGGCGGGGTCAGTACGGGCACGAGCGGCAGCCCAAAGTAGCTGAAACGCCCCGGCGAGTTCCAGGTTACGCCAAGCGGCACAAACCCGCAAGCCAAGCCGGGTTGGTCGGGAGCCGCGATGATGGCGAGGCCGTTATTGCTAGTGAATATGTTCGAGACGTAGAGCCGTTGGTCTGGTCCGGCTTGAATGGCTCCGAAGCCAACCCCTATTCCCGTGCGAACCCCGGTACGCAGGTCGTACTGCGAAATGGAGGTGCCGGGAAGGTCAGATGTACCAGTCACGTAAAGCAGCTGGCTGTTGGGCGAAAACTCAACCCCGTAGCTGCCTCCGAGACCGGAGCTGCTTCCAACGCCGGGCAAACGTCGCGGGTTGGAGACCGTGCCCGTGCCGTGGTTGAAGTCGAACACTTCCGCCACGCCGTCGCTGTAGAGCACCTGGGCCAAGCGCTGCCCGTCGGGCGATATCTTCAGGCAGCCGAGCGCGTTGTAATCCTGGCGCAGGTTGATGCCGCCCTGCTGCACCTGGCCGCCCGCCGAGAGCAATGGCACCGGCTCAATCCCGGCCGGCGTGATGAGGAAGCTGGCGAACACGTTGCTGTTCCAGGCATGAACGACGAGCCAGTAGTCGCGCTGGTTGGCGTGGCGCACCAGGGCCATTTTTTCGGTCAGGCGGCCGTCGCCGACGGGCACGGGCAGGGGCAGGTTTTTCTGGGTCACCTCGCCCAGTCCGCCCTGGCGGCTCACGTCCACGACGGAATAGCGCAGGCCGTTGCGCAGGTTGTTCTCGGCCGCGTCGAGCGCGAAAATGTAATAGTCGGTGCTGCTGCCGGGCCGCCGCAGGATGGCCGCGCCCTGGGTGGACGAGCTGGGCGCGGTTTCGGTCCGTTGCGCGTCGCCAAAGCCGCCCAGCCCGAAGCCGTTGGCCAGCGGCTGGTGCAGCCGGTTCCAGGCGTCGATGCCGTTGGTGTAAAAGAGCAGGTTGCCCTGCGCGTCGGCCACGCTCGCGCAACCCTCGCCGCTCACCATCGCGCTGTTGAACACCGGCTGGGGGCTGAGCGTCGGCCCTGTGAACGCCACGGCGGACCGAATGCCAAAATACCATTGGCTGTACTCGCGCTGTGCCCGCGCCGGGCCGGCCAGCAGCAGCAGCCCCACGGCCCACGCGCCGCGCCCCCAGATTCTCATGTATATCAGGTATTCTATGAAAATAACGAGCACCACGAAACGCTGAAAGCAACCAGCGTACTGGCAGTCGCCACCCCGATGGAGCGGGAACTGTGCGCAAGTTAGCCTAGCGTAAGCTCATCCACAAAACCCTCGAAACCCATTAAAAAAACCGGCCGCTATTCCCACTCAATGGTGGCGGGCGGCTTGCTCGAAATATCGTACACCACCCGGTTTATGCCGCGCACCTGGTTGATAATCTTGTTGCTGACCTCGGCCAGAAACTCGTAGGGCAAGTGCGCCCAGTCGGCCGTCATGCCGTCCACGCTCGTCACGGCGCGCAGGGCCACCACGCGCTCGTAGGTGCGCTCGTCGCCCATCACGCCCACGCTTTGCACGGGCAGCAGCATGGCCCCGGCCTGCCACACCTGGGCGTAGAGGCCGTGCGTTTTGAGCAGGCTGATGAACACGTCGTCGGCGCGTTGCAGCAGGCCCACTTTTTCGGGGGTAATGTCGCCCAGGATGCGGATGCCCAGGCCGGGGCCGGGGAAGGGGTGGCGATGGAGGATGTCGGCCGGCAGGCCCAGCGCCGCGCCCACTTCGCGCACCTCGTCCTTGAAGAGCATGCGCAACGGCTCGACCACGCGCAGGTTCATCTTGGCCGGCAGGCCGCCCACGTTGTGGTGGCTTTTGATGGTAACGGCCGGCCCGTGGACCGACACGCTCTCGATGACATCGGGGTAAATAGTGCCCTGGGCCAGCCAGCGCGCGCCTTTTACTTTCTGCGCCTCGCGGTCGAATACCTCGATAAACGTGCGGCCGATAGCCTTGCGCTTGGCTTCGGGGTCGGTGAGGCCGGCCAGGGCGGCGTAGAATTCGGGCGCGGCCCGCACGCCGGTTACATTTAAGCCTAAGCCTTCATAAGCTTGGAGAACCTGCTCAAACTCGTCGAGCCGCAGCAAGCCATTGTCCACGAAAATGCCGTGCAGGCGCTCGCCGATGGCGCGGTGCAGCAGCAGCGCCGCCACGCTCGAATCGACGCCGCCCGAGAGGCCCAGAATCACCTGGTCGTCGGGGCCGATGGTGGCGCGTAGCGTGGCCACGGCCGAATCCACGAAGTGGTCCGGGGTCCAGTCCTGGGCGCTGCCGCAAATGCCGACTACGAAGTTCTGGAGCAGCTTTTTGCCCTCCGTGGTGTGGGTCACTTCGGGGTGAAACTGAATGCCGTAGGTTGGCTGGCCCTCGATTTGGTAGGCGGCGACGGCCACTTCGGGCGTGCCGGCCAGGGTGAGAAAGCCCGCCGGCAGCGTCTTTATCGTGTCGCCGTGCGACATCCAGACCTGCGTACCCGGCCCCAGGCCCGTGAGCAGCGGGTGGTGCTGGTTGAGGTGGGTGAGCCGCGCCCGGCCGTACTCGCGGATGGTGGCCGGCAGCACCTCGCCGCCGCCCTGCTGGGCCAGCAGCTGCGCCCCGTAGCAGACGCCCAGCACCGGCACCCGCCCCAGCAAACCGCTCAAATCGGGGTTGGGCGCGCCCGCCTCGCGCACCGAGCACGGCGAGCCGGACAGAATAACCCCGTCAATCTCCTCCCCGGCGAGGCGCTCGGCCAAGCGCTCGGCGAGCTGGGCGGCGTAGGTGAAGGGATGAATCTCGCAGAACACGTGCAGCTCGCGCACCCGGCGGGCAATGAGTTGGGTGTATTGCGAGCCAAAATCAAGTACGACGACCACGGATGCGAACGGGTTTGAGGGATGACGGAGTTGTGCGGTAGGCTTTAGCCTGCCGATTTATTATTTGAACGGACTACGACTGGCAAGCTAAAGCTTACCCTACATTCTCCCCCGCAAAAGTACCCCGCCCGCGACCCAAACCACCCATTCAAAAATTTATCTCACCCCAACCCCCTGACGACAAGCCCCCAAGGTCAGCCGCGCGGCGGCGCATCCGTTCCATCCGTTAAATCCGTTCGCATCTGCGGTCTATCTTTGCGATGGCGAGTCAGCACGACCAGCTCCTGCCGAACTCCCCCAGGGCCGGAAGGCAGCAAGGGTAGGTAGTTGAGCGGTGCGATGTTGGCTCGCTTTTTTTGTCTTTTCCAGCCGGCCCCGAGCCGCGTCTGTCTGCCGGTTCCGGCGGCTGGCGCGTAGCTTTGGGCCGGCTTTTTTAGGACTGTTTGTTGGAATTACTTCGGTCAATTTCAGCTGATTTCGGTCAATTCAGGCCACTCGCTTCGCTCACCCGCGCCCCCGCATGAAATTTTTCCTCGACACCGCCAATCTCGCCGAAATCAAAGAAGCCGCCGCGTTGGGCATCCTCGACGGCGTAACGACCAACCCGTCGCTAATGGCTAAAGAGGGCATCCGGGGCACCGACGCGGTGATGGCCCACTACCGCGCCATCTGCGAGCTGGTAGCCGGCGGCGATGTGTCGGCGGAGGTGAACGCGACCGATTTCGCGGGCATGGTGCGCGAGGGCGAGGCCCTGGCCGAGCTGCACGAGCAGATGGTGGTGAAGGTGCCCATGACTAAGGACGGCGTGCGGGCCATCAAGTATTTCAGCGACAAGGAAATCCGCACCAACTGCACCCTGATTTTCACGGCCGGGCAGGCCCTGCTGGCCGCCAAGGCGGGCGCAAGCTACGTGTCGCCCTTCGTGGGCCGGCTCGACGACATCGGCGGCGACGGCCTGGGCCTGGTGGGGCAGATTGTCGAGATTTTCGCCAACTACGGCTTTCCGACCGAAGTGCTGGCCGCGAGCATCCGCCACGTGCCGCACCTGATTGAGTGCGCCGAAATCGGGGCCGATGTCGTGACCTGCCCGCTGAGCGTGCTCAACGACCTGTTTCAGCACCCGCTGACGGACAAAGGCTTGGCCACGTTTCTGGCCGATGCGCAGCAAGTAGGCGGCTAACTTAATGTGCGGATGTGCTAATGTGTTGACATGCTGATTGTGTCAGAATAGTCAGCAGGCCCAACAGTTTCAAGTAGCATATCAGCACATTAATCACATTAGCACATCAACCCGATGTACATTTTCAAAGTCAAAGGCAAGGCGAAAATTCCCGATTACATTCAGCTGCGCGACGAGCAGTTTGTCTTAATCGCCTATTTTCGGGCCGACCGGCCGCTCAAGGACCTGCACCGCTACGGCCTGGAAGGGCGCGAGGAACCGCTGGCGGCCGTCATCGCCGACCTCGAATTCGGCAAGCTGCGCAAGCTCGAAATCTGAGTTTGAGCTGGCAGAAAGCCGTCCGGGCGAGCTGTCTCGGCCAGCTCGCCCGGACGAGGTACATACACAAGCACTTCTTTGCTGACTCAGCCTAGTTTTCAAGCCGCAGATTGGCCCTCATGGACGACGTAACAACGGACACCACGACAACCACGGAAACGGCCGCGCCGTTGGTAGAGCTGCTCGACGCGACCATCAGCCAGGAGGCGCGGCCGGTGCTGGAGCACGTTTCGTTTCGGCTGGCTAAGAGCGAGTTTACTTACCTGGTGGGGCGCACCGGGGCAGGCAAGTCGTCGCTGCTTAAGACGCTTTATGCCGACCTGCCGCTCCTAACGGGCACGGGCGCGGTGGCGGGCTTCGACTTGCCGCGGCTACCGGCGGGCCGGGTGCCGTATTTGCGGCGGCGCCTGGGCATTGTCTTTCAGGATTTTCAGCTGCTGGGCGACCGCACGGTGGCCGACAATCTGCTGTTCGTGCTCAACGCGACCGGCTGGAAGGGCAAGGCCCGCCGGCAGCAGCGGGTGCAGGACGTGCTCACGCAGGTCGGGCTGTCGGGCATCGGCGGGCGGATGCCGCACCGGCTTTCGGGCGGCGAGCAGCAGCGCGTGGTCATCGCCCGCGCCCTGCTCAACGAGCCGGCCCTGCTGCTGGCCGACGAACCGACCGGCAACCTCGACCCCGAAGTGGCCGACGGCATCATGGATTTATTTACCGAAATCAACCACGCCGGCACGGCCATTATCATGGCCACCCACAACCTGGTTCTGTTGCAGCGCTTTCCGCACCGGGTGCTGACCTGCAAAGACGGGCAGCTACTGGATACGGGCAGCTAAAGCTTACCCTACACCATCCGTGCCCTCGCTCGCCATCCTGATTCCCATCTTCAACCACGACGTGCGCCCGCTCGTGACGGAGCTGCGGGCGCAAGCGGCCGACTGGCCCGGCGGGCCGGTCGAAATCCACCTCCTGGACGACGGCTCGCGGCCCGAGTTTCGAGCGCCGCACTGGCCGCTAGTGGTGCTGCCGGGAGTCAGCTACCGCGAGCTGCCGGCCAACGTGGGCCGGGCGGCTATTCGCAACCAGCTGGCCGCCAGTGCGCAAGCTGAGTGGCTGTTGCTGCTCGACAACGACAGCCGCCTGCCTGACGGGCGGTTTCTGGCCCGCTACGCCCAGGCGCAGGCTGCCGCGCCCGCCACCGAAGTCTTTATTGGCGGCACAACGTACGCTGCCGCGCCGCCCGCCGACCCGGCCCTGCGCCTACGCTGGCACTACGGCCGCGTCCGCGAGGCCCGACTCGCCGCCGTGCGTCAGGCCGCCCCCTACAATCAACTCACGGTCAATAATATTCTTGTGCGAGGCGAGACGTTGCGCCGGTTGCCGTTTGACGAAACCCTGCGCGACTACGGCCACGAGGACACGCTGTTTGGCCTGGCGCTGGCGGCAGCGGGCGCAGCCGTGCGCCACCTCGACAATCCGGTGCGGCACGAGGGCCTGGAGCCGGCCGCCGTTTTCCTGGAGAAAAGCGAGCAGGCCGTGCGTACGCTGGCCGGGCTGCTGCGTCGCGAGCCGGGTTTGGCCCATGCCAGTCGCCTGGCCCGGCTGGCCGCGCGGCTGCGCGGCGCGGGTCTGGCCGGAGTCGCGCGCGCCGCGTTAGGCCGGTTGGAGCCGGGGTTACGGCAGCTGCTGTCATCGGCCCGGCCCGCGCTGCCCGCGCTGGATGCGCTCAAGTTGCTCTGGCTGCTGCGCGAAACGCGCTGAGCGCGGCGCGGTTGAGGCTTTTAAAAAGGCAACGCGCGGCCCGCAAAAGACGACGCGCGCCGCGCCGGGGGTAGGACTGCTAGGTTCTAGCTCGCCGCCCGTAAACCCCATCCGCCCAGCCCCCTTCCCCGGTGGGGAGGGAGGAACTAGCCCCTTAGTCCTAGGCTCACGTCTGTTCTAGAGCTAGAACTAGGACTAGTCCCCCCTTCCCCATCGGGGAAGGGGGCTGGGCGGATGGGGTTTACGGGCGGCGAGCACGTTGGGTAGTTGAGTTTCACGGGCAGAGAACCAGAACCCTTTAGCTCCGCGCGCCAGCAGCCAGCAGCGGCAGCTAGTATCTTTAGGGCCGCCCGTTTCAGCGGCTTTCCTTTCGTGCCTGTCCCCATTCCTGTCGCCGTTATCGTTCCCCTGCTCGACCTGGCCGCCGAACACGCCGCCTACCAGCCCGAGCTGGACGCGGCCTGGCAGCAGACGCTGCACGAAGCGGCTTTCATTCAGGGGCCGGCGGTGGGCGAGTTCGCGGCCGCGCTCGGCACGCATCTCGGGCAGCTTGGTTCGCCTGAAAGCCACGTCGAAAACCCCCACCTGGTGCCCTGCGCCAACGGCACTGACGCGCTGCTGCTGGCCCTGCTGAGCCTGGAGCTGCCGCCCGGCACCGAGGTCATCGTGCCGGCCTTCACCTACATCGCCCCGCTCGAAGCGGCCGCCCTGCTCGGCCTGCGCCCCGTGCTGGCCGACGTACTTACCGATACCTTCAACCTCGACCCGGCCGCCGTGCGGGCCGCGCTCACGCCGCGCACCGGGGCCGTCATCGCGGTGCACTTGTTCGGGCAGTGCGCTGATTTAGAAGAGCTGACGCGTGTTTGCCGGGCGGCGGGCGTGGCCCTCATCGAAGATAATGCCCAGGCGCTGGGCGCGACTTACACCTTTGCCAGCGGCCGGCGGGCCGCCGCCGGCACGGTGGGCGAGGTGGGCACGACCTCGTTTTTCCCCAGCAAAAACCTAGGCTGCCTCGGCGACGGCGGCGCGCTCTTCACCGCCGACCCGGCCCGCGCCGAGCGCTTGCGTCAACTCGCCAGCCACGGCCAGAGCCAGAAATACCAGCACCAACGCTTGGGCCTCAACTCGCGCCTCGACACGCTGCAAGCCGCCTTGCTGCTGGTGAAGCTGCGGCATTTGCCCGCCGCCCAGGCCCGCCGCCAAGCCATCGCCGCCCGCTACGACGCGGCCCTGGCAACGGCTGTCGGGGTACACCGGCCCGCCCGCGACCCGCGCAGCAGCCACGTTTTTCACCAGTACACGCTCACCGTGGAAGCCTCTGACGGACGCGACGCGCTGCAACAGCTTCTGCGTCAGTACGGTATAGCTAGTGCGGTTTATTACCCGCTAGCGGTGCATGAACAGCCCGGATATACCTTTTTAAACTATAAACCGGGTGATTTCCCGGTGGCCGAGCGGTTGAGCCGGCAGCTGCTTTCGCTACCGGTGCATCCGGCTCTGACTGCCGCGCAGGTCGAGCACGTAGTGGAGCAGCTCGTTTGTTTTAACCCGTAGTATAAGCAGGCAGTGATTAGTAGTAGCGGTTCGACAGTCATTCGTTTTGTCATTTGCGGCGTGGGCCACATCGGGCGACGGCACGCGGCGCTGGTGGCTCGCCACGCGGGCGCGACGCTCGTCGCCCTTATCGACACCGACCCGCGCCCCGAGCTGTGCGCTAGTCTGGCCGCTGAGTTTGCGGGCGTGCCGCTCTTTGCCTCGCTCGCCGATTATTTGCAAGCCGGCCCCGTGGCCGACGTGCTGACCGTGGCCACGCCCAACGGCTTGCATGCCGAACAGGCCCGCGCGGCCCTGCGCCACGGCTTGCACGTAGTGGTCGAAAAACCGTTGGCCCTGCGCACCGCCGACGCCGACCAGCTCCTCGAAACCGCCCGCCTGGCCAACCGCCTCGTATTTGGGGTGATGCAAAACCGTTACTCGCCGCCCGCCGCCTGGCTCAAGCAAGCCGTGGACGAGGGCCGGCTGGGGCGGGTGTTTCTGGTGCAGCTAAACTGCTTCTGGAACCGCGACGAGCGCTACTACCAGCCCGGCGGTTGGCGCGGCACCCGCGCGCTCGACGGCGGCCCGCTCTTCACGCAGTTCAGCCACTTCGTGGATTTACTGCACTGGGTGTTTGGCGACATCAGAAATATCACGGCCCGGTTTCAGAATTTCGCGCACCAGCAAACTACTGAGTTTGAGGACAGCGGCCTCGTCGCGTTCGACCTGACGCGCGGCGGCAGCGGCACGCTCAGCTACAGCACCGCCGTCTGGGACCGCAACCTCGAAAGCTCCCTCACGGTAGTAGCCGAGCGCGGGGCGCTCAAAATTGGCGGGCAGTACTTGGATAAAGTCGAGTATTGCCACCTGCGCGATTACGAGCTGCCCGCGCTGCCGCCCACCAACGCGGCCAACGACTACGGCCCCTACCAGGGGTCGGCCGCCAACCACGGCCAATTAATCGACCAGGTTATAGCCACGCTGCAGGCCCGCGGTACGACCACAACCAACGCCGAAGACGGGCGCAAAGTAGTCGAGATTATCGAGCGGATTTACGCGCTCCGTGTCCTATAAAAACTAACTTTATGCTGAAGAAATCACTGGAGCTGCTTCGTCAGGAAGCGGCCGACACCGGGGCCGGCTCGCTCAAGCGCACCCTCAACGGGGTGAGTCTCATCGCGCTGGGCATCGGGGTCATTATCGGGGCGGGGCTGTTTTCGCTCACTGGGCTGGCGGCGGCCAACCACGCGGGGCCGGCCGTTACGCTCTCGTTTCTGGTGGCGGCGGTGGGCTGCGCGTTCTCGGCGCTGTGCTACGCCGAGTTCGCGGCCCTCGTGCCGGTTTCGGGTTCGGCCTACACGTACGCTTACGCCACGATGGGCGAATTATTCGCCTGGATTATTGGCTGGGATTTAATCCTGGAATATTCGGTGGGCGCGGCGGCGGTGGCCATCAGCTGGTCGCAGTATTTGTTGAAATTGCTCAGTAAATACGGGCTGCACCTGCCGGCACAATTTGTTATGTCGCCTTTTGAAACGGCGCGCCTCGCCGATGGCTCGCTGGTGCACGGCTACGCCAACGTGCCGGCCATGCTCATCGTGCTGGCCATCACGATGGTTGTGCTGCGCGGCGCGGCCGGCGCGGCCTGGTTCAACGCCCTCGTAGTGGCGCTGAAAGTGGGGGTTGTGCTCGTGTTCATCGCCCTGGGCTGGCGCTACATCAACCCGGCTAACTACCAGCCCTACATTCCGACTAATACCGGCACGTTTGGCGAATTTGGCTGGAGCGGCATTTTGCGCGGCGCGGGCGTAATATTTTTCGTGTTTATCGGCTTCGACATCGTGGCCACGATGGCCCAGGAAACCAAGAATCCGCAGCGCAACATGCCCATCGGTATTCTCGGCTCGCTCATTATCTGCACTATTTTATTCGTGCTCTTCGGCCACGTGCTGACGGGCCTCGCCAATTACACCGAATTCAAGAACAGCGCCGCGCCGGTGGCTATTGCCATCGAAAAAACGCCTTATGGCTGGCTCAGCGGGGCTATTATCATGGCTATTTTAATCGGTTATACGTCCGTTATTCTGGTTGATTTATTGGGGCAGTCGCGGGTGTTTTTCTCCATGTCGAAAGACGGGCTGCTGCCACCCGTCTTCGCCCGGCTGCACCCGCGCTTCCGTACGCCGCTGCACTCCAACCTCCTGCTGGGCGCGTTTATCGCCGTCTTCGCGGGTTTCGTGCCCATCTCGGTAGTCGGCGAAATGACGAGCATCGGCACGCTGCTGGCTTTCGTCATGGTCTGCCTGGGCGTGCTCATCCTGCGGCGCACCGAACCCGACGCGCCGCGCAGCTTCCGTACGCCCTGGGTGCCGCTGGTGCCGATTTTGGGCATCGCCACCTGCCTGCTGATGATGGTCAGCCTGCCGCTCGATACCTGGCTGCGGCTACTCGTCTGGCTGGCCATCGGGCTGGCCATTTACTATGGCTACGGCCGTAAGCATAGTAAGTTAAGGATGGAGAAGGAGCGGTTGTAGGATTAGGACCGGTCGTCATGCAGAGCGCAGCGAAGCATCTTGCGTGGTGCAGTAATTTCTAACGTTAGCACGAAAGCTGACGAGTGAGATTACTACACCACGCAAGATGCTTCGCTGCGCTCTGCATGACAACGACCTACGCAAGATGCTTCGCTGCGCTCTGCATGACGACCGTCCCTAATCCTTCATTCCTAATCCAACAACCCTCCTCGCCAGCGCCGACACTTCCGGCACTAAGCCGCTGAGCAGCAGCCCGCCGCTGTAGAGCAGCGTCAGTACGCCGCCGCGTTCCAGCAGGCGCAGCCAGCTGTGGGCGGACGTGGGCAGCAGCGCGGCCACGGTGGCGGCCGCGCCGGCCAGCAGCAGCACATACAGGATGCGGCGGTCGAAGGGTTGCCAGCCGAAGGCGTGCCACACGAACCAGGTACGCAGCAGGTTGATACCGCTCAGGGCCAGGCAGTTGGACAGGGCCGCGCCGGTCAGGCCCAGGCGCGGAATGAGCACGTAGTTCAGCCCAACGATGGACGTGGCCAGGCCCACGTTGAAGAATAAATCGAAGCGGTAGCGCGGCGAAGTGACGACGATGAGGCCGTTCACGCCCGTGATGCCGTCGGTGAGGCGGCCCACGAGCAGCAGCAGCACGGCCACGGTGCCCGCCGCGTATTCGGGGCGGTGGATGAGGGCGTAGATAAAATCCAGGTTCAGGGCGATGCCCAGCGCCAAATACGCCCCGATGGCGGTGTTGAGGCGGGTGGTGCGGCGGTAGAAGTCCAGCATCCGGGTCGTATCGCCGGCTTTCCAATACTCGGCGATGAGCGGGTAGGCCGTTTTGTACAAAGCCCGGAACGGCACCACGAGCGCCGTGCTGATGTTGAGCGCGATGGCGTAAATGCCCACTTCCAGCAAGCTGCGTTGCGAGCCAAGCATGATGGAGTCGATGGTGACCAGGATGACGCCTGAGATATTGCCCAGCAGCGCGAAGCTGCCGAAGCGCAGCAGCTCGGGCAGCGGCCGCACGGTCAGCACGGCGCGGGTCGGCCGCAGGTGCAGCTCGCCGATAAAGGCTAAATAGCCCAGCAGCAGCGTCGCCACGGCGGCGTAGGAACCCAGGTAGGCCAGCACGAAGCCGTCGAACGAGAGCCGGCCCGCCCCGTAGAGCACCGCCGCGCCCACGATGAGCAGGCGCTGCACGATTTCGGTCAGAAACGACGAAAACGAGGTGTGGAACAGCGACTTGGTGTAGGCTTCGAGCAGGTTGTAGAGCAGGATGCAGCCCGCCAGGCCCAGCATCGCGCCGTAGTGCGGGCCGAGCAGGGCCGCGTCGTGGGCGTAGTAGCGCAGCGCCAGCCCTTTACCCAGCCAGAGCACGCTCGCCACCAGCGCGAACAAAGCCAGCGGCAGCCCCAGCAGCAGCGGCAAAAAGCCGGAGTGCCCGGTGGCTCTGTCGCGGAAATACGGAAAAAACCGCAGCGTGGTATTGGTAAATCCGAGGGCCGAAAACTGCGAAGCCGTCGTGGCCAGCGCCACGAGCAGTGTCATCAGGCCCAGCTGCGCGGGCAGCAGCAGTCGCGGCAGCACCAGGACGGTATTGACAAAGCCAATGCCCAGCCCAACGTACGAAATAGCCGTGTTGCGCAGCCCCTGCCGCTGAACGATGCCCAAATTTGAATTAAAAATTAAAAATTTAAGAATTGGGGCTTGCTGGTTGCTAACCGTTTTTTATTTCGTCAGCCAATTGCGCGCCGGTATAAAATCGCGCGCCTTGCTGCTGTAAGTGCGTCAGTAGGGCGTGAAATTGCGCTGGGCCATTTCGGGTATTTGCTGGGCTGAAATTTTGATTGTGCCAGAGCACCGACACCACGCCGCCAAATTTTTTTATCTCGGCGAAAACGGGTTGGAGCGTCGATAATAGTTCGTCAGCGTCAAGCCGCAGATAAGCCGGGTGGTGCAGCGTGGTATCCATCACGATGAGCGGAATTTCCAGAAATTCGTGCGCCCGGTTTTGCTGAAAATCAAACGGATAAAACGGCAGGCAACAGGCGTTGCGAAAGCCGTAGTGCTCGGCGAAGCCCAACGTACAATCGTACTGAATACCGGCTGCTGCCACTAGTTGCGGAGTTTGGGTCGGCTCCCAGCGCAGGTAGTGGAAGCGGTTGCCGACGACTTTTTGGGGACTTACCGCGTCGATATCAGCCGCTAAGATTTCCGCGCTGGTGGCCGCGTCGTAGCTGCCGTGGACCGCCAGTTCGGCACCTCGCGCGGCCAATGCTCGCCAGCCTGAGGCCAGGGCGGGGGCCTGCGCGTCGTAGTCGGCGTTGGGCGTACCGTTGGCGGCGGGCCGGGCGCGGGGCAGGATGAAAAACGTGGCGGGCGCGTCGTAGCGGGCCGTCGCGGCGCGCACGGCCGCCAGGTTAGCCCACGGGGCGGGCCGGCCCCGCAGCCAACGCCAGGCCAGGGTGCCTAACTGCTTCAAGGCCAGCGGCGCGGTCTGCTGCCGGGCGGCGCGTGCGGCTTCGCCCCAACCCCCATGCAGATTATCCACGTCGTGCGAGATAAAGGCGGCCAGCTCCGCTTGTTGCTCACCCCAACGGCGGGGAGTAAGCCGCTGACCGCTCACGTGCTCGACGGCCGCCCGCAGCACGTCGAAATAATAATTGACGACCGGCAACGCCACGAAACCATACTGCTTCTGAACGCTGGCCGCGTAGGGAAACCGCCCGTGCTGGTCGCGCTCAGCGGAAAAATATTCCTGCCAGCCGCTCAATAAATAAAAAGCCGCCGAAATAATATCGGCCGAGATTACAGCGTGATTCTCGCTGAAAATCAGCAAGGACTTTTCCGGCGAATTATCAAAGAAGAAGGGGACGCGTTGGCCGCGCCACTCGCGCCAGTTCGGGGCGGGTGGGTAGGACAGCTGACCGTCGAAAAAC
>Ga0209511_1000406_pt1 | contig 44580 bp, 33 predicted proteins | sample SSSSmetaG_FD_184141 | JGI IMG/M metagenome (GOLD analysis project Ga0209511, IMG submission 184141) | Glacier valley bacterial and archeal communities from Borup Fiord, Nunavut, Canada, to study Microbial Dark Matter (Phase II) - ​SSSS... | ecosystem: Environmental > Aquatic > Freshwater > Ice >... | reverse complement strand
TCCCCGTGATATGGGGAATTTAATACTCATTACATGCACCAAAAAAATGTGCAATTGTATACGAATTTCAGAAAAACAATAAATGCGTTGGCATCATTCTTTAATAAACTTTTTGAATTAAAATCATCAAACATATGAAAACAAAATCGATACAAATGCATCCCGCTACCTGGATAACGATCATGCTACTTTCCATTCAGATTATCCTTGGAGGATGTAAGGCTTCCAATACAGTGAAGGGTACCGCAATAGGAGCCGGAGCAGGTGGTGTAATCGGAGGATTGATTGGTAAAGGATCCAACAACACTGCAGTGGGAGCAATTATCGGAGCCGCAGTGGGTGGTACCGCTGGCGCACTGATCGGTCATCACATGGATAAGCAAGCTGAGGAATTACAAAACGATCTTAAAGGAGCTCATGTGGAACGTGTTGGCGAAGGAATTAAAATAACATTTGACTCAGGGCTTATGTTTGATCTTAACTCGTATGTTTTGAATCCGGCGACAAAAGTAAATCTTGAATCACTTGCGAAGACTCTTAACAAATATCAAGACACCAATATTCTAATTGAAGGGCATACAGACGCTTCCGGAAAGGACGATTACAATATGGAGCTATCGAAGAAACGCGCTAACGCCGTATCAGCTTACCTTGGAACGCTCAGTGTCAAAAATAGTCGTATAACAACACAGGGATACGGTGAAACACAACCTGTTTCTACGGTGGATGCAGAAAACAGGCGTGTTGAAGTTGCCATCTATGCAAATAAGAAAATGCAAAAGTTAGCTCAAAAGGGAGAACTAGGTCATTAGCACTAATTCAATTTTATTTTAAGAAGCCAGGAATGATTCCGTTGATCATTGGATCAACTTCACTACGTATTAATTGATTTAACTGATCAGGTAAAGTCAAAAGGACAAAGTCAGGAATTGGAGTTGATTCCAATGAAATATGATGATTCAAATCTTTAAGAAATGACTCCAATAAAAAAATTAGAAGGCAAAACAGTTCTCATCACCGGCGGGCTATCAGGAATCGGGAAGGCTTGTGCTGTTGCAGCTGCGGGTGAAGGAGCTAACGTAGTGGTGGTGGATATTAAGTCAGTCACTTTTGATTCTGCTATGCTGGACATCAAAGCTGAGAATGATAAATCCATTTTTCTAGAATGTGATGTAACCAAAGAAGATCAGATCGCTTCTGTCATTGCAAGTACACTCCAGATGTTCGGATCATTGGATATTGCTCTAAATAATGCAGGAGTGGGGGGAGGTGGTTTACGCATCGCCGATACCGAGCCAACTGAATGGGAAAGCGTGATCCATCTTAATCTCACAAGTGTATTTAATTGTATGCGTCATGAGCTTAAACAAATGGCAACTCAAAAAAGTGGAATCATTATAAACATGTCTTCTATTCTTGGAAAAGTTGGGTTTGCAAATTCAGCAGCATACGTTGCATCAAAGCATGGAATTATAGGACTTACACAAACCGCTGCGTTAGAGTACGGATTTGAAGGGATCCGTGTAAACGCCATTTGTCCAGGCTTCATTGAAACACCGCTGCTTACCAAAAGTGGAATAACAGACAATGAAAAAATGAAACAGCAGATAACAGACTTACATCCCTTAAAACGATTCGGTAAACCTGAAGAAGTTGCCAAAGCATTTATATTCTTAGCTTCTGCAGATTCTTCATTTATTAACGGAACTTCACTTGAAATTGATGGGGGCTATCTGGCACAATAAAAATTACAGTTTATTAATGGGTTATCAAAAATGCTTTTATTAAAAAGCTTTTTTGGGATCTCTGTATTGTTTTTAAATTTCTAGTCCATCCAGGCGCTGAATGATACCACGTACTATGTTTCCTGCAAGAGCCCGGATTACAGCACAATAACGATGAAAAATGCTGAAGGAAATAATATCTCAACCAATACAAGCCTTACTACATTTTTACGATTTATCACAGGATACAGCAATGAAAAGTGGGCATTTGATACTATTTACATTAATAACCGAGTATGGGTTGGCGATGGGATTCGTGAAGCGGCATTAAATGCTGGTAATTTACGCTTCAGCTATGCGTGCAGGTTTCAACTTGGATCGAAAGAGAAGGCTTTCAAGTTCATTAAATGAGAAGACCAGATGTAAATGAAAATTTTACATCTTGCTCGTTGATGAGAGAGGTAATAAATATAGTATTGGCAAAATGTAATCAATCAGATTTCGTCAGGTTTGTTATGATTTCGCTTGTACTGATTTTTGGCATAACTCAATCCGGATTTACCCAGGATAAGCCAGACCCGGCACGAAACCCGAGCTGGTTAAGGTCAAAAGGCAACCAGGTTGTAAAAAAGTTGATGGGTGTTATTACTGTCGATCCGGTTGATGAGCCCCCTGCATTCAATGAAAAAAGTGAAACCCCTTACCTTCCGTATGCTGGTAAAATTGTAAGGAAAATTATTATTCAAAGGATTGGCTTCGAAAGTACTGTGCTGGATACGGCGAGACATTTTCAAACATTCATTTCCAAAGCAGCCAATACCTTGCACGTTGATACAAAAGAATTTGTTATCCGGGATAACTTATTTGTTAAAACAGGAAAACCACTTAATCCATATCGCGTTGCAGATAATGAAAGAACTCTTCGAAATCTAAACTTCGTGCTCGACTCCCGGATTTTAGTAAAACCTATTTCCAAAAATTCTGATTCGGTTGATCTTGTTGTTATTACACGCGATGTATTCAGTCTTGGGGGTATCGCAGAGCCGGAATCATTGACCAAATACAAACTGGGATTACAGGAGGCAAATGCCTGGGGAATGGGTCAGCGGATTCAATTCAATTCACTATATGACATCGACCGCAATCCAAGGTTTGGATACGAAGCAGTATATCAGAAAATAAATGTGGCGGGTAGCTTCGTTGACGCATCCGTTGGATATTCAAAAATCAATACAGGCTCAAGCATTGGAAATGAGAATGAAAATGCTTTTTACCTCCGACTTAACAGGCCATTATTTAACCCTTTTGCACGATGGGCTGGCGCAGTGGAGTTAAGCAAAAATATGTCAACAAATATTTACAATAAGCCCGATAGTACATTCGCAAAATATAATTATAATATTCAGGATTATTGGGCGGGTTATTCTTTTGGCCATAAAAGAATGTCACCTGATCTGAAAGAAAACAGAAATAGAAAATTTATTGCTGTGAGGGGGTTTCAACAGCATTTTGATGAATTGCCAACTATTAAACTATCAGAGCCTGATCTTTATGCCTACCGCAACAGAACTACTATTCTAACGCAGATCACTTTCTTTCGACAGGATTTTTATAAGACACAATATGTAGTGGGATTCGGAAGAACGGAAGATATTCCTTACGGATACCGGGTTTCATTTACAACTGGCTGGGAAACAGAAAGGGGATACAAAAGAACTTACGCTGGAAGTGAAATGTATTATACCACAGTTCAGGAGACTGGATCTATTTTAACATATACCGCAAAAATAGCCACCTATGTTGATAATGGAAAATCACAGGATGGATTATTGGCTCTTGATTTCACTCGATTCAGCCAGGTATATCAGAAAGGATCATTGAAAATACGTCATCAGTTTGAAGTGGGTTACGCGTGGCTGTTTAATCAAACAACAAAAAGAGGAATTGATATAAGAGATGTAAATGGAATACTGGGCTTTTCGCCAGATAGCCTGGTAGGCACACAACGTATTACAGTAAGCCAGGAAGCTGTGATCTTTACGCAATCAAAAATTCTTGGATTTAGACTTGCACCGGTTGCGCGAATTGACCTTGCACTTATTAACAAACCAAACAAAGCTATCAAAACAACAGATCTTTATACTGGATTTTCCATGGGATTAAGAGCACGAAATGAAAACCTTATTTTTAATACGATAGAAGCCCGGGCTTTTTTTTATCCTACTGTTGTTGAGAGAGTCCAGCATCTTCAATTTAGTATTGGGACAAATATTCGAATCAAGTATCCTACAAACCTGGTGCGCGCTCCGGCAACGGTATTCAATCCTTAATCCTTAACATGAAGTATTTCATCAGTTGAATAAGTGTACTTAACGGCTCTTGCGGCCACGTTCTGTAGAATTAATTCCCCACGGATCCTGGAGATATAATTTTATATACAGGATTATTGATTGTAATCAACCGCGAAAACTGGCACAATATTTTAGTATTGAGAGGAAAATAGATGAACATGGACTTACTATTATTTCTACTCGCATTTATAATCGGCTTTGGGATTTTCATCTCTTCTGTATACTTCGTAGCAAAACTGATGTTCCCCAGACTTGAGGACCAGGAAAATGAGGTTCACGCATCCAAGAAGAATTATCTTCCACGTATTAACAAGCACGCAAGCCCCTATTTTCTTTCTAAAAATCATCCATACTCATTTAAGTAACCTTTTGAGCTTTAATTCGCAACGTTGAGCTCATTCTAATTATTAGTATAGTAAGTATTGAGAGGACGCTGACGAATTATGAAACTTCGAAATTTCTTATTGGGTCTTGAAGATATATTTAGTTTTTTAAAAAAAATATTAAGAGAGATATTTCGTAATTGGGAATGGAGAGAAATTCTCAGGCAGTGTTATGCTGTTGGAAATAAGTCTTTCTTCCTGGTAAGCTTTACTGCATTCCTTGCAGGTGTTGTATTTACCCGTCAATCAAGGCCATCATTATCATCCTTCGGTGCAGAATCCTGGTTGCCATCATTGGTATCACAAGCTGTAATAAGATCATTAGGACCACTCATCACAGGCCTTATTTGCGCGGGGAAGCTTGGCTCTAACATAGGCGCCGAACTTGCCAGCATGAAAGTGACAGAGCAAATAGATGCGATGGAAGTTTCCGGAACGCGTCCGTTTTCCTATTTGGTGGTAACGCGTGTAGTTGCTACCACTCTCATGTTGCCAATTCTAGTGGTATTCGCAGATGTTGTTGCGCTCATGGGTTCCTTCCTTACAGTGAATATGATCAACAATACAGGTTTCAAATTGTATTTCAATGAAGTCTCTACTCATATATTTTATCTCGACATTTTTTCTTCTATGATAAAAGCGCTCTGTTTCGGTTTTGCAATAGGTTTTGTCAGTAGCTATGCGGGTTATAATTCAGAAAATGGAACCACTGGCGTAGGAAAATCGGCAAATACTGCTGTGGTAATTTCCATGCTATTCATTTTCATTCTCGACCTGTTAACGCTTCAGTTTATTAACCTGTTTCGCTAATGGAGACTCCCACCACCGAAATATTAATGCCAGCAAAAACTCCTGTAGACAAAACCACGGTCGTCACCCATATCCGACATATTAAAAAGTCATTTGGAGATCTGGAAGTATTAAGAGATATAAGCCTTGAGCTTCATCAAAGTGAAAATCTTGTGATCATTGGCCGCTCAGGAACTGGTAAGTCAGTACTGATTAAATGTATGGTTGGCCTTATTCATGCAGACTCCGGTGAGATCGAAGTTCTTGGGTATAATGTTCCAACACTTAACGAAGAGAAACTAAATGAGCTACGTCAACAGGTTGGATTTTCCTTTCAAAACAGCGCACTTTACGACTCAATGACTGTTCGGGAGAATCTTGAGTTTCCCTTGAAAAGAAATCTTAAGATATTCGATAAAAAACAACTTGACGAACTTGTAATAACTGCATTGAAAGATGTTGGGCTTGAAAAATCAATCAATAAAAAGCCATCAGAATTATCGGGGGGTATGAAAAAACGTATAGGTATTGCAAGAACGTTGATCTTAAAACCTAAGATCATGCTTTATGACGAACCTACCGCTGGGCTTGATCCGATCACTTCTACTGAAATTAATGAACTAATACTCAGTGTACGAGAAAAGTATCACACATCATCGATCATTATCACACATGACATTAGTTGCGCCCGGCAAACATCTGACCGAGTGATTGCACTCGTTCAGGGACATAACCGCGCGGAAGGAACTTTTGACGAGCTAAAGAGTACGACAGATCCTGATCTGGCACCATTTTTTAAATATTAACATTAAATTATTATGGAAGAGAACGACGTAAAACAAAGAGTAAAGCTGGGTGCTTTTGTTGCTGGAGGACTTACTTTGTTCCTGGTGGCGGTGTTTTTTATTGGAAGTGCCAGCAATTTTTTCAGCAAGACGTTTAGCGTTTCTGCCGTGTTTAAAAATGTGGAAGGGTTAAAAGACGGTGATAAAGTATGGCTGTCGGGGGTTCAGATCGGCACCGTAAAAAGTGTACGAATCATAAAAGTCGGGGAAGTTATTGTTACGCTGTCACTCAAAGAAAAACAAAATGATTTTATCCGCAAGAATGCAACTGCATCCATTGGCTCTGACGGATTGATTGGAAATAAAATTGTCGTTATCCAACCTGGAGACGCTGCAACTGTTATTGAAGATGGGGATGTAATTAATTCCGTTTCTCCTGCCGACACCCAGGAGCTTGTTAATATCGCAAAAGAAGTTGGTGAGAATACACGTTCTATCACACTTGACTTAAAAGCTATTTCAAGCAAGATCAATAAAGGCGAGGGAATTATCGGAGAACTATTGAATGATGGCGCTTTCGCCCAGGATATTCGCAGAACTGTTACGAATTTCAAAACAACGGGAGACAATGCGTCAAAGGCCACTGCTGAACTTATCGCTGTTGCCGATGAGATGAAAAATGGAAAAGGTCTACTTCCGAAGCTTTTGTCCGATACAAGTTATGCGGGGACATTTAAATCTACATTGACAAATATTAAAAAAGTCAGTACCAATGCATCCGCAGCATCAAAAAGTTTAGAATCCATTACCACTAAGATGAATGATAAAAACAATGCTGTTGGAGTGCTGCTTGCAGATACAGCTTCTGCACATAAGCTTCAAAATATTATTAAAAACTCAGAAAAAGCATCTTACAAGCTTGACGAAAATATGGAAGCTTTTAAACATAATTTCCTGACCCGTGGATATTTCAGAAAGCAGGAAAAAAAGGCTAAAAAGGAAAAAGAGAAATTAGAAAAAGAAAGGAATAAATAATAAGAAACCACTTAAGATCAACTCAGTGGCATTATTTTAGTACAGATTACATTCGAAAATTATCTTTGATCATAAAATATCTCATATATGAAATTCAGATTTGGAAAGAAGAAAAAAAGCCAGGCACCAAAAATTATTCTTGGAATCCTTGGCGTTGCTGCTGTTAGTACTGCAATCAGTTATTTGTTCGAGTCAGAAAGAGTACGGCATCTCACCACTGATCTAAAAGAAATGGCAACAGGTAAGAAGGATTGATTCATCTCAATCCTTTCATTTCTATTATAAACAAACTCAATAGAGGTTGATTTTAACACGACTCACTAGAATGGATACCCTATTGCAATATTCAAGATGAGATTCTCGCTTCTCCAGTGACCACTTCCAAAGTCAACCTTATCAATTACCCATCGCTGATTTTCGTCGAGGATAAATGGTTTGCGTAACGGAAACGCAACATCAAATCGTAACACGAAGAAGCTGAAGTCATAACGTACTCCAAACCCGGTACCAACCGCTATTTCACTTAGAAATTTATCGTTGTCAAAATTAGCTCCGGGTCGCGAATTATCTGTATTCCATAACCAGATATTTCCAGCATCTAAAAACACAGCGCCTTTCAAGGCTTTAACAATTCCAAATCGATATTCAGCGTTTGCTTCAAGTTTTATGTCACCACGCTGATCAAGAAAAAATGTTTTCACATTTGAGTCGCCCCTTACATTATATACTCCTGGCCCCAACGACCTTGCCGGGAATGCACGAATACTATTTGATCCCCCGATTGAGAATTGTTTTATGTAAGGCATGTTGGTTGAGTTCCCAAACGCATTGCCCACACCAACAATCAAACGGGTTGCAATCATATTACTCCTCCGCGCCTTACCTGTCAACAAATAGTATCTGAAATCAATATCACCTCTTACATACTGCGAATAGGGTGACCCGAATATTTTATTATCACCAGATGTAGTGATCTTTTGCAGCGCATTAAGAATATTACCAGAAATATCCAGGGTCCCCTTAAAGTAAAAATTTGATTTCCTTCGTTCTTTTAGCTTGAACTTCTCTTCAATATCCTCTGTAAACTGTGTGTTAATCGTGAATGAATATCTGCTACCGAGTATAAATTGGTTTTGGAATGAATTTTTTAGAACCGGATTAAAATTAAGGAGTGAGTCAAAAGTCCTTGATCTGTTTCCAGACTCCACAAAACTTATATCGACAGGATAAAGCTCATGTGTCTTTAAGGTTGTCTCTCTCCACGTGTATCCATACGATACATTGAAGGTTGTCAGGCTAAAGTAATTGAGACGTTCCTGAAAATTATACCCGACCTTAAATTGTGTCGCAGGAAGAAATCTTTCTGAATTATATTTAATTCCGAAAGGCGTGAGAAGTCTTGGCACAGATAGGCTTGCCTCCGCGCCAGCTTCAAACGAATTCAATGGCGTATCCACCTGTCGTGTGATTTGAACTTCATAAGCTGAGTGAAGTTTTAATTGAAATAACTCAGCACCGCGAAAAATATTACGATTAGAAAAAGTAAACTGAAAACCAGGTCCGACAAAGTTATTTGACTTGGAAACTCCCTGAACCTGAAATCGAATTGATTTCTTCAGCAAAGGAATCATGTAAACATCCGCAATCAATAGTGACGAATCTTTTTTACTATCACGAAATTTGATATTTACATACTTGAATGTCTGCAAGCCCATAAGGTGAATTAAAGAATACTCATGGTCAATACGCCTGTAAAGACTATCTTTTTTTAAATTGATTACATCCACTATAATTTCAGGACGAAAGTTGTGTTCCGTATCGATGTAGTTGTATCCATTAATTTTTACAGTATCGGCTTCTTTCAAGGCCTTGCGACGATTAGTACTTAAGTCATAGCTCGGAAAAACATTTATCTCTCCCACTCTATAAATCCTGGTATTTTTTACAGGCATTCCTTTCTCAAAAAGTAAATCCAGGTCAACGTGATGTTTGCCAACGGTGCTGTCGCCATTAAATAATAAGTACCTGCTGTCGAAGTAGTACAATCCATGATTCCTGACAACCTCCTCTATGCGATGTTGTTCAGCCTGAAGTCGTTCTAACGCGTATTGCTGATTTTCCTTCAGAAATCTCTCATTAAGAATATCCTTTCCGATAACGCCCGTTGTATCAAATGCGATGTAGTTCATTTTACCAATCCTGAATGGTGGCTGTAAAATGACCGTGTATCGTACTTTGCTTTCCTTATTTTTGGTTTCTACCACACTACTGACGGTCGATTTAAAATAACCATCGTTATTTACTTGTTGCTGAAGAATTATAGCAGTCTTTGCTGGCGTTACGTCTTTTATTAAAACTGGCGGAGACCCAAGTTTCGTTTGAATAAAGTTTCTTATTCCTTTCTTTTTTGAGTTGTCGCCAGCGATGTAATAAAACCAAACAGATGTTCTGCTTCCAAAAATTTTAGCATTTGGTTTTGGATTAACGAATGTTTCAAGCATTGTTTCCACGCGTTTCTGATTGGAAATTTCTCCTTGTGGAACAAGCTTGATCTCAGCGCCGCTGTAAAAACTCTCTCCTTCCTTCAAAAAAGTTGTAGCTGTACAACCGCTTAATGAAAAAATAAAACCGCACGCGATCAATAAAGCTGCCGATTTTGGTAACGACCTTATAACAAAAAGAGCTGAGTTAATTAGACGCTGCATTGGGCTTGAATAATTCTTTTAGCGTGTTGTAATCTTTAATGTAAATTAAACCCACTCCCGTTTCAACCAACTGACCGGAGATCATATCATAATTACTATTTCTGAATCCAGTAATGCGAAGACGACCATCGGAGGTAATTTTATATTCCAGGGCAAGATCGCCTATATAATCAGAAGCGTTATTTTGCGAATTGGTATTCTTACCTTCAATGTCGACATTGCCCGAAAGCTTAACGACCAGGCGGTCATTGATTTGCTTTGAAACCCCTAGCTGAGCCTTCGTTTGAACTACAGCACCTCCACTTGTTGTTCCACTATAATCCTCAAATGATTTTAGATCAAATGTCAACTGAACACCCTTTACATTCTCTGCCAATCGATTAAGCTGATCGGCAAGAATTCTACTCACACTTTGTCGTGCGGTATTAGCAACACCTCCACTTGCCCGATTGTCCAATGGATTATCAGCAATGAATCGTTTCAATATCAGCAATGCAAATACTTGCTTATTCAAATCTGACTCACGTGTATTTATATCCTGTATTCTGGAATACAAGGCTCCTCCAAAAGCCTGCTTCTTATTATCTGGCATATCGAGCTGGAAGCTAATATCAGGCGTTAACAACTGACCTTTAATATTCAGATAAACAAGAAATGGTAAGACCCGCGTATACGTTGTAGCGTTGCCTGACGGATCAATACTTGAAAGAAGTTCTAATGGCGAAGTCTCAACAGTATAGCTCGCGCGTATATCCAACTGCGCCCGCATTACATCTCCGCCCCACGTAATTGATCCGCCCTTCTCAATTATAAACTGTCTCTTCACAAGTTTATAGAATGAAAAATCATAACTACCCTTTGTAATTTCATACCGGCCGGATAAACTCATGTCGCCTGATGGATCTATTCCAAATAGTAATGTTGAACTTCCCTGCACAGAAAGCTTGTCACCTGTTAATGGATCGATTACAATGTTGAGAACCGCCTTATCATTTAGCGAAATATTTGCTGAAAGATCAATTCCTTTGAAAGGATTATTTGACTGAATGGTATCATTCAAATTGATGGTAGCCAGAAAAGGATCTTTAACAGCACTTTTGTCGATCCATCGGATAATGCCTTGTTGTTCAAGTGCAGTCTTGGCAGTTTGAGGAACAACATATGTAAAGTTGGTATCATCACTTGGACTAATATTCATGATAATAACTGGTTGCGTTACATTACCGGTAATACGTGTACGTGTTGTGATCTTCACTAATCCAAAGAAAAGTTCATCGCGACCCTGTGGTGTATTTAAAAGCTGAAAGTTGTTTGTGCTGATGCTAAGATCAAAACCAAAATCTTTATATAGCTTAGTTCGTATAGCACCTTTTATTTCTGCCTCGTTATTCTTTTCGTCTTTTATTTTAAAATCATTAAAGACAATACCAGTCTCATCGAATGAGATTTTTTCATTCTCTAGTGTGAATGCACTATTTAAATCTTTCAACTTAAAGGTGGCATTTTTGAAAGCAAGTGTTCCTCTGACAGATGGCGCTTTGGCTGTACCGGTTAATTTCAAATTTCCAGTTACAGCTCCTTTTGAATCAAGCAGATGTCCAAACGTAAATGGCTCAATCGTTTGAAAATTCAATGGATCAAACGCCACCTCAATATTGAACTCTGACGATGGCGCCCTGGAAATATAATATCCTGTCGCCTTTACGTTTGATCCGTCTCCTTTTATATCCAATTCAAGATTATAACGATCTGCTGAGTGTGTGACCGTAAAAGTTAATTCACCGACAGGTTTTTCGAAAAGGGAAAGTTCATGTATTTCAAATTTCGAATTAAAATCATCTTGCTGCTTTGTTGTGATTTTAAAATCTCCGTTAAGAATTCCGCTTGCAGGAACTTTACCTGCAATAATGTGCGTCAGGTTGGCCAATTGAAGATTTTGAAATTCAAGCGCAATTGTCGCGGTTTTAGGGTCCGTAACAAAAGCTACCCTCTCCGTTTCCTTCGAAATATTGAAGTTTTTGGCAACAATCCCGGCTTTTCCAAACTGAAGATAGTTGTCAACAGGAACGTGCCACTCCTTATAATTAAGCTTTACCATTCCCGGAATAAAATGAAACCTGAAATTATTCAGTTCGCTGATGATCACTCCACCGAATACATATTTCTCCTTCGCAACAGAGTCCAGTATCTGAAGATTTGAATAGATCGAATCGTGTTCAATTTTTCCTGCCAACCGAATCGCATCGACCCGAACCGTATCAAGAGCAAGATTTTTAATCGCAATGCTATAATTAAGGGCTTTTTTATCCGACCGAACCCGCAGCGACAATGAATCCATTCCAGTAGTAGAATATTTTATCGTTGAAAGATTTACATTGATTCCCAACGAATCTGTTTCGCTATTAAATGCGCCACTGATCGTACCTGGCGTAAATGATTTCAGTGAAGGAAATAAAATTTCAGTAATAAGATCAGTATTTTTTATTGCCAGGACAAAACTAAATTTCTGTGGTTCTTTGAACTCAGTGATATTGTTGTCTTGCAGAGAAAAATAATGATTGAAATGCTGCTTCATCACAGCGGGAAGAGTAAATAAATTAAACGTTCCCTTGAATTCTCCGGAAAGAATATCTGAACTAATGGAAAAAATACTTTTTCCCTTTTGGTCGAGTGATACAAACAGAAGAGAGTCGACCATATAAAGACTCTTGCCATTAAAGATGGCAACCTTTCTGATATCCATATTACCATTGATCACCTTAAAATCTTTTGTATTCAGTTTAACATCAACCGTTCCTCTGGCTTTGAGCGGAACATCCGATAGGTGCAAAGCCTGAAAATCAGCATTGACCACAACCAATTTTAATTTATGCAAAGGAACCGAATCATTGTAATTCAGATTACCTGTTAATAAAACATCGAGGTTCTTATCTTTTAACGCAGCGTTGCCGTCAAAGACATATTTCTTTATCGACCCTTTAATAGTAAGATCCTTATAGTCATATTTATTGAATTGAAATTTATTTACTTTCAAATCCAATTGAACATCCATGTTTTCCAGTTTATTCCCGGAGCCTTTTATGTAAGCCCGGAGATCAAGATTTCCCATCGTACTATCAGTATGAAGTATTCTTCCAACGTTGAGTTCTTTTGTGATAATTTTAGCATCATACATTGGAAGCCCATTGAAATTAAATTTTCCATCTATATCAACAGCTCCTATATCTGACGTAAGCGCTATATTAATATCCGGAGCTAGAACTGTTCCTTTACACGCACCTTTTATATTGACCCAATGAGGTAATCGGATTGAATCTGAAAGCAGTGAACCGGAAAGAACCAATTTGACATCATAACCAGTTGTGTAAAATCTATCGATCACAACATCAACCATTATCTGACGTAGGTTTGGTAACCCTTTTAATGATCCATGAAATGTTAATGAAGTAGAGTCAAAGGCATTCATACTAAATTTCTTTACCTGAAGATTTCTTATCGATCCCGAAACAGAAGCATCGATTCGTATGCTCGCTGATGATGGTAAATAAACAGCCATGCTATCAATAACTTCAGGCAGGAAGAACCTTGTATCTTCAAATGAAACAAACGTTTTGTTGATATCGAATTTCACCTCCGCATCTTCGTAGTTGGCAATCAATTGGTCAATGGATGTGAAAGATGCATTGCCTTTCATTTCGATTATTGAATAGTCCGATTTTAAAAGGAAATCTTTCAAATCAAATTTGTTTTTGGTTAATCCAAAATCTGTTGAAAATTGCTGAATTGAGAACCCGCTTTTCTCGTGAAATGATGCAGACATTACATCCAGATTAACTTCCTCGTTGCCAATGATTACATCTTTCACCTTGATATTGAGAAATGAAATTAATAAATGATTAAAATCTACCGCTCCTGTTTTGACAGGCGCATTCGCATTGTCATATTGAAAAGTATTTTCGGAGAGCGTACCTTTTGAAAGACTGATATTCCATGGAATACCAAGTCCTTTTTCCATTCCTGATTTACTATTTCCCAGTTTTACAGGATCAATACTTTGAGAGGCTTCTTGCAGGACTATCGATGTTTCACTAAGTTCAATAGCATCAAGGTCAATCCTCTGTTTATTCAGGTCAATGTCATTAGCCTTGACTAAAAATTCACCTATTAGTAATTGAATACTTTCGTTTGTTTTTGCCTGATCATAATAAATATCAACGCGCTCGATATGTATTTTATCGAAATCAAGTTTGGGTAAGAGTGTCTTCGACGAGTCTATTATTGAATACGATTGGACTTTCATAACAGGAGATTGCTGAAATCCCATTTTAGAATCTTTCAAATCAATTAATCCTGCTTTGAATACGGATTTATCAAGATCAAATTTATCCATATCAATTTCCAGCGACCCGATTTTAAGATTAGCGCTATCTCCGGAAAAATGATCGTGATACAACAATGAAGTTTTATTTATCTCAACGGTTTCAATGGAGAACTTCCATGGAGCCGAAACCTCTGTCGTGCCAGTAGATTTTCCCGAAGGCGAAACAAATGCTTTTACGATGTAATCAAAATTGAAAGATGTATCTTGTTTAGATTTTATAACAAAAGCTTTTGACCCATCGAGTTGAAATTTATTTATTATGATGGTCTTATTTATCAAAGCCCACATATCCACATCTACAGAAAGTACAGATGCGAAAAGTAATGTGTCGTGCAATTGATCTTCCACATATAGATCGCTTATAACGATCTTTTTAGGAAAGGAAAGTACGATTGCCTTCACCCGGACAGGAGTTCCTATTTTACCCTGAAGAAAAGAGACAGCCACCTGGACAATCCTGGCTTGTACCGTTGGTATTCTTACTGCAATGATTAAAATGATGAGCAATGATAATAATGACAGGAATATCCATCCTATTATCTTCGCTATTCTTTTTAACACTTTTTTTTGTTGCGGGGGCGTACTCACTATTCTTTATTTCACTTTGAAAAAATATACACAGAGCCCTTGCCTAGTCATTTGATCATTGAGAGCTGAGTTGATCCAGGAAGAAAGTCTGATTGTATGCATGAATAGTTTGGTGGATGTAGGCACATTCCATGCCTTCTGCCAATTGCTAATTTTTCGCGTTAAAAGCAATATTATCAAGCAGGTGTAGAATTTTTTCTACACAGTTATCTATTTATAGGAATGGAGGATATCTCTAAGATTAGCCAACGTATCTGCCTCCTCAAGAAGCTTGTCTTTTCTCCATCTGAGAATACGAGGAAAGCGGACTGCAATTCCTGACTTATGTCTTGAAGATTCATTAATGCCTTCAAACCCAATCTCAAATACCAGTTTGGGTTTTACTGTTCTTACAGGACCGAATTTTTCAAGCGTATTATTCTTAACAAAATAATCAACCTGCCGGATTTCCTCATCTGTTAAACCGGAATAGGCTTTCGCAAAAGGAACAAGTTTATCTTTATCCCATACAGCAAATGTATAATCAGTATACAATTCAGTACGGCGACCGTGACCTTTTTGTGCATAGATCAAAACGGCATCAATACTCAATGGATCAATTTTCCATTTCCACCAATCACCCTTTTTTCTTCCCGTTTGATAGCGTGCTTCTTTACGTTTTATCATAAAGCCTTCGGCTACATTATCACGTGATAAGGGATGCAGCTTATTTAGATCATCCCAGGAAGTATGATTTAATAATTTAGATAATTGGAATACCTTATTGGAATCAGCGTTACTAAAAAGTTTCTCAAGCTGCTCTCTTCTTTTCTGCTGTGACTGATTACGAATATCGTTTGAATCGACTTCAAGAATATCGTAAGCAATGAAAGCGACAGGAGCTTCTTGTAAAATTTTCTTAGTAATATTTTTACGACCAATTCGAGTTTGTAAAACATTAAAAGGTAATGGCTTTTGGTCTGCAAAACATAGAATCTCACCATCGAGAACAGTTCCAGACGGTAACAACGTTGAAAAGATCGCGAGCTCAGGAAACTTATCAGTTACCAATTCCTCTCCTCTGGACCAGATATATAGTTCATTGTTGCGGTATATAATCTGAGCACGGATGCCATCCCACTTCCATTCTGCAAACCACTCATTCGGATCGCCAAGATCGTCCAGCGCACCTTCCATTGCGTACGCGAGATAGAATGGATAAGGCCTGGAAAACTGATCACCCGAATTTTCTGAATGAATCAAATCTTTAAATGTGATTGTAAACGGGTCCCAATGTCCCATCACCCTGTGCGTGATCACCGCTGCCTCCAGTTCAACTGCTTCGCTCACTGCACGGACTACCAGGGTTTGCGAGACTCCTATCCGAAAACTTCCCATCATCAATTTATTGAAAACAAATATTTCGTAAGGAGACAGTTGATCCCAGGCCTGAAGAATGAAATTTTTTTTGTCAGCATCAGAAGATTTGTTAAGGGAAGCCAATGTATGAAACCACTCACTTAATGACTTTTCAGAAGTTGAGGTACCCGGTGGAAGAAGTAGTGATATCGTTTCAGCCATATCTCCAACACTGTTATAGCTTTCGCGATATAACCACAACGGTATATTCGTTCTCTCAAGAACCCACTCTTGCAATTGAGCACTCTTAATATTGCGTGGCGGTCTCCGACCTGTAAACAACGCTAACGCCCAAATCTTATCTTCTTCAGGCGCAGTAAGGAAATAAGACTTCAACAGTTCAACCTTTTCATTGGTTTTGTTCGTGCGATCAAGCTGTAGAAAAAGATTTGTAAATCGCTTCATTGCTTCGGCGTCTCTCCTGTTAACACATCCTCTTCATCACCATACGTAGTATTTACCTCTTCCGACTCGATGCCTTGCTCATTCAACCATCGTGAGTATGTATCCGTATATCCATGTGTGACATACACTTTCTCAGCTCCCGTTTCTGCTATGGCATAATTCAGTTCACTCCAATCAGCGTGATCCGATAAAATAAAGCCACGATCAACAGAGCGCCTGTTCTTTGCACCCCTCACGGCCATCCATCCTGAACAATATCCGGTGGAATATGGCTCAAATTTTTTCAACCAAGGAGTATTCAATGAAGATGACGTTCCAAAAATAAGCGCACCACGATACATTTTTTTATTGATATCACTTGTCACCATTGGTATGTGAGGCAAATCAAATCCAGCAGACCGAAGTCGCTCATTAACATTATAGATCGCCCCATGCGCGAATACGGGTTTGTCAAAAGGCTGCAAGTTTTTTATAAGTCGTTGCATCTTTCCCAATGCATAACCCATCAAAATACTTGCTTTATCGTGTAACTGATTTTGCTTCCACCACTCCTTTATATCATCCATAACTTCCACCTGAGGCCTCCATTTATAAATCGGTAATCCAAAGGTTGATTCTGTTATAAATGTGTTGCACTTTACAGGTTCAAAGGGCTCGGAAAAATGATCATCCTGAACTTTGTAATCACCACTGGCGACCCACACATCTCCCTTGCTTTCAACACGTATTTGTGCTGAGCCAATAACATGTCCTGCAGGATGCAACGAGAATTGAATTCCATTGATGAATATTTTTTCTCCATATTCTACCGTCTGAAGGGAGATATTTTCACCTAATCTCAATCGAAGTATACTTTCAGAATCCTTATGCGCGAGGTAATGCTTGCAATCCGGCTTCGCATGATCGCTGTGTGCATGCGTGATGATCGCAAAGTCAACTGGCTTCCATGGATCGATGTGGATATTCGCCATGGGACAAAATATACTTGAAGATGTAAATTTCAAAAGAGGATTTAACATTCCGGATATTGGGTAAAAAGCATGCCACTTTAGTTTAAAGTTAGCATAAGGAATGTTTTGGACAATAAAAATCAACTTCCAGATTAAGGATTAAAGGGAAGTCTCAAACGCATAGAGACATATTTATTTAAGTTTTTGTCACTATGTTCCTACTGGTAAATAAAGCAGTACTCACCACTACGCGAACCCAATTGCATATCTGATTTAGATGCTCATCAATCGATACACAGGGGAATTGAAGTAAATCTGCTCTGACTTATGAGTGTCAAGATTTTCGCATATGATCACGTTTTGATCAGGATATATTTCTTTTATCTGGTACTGCGTATTTCCACGCGGCTTTCTGAAAATATCACCGTGCTTAAGGAATCGGGCCAGTTGCTCTACCCAATTAACGATCTTGTGATTGATTATTTCCGGTCTCTTCATAAATTATTTGATTATTCTAAGATTTTTTAGCTGTAAACACCATTGCAACGCCAGCAACCAGTAAAACACCACCAAGAATTGGTGACCACTGAACAGGATGATTTTCGCTTTTACTGATCTCAACTTTTCCGAGATCCACTACTTTTTTCTTTGTCACAAAATTGAAACCGGTGATTGCCATCATAATGGCTCCAATAACAATTAGTACTATTCCAATGTTTTTCATTTTAAGTTTTTTTTGTTGTAGTGATTTTTTTTAAGTACGCGTGAACCAGTGTGATGCCAACATCTCATTTTATAATTCCAACTTTATATAAGTCGAACAGTGACATGTCCCTATAACGATTTAGTGTTAATTTTGAAGAGTGGAGAGATTCTAATTGCTTGCTTATAAGAAGTGCTAACTCGGCTGTAAGGTCTTCGTTCTCAAGAGCTCTGTTGTATGCCTTTAATGCGGCATCCTCTACAAATTCACATTCATTCAAAATTGACTCTCGATCCATTCCAGTAAAAGTATCTTTCATCTCAACCCAGAATCTGTAAATTTTCCCGGAAGTGGTCGCTGAATGTGGAACTCCTCCTTTTTGGAGTATGGCAAGAACAAGCTCTGTTGCGAATTTTTTACTTTCATCGATCATACTCAGGAAAAGAGTCCTCCAATCAAAATCAATAATCTGCTTCGCGGCCTTTCGATATTCTCTGATGCGATCATTATTGATCTTCAATAAATCATTCAGAACTTGAATTGCGTCTTCTTTCCGCTCCATTACTTTTTGAGATTTCCATACAGTTAAAAAAATCATTCCTTTTAATTACATGTCAATAGCATTGATTTCGATCTTTAAATGAAGATTAAAGGGGAATTAATTCCACGTGATACGATCATCAAATTCCGCACTTTTATGCAGTTGGGAAGTTCCAACCCGAATTGAAACCATTGCATGGCTTGATTTTTTAAAGAGACTTTCTTAAAATTCCAACTCGATGAAAAACGCTCTTTCAATACTATTAAGCCTTTCCATTCTCTTACTGCTGAGCTCAATGCTTACAAGCTGCCAAGTCGCCGGGGATATTTTTGGGGCTGGCTTTTACACAGGAATTTTTCTTGTGGTAATTGTGATAGTGGTTATTATCGTGATCATCACGAGGATGGGTAAGAATAAATAATCTCTCCCGAATAAATAATCTCTCCCGGATGATCCCTAATGAAGGCCCTTCAGGATCTTCATTAGAATTATTTCATTGTGATTAAGACCGTCCGGCTCATCAACTGAATCCCTTTCATCAAGTTCTTTTAAAAATTTACCAAGCTTTTTCTCTTCGTAAAGATTAACAATCCCAGGATGAACGTAGTATTTTCGACAAACTGTACGCGTATTTCCAAGTTTTGAGCTAACCTCATCAAGTGCAGCGAGTATATTATGCTTACTCTCAGCCGCAGTTGCAGCCTCACCCCTGGATTTGAAACATCTTAAAATATTCAAGGAACCTGCCCAAAGCCTGAAATCCTTCGCGCTGAAATCCATGCCTGAAGCATCTTTGATGTATTGATTGACACTTCCGGAATCGATACTTTTTTTATTACCATCCGAATCATAATATTGAAAAAGCTCTTTACCAGGTATATCACGACACTCTTTAACGATTTTAGCCAGCTTCTTATTCTTGAGCGATATCTCATGGTATATTCCCTTTTTCCCCTTGAATGAAAATTTTACTTCACCATTACTGATGGCTACATGTTTATCTTTAAGAGTCGTCAGTCCATACGACCCATTTACTTTTTCATATTCTAAACTACCAACACGTATATACGTTCGTTCCATCAATTGAATTACGGCAGCAAGAACTTTCTTTTCATTCAAATCAGTCACAGAAATATCTTTTTTTAACTGCCTTCGCATCGCTGGCAAAGCATTTCCAAATTCATACAAGCGATGAAACTTTGTCTCACTTCTTACTTTATTCCAAAGAGCATGATAGCGATATTGTTTTCTGCCCCGCACATCATGACCCGTTGCCTGGATATGGCCAGATACTTTTGGTGAGATCCAAACATTCGTCCATGCAGGAGGAATCGCCAGCTTTTTAATTCTTGCTAAAATTTTCTCATCTGTCACTGCTTTATCATTTAGATGATAAGAAAAATTTTTTCCTGATCCACTCCTGACAATACCCGGATTATTGTCCATCATATACACCAGGTCTACAGCAGCGGCTGCTGAAGCGTAATCTTTGTCAAGTGTCAGAAACTCTTTATGCGATAGGTCCATCCCGGCGTCCTCTTTCATTTTGTAAAATTATTTTGTAGGCACATTAGAGGATTAACGATACAGATGGCGTTTGGTTTAGAATAGGTTACCAACATATCTCCAATTAAAATAAAAAATCGGGTATTACCCGAATCACTCTAAATTTTTTATCTATAAAAAATAAGGCTTTATGTAGCTTCGTGATAGGCCTCCACATTAATATTATTTTCAGCAACCCCGGTCAACGTCATATCTGCCTCCTTTTCTTCATCCAGAATATCCAATAAAAGTCTGGCAATATCTTCACGCCCCATTATTGTTGCAAGTCGTGCAAGAGTTCCATACGTCGCAATTTCATAATGCTCTACTTTTTGCGATGCCATGATAATAGCCACGTCTCTTATCATCGTACCATCTTCCGTTTCCTGGATGATCCATTCCGCTTCTTTCGTAAGCGCTTCCATTGCATTACACTTTTTTGCTGATGGCTTTTGTCCTATCATCTCAAAGACCTTTTCAACCTGTGTTACCTGATCTTTGGTTACCTCAAGATGTTCTTCAAGAACTTCCTGAAGCTCCCCGCTGGCAGCAGCTTTTATCATGTTCGGGATCACATGGGTAAGATGCTTCTCTACCCAATAGATGTATTTTAAAGATTCTATAAAAAATGCTTCAAGTTGGGTTCCTGATTTAGCATTTGTGATAGCTTGATATTTTTCGCTTTTCATGGATATGGATCTCTATCCATCACATTAAAAAATACCATGCCATTAACGTGGCTATAGGTATGCCATTTAGAGATGAAATCGATAGTTTCAATAACTTCCCGTAGAATTAATTCTACAGAGACAGACGGATTTCTTTTAAACCTGTAATCACGTATCATGACACTTCCCTCATTGCCTTTAACGAGGCTTTTTAACGCGTCTACGTGGTATGGTATTTTGTAATCAATCTGAACAACTCTTATTTCAGAGAGATAAGCCAGCATTTTACCGTTTTCAAGACACGTGCGAAGTTGGTTCGTGTCAATGCGAATGAGTGTGCCGGATCAAATAGATAGAAGATGAAAGCAAAAAAGAAAATACTTTTAATTGATGATGACGAAGATTTCGGCAAAGCACTGTCTCACTTCTTTCAAGGTAAAGATTTTGAATTATTTCTTGCACACACAATCGCAGATGGGATGGATATACTTGAAAAGGAGAGACCTGAATATCTTTTTCTTGACAATAGCTTACCCGATGGGTTGGGTTGGGGTAAGACAGAATATATTTTAAAAAATTACCCACAGACACATTTGAATCTCCTCAGTGCATTAGGTGTTCCTAAAACATCCTCTTCAACTTTTAGAATACTGGAGAAACCAATATCACTTGATGAAATTTTATCATGCTTGAATTGAAGGTGTTTGCCATAAATGAGGCATCTATCTTTTTATACTAAAACTTTATTGGATTGAAGATGAAGGGAACTGCCGTCACACTTGAAGAATTATTATCGCCGCTTAAGCAATATTTTCTAAAAGACACCCTCATCCGCAGCGACATTAATAACACTCCTCCGTTACGAGCTGAGCTATTTACGTTAGAACAATTTGGAATGCATGCAACCGAGCTTGCTCAACGTCATGAAATTACTGACAAGAAAACATCTGAAAAACTGCTGAAACGTCTGGCAGAAAATGAAGAAGTACTACTTCATGTTATTGATCTGTTACTGGAAGCTGTTCAGAATAAGACACCAATAGCACCTGCCGGTGAATGGTTGCTTGATAACTTCTATCTCATAGATGAACAGATTCAAATTGGTAAACGACACTTACCAAAGGGATATAGCAAGGGGCTTCCGAAGTTGGGAAGATCGGCTGGATCATCTGAAGGAATGCCAAGAGCATATGACATCGCTATAGAAATAATCTCCCATAGCGATGGACATCTTGATATTCATATACTCAACCGATTTATTGAAGCGTATCAGAAAGTAAACGAACTTACACTGGGTGAATTGTGGGCGATTCCAATTATGCTTCGACTTGCTCTTCTTGAAAACTTAAGACGTGTTGCCGCCCGTGTTGCTATTGACCGCATTGATGCGAACTCCGCTCACCATTGGGCTGATTGCATTATTCAAACGGCAGAAACCAATCCAAAGAATCTGGTGCTTACAATGGCCGATATGGCAAGATCAAATCCTCCCATGGTAAGTGCGTTTATTGCAGAATATTCCCGGAAACTGCAATGGAAAGGGGTTAATTTGACATTACCGCTTTCATGGGTAGAGCAACATCTTTCTGAAACAGGAGACACCATTAATGGAATGGTCCTTGCCGAAAATCAAAAGCAGGCCGCCGACCATGTGTCAATGAGTAATAGCATTAAGAGTCTTCGTTTTTTGGCAAAAACAAACTGGCGTGAATTTATCGAAGCAATGAGTCTCGTTGAGAGAACGCTTCGCAATGACATTGACAACGTTTATTCAAAAATGGATTTTTATACACGTGATCAATATCGTCACTCCGTTGAGAAGATTGCAAAAAAGGGGCGTCTTAGTGAAAGTGAGGTTGCCCAATCAGTTATAAAGTTTGCTTATGATCATTCTATCATCTCTGAACAAGAAAAACATAAATCCCATGTGGGATATTACTTGATCGGGAAAGGATTAAAATATACAGAGCGACAATTAAAAGCAAGAAACTCGTTTGCGGGGTTCTTCAGAGAATTTTCAGACAGGAATGCGTCCACACTTTACATTCTTGGTTCAATAGTATTGACTGCAGGAATATCGTCTGGATTAATCTATCAATTATACCTGGAAGAACCGGAACCTGCTTTATTCTATCCAATGATTTTTCTGATTGCTCTTGGCGCAAGTCATCTCGCTCTTGCAATAATAAACTGGATCGCAACGCTACGAATAAGTCCTAAGCCATTGCCTAAGATGGATTTCTCAAAAGGAATCCCTATTCACAATCGCACGTTAGTGATCATACCAACGCTTATTAGCAGTGCAAGTCAAATAGAAAAACTTGTTGAAGAACTGGAGGTAAGATTTTTAGGAAATCGTGATCCTAACTTATTGTTTGGCTTACTAACTGACTTTACAGATGCTAACGCTGAAGTAATGCCAGAAGACGAAAAGCTTGTTTCTATAATCTCAATAAAAATTAGGGAACTGAATGAAAAGTATTGCCATGATCCAAACGACCTTTTCTTTTTGTTTCATCGTCCACGCCGTTGGAATGCCACTGACAAAAAGTGGATGGGGTATGAACGTAAACGAGGAAAGCTTGGTGAATTGAATCAACTGCTGAGAGGAAAAGGTCAGGATCGTTTCTCAACAATAGTTGGGAGTCCTCAATCGTATCGTAATGTTAAATATGTAATAAGTCTTGATACTGATACACAGTTACCGCGTGAATCGGCCCCTAAGCTTATCGGAGTGATGGCGCATCCTTTAAATGTTCCAATCTACAATGAGAAGAAAAAAAGAATTGTTGAAGGCTATGGAATTATTCAACCTCGAATTGCAATAAGTGTTCACGGCGCTATTCTTTCACGCTACACTCGTCTTCACGAAAATGATTCAGGAATAGATCCGTATACCCGGGTTACATCGGATGTTTACCAGGACATTTTTTCCGAAGGTTCATTTATAGGTAAAGGAATTTATGAGGTAGATACATTTGAAAAGGTATTGGCAAATCGTTTCCCGGATAACAGAATATTAAGCCATGACTTGCTTGAAGGAAGTTATGTGCGAAGCGGTTTCGCAAGTGATATTCAGTTTTATGAAGAATATCCTCCACGTTACAGCATGGATATCAGTCGGCGTCATCGCTGGATTCGTGGTGACTGGCAAATAGGAAACTGGTTTTTACCATGGGTCCCGGATGCAAAGGGGAAACTAAGATCCAATCCACTAAATGCTTTATCAAAGTGGAAGATCTTTGACAATCTGAGAAGAAGTCTTATTCCAATTACGTTGTTCGCGATGCTTATTCTTGGATGGACATTATTGGCATCGCCATTGTTCTGGACATTAGCCGTGATCGGGATCATGATCATCCCCTCCGTCAGCATGTCGGGATGGCATTTCACTCAAAAACCAAAAGAAATTTCGTTTTCACGACACGTTAAAAATGTTTCTGAAGGAACTATTAAAAGTTTCATCGAAGCACTTTTTCAATTGATGTGTTTGCCATACGAAGCATTCGTCAGCGCTGATGCGATAGTGACAACACTCTTCAGAATGTTTATTACCCGAAGAAACATGCTTGAGTGGAGTCCATCAGGGTTTCTGCAAAAACAGAAAGAGAATTTACTCACCATCTTCTTAAAGATGTTTTTTGCACCATTATCGGCTGGAGTGCTGTTTTATATTTTAAATAACTACTATCCTGAATCACTGTACTTCGCTATACCGTTTCTGCTGGCATGGGTAATGTCACCTATCATAACATATTGGATAAGTCTTCCTATAAAAGCATTTAAAACAATTATCTCATCGGAGCAAAAGATCTATTTGCGCGAGCTTGCGCGAAAGACCTGGGCATTCTTTGAAGCGCATGTTACGGAAGCTGAAAACTATCTTCCTCCTGATAATCTTCAGCAGTATCCGATTGTCAAGATCGCCCACAGAACATCTCCAACAAATATTGGACTTTCACTTTTAGCAAATCTTGCTGCATATGATTTTGGATACGTATCCATTGCAAAAGTTCTTTCACGAACTTCAAATACATTCAAAACAATGGATAAACTTGATCGCTATTCAGGTCATTTTTATAACTGGTACGATACAGAGACATTAGCAACACTCAACCCACATTATATTTCTTCAGTAGATAGTGGAAATTTAGCCGGGCATCTTATCACACTTCGCCAGGGATTGCTTGAGCTGCAGCATCAGCCTGTGCTTAAAAATGAATTGGCTGGTGGACTTTATGATACAATGCTGGTTCTATATCAGCATATCAATCCAAAAGATCAAAATGCTTTTATAGAGCTTCAGAAAGATTTCGAAGCATTAAATTTCTCACCGGTGGTTACTGTTAAAGAAATCAAATTGGCTCTTGAAAAAATCTCAAATAGCCTTAACCGATTTATATTCAAGGCCGAGATCCAACAAGGTGATGAGTCCAACGAGTGGATCGGTTATTTGCAAAAACAACTATCGGATTGGCATGAAGATATTTATTTCCTCTCTCCACTTTGTATTTTCGAAACAAGGCCCGGGCGATTGAAAGAGATAAACTTTTTCCAGGGAATTCCGTCGTTATATGATCTGGCAAGAACTGAAAAAGGTGCTTATTCAAAAATTGTAACACAAATTCATTTTAGCAAAACAGAAGAAGAGTCTGCATGGTTATTGGAATTTGAAAAAATACTACACCAGGCGAGCCTGGCTGCGAAAGAAAAGATAGTCGAAATTCAAAGACTTGCCGGAAAGTGTGCGGAATTTGCAGATATGGAATACGATTTCCTTTATGATACGTCGCAACATCTTATTTCCATCGGATATAATGTTGATGATCATCGTTTAGATGCGAGCTTCTATGATCTGCTTGCATCAGAAGCGCGACTCGGATTGTTTGTTGCAGTGGCTCAGGGAAAAATTCCGCAGGAAAGTTGGTTTGCACTTGGAAGACGACTTGCTGAAACAAGCACATCACCTGTATTACTTTCATGGAGCGGTTCCATGTTCGAATATCTCATGCCGAATCTTGTGATGCCTTCGTATGAAAATACATTGATTGATGAGACAACGAAAGGTTGCGTTAAAAAACAAATTGAATACGGTAAGCAACAAGGTGTACCATGGGGAATCTCAGAATCATGTTACAATATGGTGGATGCAAATCTTACCTATCAGTATCGTGCCTTTGGCATCCCTGATCTTGGCTTCAAACGTGGACTGGGACTGGATCTCGTAATCGCTCCTTATTCTACTATAATGGCTTTGATGGTTGATCCGGCGGCGGCGGTGAAAAATCTTCAGCGCATGGAATCAAAAGGTTATGAAGGTAACTATGGATTCTTTGAATCGATTGATTACTCACCTTCCAGATTAACACGATCGAAAGTGCCCGCGCTTATTCAGTCATTTATGGCCCACCATCAAGGTATGAGTTTATTGTCATTGGATTATCTCCTTTGCAACCAGCCTATGCAAAGAAGATTTGAAGCTGACCCAAGCTTCCAGACCGCCTTATTATTACTGCAAGAACGTGTTCCAAAATCAATTGGTTTTTATTCATTACCTAAAGATTCTGAAGAGATTATTCATACTCCGTCTACAGGAGAAGTTCGTATACTTAAAGCGCACAGTACTTCATTTCCAGAGATACAATTATTATCAAATGGAAAGTACCATGTCATGGTATCGAATTCAGGTGGCGGGTATAGTCGATTTAATGATCTGGCTGTCACCCGGTGGAGGGAAGACGTTACGCGTGATAATTGGGGATCGTTCTCTTATGTGCGTGATCTTGAAGATGGGGAATTCTGGTCGAATACGTTCCAACCAACATTAAAAGAAGCAGACTCTTACGAGGCAATTTTCTCTCAAGGTCGGGCGGAATTCAGAAGAACTGATAAAGGCATTGAACTTCATACAGAGATCATTGTATCTCCTGAAGATAATGTTGAGATCAGAAGGATTCATATAACGAACCATTCACGTTCAGAAAGAAAGCTAGAGATCACCAGCTATGGTGAAGTTGTAATTGCACTTCCTGTTGCAGACGATGCTCACCCTGCATTCAGCAATCTTTTCATTCAAACAGAAATTATTGAAAACCAAAACGCGATTCTTTGCACACGACGTGCCCGTTCAGATGATGAAACGTCACCCTGGATCTTTCAATTAATGAAATCCCGTGGCGCACGAGTTGATATGATTTCTTACGAAACAGACCGTTTCAAATTCATTGGTCGCGGGAATAGCATTGCTAGCCCTCAAGCAATGAAACAAAAAGAGCCTTTATCCGATACACAGGGTCCGGTTCTTGATCCAATTATTTCAATACAATACAGAATTACACTTGATTCAGAGGGAAGTGCCATCATTGATTGTGTTACTGGAATCTCAGAATCCCGTTCAGGTTGTCAAAGTCTCGTAGATAAATATCAGGACCGCAGTTTTAGAAACCGTGCATTCGAATTAACGTGGACCCACAGCCAGGTCGTATTGAGACAAATCAATGCATCAGAATCGGATGCTCAGATATTCAGCAGAATGGCCAGCTCGATCCTTTATGCAAATCCGATGCTCCGTGCACCAAAAGATACATTGATCAAAAATGCAAAAGGGCAGTCAGCATTATGGAGTCATTCGATTTCCGGTGATTTACCAATTGTGTTATTGCAGATCTCCGATTCAACTAATCTTACACTAATTAAACAATTGATGCAGGCACGTGCATACTGGCTGTTCAAAGGATTGGTAATTGATCTTGTTATTATTAATGAAGACCATAGCGGATACCGCCAGGTGCTGCAAGAGCAGGTTCAGAGTTTGATTGCTGCTGGTATAGGCATCAATCCATCTACACGCCAGGGAAGTATTACCGTCAGACTTTCTGATCAGATTTCAACGGAAGATCGTATCCTTCTTCAGACTGTTGCAAGGATCATTGTTTCAGACAAAAATGGCACGCTGCAAGATCACATGAACCGTCGGCAACCATTTACGCCAATTATACCGTTGTTGGCACAGACGAAACGTATCGAAGCAGGTCGCGATAGCAACATAAAAATTGCAGAGCGGATCTTTGACAACGGCTTTGGAGGATTTTCAACCGACGGAAGTGAGTACATCATTTCAACAAATGAGAATAAAATAACGCCATTACCGTGGAGTAATGTCATTGCTAATCCTGATTTTGGAACAATCGTAACAGAAAGCGGGCCTGTTTATACGTGGGCAGAAAATGCGCATGAGTTCCGGTTGACTCCATGGAATAATGATCCAATCTCGAACAATGGCGGAGAAGCTTTTTACATGCGTGATGAAGAAACAGGATATGTCTGGTCACCCACTCCCTTTCCCGTTAAAGGCAAATCAACATATACAACACGACATGGATTCGGATACAGCGTCTTCGAAATTGTTGAGGATGGAATAGCAACAGAACTTTGGATTTATGTCGATCGTGAAGCTCAGATAAAGTTTACAGTCATTAAGATTAAAAATCTTTCCGGTCGCATGCGAACATTAAGTGCCACTGGTTATTCTGAGTTAGTATTGGGAAGTCTTCGGCCATCGTCTGTGATGCACGTTGTCACTGAATATGACGCGGACATGAATTCATTGATTTCGAGAAATCCTTACAATACCGAGTTCCCGGGCAGGGTCGCATTCTTTGATGTAAATAGTTCAAAATTCAATTTCTCAACTGATCGAAATGAGTTTTTAGGTCGTAACGGTACATTGGAGAAACCTGATGGTATGAAGCGGACACGACTTTCAAATAGTCAGGGAGCAGGCTATGATCCCTGTGTAGCAATACACGTCCCAATAACACTGAGTGGCAACCAGGAAAAGGAAATTATTTTCAGAATGGGATCCGGGAAGGATTCTCAGGAAGCGCAAAAAATCATGACACGTTTCACTGGAAGGGATGCAGCAGCAAATTCTCTTGCCACCGTGCGTGAATACTGGAAGAGAGTACTGAGTCAGACAAAAATAAAAACACCAGACCCATCTATAAATATTTTATCGAATGGCTGGTTATTGTACCAGGTAATTGCGTGCAGAATCTGGGGAAGAAGTGGATTCTACCAATCAGGTGGTGCATTTGGTTTCCGTGATCAGCTTCAGGATGTACTTGCAGTGATGGATGCAGCTCCAGAGATCGCGCGCCACCAGATCATTTTATCTGCTTCGCGTCAGTTCAAAGAAGGTGACGTTCAACATTGGTGGCATCCACCACTTGGAAGAGGGGTAAGAACACGTTGTTCCGATGATTTCCTGTGGCTTCCCTTTACAACATCACGTTACGTCACCCACACACAGGATTATAAAATACTTAATGAAATGGTGAGTTTCATTGAAGGCCGTGAATTGAATGCTGATCAGGAATCAAATTATGATCTACCGGTAACGAATGAGAGGCGAACAACGCTATACGATCATTGCAAACGGGCAATTACAAATGGAATGAAATTCGGAATTCACGGATTACCATTCATGGGTTCAGGTGATTGGAATGACGGAATGAATAAGGTGGGCATCAAAGGTCAGGGAGAAAGTGTATGGCTTGCATTCTTTTTATGCGATGTACTGAGAAGATTTGAACCCATCTCAACATTCATGCAGGATGATGCGTTTCTTCAAACGTGTAAAAAAACAATAGAAAAATTAAAAATTGCCATTGATAAATCGTGGGATGGAGAATGGTACCGTAGAGCATATTTTGATGACGGAACACCTCTTGGATCATCCAGCAATACAGAGTGTAAAATTGATTCAATTTCCCAAAGCTGGGCCGTGCTTTCTGAAGCAGGTTCACCCGGAAAGACATTCCACGCAATGGAATCAGTAAATACACATCTTGTTGACAGAAATCATTCGCTGTTGAGATTGCTTGATCCTCCTTTCAATCACTCTGAAAAAGATCCTGGATATATCAAAGGTTATCTGCCCGGTGTAAGAGAGAACGGAGGTCAATATTCACATGCTGCTATCTGGATGGTTATGGCCGTTGCAAAGATGGGCAATCATCAGCGTACCTGGGATTTATTGCAAATGGTAAATCCACTTAATCATGGAAGAACATCATCTGAAATTGCAGTTTATAAAACAGAGCCGTATGTGATGGCCGCTGATGTCTATGGAGTTTCTCCCCATATTGGACGTGGTGGTTGGACGTGGTACACAGGATCCGCCGGATGGATGTATCAGCTTATCATCGAATCGTTTCTTGGCCTGAGAAGAGAAGGTGACACTATTTATATCGCTCCATGCACACCCGATCACTGGAATTCGTTTGAGATAGACTACCGTTATAAAGATACCACCTACCATATCCAAGTCCAGATCCAGGCGATCGATGATTTTAATCCATCAATAAATATGGATGGCACTCCGCAAGAAGGAGACGGGATCAAATTGATAAATGATATCAAGGAACATACTGTTGTGTTGAAAGTGAGTCGCTTGAAACCTGCAATCGGTAGCTTCGTAGAATCTGTCAGCTAACAATTAATTTCTTACAATCAACTATTAACTCATCACAACCTTTAAGCTCTGCGGATAACCCCAAGCAACAAAGCAATGATAGCGATTACAATAAGCAGGTGGATCAAGCCAGTTGCACTGTATACAAATACACCCAGTGCCCACCCGATAATTAGAATAATAGCAATAAAATATAATAACGATCTCATAATTTAAAAGTGTTTAACTGCATACAGGAAATAATAAAAAAGTCTGCCGCTCCTGATTCATGCGCAAATACGATAAAAATCAACTCATGTGGAATATTCTCCACACTTGCAGTCTTGAAAAAGACGGTGAATCGAACGCTGGTTAAACAGACTTAATGGCACGCCTTTTACTTTAGAAGGAACAACTAAAAAATATTTAAACAACACACTCATGGGAAATTTATTATACATCGTTGCCGTGATCCTCGTGATCGGATGGCTGGTAGGATTCTTCGCTTACGGAGCCGGTGGTCTTATTCACGCATTGCTGGTAATTGCAATTATTGCAGTGCTAATTAATATCATAAGCGGTAACAAAAGAGTTTAACGCCAATCCGATTCATCTGCTGTCATCTTTCTCTTGATTTATTTCTAAAAGAAAGGTGACAGTTTTTTTACAGCCGTATAACAAATGACCCTCACTGACGAAACGCCTGTTTACAAAAGAATTTGCTTCAATTTATTGAGTGTTGGTTTGGTATTGCTTCTGCTGTACGTAGGGCAAGAAATCCTTCTTCCTCTTTTCTTCTCTATTCTCTTGGCATCACTTCTTCTTCCCCTTAATCGTTTCCTAGAAAATAAAGGACTTCACAGGGTTTTTTCTATCTCAGTTTCACTCCTCCTGACTTTAATAGTGGTAGGTTCATTGATCTACTTTTTAATAGATCAAATAGCAGGATTTTTTGAGGACCTGCCTACGATCAATGCACGCCTTGACGAGTTGTCTACTATTTTCCAAAAATGGATACGTTCAACATTTAGCGTAACGATCCGAAAACAAAATCAATACTGGGACGATACTCTTGCAAAGATGAGAGCATCCGGAACAGGAATCATTGGAGAGACTGTCGTTACACTCACACAAGCCCTATCCTATCTTGTATTATTGCCCATTTATACATTTCTGGTTCTTTATTACAGGGATACTATTAAGAAATTTCTTATCGATGTTTTTAAAAGCTCAAAAGAAGAACAGGTGAGAGAAATACTCAACGAATCGCAATCCGTATCTCAAAGTTATATTCTGGGTTTAATGATTGAGATGGCCCTTGTATTTGCACTGAACGCCACAGGTTTTTTAATGCTTGGAATTAAATATGCTGTATTCCTGGCCCTTGTAGCAGCACTACTCAATCTTGTTCCTTACATAGGAATGCTTATTGCAAATATCTTTTGCATGGCCGTCACCTTAATTTCATGTGAGGTTGTCTCCTTTTCAGATGTCTTCTGGGTCGGAATTATTCTTGCGGTAGTTCAATTTATTGATAACAATTTTTTAATGCCTCTTGTGGTTGGGTCCAAAGTAAGAATCAATGCGTTGGTAACTATCATTGGTGTACTGATCGGCGGTGCCCTTTGCGGTGTACCCGGCATGTTCCTATCTATACCGGGAATGGCGGTGTTAAAAGTGATCTTTGATCGGGTTGATGGATTGAAGCCATTTGGATTACTCCTGGGTGATGAACGTCCTGTCTTTAAGCAAAAACGAATTCAGCTAAAAAAAATAATAGCGGATGTTGAAAATACTTAAAGACTTCTGGGGCATTTTGAAAATGGCTTTTGAGGAGTTTGTTTCTGACAATGCTCTGAAATTAAGCGCTTCTTTATCGTACTATACGATCTTCTCTATTGCTCCCTTGATCATTATAATAATTTCACTGGCGGGAATTTTTTTTGGTGTGGATGCGGTACAGGGAAGAATTTACGGCCAAATTAATGGACTTGTTGGAAATAGCGCAGCAGTTCAAATTCAGGATATAATTAAGAATGTTCAGAAATCTCAAAGCAGCCAGGGTGGAGCTATCATTGGCTTCATCATTTTGATGATAGGGGCTTCCGGCGTTTTTACCGAAATTCAGGATTCTATAAATTTTATCTGGTCTGTTAAAGCAAAACCGAAAAAAGGATGGGTCAAACTGATTATCAACAGACTTCTGTCATTCTCACTTATTGCCAGCTTTGGATTTCTCTTGCTGGTATCACTCATGATAAATGCAATTATGGATGTTTTAAGTGATCAACTTATCTCCCTGTTTCCCAACGCAACAGTCTATCTCTTCTATTTTCTAAACATGGTATTGATATTCATCATCATCTCATGTCTGTTTGCGATTATATTCAAAGTGCTCCCTGACGCTAAGATCAAATGGAAAGACTCCTTTATTGGCGCATTCTTCACAGCCTTTCTATTTATCATCGGCAAATATTTAATTGGATTATATCTCGCAAATTCAAATGTAGGTGAGACATATGGCGCCGCAGCCTCCATCGTACTGGTGCTGCTGTGGGTATATTACTCTTCCATCATACTTTACTTCGGGGCAGAGTTTACTAAGATGTATGCTCTTCACTTCGGCGGAAAAATTATACCGAATGATACCGCCGTCTTTATTGTAAAGCAGGAAGTGAAGGAGATAGATTATTCAAAATAATATTCAGATCATCGTTTCTGTGGGTTTTTTTCCACATCCAACAATGTGATTATCGCTGGATTTTCACTGGCATAGTTCTTTTAACAGGATAGGAAAAACAATAAAGTGTTCTTATGAAAAAGACTATCAAAACAATTCTATATAGTGCCCTTTGCAGCCTATGTATTTTCGTATCCTTCGATGGATATTCACAAGAGCAGGAGTCATCAACAGATTCCGGCCTTACTCCAACGTTTGGTATCAAAGGTGGTATCAACTTAACCAATCTCTATGTTGACAATGTGAAGGATGAACAGATGAAAGTAGGGGGCCACGTAGGATTTTTTGCGAAACTTCCCATTGCAAAAGGTATATCCTTAATGCCAGAAGTTATTTACACAAATAAAGGTGCTAAAGTAACGTATAGCAATTTCATTCAAGGGAGTGGTGAGTATCGTTTCAATCTGAATTATGTCGAAGTACCTCTTACACTCGTTTTCAATATTGTTAACAATTTCAACATTCATGCCGGTGGTTACGCTGCTTACTTAACTTCAGCCAATGTCAAGAACGTTCAGGATGGGACCATTAAGGATGCAGAAGCTCTTAACGCAGACAACTTTAACAGGTTTGACTATGGCCTTGTGGGTGGTTTTGGTGTAGACATTGACAAATTCACAATCGGAGCCCGTTATAATTACGGGTTACATGAGATTGGTCAATCCGGAAATCTTTCCGGAGAGTTAACTAAAAATTCAAAGAACAGTGCTTTCCAGGTATTTGTTGGATTTGCTTTCTAATTTAAAATAACAGGCATTATTCAATCCCCAATTCTCCTTCATTCATTAAAAAAAATGATTTTGTGGAAGAAGGTCCAATTATAAAGGCTGTGAAAAAAGAGGTTGAAGCGTTTCTTTTTTGAAATATAAAAAGTAAGTGTGCTGTGTCCACAAAGCACACTTACTTTTTACATCTTATAATATTATACTTTATATATCAAAAGTTAAAGTGACGGGAACGAGATGGTAAACACAGTTCCTTCTCCAACAACTGAAGAGACGCGAATACCACTCTTATGCGATTGAATGATCGCAGATGCTGATGCCAGCCCAAGTCCTATACCATTCGGCTTGGACGTGAAATAAGGTTCAAATAACTTTTCTGTTACTCCCTGACTCATTCCACAACCATTATCACTGATCGTAACCTCGTGAATTGTAACGTTAGACGTAATACCAATCTGTAGAATTCCCTTCCCTTCTTCCATCGCTTCAACGGCATTAAGAATAATATTAAGAAAAGCGATTTTTATTTTTTCAAGATCAACCAGCACCAACGCGGGCGAAGATGGATAATTCAATTCAAGTTTGATCTTCTTTAAAGCAATGCGGTCCTTCGCCTCCTCAATAGAGTGATCAACGACCTCTTGTAACGGAAGGACATTAAACCGCATTTTAAAATACCGTGATGAATCCATCAACTCATTGATTAGTCCATCAATCCTGTTAACACCACGATAAACGATATTTAATAGTTCAGCATCGTCCTCAGGAATACTGGACTTCAATTGATCAATTGAAACACTGATATTGTTTAACGGATTTCTGATCTCATGTGCTAACGTGCGAATGACATTGCCTTTTGCTTCAAGTTTCTCTGCCTGAAGCGTGATCTCTTCAGCACGTTTTAGTAATGTAATATCCTGGATGATGCCCTGTATGTAAAGCTGACCATGATTATCGGATTCAAGTGACCCTGAGATCAGTGCAATTTTCTTAATTTCACCATGTATAAGTTCCAGCTGAAAATCATCTATACTTCCTTTATCTGAAAGCGATCTGTTCAACAATTTCTTTTCCTTTTCACTTGGAATGAAATCATATAAGCTGCGATTTATCAATGCAGCCCGATCTATTCCAAATAATTCTACTGCAGCCTCATTAATGTCCCTGATCATCAACTCGCGATCAGAAAGAAAAATTACATCGCGGGTCTTTTCAAAAATATTCCGGTACTTACGCTCATTCGTTCTTGACGCTTTTAAAATCGCTGCGCGCTCAAGTGAATAACGAATACACCGCTCGAGCTTCTCAGGATTTAGCTCGGACTTAATAAGATAATCCACTGCTCCCAACTTCATTGCCTCCTGATCGATTGCAACATTGCCTTGACCGGTCAACAAAATAATCGGGTTTTCATTTTGTTGAAGAGACGGCTCCCGCAATAAATCCAACCCGGTTTTAATGCCAAGCCGGTAGTCAATAAAATAAATATCGTGGTCCGCCTGCCGAATACGATCAACAGCATTTTTATAATTCGAACACCATTCGATTTCAAACTTCCTCGATGGGATATCCTTTATCTGTTCGCTCGTGAGAATGAAGTCATCTTCTTCATCGTCAACAATCAGTACCCGGATAGGTTTAATAATTTGAACCGATTCAATCATTACTTATTTATGTTTCGAAGGCAATACTACTGAAATAACAGTTCCTTCTCCAGAGTTGCTGCTTGCCTGAATAGTTCCCTGATGATTCTCTGCAATTTTTTTGCACAGGGCCAGGCCAATTCCCGACCCAGGGTACTCACTCTTACTGTTGAGTCGCTGGAACATCTGAAATATCGTTTCGGCATATTCTTCCTCAAAGCCAATGCCATTGTCCTTTATCATAAGTCGATAATAATCCATATTACTATCAAGATTTAACTCGGACACCTCAGCACGCATTAACTTTTTTGAGGTAATAGAAATAACAGGCAAAACATCCGTCTTTTTAAATTTAATAGCATTTAAAATAATGTTTGAAAAAAGTTGCTTGATCTGAACACGAATCACTTCAAGTTCAGGAAACTCTTTCACATCAATCGTTGCATTTGTTTCTTCTATCTTCAATTCAAGATCATTGAGAACTTCCTTTACCAGTTCTTTAATATCGGCTTTCTCAAACCAGAATTCGTTTCTTGACAATCGGGAAAATTCCATCAAACCGTCAATCATCAATCGGGCACTTTGAGTTGCACCAAGAATACGATCAAGATAACCAATGGCCTCTTCTTCCAACGATCCGCTATACTTCGATCGAAGACGATCAGCAAATGAATGCACTTTACGTAACGGCTCGTGCATGTCATGTGACGCGATGTATGCAAAATCTTCCAGATCCATATTGGAACGCTTTAACTCTGCGATCTTTCTCTGCAGTTCATGCTCGTACTTTATAATTTTTGTAACATCCCGGGTGGTACCGATAACGCGTATCGGTAACCCGTTGGCATCACGAACTAATTTACCAAACGTTTCAAGCTGCTTCACCTCGTTTGTATTTGTCAGGATCTGATATTGCCATACGCCTGAACCATTGCGCTCCATCTCCTCACTACTTCGTGATGTATAACTCTCAAACTCCCCATCAAATAAATGCTTCTTATAAAGGCTTTCATTTATTTCAAATTTATCCTTGTCCGTTTCAGGATTATATCCAAACAAAACATACATTCCTTCCGACCAGATGATGGTATTTTTTAACAGATCAATTTCAAATGTCCCCTGGTCGAGGAACGTCTCACGCTCCAGGATCATCTCCCGGTACGTTATTAAACTATTCAGCAATTTTGATTTTTCAGTCACATCGCGATTGATACCCAATGCTCCAATAAGCACACCATTTGCGTATCTGAACTTTATAGAACTATGAATTATTTTGGTCTCACCATCGTGTGTAACGATGGAATATTCGTATGTAAGAAATTCCTGTTTTGCTTCCACTGCGGAATCATATAATTGATCAATTCTTTTCCTATCAACCGGAAGAATATGATCAAGGAAGAATTCACTTGACATCTTATCTTCGATGTCTTTGGGATCATAATTAAGAATAGAATAGATTCCTTTGGACCAGGTCTCTCTATTTGTTATCCCATCCCAACGCCAGGTAGCAAATTGAAGGATCGTTTCAGTATCATCCATCAATTCTTTAAACGCCCTTGCTTCATCAGCCGAACGAATCTGCTCATTGATGTCCTGGGCCATGAATAAAATTGACTCTGCCCTTCCTTCAGCGTTGCGTCTTAAAACACGTCCGGTTACCTGAAAATGAATATAGTCACCCTCTTTTCTATTTAACCGGCATTTGTATCCATGGGAGTCATTCTCTTTGAGCTCATGAAATTTTTCGAGTTCTTCCTGAACAAGTGCAACATCATCTTTAAAAACAAGTCGTCCTATGTCCTGTTTCCATTCATTAACATCATCGTACGAGTAACCGAGAGACTCCGTTATTTTTTTATTGATGTAACGTAGTTGTTTTTTGTCGAGATCATAGACATATACCAGGCCTGGAAAAAAATCGTAGATGCCCTGCTGGAATGCATCGTCACCGGTGTTAAGAATCCCTTTTGGATTATTAATATGAGATTCTTCTCCTGACGACATTTAGAAGCCTGTTAAATTTATTTACCACTCAATAACTTATATTCATCAAGCTTGTTGTATAACGTTTTTCTATCAATATTCAGGATTTTGGCCGCCTTGGTCTTATTGAATTTTACTTCCTTCAAAACTTTAAGGATCAATTCATATTCCGCATCAAGACTTGCACCTTTTATTGTCTCTGTCACACGGGGCGGTAACCCATGGGAAACAGGAATCGAAGATATTCCTGTAAGAGTATGATCTGCTAATCTTTCAGGAAGGGCCTGAGGCTCACTTTGGAACAACAGCTTCGAAAAATTGGAAATTTCAAAAGGCAAGGAACGAGCTTCAATGTAGTCGGTATCTGTTAACAGTACAACGCGTTTAATTACATTCTTTAACTCACGAAGATTGCCATACCAGATATAGTTTTTAAAAATCTCATCAACTTCTGGTGTAAATCCTTTAACATTCTTGCCCAACTCGCTATTAGTGAGCGCCAGGAAATGCTGTGCAAATATTTTTATATCGTCCTTGCGTTCACGTAGCGGAGGAACGGTGATTGTAAATTCATTGAAACGATGGTAAAGGTCTTCACGGAAACGCATTTTATTCTGACGGGTATTATCCCACAGCAATTCATTGCTCGCAACAATTATGCGTACGTCCAGTTCAATATCTTTTGTACCTCCTACTCTTCTCATTTTTCTCTCTTGCACAACACGCAATAGTGAGACCTGAACATCATAAGGAAGATTGGCAATTTCATCCAGGAAGATGGTACCGCCATTAGCGATTTCAAAATTACCTATTTTCTGAGCCTGCGCTCCGGTGAAAGCTCCCTTTTCGTGACCGAACAATTCACTTCCCGCTAATTCTTTTGACAACGCTCCGCAGTCGATCGCTACAAATGGCTTTGACTTACGTGAGCTTTTCTTATGGATTTCCTGGGCTATGGCTTCTTTACCACTTCCAGTTTCACCATATATAATGACGCTGTAATTCGTTGGCGCAACACGATTGATCTGTTCCAACAAACTTTTAAATACAGGGCTATCACCAAAAATGTATTGACCTGAAACGGTTGTTCCTGCCTGTTCTTTCAGCAGCATTGGCGAAGTCTTTACAAGAGTTGGATCGTCTTTGGCAACACCTGCCAATGCTTTTCTGATCGTCAGCAGAATTTCATCAGGAATAAGTGGTTTGATCACATAGTCATACGCCCCAAGCTTCATTACTTCAACGGCGATCTTAATGTCTGCATATCCTGTAATCATGATCACAGGTATATCATGGTATCTTTCCTTAATTTCTTTTAAAAGAGAGTTTCCGCTTGTGTCTCCCAGTTTGAAATCACAAAGAATAAGGTCCGGTTGATTTTTACTTAAAAATGCAAGAGCAGATTTTCCGCTCTCTGCTTCAAAGACTTCAAAATCGTTTTTTTTCAGATAGCGCAACAAAAGGAACCGCATATCACGGTCGTCATCAATCACTAATATTTTTTGCATTGTTTCTCCTTTGTGTTATCGAAAGGTCTAAAATTAATCTCTCTTCGGCATATATACTACCCGGTTTTACTATCTCCAGGCAGCTCTTCTTTGTGCTATGGGTATCTGAAGGTGCTCACGGTATTTTGAAACCGTACGACGGGCGATGTCAAATCCTTTTCCGGATAATATTGATACCAATTGCTGATCTGTGTAGGGTGCATGTTTATCTTCGGCCTTTACAACTTCTTCAATGGCAGTCTGGATAACCCGGTTGCTGATCATTTCACCCTGTTCGTTTTCTACTCCTTCAGAGAATAAGCTCTTTAACAAAATAGTGCCAAAGGGTGTATCTGCATATTTATTACACGTGATCCTGGATACGGTAGATATATCCATTCCAATCTTTTCAGCAATGTTTTTTAGAATCATTGGCTTCAAAAGACGGATGTCACCTTCCTTAAAAAATTCAGACTGAAACCTTAATATTTCTGTCATGATCTTCATCATCGTTGTTTCGCGTTGTTTGATCGCATCCACAAACCATTGAGCAGAACTCATCTTACCTTTAAGATATGTCACCGTTGCCTTGTCTGCTTTCTTTTCTTTCTCAAGCATTTTCGTCAACGACTGGTTGATGAATAATGTAGAAGAACGTTGACGATAAAGCGTTATCTCAAGTTTGTCTCCATTTTCTGTAATGATAAAATCAGGAATGATTTGCGGTGCAGCAACAGATGACTGCAATTCAGTAAAAGGTTTCATCTTAAGCGTGCCGATCAAATGGATCACTTTACGCAACTCATTTTCAGTGATCTGAATTTTAGCAGCGATCTTTTCCATATTTCTATGCGATAGATCCTGGAAGTGCTCGCTGAGCAAACTGATACCATTCTTTACAGAAACAGATGGCTGCATTCTCTTAAGTTGGAATATTAGGAATTCCTTTATTGTTCTGCAGCCCATGCCATAAGGTTCAATTTGCTGCAGTTTCAACCGAATTCTGTCAACTTCGTCCGCCTCAATAACAATATGATTTTGAAAAGAAATATCATCGGCAATAGCAGAAGCGTCTTGTTCTAAAAGACCTTCTTCGGTAAGAGAGTCAATCAGAAACTGCGCAATAATCTTTTCCTTTTCATTTTTAAGATTAACGGCAATCTGCTCTTTCAACGTCTTTCTGAAATCGAGTTGTTCAGCAAACGGACGCTGCGAATTATCTTCAGCCAGATAGTTATTGTGCTCTAATTTATAATCAGGGATGTCATCATACGCATACTCTTCTTCATCCTGGTACTCCTGGACTTCGTCTTTAGAAGCTTCAGCAGAAAGTTTATCTTCCTCGTTTACGTCTTCTTCAAGCAAAGGATTATCATTCAATTCTTCCTGAATTCGTTGTTGTAACTCAAGTGTTGTTAAATGGAATAACTTTAGCAGTTGGATTTGCTGTGGCAATACATTGAAGTGTTGTTTCTGTGTTCCAATTTGCTTAAGCATATATCGGCGTTTTTGGTTTGTATCTTGGAACAGGCAATGCAGAAGCCAGAAAATGGGAATGACTTGGAGAATAGTGAACCATACCATAACTAATTGATTATCATTGAAAAACAAAATAAGAACCGTTGGAGAACGGCCATGCATGTTCAAACACATAGTGCGTAACTGTAGAAATAAGTCTACACTCTAATTCAAATATGCGAAAAAGTCAACTTTATTCAATTGCTTTTGGGTTTTCACTGCTTGTCCTCCTGTCGTTTTCGTTATTGCTGTACAATAGCCTGAGCTCCTATTCTGAATATTCTTCGTTGGTGGAGCATACGCAGATCATTATGAATAATCTCCAGAAAGTTCATTCAATGGTGGTTGATGCAGAAACCGGCCAAAGTGGTTTTCTATTGACAAAAGATTCCAGCTTCCTCGAGCCTTTGTTATATGCACAGGGAGAACTGCCACTTATCCTGGATAGTCTCAGAGAGCTCACGGCAGATAATCCCCCTCAAACCAGTCAAATCGATACGCTCAAAGCTGTAATCTGGGACAGACTTCATATTATGGAGGAAATTATTAACAGGGCTCCTCTTCTGGATACCGAAACACTTACGGTTAGGCTCAAAGAAGGCAAAGTCAGAATGGATGATTTTCGGGTGGTCATAAATGGTATCATGAAGGCAGAGCGAAGTTTGCTCACGATCCGGGCACAAAAGAAATTGGAATTTGAACAAATAACTCCCTCGTATTTCAAAGCAATTATATCCATAACAGCTATCGTCTCGTTATTATCATTCATATTGCTGATGCAGGAGCTTAAACAGAAAACTGCAGCACAAAATCTGTTAGAGACAAGGTTCCACTCATTAAATAGATCCAATGCAGAATTGCAACAGATCGCATACGTAACATCGCATGACTTACAGGAACCTTTACGAAAGATCAGGACCTTCAGCGACGCGTTGATCATTAAATTCCAGGAGAAAGTACCGGATGAGATGATCCCGATCATTAAAAGAATTGATGCCAATGCTTTACGAATGAGAGAGTTGATTGCTGATCTCTCAGCCTTTACAAGCCTTTCGACACCAGATGGAAAAGTATCCCAAATCAATCTTTCAAGCGCGATCCAACAGGTGGAGAAAAAACTTTCGGCCTCTATTGCTGAGACGAATGCAACTATAGAAGTTCCCGTGCTACCATCAATTTCTGGGTATAGCCATCAAATTGAAATACTTTTTACCGAGATTATTTCTAACGCTCTCAAGTTTGTAAGACCCACTATTCGCCCCGTCATTACTATTTCATCCGCTGTTGTTGAAGGAAAAGAAAATGAGCTTTTGAACGCCGGTCGCAGTTATCTTGTCGTAGGTATTTCCGATAACGGAATAGGATTTGAAAAAGAATATGCGAATAAGATATTTATACTCTTTCAAAAGCTTCATAATCAGGATGATAGCTATGAGGGAAAAGGACTCGGACTTTCTCTTTGCCAGAGGATAATGGCCAATCATGAAGGATTTATAACTGCTTACGGAGAAATCGGCAAGGGAGCAACTTTTAATTTGTATTTTCCGATCTGATTTCGAAGAAAGATATATAATGTATATGCAGGAGACCAGGAGCATAATGATTGCCGAGGACGACAGTGATGACAGGTTACTGTTAGAAACTGCTTTTAAGGAGACAGGGATTGAAATCAATCTTGTGTTCGCTCAAAATGGAGTTGACTTATTAAAAATTTTAACTGAGAAAGAACAGGCATTTTATCCAAGACTAATTTTACTTGATCTGAATATGCCAAAAAAGGATGGAAGAGAAGCCCTTAAAGAGCTCAAGCAGCATCCTACTTTAAAAAGAATTCCCGTTATTGTTTTCACAACAACAAAGAGTGAAGCTGAGATCACACGATGTTATGACTTAGGTGCTAATACCTACGTTGTGAAGCCCGACAGTTATTCGGATCTGCTGAAGGTTGTGAGTCACTTGAAAGAGTATTGGTTTGAAACAGCATCAGTGGCATTGAGAAGTTAATTCAATATTCCGGCTCAAAAGACTATGCTGCCTTCTTTGCAAATTTACTTAACAGAGTTCCGATTAACCCGCCTCCATTCTTACCCAGAACATTCGTTCCCAGGTTTTTAACGAAGTATGGCAAGATCAGTTTAGTGATCCATCCACTCTTTGCTAAAACGAAATTCTTAAGCAGTACATCGCCCGCGACATCAACTCCAAGGTTTAATAGAGAATTGCTTCTATCACGTGCAGTGATCTTTCCGATAAATTTTACCAACTGAGCAGCAGGTCGCAACTCTTCTTTTAGTGCAACAATATCCTGTTGTATAATTTCCTTTTGAATAACCAGTTGTCGCTCAAGCAAATCTTTTTCGACAAGGAGATCATCATACGTTTGAATCCTATTCATAAACCTTACTGATTATTTGATTTCTGACATACGGAAAAACTATTTTTTTACGTATTGCAATCACGATTAAAGCGCATACAAGATAAAATGCACTTACTATAAAGTATCCTAGTTTCATATCATCCAGCGCTTCTCCAATCCAAATACCGGCACCAAGACCTACAAAGAAAAATACAAATATGAAAAAGAATGTTACCAACACTGCAATCAGGCTGACAGATGCAACTCCTGTAGCTTTTTGCGTAGCATTTACTACAGTGAGTTTTACATACGTTTCAATATAATCTGAAACATGGTCTGTAAGGTTTCCAGCTTTCGTTTTAAGTTCATCCATAAAAAAGGGGGCTAAAGAAAAAAAGTAAACAAGGCAGCTTCGAAAAACTGCCTTGCCATAAAATCATTCAATTAAATAGAAGCCTTTGCTTTTTTATAAGCGTGGTTTACTTCATTCTTGAATTCATTTCCTTCATCCATTGCTGTGTTTTTTGCTTCCTCATAATGATCCTTGCCTGAAGCAATCAGATCAGTAATTTTTTTTGCAAGGTCGCCGGCTGTGCCCTTTAAATTACTGCGAAGGGTTTCACCTTTCTCAGGAGCAATCAACATACCAATGATCACACCTGCGGTGGCGGCGCCCAGTATACCCAGGAAAATGTTAGCGGAATTTTTCATAATCGTTTTGTTTAATTTTATTTCACCAGATCGTATAAAATACTATGCCATTCCACCCTGCACTTCATGTACCATCATTCATCTTTATGGCATACAATCGAGGAATATTTTACCCAAACAATTGATCCAAAGAAACTCTGACCAGAAATAATAAATATATACCTGTAAAATGGGTACGTGATTCTACATCTTCGCCGGAAATGAAATATTTTTTAATCGAAATGATAATAAAATCAGGCGGTATGATTTTAGAATAATCAATGGAAAAAACATTTTAAAAGTATATTCATATGAAAACTACTACATCAAAAAATTTAGCTGTTAAAAAATCTTCAGCTAAAGAATCAGAGAGCAACTCAAATTCTTCAAACTCCTCAAAAGATCAATCTCAGCTGATGGAGCTTTTTGTAGATGAACTGAAAGACATCTACTGGGCCGAAAAAGCGCTGACCAAAGCGATCCCAAAGATGATCAAGAAAGCTTCCTCAGAAGAATTGATCGAAGCCCTTGAAAGTCACTTGAAAGAAACGGAAGGTCACGTAAAACGTTGCGAACAAGTATTCGGAGCAATAGGCAAAGAACCCAAGGCAGTAAAATGCGAAGCGATGGCAGGTCTTGTTAAAGAAGCTGGCGAAATTATGGATGAGACGGAAGAAGGACCGATGCGTGACGCAGGTATCATTTCAGCAGCTCAAAAAGTAGAACATTATGAAATCGCAACGTACGGTACACTTCGCACGTTCGCCAACGCGCTGGGATTGGATGATGCAGCCTCTATCCTTGAGCAAACATTGGAAGAAGAGAAAGCCGCAGACAAAAAATTAACAGAAGTTGCCGAGTCAAGTATTAATGCTGAGGCAGCAACCGCATAGTGATATGCAGATGAAGTAGAGAGTAGCTGCATAGAGGCTGCTCTCTACTATTGTTTTAGAAGTGCAAGACAAATCAAAAATAATGTGCTGCACCTAGTCTTTCTCGCCTTTTTTGGAGCTCTCCGGCCCGGTCCACTCAA
>Ga0209511_1000402_pt1 | contig 44763 bp, 63 predicted proteins | sample SSSSmetaG_FD_184141 | JGI IMG/M metagenome (GOLD analysis project Ga0209511, IMG submission 184141) | Glacier valley bacterial and archeal communities from Borup Fiord, Nunavut, Canada, to study Microbial Dark Matter (Phase II) - ​SSSS... | ecosystem: Environmental > Aquatic > Freshwater > Ice >... | reverse complement strand
CTGCAATCTTGAAAATGTTGTTATTCACGTCAAGTTCAAAGATTTCAATTCCGTTTTGGGTCATTTTGAAATAAGAGATGGAAAACTTTGTTTCTGTTTCCGTGTCATCTTTCGCTTTAAATGATCCGCCGTTAAAATTCTTTGATGTTCCTTTCAGATAATAAATCAAAGGTTCCTCACGTGCAATTATTCCGTTTTCGTAAACTTCGCGGCTTGTCCTCACCATTAAATCGATTGATTTTTTTGGATTTGAACATTGCGTTAAAATCTCAATTGATGGGGCATTCCATTTGATTGTTGCCTCCATTTTATCAAAGCCACTGAATAACTCCAGTGTTCCAACCATTCCAAGCGCCTTGTAATCTGTTTTTGTTGCAGATACATCTGGAAGGGTTATTTCACTTGCATAACCATGTGTTGAATTAGCTCCAACATACACGTTTGCATCTCTTATTTTTGCAACTCCTATACTCATGAGATAAGATTTAAAAGAAGGTTAGTATCAATTACAGAATAAAAAGTAAGCCTTTCACCTGGAACAGCGCCCATGAATTCTTTTGTCCAGATATAATGGCCATTTGCCATTTCCGAAACCGTGTTTTTTGTAGGATCGAAATAACATTTTGAACCCGGAAGAAGTGCGCCCTTGCCGATTAAGGTGTTGAAATAATCGTTTACCGTTTGGCTGATCAAATCAATTTGCGCCGAATTCATTGGCTTGTCGAGAAATGGCAACATTGATAATTCAATACTTTCAGACGTGATGTCATCAAGGCGTTGAATTGATTCGAATGTTCGCGGGTCCGTGGTGGTTGGATATGCAGAATTCCTGTTTCCCCACTCCCTGAATCCTGAACCAAAACTATTGAACACGGTAACGATTCCGGCGGCGTTCAGTTTGTTGCTGTCTGTGTTGGGATCATTAATACTTGCAGTGATTGCAGTTTCAAGACCCTGAACGCCTTCCAGTGTGTGATTAGATGAACTAAACCAGAAACCTTCTACATTGTCAACTTTCGCGCGCAAACCAGCGGCAAATGCAGAAAGCGGACTTGTTACGGTTGTACTTTCTACTATACCGGGATAAAATAACTTCGCGCGATTGTCTGAAAAGTTCCAAAGCCCGGATACTCCGCGGCTTGTTAATGCTGTTGCAACTGTCATTCCCGGCGTTGCATCCAAATAAGCACAACCTCTGAATTTAAGAGCCGAGGCCCTTAAAGATGTTGCAATTGCAGCTGTTTCGGAAAATCCCGGTGCAATAAAGATCTTTGGAAGGAACCCGTAAACGGAAAAGCAATCTTCAAAACATTTAAGCCCTGATTTAACGCCTGTCAATGCGATTACTGCGCCTTCAAAATCAGCAGCCACAGGCGTAGGCGTTCCTGTTCCGACTGATACGACAAACACAATTGCGGCTTTGTATTGTTTGCGAATTACTTTCAATGCAGCAGGGATTGTTCCGGTTAAACCGAATTGAGAATCATCGCCCTCCCCTGTACATAGCTTTAGTTTGTTTTTATCGCCCGTTGCGGCGGTTCCAATTAGTCCAATCACAGAAGTTTTGACGGTGGTCAAAGTCCCTGAGCTTGAAACTATCTCTATGGTTTCTACACCATGCAAAAAATCTACTGGCATATTTTCAATGTTTTTTATTGGTTAATAAAATCTGCTTGTTTCAATAAATTACCCTCTGAGTCTGGATCTGGTTGTACATCTGAAATTTTTGTATTTGTCGTGAATTGAGCGTAATAAACCCAATGATTGCCGCCTGAACCCTGCAATGATGTTGCCTGAACTAAAGACATTCGATCATAGCCTAAAAGTTTCAATCCTACAATCTTCAATCTGATTGTTTCGAAAATTGAAAGGGTGCCTTTTTCGCCTCTGCGAGTTTTTGAATGAATTTCAAAAGAAAACTTTATCTTTTCATCCTGAACAACTTTTGAAAGGGTTTCTGTATCGCTGAAATCAGAACTATCATAAGCAACATAAACCATTCCCTTAGGGCTTTGCGGTCTATATTCTGTTTCGGTTTCCGGTAGTGGTTTAACGTCAAAAACCTGACCGGATAACAGCGCCACTAAATCAGATTCTAATTTTTCGTACTTATTCATATTGATTACAGTAAGCTACGCACGTTTTACCATCATTTTTCAAAGTAACCTCAATAACGCAAAGGGTAATTCCTTTTACCGTCACAACCTCAACACCTCCGGCGTCAACCGATAATTTAAGACCTATTAATTGATCTTCGAAATACTCAAATGAATATTTAAAAGGTGAATATTCGTATTTATCAGCGTCTCCAAGTTGTTGTTTCGCTTCAGGTGAACTGTAAAGAACTAACGCGGTTTGTTGAATTGGATTATTTGACGGCACCCATGAAAGTAGATCTCCAAACAACGACTGGGCTGTCTTGAATGTTGCTTTCTGGATGCTGTCAAATAGTGCCATGACTTAATCTTGTATTAAGACTTGAAAAGTAACATCACCGGCGGCGGCGGCAGTGAAAGCATAACCACAAAGAGTATTACCCCCGGCTACGGTTGTAAATTTCTTTGCCACGTCATCCCAATAAACAAGGGCGCCCTGAGCGATAGCAACGGCGGCTTTCGGAACTTCAAAAACTCCCTCTGTAAACACTACAACGGTTACACCGGCGGCGGCGGTATCGAATGCAATGCAAACCTTTGCGCCCACCAAATAAGCACTGCCAGAAACGACACCCCCGACAGGGGCAACGATCGGCATTCTTTCACCTGAACAAATGTAATTTTTCATATCAAAAATATTTTGTGATTAAAATTAAAGGGGATGGAGTGAACCACCCCCGTAAAAATTATGCTCCTACGTTTTTCTGCCATCCACGGTAATCAATCGCAGCAACACCAAATTCACCACGAACCATGAAGTCGATAGAATCGGTTTTAAAGTTGTCGTTACGACTTGAGCGAAGTCCTGAATTACCGTTAAGGTAAGCGTAATACAATCCATCAATTGAATTAGGATCAGCGGCCAAATACCAGGTATTACCAGCTAAGCGAGGCTCAACAATAAGAGTATAAGATCCGGCCCAAACATTTACTTCAGACGATTGAGTTGGAGAAACACCAACATACAACAGTTTGCGTGCGGCAACTTCAAGATCCGGAGAAACGATCAAGTATTTTGGAGTTACACGGATTTTGCGTTTGCCATCAATTGAGGTCTGGAATTTGAACGCTTTTAAAGCGGCGGTTAAACCAGCGTCACCTAATGCAGATCCTGCACCTGTTAAAAGGTTTTTATGATCCGCATGGAACAGCGCTTTTGTATCATCCATAACAACATTTCCGGTAATCATGCCCCAAACCATATCCGCCTGTGTGGTTTCCCAGTCCAAAACGAATTTAGAAGGAATTGCACTGAACGCTGAAAGGTCATCATTGATGAACATGCGGCGCGTGAATTTCAAGCCTTCACCAAAACTTTCAACCTTAATTGTCTGTTTTGCTTCGCTCATTGATCCAAAATTGATCTCTTCGCCGTCCGCCATCTTTTTCATGCCATTGGAAGATTCGATCTGGTACATGCTTTTGACCTTGAAGTCATTTACAGAGGTTTGTTTTGCAATCAACTTGAAAAACTCAGGCGCATACTGATACTCGCCACGAAGGGTTTTGTTCATGACATTTTCAAGCAAAAGAGGGAAATCGCCTGTACTCATTTCGCGCTGACCTGAGAAAACCAAATCGGCAATGGTTTCATTACTCATCATGTGAGTTCTGGTACCACGCTCTTCGAGCAATGTCCTTGTAATTTGGTCAACACGCAAGCCACGATATTCGCGAGCGCCATCAATCAACGGGAAGGCCACAGCGTCAATACGGTTTAGCATTGCATTTTCAGCCAATTCCCTTTTTTTGTCAATCGCTTCCTTGCCAACAACTACGGAATGATCAGATTTTGTGTTCATCGGTTCGGCCTTTACAAATTTGTCAATAACCAATTGGCGAATAGCCTCAATTGATTCTGTGCCGTTGATGTATTCAATGGCTTCTGTGTCCGTCAATTTGGCGGCTCTGGTTGATAAAAGGATAGCATCAATACGGGTTTTAACCGCTTTGTTTGCTTCCTCTCTGATTTGGGCGATGTCTACAACGACTGCCTGTGGTTTGGTATCGGGTTTCTGTTCCCGAGTTGCATCCACGCTAACGGTTTCTTCTGCCATTTGATTGGATTTTAAATTATTGTTAATTATTACTGTATGCAAATCGTCAGTCCCCTGACTTCTTATTTTACTTCTAGGATCGGCCTGAACAGGTGCAAGGGAAATTTCAGTTACTTCCCAATCAACAGCGCGATAAGTGGGTTTTTCGGTTGAGCCTACCTTGATTTCGCCTTCCTGCTTGTAGCCGTAAACCCGATATCCTGCGGAAATTCCCGAAATAACACCGCTTTCAATATCTGCCTTTAATGCTTCGTCCGCTCTGGCGCCAAGTCGAACCGTGGCAATTCCCTGACCTTTTTCAAAGCGTATGTTTTCGCAAACTCCAAGCTGCGACATTGCATTTCGTGGGTAATGGCAATCAAACAAAGGCACTGATTCGCGGTCTTTTCTGACATTTTTAGCATCACACGAAAGGATTTCTTTGTAATCTCCCAACTCCCATTGAAAGGCATTGACCGGCGTTTCCGTGGCAAAAATCACATCAAACGTTCCGGCGGCTTTATCGTAGGTTGATTTGTCAACCAATGCCCGGACGTGGCTTGTTTCAATTTTAATTTCCTTTGTTGACATTTTGATTATTTTGAGGTTCGTCAATAATTTCAGGCAATACGATTGAGCTGAGGGTAATTCCCAAAGCATCAAGTTTCAATTTGTCGCTGGCCAATTCTTCAAACACATCGTCTGGATCTCTTCCATCTTCGCGCAAACATTCAGATAATGTTGTTAATCCGGCCTGAATACCAAGTACGCGTGCGGCGGTTTCCTTTGTAGGGTCCAACATCTGAACACGTGGAGCCGTCCAATCTGTACAGGAACATTGAATCCTGGTTGTCATTGCGCCTGCTATAATTGCGCCTTCCATAAACCAATTCCAAACAGGTACACACAATTGCGGAACAAGCATATTATACTGTAACGCCCTGAAATTGCCGGAAATGTCAATCTTCGCCATTCTTCCGGATGAGAAATTTACATTTGAATAATCCATGGTTAACGTCTCATAGGTAATCCCATAAGCGGCTGCAATTCCCTGAAGTATCTTTTTTGTGTATTCTGCATAACCTTCAGCGGCGGGCGGTGTGCCAAATGTAACTTCTTCGTTGCTTTTCAGGTATTCAATGGCTCCCGGCTCAATAGCTTCAACCCTATCATCTGTATCTTTTCGTTCAGTATCGTCACCTTTGACAAAGGCAACGTAACAGGCGGCTATTTTTTGACGTAGCAATTGAGCATCTTCATAATCGGAAAAGTCACCAAGTTTGATGAACGCTGAAACTCCCATCGGGATGCCCCGAACCTGGCCAATTCTTAAAAGTTCATAAACATGAATACAGTCATCTTTGCTTATGAATTCAGAATTTGTTTGATTATAAAAGCCCGTTCCATCAGTCGGATGGGTTTCAAATATCCAATAACCCTCTAAAAGCCCTGATTTACTGAACTGCACACCCATTCTGCAATATGAACCGTTGTCATATTCAGAATAATCTTTGAAATGATCGAGCTGATCACCTTCCAATAGTTGTAATTTGATCGGGATGGGATTGTTTGCAGTTGGTTTAACACGCCTTTTAATGACAATAATGTCACCACCTTCAGCGATACCATGCATTATTTGAGCCTGTAAACCGTAAAATGTATTCTTTCCAAAGTAATCACATTCAGTTGATTCTGCCCATGTTTTCCAAAGCGCTTTTACTTTTTTGATTTGTGGTTTGCTTCCAATTGGCGCCGGTCTAATTCCTTCGCCTACTACATTACGAGTTATGGCCTGAACTGCACGTTTCGCCCAACCATTATTCCTAACAAATGAACGGCTTCGATCTCTTAGGGTTGTTAACGCCTGTGAAATTTCAAGATTGGCGCCTGAACTTTGAGCCTGATCAAACATCTTTGTCCGGCGTCCGTGTGAGGCAGACTCATAAGAGCGTAGCTTTTCCCGTGTGATCTGGCGGTTTAATCCGGCCTTTGGGTTTATGTATGCTATTGTTTTGTCTATAAAGTTCATAAGTCGGTAGGATAAAGACCTTTAGAATGCTGCGCGTATCTACGACGGGCAGGTGCAACCTTTATTGATAATTCAGCTTCAATTTTTGCAATAATACGGTTCATGTCGTCTAAGCTCCTATAAGCTACAGTCTTGTCCCCGTATGTTACGGTTGTAGCTCCTAATGCGTAGGCGTCTGAAATAGCGTTGTATTGTTCGATTGTGAAAGCCATTATCAATATTTTTCTATATTATACAAATACATTTGGCAATTGCAATACATCTGTAAACTATTCCGCTTATGAAAATAAAACTTTAAGGCACAAAAAAACCCGATCATTTTTAGTGACCGGGTTTTTAAAATAAATTTATATGATGACATCTTTAACCCCAATTTGAGTGTAGTGTTCATGGCAATTAAAACAACCAGTGTCGTTATTTGCGAAGTGTATGCAGGTCGTTGCGCCTAATCGTTTACATGGTTCGTTTGCCTTTTCGATCTTTTCAAGTTCGGAAACAAACTGCTCATAACAATTAATTTTCTCGCGCGTCCTCTCGTGTTTTATGACGCTTTCCAAATTATCCTTTGGTATAACTCCATCTATCATATAACGATACACGGCAATTCTACCTTTGTAAAATTCGATTAACTTTTTCATAGCTTTAATTTTAAATTATTTTTACCAAATACTTTCTCTTTTGCTTTTGCCTCTTTCGCCCCAAATACTTTCTCTTTTTGGCTTTGTTGTGGCGGTGTTTTCTGCTTTTTTGCGGTAAACTGAACCGCTTAACGCCTCGATTTGAAACGGTTTAAGCCTATCTAACCCCACAATAACAGAGGCGGCACGGGCATAATTCCGACAATCTAAAGGCTCGTTCCGTTCAAATCGTTTCTTCCATTGCTTTTTGGCAGGTATCCAATCCTCAGCGGTTAAACCCTTGAAGAAATTCTCATTGTGCTGAGGGAAATGGCAGTAACACGGATGGCCTTCTTTGTCACCTTTCTCAATTCCAAGCCAACTATACAGCTCCCTTTTCAAGTACGATGATCCTACTTGCCAAATCTTAACCTTTCCTATTTTCTTTCCTGATCGTGACAGGTCAATTGTTTTCGGCGGTGCAACTGCCATTCCTAAACTGTCGCTTCCTTTGATTGCAATTACTTTTGTCACCGGAAATTTACGAACGAAATCATAGACTTCAGTGGTATTGAATCCTGAGTCGACGGCGGTTAACCTGATATTCATTTCTAAACCATCATCGCGCGTCCAAGTTTCGTTGATCACATCAGCGAGTAATTGCCACACATCAGGTAGTGCAGTGGCGCCAAGCAACACCCGATAGTCGATAGAGTAACTTTGCTTATCTGAACACCATCCAACAACCTCCAATTCTATACGATCCTTTTGAATATCTACGCCACACGTGAGAAAACATACCTTATTCGGGATGGTATTGATTTTGTATTCCTCCCTTCGATTGTAAATGTTTTCCCATGCAGGGGCTTCGCTTTCTTCCGCCCACGTTTCGCCCAATACAGTATTGGTAAACGTCACCATCTTGATGGGATTCTTTAAAGCGGCGTCATAATCCTTTGCCACTTCTGCCCAACTATACCACCCATAAGGCGAATAGAGCGAGTTTAAGTGAAAGCCGATAACTTCACTGTTTACATTGCCCGCGACGGAAGGAATCCATTCGCCTAAAGGTAGGATAGTCGGCTTTGAACTTTCTGAAATCAGTTCGTTGCAGTGAATACATTTATATTTTACAGTTTCGTATTTCTGAGGCTCCCAGGTTAATTGTTCAAAAATTAATCTTTGCGTACCACCGCAAAAAGGACAAGGAACTTCAAAATAGTTTTGATCTGTTTGTAGAAATTCAGATTCAATAACTGAACTTCCGGCAATTGTCGGAGTCGAAATGATAAAGATTTTCTTTTTTGCAAAGGTTCTGGTTCTGGCCGTGGCCAAATCAATTGGGCTTCCTTCGCCGTCAAGGTTGCCAGGATAACCATCGGTTTCATCCAGGAATAAATTTTTGATTGGAACAGATCGCAAACCAACTGGACTATTTGCGCCGGCCATGAGCAAGATCCCACCCGGGAAGTTTTTCTGTTCGATGGTATTTTCACCGCTTCGACTTTTGGCTAATGAAACTTTCGTTCTGAGGGATGGAGAGGCTTCAATCATTGGCGCAATTCGCATCTTTGAATTACGTTTCATTGTTGAGTCGGTAGGTTGAACCATCAACGTTGGCGCCGGTGAATTGTCGATAATATAACCGATCCAATTATTACCCGCCTCTGTGAATCCCAACTGAGCGCCTTTCATTACAACTACTTTTTTGTAACTGGAATAAACAGAAAGGCAATCCATTACTTTTTTCAAATACGGAGTGCGTGATGTTCGCCATTTGCCTGGTTCGCTTGCCGAACTGGAAGAAAGGATTCTATTTTGATCGGCCCACTCAGAAACAAGCAATCGAGGTTCAGGTTTTAATGAACTTATCGCACCTAAGATTTCAATCATCTTTCAGATTTACATTATTAACATCGCTCAAAAACTCGAGTTCGTTGGCTATCGAATCATACAGAAGTTTATAGAATTCGTTTCGGTCTGTCAGCGCCATAAGATCATCCGTTATCCGATCGGGAATTGCCAGAAGATTATTTTTAATCAGTTTGTGGAAATCAAATAATTGAGAGAATACAATTTCGCGAACCACTAATTCACCTTCGAGTTTTTTAAATTCAAGTTCTTTCAGTTTAGCAATGTAGTTTTCTTTCTTTCGGATTGCTTCGTTGTAAGGTAAATTTGAGCCGTCCGCAAATTCCAAAACAGGTTCATCTTTGCTTTCAACTTTTGCAGGCTTAACCGCTTTTACCGGCTTTGTTGATTTTACTTTTATCAATCCAACACTTTCGGCTTCTTCTATTCCTATGGCATAAGAAATTTGAGGCTTTCCTTTTTCATCGTACTTGACGCACTTGGAAAGCTTTCCTTTGCCTATGAAGTATCTTACTTTTCTTTCATCGACTCCGATACGCTTTGCAAATTCACGTTGAGATATTAGGTCGGTTGTCATTTTAATCTCCTTTCGCAAACCCAAACAACAAATTTATACTTGAATGATCTCATTATATCTTCTGAACTACTGCACTCCTGAACATTTTTAAGCATGACAGGGTGTCTCTCTTTAATTTTTTCAATCGGATACCACGCCCATGCTAATGCCCAGTAAAAGTGATCAATCCACGAAAAGAAGTTTTTGACAGGAGTCCACAGTAGACCAAATACTAAAAAGGACAATTGCATCCAAAAGCAAACGGCAGAAAGCCAAAGGAAATATTCAAAACTAAAAAGGTGCATAATAAATTCTTTCATGGTTTTAATTTGCAAAGTTTAATAATGCTGATTTTGGAATTCTTAAAAACAATTCGGTTTGTGTTAGCTCAGGATTTTTAAAGGTTTGTATCATACATGTAATCGACACCCAAACCAAAACCAACAAAATAAAGGCGGTGAATATTTTCTTAGACGATTCTGTATTCATGATGATTATTTTGATTTTCTATATTATACGGAATTATTTAGAGGGTGCGACACTTATATTTATTTTGTCGCACTTTGTCGCATACTGGAATATAAGGTATATTTATCAGGGGTTTGACCTATGCGACACTTTTTTAAAATTTGTAACTAACGAACAAATGCGAGTTAAGAACCCGACCCATAGGAGCCACCGGAGAACCTATCGAAATTCTGATAGTCCGCACATATAATTAATGTTTTACTTACAGTTGTTAAGTTAGTCACCGTGTCAAGACAATCAATTGTATTAATCTGTAAGCAAAACAATACAAGACAATAAAAAGCCCTACTCATGTGACCGAGTAGGGCTTTAATCTTGTTTGAATCTATTGTCTGTATGATTATATCAACCTATTCAGGCCATGATCATAAGGCAAAAGGTTTTCTATCTGTGTATGGTTGCTTAACTCTATTGTGCAACTCTGTGAACCGGGGTCAATGTGTGCTCTAATTGATAGATTAACATTCCTGGCTTCATTCTGTGTATTTAGTATGATTATCTGTCCGTTGTATTCTAATGCTTCATTAAGATTTTCCGGTACATTGGCGCACTGTCTATGTATAAGCCCATATTTAATGGGCAATGTTTGCAGTGCTGCCATTGCGTTAACAGATATGTCCATTGCGGGCACACCTTGACTGAATCCTGTCTCTGCTTTACTTTGTGCCGTGTAGCCTTGCTCAACCGATGTAAACATCAGGAACGTCACGCACAACATGAAACTAATGAACTTTCTCATAATGGTAATTTAAATTAAACAATAATTGAGTGTTATATTATACTAATTTTTATCGGTTTCTCATCCGATCAACCTTTTGTTGTAAAAAGAATTGAAGTCTTGGAGGTAATGATCTTTCAATGTAGTTGCTTATCTTTTCCTGCATTGGCTGTATTGACATCATCGTGAAAGGTGACGCACTGCTTAGCTCTGTTATTCTCGTTCGCCCTGAGCGTGTCTCTGTGTTGCTGTAAACGAATTTACCCCTTGAATAACGACCCCTTGCAAATATTCCCGTGTGTCCGCTTCTGAATGTCGAAAGAAAGGCGTGCCTGAATGTTTGCGCCCGTCCTTTTTTCATCGTTACGGTTATCGGCCTTTTTACGCCCTTTTTGTTGGCTATACCTCCAGTGTGCTTAAATCCAATCATCGGAATGTTTCGATAACTGAAATTAATATTGCTGAATAATCCTTCACGTGTACTGGATGCGGCCTTTGAGAGATAAGACATTCTATCCAGGTATTTGTTATTTACCGTGAATTCTTTTCTTACCTCTCGCCTTATGTGTCCTTGCACCCTCTTTGATACTTCATTGATAGACCGTGCAGTTGCTTTCAGTATTTCCTTTTCAGATAAATGATCTCTGAATTGTCTCTGAATACTTGCAACTGAATCCCGGCCATCATATGAAATTGCTACCAAATTAGCCATTTATTTAGCCTTTATTTCCCAGTCGAAATCAATGATCTGCACTCCTGTATTCCACTCCTGAAATCTGACAACAAAACTTGTGTTGCCTTTGCTTTCAATAGCCCATGTAACTGTTGTATCTATAAGTGCTGTACCTTTTGATACCACTGATCCAAATACCATATAGTTACTGTTGTCGAGCGTTCTCCCAAGCGGAACGGTTACACTTTTACCGCCTGTGTCAATATCGCCAATAGTTTGCGTTCCGCTTGCAAGTCTCAGCCCAGCAGCGGCTAACATCGCATCAACCTGAGCAACGGAATAAACACTTTCCCATAATGGAACTTGACCGGCTACTTTAGTTGCGTTTGCATCTTTAGTGGATGCGGTTTTCAGTCCGGAAATAGTCGCAGTAATCGGAGTGATACTTGCCACCATTTCCACCCATCGAGCTTTTAACCAATTAGTTCTATTCGTAAGGTTTTTGAGAGGCTTATTTGTCGTTCCTGTCTCTCCCCCCAATACCTGATCTGTTGTTTCAATTCTATAAACCCCTTCATCAAAACTTTCTACTTCTACCAAATTAGCCATAATATTGAATGTTAATAATTTATACTTCCGTTGTGAATTAATGTACCGTCGTAATAAAAAAGCGAATCCTCTTGATAAATAACATTGACCAGTTTTGAACGTGCATTTTTATAATAAAGAATCAGGTTTGTTACCAGCTCTTTTGTTTCATTGCTTACCAGAACAGAATACTTTGTCTTAATTGTTACCGTAAATGCAGACCAATCAAAACCACCGTATTTTATTGACCCATCATACAGGCTAACACCGTCGTAAAACATCCCGTCTGAAGTTCCAATCCCTTCCTGAATAGTCACCTTTGAGAATCCGATAGCAGCCAATGATCTCTTAATGGCGAAGGGCGTTCCCAAATGGCTTTTAATTTCCATTACGGTTTTTAATAGCTCCCTCTTTTGTTTTTCGGTTATTGCAAGATCCCAACCTTTGAACCCTTCAACATCAAATTGAGAGGCTAAAGCTGGTAAAGCGTTTGCATTGACAGCATCGAAAAGGTAAATCATTGCAGGGGTCAAATCAATATCCCCTATTACCTTTTCTGCTGTTTTGCTAAATATGTCGAATAGATTAGCCATTATTTATGATTTATCATATCCGATAATTGTTGTAACCCATCACACGTCTCTTTAACCATTCGCGGTATTTCCTTTTTAAGATCTGAAAGAATCTGTGTTGATTTTTCGTTTTTGGGAATGTTTTTGCTGTAGAATGATTTGGCACAAGTATGATTACAAAAAAATAACGTTGAATATTTATCTGTAAACATGAACGGCATTTTAAATACAAAACCTTTCGATTGGGCTTCGGCTCCGGCGGCTCCGTTTGATTCTTTATCGGTTTCAAACAAAAACTTTTCACGCTCATTGCAAATTATACTTCTCATATTATCCATTGTTTGAGCCTATTACGTTAACTGTTATTAAATCAAGATAGGGAAATTCATTCGGTAGGATAACCAAATTGCGACCTGTTAAGCTCTTTCCAATCGGCGGCGTGATTGTTATTGCAAGATCATAGACGCCTTCAATTCTGCAAAGCTGTTCAATCTCAATGGCAACAACATCTAACCCCAATTTGCTGTACTTTGCAATTCTGTACTTTTTCAATATGTTGGTAATCGCAGTTACAAGCTCGCTACTTAACCCCGTGAAGTACTTGAATTTAGTCACTCCGATCGACAAATTATAAATAACTTTAGTTGGCGAATTGACTATAACCGTATCGGTTAACGGCCTGATCTTCTCATCTGAAAGGGTCTGCAATATTAATTCATTCATTGCCGGGCTTGATTCTTGCCCGTTTTCTAACAGCGCAAAAATGTCAACCTCTCCGGCTGGTACGCGCGGATCTTCCTGCGATGTCATTACGGCAACATCAATAATGCTTGATGATACAGACTTCACGAAAAAAAGATAAGCATCCTTTGGGCCAGCCGTGGAAAACATTGCCGGCGCGATCTTCGCCCTAATTCTTAACTCTTCATCAGATTCGTTATCCGCTCCATTTGCCGTAATGTCGATATTTGAACAGGTGGAAATAAACGGCTGTACGTCCATAATAGCATTAATGGTTCCAATAGCGTAAGCGTTGCCGATAATCCCATCACTTTGACACGTGGCATTCGCTGTGGCTGTATTCGCTCCGATTAGAACCAGAGTATCTTCATTCACTTCGAAAATTGCTAAGCCATCCGAACTACTTACACGGGTTCCTGCTGAAATGGTTAACACTCCATGTCCTTCGACTAAAACGAAATTGAGCGTACATGTAGCTGGTTGAGCCGGGGAACGAACAACGCCAAGCAAAGCAACAACGTAATCTAAAACCGGCGCCGTTCCAAAATCCAAAAGCATACTGACACATGCAGAATTGACCCGTTGCAGTAATAAATACTTTTGATAAGCAAGAATGGCGCAAATAAGATAATCAGGCTGTCCTTTTACAAGGGTTTTACCCGCCATTGTTTCCCAGATTGCGATGGTGTCAATCAACTCTTTGTCTGCATCTGCTGTTATTAAAATGGGTCTTTCCATTATATCCGTTTGTTTAATTTTTCAAGGAATTTAGCAATTGAATCTAAGGCGGTTGCAGGTGGTTTTATCAGAATCGTATAGCTCAAATGATCATATAAAACTCGCACCCAATAACCCTTTTCTTCAATTTCCAATTCCTTTCGCGATATAATACGAATTTTTTCCTTTGCTTTTTCCTTTAGGGCTGTTTCTTCTGCGTAATCGTATTTGCGCCTGTAAATTTTCGATCTGTTTGCGTGTCGCTCTATTAGGCTGTGAATGACAATATCAGCGTTTTTGTTTCTCATGAATTTAAGGTTTTTTAGATTATACAATTTATTCCTGATAAATTATCAACAGGTTAATGTTTAGGGCTATTGCATGTTCAATTCTTGCACCCTTTGATTCTTTCCAGTCCTTCAGCATGTAAATTGCAGTACACGTAAAAAGCAACTTAATATCTCTTAGCATGTAATTTTCCCATGTATTACAGGGGCTTAACCTTGCAGGATTAACGATACTTTTCCATCCCGATTTCACCAACCGCCATTCACTATCGGCAAATTTGGCTTTGTAGTTTTCGTCTCCTGTAATCTTTCCGCTTATGTAAATTTTACCCATAGCCTAAAAAATATAAATACTTACAGGGCCATCTCTCATATCTCCAACCATCACAGCATCACATGAACCTTTTTCTTCTTTGCTCAGGTTGTACCATTTAGATATTGAGCATTCACCCTTCCAAATTGCTATCGGGTTATCGCCGTCCATTGAGCCGTAGGAATAGCCGTTATCGCTGCACCATTTACAGGCGGCGTGATACGACATAAATGTTCCAGGTTCGTTAAATTCGATCTGATTTGTTACCGTTCTGCCTAAATATGATTTATTCATTTTGAATTGATTTTTTAAGTATTGATTTATTGCTTTGAAAATTTGATAAACAACCTGTGGAACGATTGCATTTCCGTATGCTTTTATGCTTTCGTTTCTGTGTTTTGGAACGGTAATTCCAGCCAATCCGGGGGAAACCCCATCATTTCTGCTACGAACCAGGGATTGAGTTGGGAAGTTTCGCCAGTAATCTGGAACGCTCTTTTCTGCAATCCGTCCTGGTTTCTCTTTCCTGTGTTCTTGTCCGGGCTGTCCGTTGCACATGGACTTGGTAATAAACCTACCACCCATTTCGCTACTAATTCCTCTAAATTGCCCTTGTTCCTGTTCGCTAAATTCTCGCTGTTCAGATTGCAATCGTTCACCTTGTTTGCTCTTGGCGTTGGTAAAAGATCGTTCTTTGCATAATTGCTCAACCCCCATTGACTGCTGTTGTCCGATCTTCTGTCCGAACAATCCGGTGTTGGTAGTAATCCGGTTGCTATTGCATCCTGAAGTTTCGCTCCAAACTTTGTTCCTGTTGCTTTGCTCGTTCTTACAAAGCGACCGTTTACCAACGTTGTTGTATTCGGACTTGCTCCGCTCGTGGCGTCCCCGACTAATGGAGTGCGCAACAAACCAAACCCTATCCCTTCTGTGGGGAGCGTTGACGCTACAAGCTGGAAGTACGAACGGTAATACTTCGTACCCCGCAGACTCCAAGTCAGTCTGCACTTCGTTGAATACCACCCCGTCATTCCAATTAGTAAGGCCGAGAACGTTTTCGCCCACAACCCATTCCGGTTTAACTTCGCGTATAATTCTAAGCATCTCCGGCCAGAGGTGGCGGTCATCTTCTTTTCCAAGACGTTTCCCGGCGGCACTGTATGGCTGACATGGGAATCCTCCGGTAATGATAAGGTCATCGTTTCGCCAGTCTGTTCCAAATCGCTGAATAAGTTCTTCATTTAGTTTTTCGTAAGTGAGTGTTTTTACATTGTCGTGGTGATAGGCTTCCGGCCAGTAGTGAGTTAATACCTGGTTGCCAAACGGGTTAATTTCGCATGAGGCGATATTCTCCCACCCTGCCCATTCTCCGGCTAATTCAAAACCTCCAATTCCACTGAATAGGCTAATTTGTTTCATTTCTTTGTCTGTATATAATCGTTTGCCTGGCTCCAAGTGTCGAATACTGCCATATCAGGCATGACACATACACCGCCTTTTACATCCAATGCTTTCAATCCGTGCGCCAAGTAAGGCGCGATTTTTTCTAGTTCCATTTTACTTTTTATTGATTAAATTTTTAAGGTCTGGAGCTTTGCGGCTTCGTAGGCTAAGCCAGTGTTGATATTCTGGCAACTGCTCAATCTTTTCGAGTGTCCAATCTTCACCGTCGTATTCTGGCTTTCGTGCCTGTCTGAATTTGATAATATTGGGAAATCTGCAAGAATTGTTGAAGAACCCGGTATTGTCAAGTTCCGAATAAGACTTTTCTTTCCATTGATCTTTTAGAGCGTCCGAAGTGTGAATGTTGTAAGACTTAAACCAATATTCTAACCGTTTCATTGTCACTTTTTGCCCTTTGTCGTAAACGTCTTGTTTGCCGTTCCTGAAGCATTCATCCAAATAGAATAATTTCCATTTGGGATATTGGCTTCGTAGTACTTCGGTTGTTTTTGCAACCAAATAATTAAATTCTGGATCATTGGCGCCTACCTTTTGACCGAAATCGAAAAGAAGGGCAACAATCTCATCGTTGATAATTTCCTTTAAATTTTCAAAGGGAATTGTTGATATTTCTGATTTTGAGTAAACGTTGTCTGCTGTCATTGTAGGCATTTAGGAATTAAATAATCATACTTTTTATCCGGGATGGTGTCGCTCCGGTTAAGTTTAAACCAATTTACAAAATGCTCCCTGAAGTCTGCAAGCTGTTTTCCTTCCAGTTTATCGCGGTGGCGAAGATTAACAAGAAAGTCTTTTGCTTTTTCGGTTATGATAGCCGTTTCGCTTTTCAACTGCATTGCTTTTGATTCAAACCAACTTTCTGAGCTGAGAAATTCTAAAGCATCGTTATTTTGAATTTGATTCTCTGTTAAAAAGATCTGAAAAAGTGAGGGGTTTTCCTTTTCTCTCTCTTTTATATTTATAAAAGTATCAGTTACAGTATCATTTACAGTTACAGTATCAGTTACAGTTACAGTATCAGTTACAGTTACAGCTTCGTTTGCTTCGCTTTGCTTCGTTTGCTTCGAATTTGAAGCATTTGCTTCGTTTGCTTCGTTTTGCTTCGAATTTAAAGCGCGTATTTCTCCGCTTTTTATCCCTCCTAATCTTCCTGATTCAGCTCTTTTTGTTATCTTATTATCCCATCTTTTCAGGTCTCTTTTAAGCTGTAATTTAATGGGTATAAATGCAATATTCAACATCTTATCAGTGACTATTGGATTTTCATCATTGACATACTTAAATACAACTTTTATTAGCTTTCCGGCCTCTTCGTCTGATAATTCAGAGAAGAGGCTTTCATAATCAGCATACAGCAAGAATGATTTTTTATTTTCTGCCATGATTTAGATTTTAAAATTCAGATAGCGCAAACATTGTCGGAGACTGAACTTCGGTTTCAATTGCTCTCAGATAGCACAATCCATCCCTGAAATAGTCAGGGTTTAATTCACATGCTTTTCCTTTCCGTCCTAACTTAATCGCTCTGTATGGAACTGTCATAATGCCTCCGAAAGGATCATAAACCAATTCGCCTGGATTACTCCAATTCTCAACCACCCTGTCAACGATATCGAACTGAAGAGGGCAAACATGATTTTGCAACTTCTTTTGAGTCTGCTTTGAATTGAGGGTAATCATTCGGTTGATATCATCCCATACCCATGGTGTGCGGGCCGGAATCTTCAAGGTTTCAAATGTTGCAGGTAGCTTTTCCATTTTGTCAAGCGTGATTGCAATTTCGACATGAATTTCATAGCTATAAACCGTGTCTTTTGCCCACTCACCAAAATATTTATTTATTCGGTCAATTGGATACTGACGAAGCTCATCCGGAGTAAGGAACCTTTCGCCCGAACTGTTCCACTTTGCCCGGGCGTCAATCTGCCATTGGCCACGGTTGTATCCTTCTTTGGTTTTTACTACCGGAACATCAGCATAAGCCTTTGAAGTGTCCGAGGGTAATTTTCTAAACAGCAAAAGATACTCCGGACATCCTACACCCATCTTTGTGCCGTCTTTTGTTTTTTCAGTCCATCCAAGTCGGTAGGTTTGATTGTTTTCCCTTACTACATCGGTTTCGATGGTAATCCGGCCCATGTACTGAAATCCATTTTTGATAAAATGAAATACAGTCATATCACTGAACGGGTCAACCGTTGGCATTCCTGTTCCCGTAGCATTACCGAATAAGATCCTGTCTTTAACGTGAATTACTGCAAGGCGCCCGGGTCTTAATACTCTTAAAAGTTCAGGTGTTAAGAAATCCATTTGCTCAAAGAATCTTGCATTTCCTTCGTTGTGTCCGAAATCGTTGTATGATGGGGTGTATTCGTAGTGATTCGAAAAGGGAATTGAAGTATGAATCAGGTCCACAGAATCGGTATCCATACACATCGTTTCGATGGTGCAATCGTTATTGATAGCTTCGAACAACTTACCAGCCTCAACCCTTCTTTCAAGTCCTAACGACCTCAACAACTTCTGCTCTCCATTTGTGGAGCTTAAACCGTTTTCTTTCATGATATTTGTCATTTGTTCAACTAAATAGTTATGCTGTTTCCATTTGTGCTCTAACGCTTTCAGAATTTCACCTTCCGATTCGGCGTAAATAATATGAATCTCAACCGGCTGATTTTGTTGAAATCTGTGAATTCTATGCAGCGCCTGAATAAAATCATTGAATTCGTATCCAATACCCAGAAAGATAGCTTTATGGCAGTGATATTGAAAATTACAACCCTGTCCGCTAATTGACGGCTTTGTTGCTAAATACTTTATTTTCCCTTCACTAAAATCAATTACAACCTGTTCTCTTTCATCGAGATCCTGCGAGCCGTAAGCATCTGCCGAATTGTATTCTTTTGGTGGAAAAGACTTCATAATCTCATGCCTTTCAGATTCGAGATTATGCCAAATAATGTAATGGCTGTCAGGATCGTTTTTGATAATACTTTCCATCATTTCAATTCTGTGAGGGATTGAGTCTCTCTTTTCCTTTGCGGCATCCTTCAGTCCAATGGCCGAATCCCGGAACATTTTAGCCTGGCCATCATCGTCACAGCCTGCGGTGGTATGGTCAACTTTTACTGGATGGTAGACAACCTGCATTTCCGGCAAATCATATCCTTCGTCAGAATATCCAAGATCGGAAGGTTTGGTGATGAATAAAGCCCAGGTTGAAAGCCAGAACCAGAATTCTTTTTCTTTGTGAGGATAAAGCGTGAGGTTGTTGGCCTTTGTTGAATCCCTTTGAAAGAATCGGGTTAAAGCCTGTCCGGTGTCCATTACTTCAAGATATCCGGCGTAGTGAATCAGTTCTTTGTATTTATTTGGCGAAGGTGTCGCGGTACAAACAAACTTATATTTAACTCCTTTGAATTTTTCTAAGAATGTTTGGTAAGTTTTTGAACCATAAGAGCGCAAAACTGAAGCCTCATCTAAGCTGGTAACGGTAAATGTTTTCGGGTCAATATTACCGTCTCTGATTCGTTCATAATTGGTTATTAGGATAGATCCATCTGGATAACTGTCGGCCTCTTCCTGAGTCTTGACGTAGTTTACTTCGATCCCTAATTTATTGCGACCGTCTTTTTTAAATTCTTGTCGAACTCCCAACGGACAACAGATAATTCCTTTACCGCCTTCGTGCTCTAAAATAGCTTGAATGATTAAAAGCTGCTGAATTGTCTTACCAAGTCCGAAAGATTCAAATAACGCCCGTCTGCCGCCTTTTATGGCCCAATTGACTGCATCCCTTTGATGGGGTTTTAGTTTTGTGCCATCATTGAAGTCCATTAACGGAATTTCAATAGATAATCCAGTTTCAGGCGCAATGCAAATCTTTGACTTTAGAAAGTCGATGTATTGTTCTTTCGTGCTCATTTTAAAATAATTTTAGTTCAGTATTTACTTTGTTTTTAGTGCTTACTTTCGCACCATTTATACACGCCCAATACATCAGCGTTCGATAGGAAAACCGTAATAATTGGAGGTGTCCGGCATGGTATTTAAACCCTCTCTTTTCCCATCGAATTACTATTTTAGCGTTGAAGCGTTTTTGTGAGGTGTACCATGGTTTATTCATAACCCTTTAATTTAGCCTTATAAACATCAATCAATATCTGTAACTCGACACTTGAAATCTTTGAGGTGTTGTGTTTTTTCATTTCAAGAATATCAACGGCCAGTTCTCCGTATTTTTTAATCAATCCTTTGCGATATCCCTGAGCATTGCCCTCACGAAAACGGTTACAATACGAACATTGAGCATTGCAATTGACTTCATCATATCGGGTTGTCATGTTTGCACGATTGATATAATGGCCATTATCTGCTAATCTGTAAGGCTTAGGCTTTCCGCATGAAATACACTTGAAAACCCCGTCTTTAGAATCCCTTTGTCGAATGAATAAACTGAATACCTTATCGAGTTTTGCGATTAAACCTTTTTCTGAAATACGCCGAACTTTTTTTTTAACGTCACATGTTCGGTTTTCCCGAACAACTGATTTAATAGGTAAATGAGGCGTTTTAAGAGCTATTCTTTTTAAAGCGTGTCTTTTATCGAGTTCGTTCTTGCAACGGCAAGCAATGCACTGCTTTGATATAAGGATTAAGTTTCTGTACTGTGGAATAAACTCATTCCCACATTTGCAGGTTTTAGTTTTGGGTTCCATTATTTTAATGCTTCAGGATGATCCCTGAAATACTTTTGTGCAATCCAGGCCATATCACAAACTGTTTGAATTTCATTTTTATCAGAAATCGTGTGAAATCTCAACTGAAATCCAAGTTTATTTACAAGCCCGTCTAATTCATCAGGAACGTGAATAAACCCGTCCTTGTCTGCTTCTGTCCAATTACCTTTTGGCATAATTTCTAAATGTTTTATTGTTTAAGTTTTACAACAAATGAGTTAAAATTGCTTGCTATAAATGTTTTTTCGGTCATAGAAAGGCAACGCAAATGAAACGGCCTATCTTTCGAGAATTTGTTTTCTTGCAAAAAGTATAAATACTCACTGTTGACAGGCGTAACTCCTGAGCCGTCCCTGTTAATTTGACTTATAAATATTAAGTCTTTTGATAGCTTTTCCATAATTTCTAATGCTCGTCCTCGTCTTTCTGATTAAATAAATTTACAACCATATCTACAATGTTTTCAGGTATTTGCTCAGTCGATCCCGTGACCGCTTGCGCAATTGCTTTCTTTGCCTGAATTATTTTGTAGATTTTGCTGTCAATAGTGTTTTTACCTAAAAAATAATAGACCATCACACTATCTTTCTGGCCTATCCGGTGTGCTCTATCTTCGCATTGTTCGCAGTCTGCATAAGTCCAAGGGAACTCAATAAATCCAACTCTGGAAGATGCTGTTAATGTCAGGCCAACTCCGGCGGCTTTGATGGAACAAACGATCAATTTTACTTTAGGGTCCTTTTGAAATCTATCAACTGAATTTTGACGTGAAATCATATCATCAGATCCGGTAATACTGACCGCTCCGTGATATCGGGCCATGACTGCGGCCGAAACTTCTTTGAGGTGGATGAACAGAATTAGTTTTTCCCCTGCCTCCATGATGTCATCAACAAAATCAAAAACCTCTGCAAGTTTTCCACGTGCTGAGATGTTTTTGAGAATTCCGATTTTAACCATGATTTCACCTCTCAACGCACTGGCAATTTTACTATCTGAAGCATCTTTGTAGTCCTTCAGGTATTTGATAAGATCCTTTTCCGCGTCGTCGTACTCTTTGCGGTTGTTGATGTTGCAAATAACTACCTGCCTTTGTTTGTCTGGAAGATCCTTTAAAACTGCCTGTTTTTCACGTCTGATAAAGCAATTGTTTCTTAGCTTAACGTTGAGTTCTTTCAGGTTGCTCGCCTCGTTATTTCCGGCACAATATCGATCAGTAAAGTGCTTGTAATTGCCAAACGTCTGATTCATTTGGTTGATAATATACAGCTGGGAAACTAAATCCTTTGGCTTGTTTACGACCGGCGTTCCGGTTAATCCGATCACAAACCTTTTACCTGTTGTAATTCCTTTCGTGAACTTGCTTTGTTGAGTTGCGGTTGATTTACAGCGGTGTAATTCGTCAATAATAACAGACTTAAACATTTCTATTTCATTGCGGAAATACACGTCTTTTAGTGTCCACGGGATAGGCTTTCCGGTTGATGGTGATGTTCTTTGTGTGATGGATGAAACAAAATACTTTTTCAGGCTTTCGTAATTGACTATAAAAACATCTGCAAGTCCAGCCTCGTAAAATAGTTTGTAATTCCTTTTCACTGCATCAGTTAGAATCATCGCTTTGCGTCCGCTGACCTTTTCAAATTCGCGGCGCCAATTTTCTTTTAAAGATGAAGGGCAAATAACTAAACACGGAAATGATTTTACGAAACCGACTATTCCGATACTTTGCAGGGTTTTACCAAGTCCCGGTTGATCTCCAATAATTAGCCTTTCAAATTCAATTCCGGCTGCAATTCCTTCCACCTGGAATGGATACGGTTTCATTTTCATGAATGATAGGTCAAGACCTTCGCCCGTTGGCATTGCCTTGACTTGAACTTCTTCGACTACTATTTCTTTTTCTGGCTCCTTTGCTTCGACCATCTTAAAACCCCACTTTAGGCGGAATTTACTAACCTCATCGCGGTACATCAAAGGAACCGTCCACACCTTCAAAGAATCGTTCCATTTACGACCAGGTAAATGTTTAACGGCTTCGACAAGATGCGGACGGTATGCAAAAGAAATAGCGTAATCTTGTTTGATTACGGTTATTTCCATTTATTCAGCGTGTTCGGGAATGTTTGAAAATGTTACGTCAATATCATCGAACGCTTCAAGCAGTTTCTTTTTGCTCTTTTTTGACTTCTTAACTGCCGGTTCTCCGTTGAATCCTTCATCAAAGTTCATTTCGAGTTGCTTAACGGCCACTTTACCGTCCATGTACTCTTCAACTTCATAAATACAGTTTTCGATAACGCCCCTGAATTCTGAACCAAAAGAGTATTCAGGATCATCAAATTTGACGGTTGGCGTTGTGATATTCAGGATTCTCATGCCTGTTTTTTTCTGACAGATAATCATAGCGCCTTCGCTTCCATCGTCTTCGTTTCCGACTACCACAAACCCAGTTATTGTGATGTTTTTCAACTCTTCTAAATTGAAGGCTTCTAAATAAACACCTGAAGCAATAGCATTTTCAACCTTTATAGCTTCCCGGACATCTGCGATCAATACCGCGTGAGTTTTGAGTTTGTCAAACGCTTCGATTAGTGAATCATGACAAACATCATAACAGGAATACTTGCAATCCCTGACTGATTCGATCGGTTCGCCTTCTGTGTTTATGAAGGTTTTTTTCTCTGTAAATTCCACGGTCAAACTGCGATTCTTTACGCTCGCTTTCGTAATTTTCATAATGAATAATTATTGATTAAAAACTAAAATAATTTTGATTTTAAATGGCTTATAAACCCTTCCATTTTAAATTGATAGAACAGATTGAAATCTACATATCCGGCTGAATCTTGTTGCCATAGCCGGAAAAGAACAGACCTTAAGCGCTGGCTGTGAGTTTTTGCCATATCTTCAAATTCGGTCTTTAGATTGTTAATGCTGTCAACTTCGGCTTTTGTAAACTCTTCGGCTTTAATTGCGACATAAACAAAGTTTTGAACGCACATTTGTAGGCTTGCGGCTATGCCCGGACTAATCTCGTCCGTTTGAAATGTCAGCTTCTTGGATCTATCTTTTAAATCCCGGCTACCTTCGTAAATGGCAGCTATAACAATAGGCTCACTCATAATTAATAATGTTCTTCATCTTGCTCCATATCTCGCCTTCTCTGTCTCTCGCCTTGCTGTTTTTCAACCTCCCTACTTGCGGTGTACTCAGGACTTCTACCATCGTAATAGTCGTTTTCGCTTCGGTCTGGATCTATATGGTCAGGATTACCTCCGCGGCACCATGCTTCATGGCATGCTTCATAAAAATGATCACTTGAACTCATAATAATTGATTTATTAATTTATGCTGCTTTGTTTTCTCCAAACATTAACCACCACCTGAAAGCCAACTCATTGTATTTTGATTGTCCAGATTTGTATAGCTCCGAATCGCGGGTAATGTAAACTTTGAATACTTTGAAGTTGACTTTTGAAATGGCTATCAGAATATCCTGCTTACTTCCGGCTATATCCATATACCAAGCCCTTTGGCGGTCGTAATCGAAGTATCTAACTGCATCCTCAAAACCTTTTTGAGTTGTTGCGGCTGTGCTTTTTATGTCGCCTCCCCAATTGATTGCATCCCTCCAGATGTCCCATTTACAACGGGCATTGAGATTGAAATCTATGCCTTGAAAGTTTAGATTTAGTCTTTTGCTCATTATCTTTTGAGTATCGGCGCCTTCAATCATCTGCTTTGCTGTGGGGTCTCGAAGAAAGGCTCTTTTCATGCTCATTGCCTGCTCGAATACTTCTTTTGTGAAATGATCCGTGTCGCAGGTTCTTTGCAGAAAATCAACCCGATCTGATTCAGTGAGCATTGCATCAAGAAGATTGCCGAATTTGTACGCCTCGGTAGGATCTGGCATAAAGGAGGGATATAACTGTTTTTTCAACCATGAGAGATCAGAATTACTGACCTCTTTCCGGTTGTAGTAAAGATCAGGATTCACTTACTTTGCCTTGTAAGTTTCTTTGTAAAAGAGTAGTGGACTAACTATCTTTTCGTCGTTCTTGATAGCGTATGCCTCGGCAAAGGCTTTCATTTGTCCGATTGTCTTTTTTTCAATCTTATCGGCGGTTAATCCGTGGCCTTCTTTCTCAAACCAGAATTGAAATAACAAAGCATATCCGGCCCTGTGATTCACTGTGATAAAATAACCATCCTTTGTTTTTGGGGCTTCGGCCTGAAACAATTGGGCCTGTGTTGCTATTGTTGCCTCAAAGGTCTTACCGGCGGCGGCTACTTCTGCTGATTGAGCGGCTTCTTTTGCTTTCTTTTCCGCTTCATCCAACAACCTTTGAGCCTCTAAGTTTTTGCGGTCGGTTGCTTCCTTTTCTAATCTGGCCTTTTCTTCAATACCAGCGGCGGCAATCGCCTCGAGTTCTTTGATTTTGGATGGTATCTTTTCGATCAGCTCGCGCCGGTATTCGCTCAGATCAATTCCGCAAACATCATTCAAATCAGTAAAAAGCTCTTCGGTTTTCTTTGCTTTTAAGATTTCCTGAGCTTCATCCTTTGTGATGTATTGTGGCCAATATGCGCGATTTCCCAATAAATCAAAAGATTGTTGAGATAATCCCATCGGCGTAGCGTTTAGAACCTTTCCGATTGATTTGGATGATTCAAGTGTCATTCCTTCGAAAATGTTATTCATCGCTCTTTTTACGCCAGATAAGTAACTATTGAAATCTGAATTAACATTTATTTCTACCTGTTTTTCAATGTCAATAGTCTCTTTATCCTTATTTTGCTGCATGAGAATCAAAGCGTCTTTTTTCTTTTGTGCCTCAATCTTTTCAGCAACATAAATGTCGCGAACCCTTTGAATGTTGAAATAGATGTTCGCCTTTCCTGTCGGGTTAATGTCCGCTTCCAATGAAGTAAACTGACTTGAAACAGCATCTACCAGCTGTGTGAATGGTTGCCTTGCCTCCTTAATCGTTTTTAAGGTGGTTTTTAGCTTATCTTGATAGTCGGACATTAACTTGTCAAGGTCATAGCTCATACCGTTCTCTTCTGCCTTCGTGAGTAGGTTATTGCCATACTCAACCGCTTTATCGTGGCGCGTTCGGTTGCTTCTGAGAATATCCGGCGCTGTTTGTACTATTTCTACAAGATTAGCGACTTGTAATTCGCTTTCTGAAATTGCAATTTCTTCAGTCATTTGAATATAATTTAAAAAGGTTCGTTTGGATTAATTGTAACTTTCACCGTGTTTTTAATAACGGGCTGTTCGGTTTCGCCGAATGGTTCAGGGGCTTCCTTTTCTTCGGTTTCTTCCCCCTCAAAACTTGCAATGTCGCTAACCCTTAATTTTGTATAGGCTCGCATTGCGTGCTTGATGGTTTTGGCTTCCAGAAAGCCGGGGTCTATCTGGCCCTCGTTTGCGGTATATAGTGCATTTGCCGCACCTCTTTCATTTCCAAATTTGGGAATTGAGTAATTCATAAGCCTTGCAATGTCATCTTCCAACATCCATTTAAAATCAAGTGAATTACCTGGCAATTCAATACAAACCCAAGCGCCGTAAATCTTTTGTGATTTCCGTGGGATAGCAGGTTTGTAATCGACATACAATTCGCCCCTTTGATTTGTGAGAGGTTGAAAATGGTCACCCTCGTACAACACGATAGGGTTTTTCATTCGGATAATTTGACCGGCTGCAATCCTCATGTTCAATTCGCCATAAGCGGTAATTGATAACATGCAAGTTTCGATATATTTCTTTTCTGTTTTCGATCCGATATTTACACCACGGCTCCCTAAATAAGCTTCTGATTTTTGCCCGGGCTGAATTGATATACCCTGAATTGCAATTTCGATAAATGCACTGTAAAGGCTGATTCTTGTACATTTTTGCAGCTTATCGCTTCCGCTGACTGCCTTTTTGAAATACATTGATTCTTTTTCATAAATCATCGTAGCCTCGTCGATACTTTTTTTATGTATCTTTGAAAAGGTGCTAATAAATGATTCTTTCACCTTTTCGTTGTCCGTAATCTTAAGAGGGTTAAGTTTGTCTAACCACGTTTCTTCTGCCATTTTTACTATTTTGATTAATTAATATTAGAAAGGAAGATCGTCGTTTGGCCTGCAATCTTCGATCTTGAATTCATTCACTTCAATCGATTTAATTGAGGCCAGTACAAACGCTTTCTTTCCTGTCAGTTTTGCCAACCTTTTAGCCTCTGCTTCTGCAAGGATTATAACTGAATATCTGACTACTGGAGCATTGTTTCCCTCCACATAAACCATAAAGAAACTACTCATTGCATTCCTCCTCTCGTTTTTTAAAGTTGGGTTCTTTAGTTTTTGCCGTGTAATAATTGGTTTCGCATCCACAGCAATTTTTAGCCTTCTTTTCAGATCCGCATTTGCATTTAGCATTTCGATCTTGTTTGTCGGATTTAAAAGGCTTTCCGGCTCCCTTGTAAAAGGTGCACATTCGTTTTTCTTTACTCATGATTTTAGATTGTAGGATTAAATTCTTTGACTTCAGAACCATTGCGCCATTCTTTAATTACCCATTCGCGCATTTTAACAAGGGTCTCAGGGTTGCTGTTCGTTACGGGTACGCAGCTACCTGGAAGAGAAATATTAAAATATATGCCGTAAATAAGGCATACTGCGGTGATTGCATCTAAATCAATCACGTTTCCATTAACTTCAATTAATCGTAATTCATTCATCTTTTTTAATTTTAGATTTATTTTAAAACGTATTTTTCGTATTTGTCTGCGGCGTCGCTCAGTTGAAGTATCAGCATCAGATTTTTAGGATCTTTCAAAAGATTGGTGGCGGCTAAATAAAGGTCACATGAAGCCTCAATTTCTCTCATTTCCTCATCGTCGTTAAATTCATCTTTCCACGATGGGAACATGTCAAATATTGAATTGTCGATCAGATCGTCTGTGACCTTTACAATTTCTTTTTCAGGTTCTTCTGTCAGTGCTTTATGGTAGATATGAAATACCACATTGATAATTACTAGCACAATAAAAGAGACCACGATAATAGCCATTCCGGCCAAAATGAATTTTTCAATTGCTGTCATACCTGCTCGTGTTTTAGGGTTTCTGCTTTGATTTTTAAAACCATCAATTCAGAACGGGTCAATCTTCTGACTGATTTCAGTGCCATATTTCTACGACCATCATAATTAGGCTGTGGAGTGATTGATGTGGTGCATTTTCCAAATCCATCAATTCGGGTTGTTCTCGGTCGGTCTGGAACTTCGACAATAGTATGTTCATAACCGTTTTTGATAATTGTTTCTGTTTTCATAGAATGAAGGTTTTAAAATAAATCCCTGATACACTTAAGCATCAGGGATAATAAATTGTGCCGCGTATGCCTTTGGTTGGGTCCATGTAAACTCACAGCGAGAAATAGAAATATAATATCAGAGCTAATTAAATCTAATATTGTGATCATGTCAGGACTCGAACCTGAACTGCTTGACATGGGACCATAAATCCTCATACTTCAGCAACCGTTATTAGCATTTAGCGTCTACCAATTCCGCCACATGATCAAATTTGACCGTCTTTCCGGTCCGTCAACTATTTACCATCGGTCTGAATCTCAATTAACCGCAGAGATTTAAAAATCATCCGGCTTTCATGGTTTAGATTTTGCGTGGAGGGCGAAGAATCGAACTTCAAAACCTTTCCCTCCGTGTATTCGTTTCCTCCGATCCCTTCGTAAAGTGCGATCCTATAAACGTTGTCGCTTGTCAGGCACTTAATGTTTTAATCTTCTCTTTCGAGTTTTCTCCATTAACCCCTTCAAACTATCCATCATGTCAAATAACGTGTGATATTTGGCCGGTCAAGGCAAAGCGAACGCCTTCGAATGTTTTAAATTCGTTCCAAAAACCGGATTATTAATGTTTTATCTATCCCATTGCGCACGGTGGCGGTCGTAGAATATGTTTGTGGTTGGTTTGTGCGTACTGTGAAATTTTACTTGTTTTTGCGACTTTGTTAATCCTCTATAACCGCTTTGTGAACACGAAGTGAAGGAAAGGGAAATGAATAATAGAACGATTAGGATATTTGCTTTATGTGAGGTGTACCAGACAAAACCGGCGGCGGCAATTCCAAACACGATAGCAGAAACAAAAGGCATCCGGTCGATTAGTCCACCCAATACGCAAATTAGCGTGATGATTCCGGTAACAATAAACAATTGGATAAAGAAGGTTTTCATGCTTTGAAGTATAAATAGGTTACTATTGTGATTACTGCAATTGATATTAAAACGGGGAACCAATAATCTGAAATGAATTTGAGGGTTTTCATAATTGGGATTTATTAAGCCAGTTTTCAAATTCAATTGTTTTAAAACATACCCGACCCTCGATGCAATGCTCTTTTAGGGTTCCTGATTCAATAGCCTTATTGATTATTGTTCTGCCTCCAACTGCTTTGTAGCAATCGTTTTTACTCATTAGCCGGGCTGTTTTTTCGGGCTGTTGTTCTTTCAGGGTAACCCTTACAACCTTTTGAATCAGGCGAAGCATCGCGGGTTCGTTTTCTATTTGGATAGGGTAGTTCATAACGATACTTTTTGAGATGTTATGACCTTATGAATAAATTCACGCCCTTTCTCTGTCCATACGGTTTGAATAGATGTTTGAGTTTTCCCGTGGTTGTCATTGAAAGTGTAGGTTTTGGTTTTGGTCAATCCCCTACCCTGATATTTGGCCCTTAAAACCCATGATCCGGCTTGCTTATATTGAATACCGGCTATGTCAAGTCTTTTATTTAAGGTTGTAGCCGACATTCCCAATTCTTTGGCAATTGTATTTGTCAGGTGAGAGCTGTTTGACGTTAAAACCTCTTCGTAGTATTCAACTTTAGGCGCGGACTGTCTGATTACGGTTTGCTGAAGCTCCAGACGTCTGTCTTTTTGTTCGAGTACAGCCTCGAGCGCTTTCATGCGATTGGTGAGGATTTCCTGACTTCTTAGTAGAATGTAATCATCACTCTTTAACATTGCATCCCGTTTGTTGAATTCAAGAATGAACGTCTCTTTGAATTCGGCGGCCTTCTCTCCAGTGTAACCCATGACCAAAAACGAAAAGCCGTCTTTAGTGATTTCGTACATTGGGTAGGTTTGTTTGTTCTGTGGATGAACGTAGGGGGTGTGCTCAAAATTGAGCCGTCTAAATTCTTCGCTGCATGCCAATTCTTGAATGTCCCTTAAAACATTTTTGTGTTCTTTTCCGAAAGTTTCTGCAATGATTAGCGAAGTGGTGATATTGTCACCTTTTTTGTTTGTTAGTACAAGTTGATCCATGGCTTAGGCTTTTACGGGTTGTTTAATTGCTTCCATAACCTCGTTGACGTCGAATATTACCGTTCTACCTACTTTGTAGTATGGAATTTTACCCTCCTTCATGTAGGTTGTTGCTGATGCTGTCGTGCATCCTAAAAGCTCGGCAAGCTCCTGAATAGACCTCAGTTTTCTGCCCTCTTTAATCGGTTCATTTTTTTTGTTCATTTGTATTGTTTTTAATGTATTTTTGTTCTATTATTATCTGGCACAAATATAAACGCAGTTGCTTTAATGTACAAGTGTTTTTGTAATTAATTTAACGTAGATACAATATTTACGTATTAATACGCATTTGCACTAAGTGTTAATACTTACTAAAACTAAAGGAGGTTCGTAATGGATTCAATTAACAAAAGAATACAACTAATTATAGACCAATATTATAATGGAAACGTTACAGCATTTAGTCGTGAAGTTGGTGTTACCCAGTCAACGATAAGGGATATTGTTTCAGGAAGGAAAAACAGTCCATCAAGTGGAACTATCGAAAAGATATTAAACGTAAATACTTTAATAATTAATTCCAACTGGCTTCTGACCGGCAAGGGCGAGATGTTAAAAGATGAAGATAAAATTGAAAAGCATGATCCGGGCGGGATGATTGATTATAGGGATGATCTGATTAAAAGCCTGAAAGGTCAAGTAAAGTTACTCGAAGATAAATTAGAGAAATACGAATCAGAAAAACAGTCTAGTGAAAATGGACAAAAAAGAAAGGCCAGTTAATAAATATGTGGGCATACAAATCGCAATATTGCGAAATAAATTAAATAATTATACCTATGACACAAATTGAAATCGATAAGTTTTGTAATGATTACGGTTTTAAACCAAGAAACTCTAAATCTGAAATGAAAGAACTTATCAATCTATTATTTACAGATGAAAAATTACATGGACTATTGGAGGGTCTACTGGAAAATATTGGCGGTGGGAAAATTAACGGTAGCGGATTAGTTATTGCAACGAATAAGCGAATAGTATTTTTCAGAAAGAGCTTTATCGGAACTATCTCAAAAGAAGAGGTGTCGCTTCAGGTTATATCTTCAGCATCATTTAGAAAAGGGCTAATTACCAGTTCGATAGTTGTTACATCATCCAGTAATAATGCGATTGTAAAATATTGTGATCACACCATGGCGCAAAAATTTGTTAATGTTCTTACAAATTTAATACATGATTCGCATACGCTCAGTAATCAATCAACAAATCATTCTGATCAAGATTTTACACAGCAACTTGAAAAGATCTATGCCTTAAAAGAAAAAGGGGCCATATCGGAGGATGAGTACATATCTATGAAATCTAAAATACTAACTTCAATATAGAAGGATGTAAATTAAACAACTAAAACAAATCTTATGGAAATTCAAAACAAAATTCAAAAACCATGGTACAAAAAAACATGGGTGATTATCTTTGGCGTACTTATCGTATTGGTCTATATTGGTAATCTTGGAGACGATAAGTCGGCAAATGTAGCCGAGCCGTCCCAAACATATATAGCAACCCCCGATCAATCCAATACAAAACAATGGACAAAAGTATATTCATTCAAAGGCAATGGGATGAAGAAATCGCCAGTATTTGAACTGAAAGGCAACGAAGCAAGGGTAAGATATAAATATGAGGCGCCTTCAGGTTTAGGAATGGGCATGTTTGCTGTTTACGTTGTAGATGAAGGCTCTGATATAATGAAGGACGGAGGTATTCCAGAGGCAATGTCAAGTGCCGAAAAAGAAGATACCGAAAGTTCTATTCAAAAAAGCGCCGGAAGATATTATTTGTCCGTTAATGCTTCCGGTTTATGGGAGGTGACAATTGAAGAAATGAGATAAGCGATTTAAAAACTAAAAAAACCATGAAAAAATTCATCGAAGTGACAAAAGACGGTGCAACTATTTTAATCAACCCACGTTACGTTTTGACAATAGAAAATATTCTCGTCAAGGATGACAAGAATAGTATTGGCACAGTTTCACAAAGCAGGATAACTTATGCCTATGGAAGTGCCCTAAAAACTATTACCGTAAATCAGGTTACTTTTGACCTTAAGAGGCAATTGGAGGGACTGATCCATCCTTAATAAATGCGATCATCTGTTTTATGTCCCATACTTGATGACAATCACGGAATTTTAAGATCAGTTCTTTTCTTAATTTTCGTTCTCTGCGTTCATTCAAAAAGGCGAATAGTTTTTTCATGGCTTATTATTTTTCCTAATTATACAAATAATTAATCAAATATGCGAACATATAAAAAACTGAAAATTAGCACGCTTGAGGTGTTCAGTTTACATGAACAGCTTGACCTAAAAAATAAGAGCAGTTCAAATGCAGTTCAATTTTAAAAATGACCTTTGTAATTATCAGTAAAATAACGCTTTATAAAGACAGACGTTTTCATTCGTAATGAGCAGGTCGTCAGTTCAAGTCTGACAAGTGGCTCCATTTTTTAGCGTTGAATTTCAGTTGGTTACAAAGGTTTTACGAACTCAATAATTTTATATTTTTGGCATTTGCAGTGTCAAATCGTGTCAATTTAAGTGATTTTATTCTCAAACGCAGTTCAAATGCAGTTCGAAAATCATGGCAAATACAAAACTGGTAGTCATTCCAACAAAGATTAAGAAGTCCGGCGAATGCGTCGTAATGTTTCAAATTTCGGCAAATCATAAAACCGTTCGCGTCCCAACCGGAATAAATGTGCGACCTGAATTTTTCATTGATGGAAAAGTTAAAGGCGGCGCGAAGGGAGACGTTTACGCCTCGGTTAAGAATACACGTTTGGCTCAGATAAAAAATGAGTGTGATTTGAAAATCATAAACAATGCTGAAAAAGTCAAAAAGATGGACGTTCAGGCATTGAAAAGATTTTTGTTTTCGAATGAAAAAATCTGCTCTGACTTTTTCCCTTATTGCTTAAAGCGAATCGAAGAGTTCAAAGCCAATGGCCGGCACAACTCATCAAGGTTGCTGAAATGTACATATGAGAAAATAAAGAAATTCTACGTTGGTCCTGTTCTCAACTTTTCAGACATTGATAAAAAGTTTTTAGAGCGATTTGTTAATTATTGTCAGACAGACATGACCGTTAATGGAATTGCCACATATCTGAGATGGTTGAGGGTAATTATAAACGAAGCTATTGATGACGATTTGATGACTGTTTATCCGTTCAGAAAGTTTGAGATTAAGACCGAACCAACCAGAAACCGGAACCTTTCAATTGAAATAATCCGGAAGATCCGCGACTATAAAACAGAAATCAAAAGACGGGAAATAACACGGGATGTTTTCACGCTTCAATTTTACCTATTTGGAATAAATATTAAAGACCTGTTTTATTTACTCCCCTCAAATATTGTTGATGGAAGGCTTCAGTATTACAGGGCAAAAACAAAGCGATTTTACAACATCAAATTGGAACCTGAGGCAATGGCGTTGATTGAGAAATACAAGGGTAAAAAGTATCTGTTGTGGTTTGCTGATCATGAATACAAAGGGAACGCGAAGGTTGAACACGCCCGGGAAACTGTATTTCAATACAAAAATCAAGATGCATTTACCCGGATGCTGAATGATAACCTTCAGTTAATCCAGGATGATTTAAAATTGAAGCTGCAAACTCCATTAACGACTTATTTTGTGAGGCATTCTTTTAGTACAATCATGAGGGAAATTGGGATTTCAAAAGATGATATTTCACTTTGTTTAGGACATGTCTCCCCCGAACAGTCTATGAGAGTAACGGGAATTTATATAAATGAAGATTTCAAACGTGCGGACGAAGCGAACAGGAAATTAATCGATCATCTGAATACTGTTGAAAAGAAGGATAAGAAAAAGCCCGTTACAATTAAGTAGCGAGCTTTTCCTTATTGGACTGTTTCGTAATTTCTCCGGCACAAATATACAAATTTAATTCACACGGCAACTGTAAAAAATTCCTCTATGTGAACCTTTTGCTATCTCGTTGATACAGTCCATAATAGTTTATCTGCTTCCATATTTGGAGACTTGTAGGCCAGTAATGCGGCTTTATCTGTTATCCCCTGTCCTGTTGGTGCACCTGATCCAGTCGCACCCAGTAATGACATTAGCCTACTCCACGACAAAGGCTTAGGATAATCTCTATTAAGCCAGTGATCTGCAAGTATCTGATTTACGTTTGCAGAGGTTAGTACAACATTTGAAATTATCAATCTGCTTAAACCTCTAATATTAGAGCAGTTAGAATATGTGAATGTGCTATTTCCGGTCATATTGCAAAGTTGAAGTAATGTGAGTAAGGCAATATCTCCACTACAGGTATTTAATCCTCCAATTGATAAGTATGTTAATAAAATATGATTCGACAAGTTCCCACTAAGCGTATTACTCCCCCCTACTTCGATATAATTTAATCGTGTTAGTAATGCTAAACTTCCGGTTATTGTAGTGCTTCCGGATACTGCTAAGGTCGTGAGTTTTGAATGTTGTGATATATTACCACTAAGCGTGTTATTCCCAACTGCGGTAATGAAATTGAGATTAGTAAGTGGCTCTATACTTCCCCCAAGTGTTGCTGCATTTATCCCCGATGTCCATGCCCTAATACCTACCAGCTTGTTTTTATCTATGGTTAAAACAGAAGTGCCGGATGTGCATTTTAGATATTTGCCGGTCCCACCTTTCCATGATTGAAAAACCCAATTTGCAGATTCATTAACAGTACAAGCAGCGTCATCATAGAATCTTGCATTGCCAGTAATCGCAAAAACAGTGTCCTCTTTTCCAATCAAATTGACTTGAGTAATACCGCTACCGTTACCAGTTGCTGCAATTGATAAATCATAATTATTCGGCACATATTCATTTTTGTCAAGTGCCGAATAAAACCTTTCCATTGTTACTATTTCAATTCCATTTGATTGTGCATAATCAATAATAGCTGAAAATCTTGCTGCCGAACACTCCCATGTTCCTCCCAGATCGCTGATTCCGTGTGAATATATAACCATTGCACCATTTTCTTGCTTACAAATATCAAGATACGATTTGATTGTAACCAACCCAGCGTCCGACAAATTATCAATGGCTATCCTATTTAACGACATCTTATCGGAATCTTCTTTAATCGGATAAAATACGGCATCGACAGTTGTGGCGGTGTGCATGAAGTTTTTAACTGTGTTTTTTATAGCCGTGTTGTAATTTCCTGCTGGATATGCCATGTTGACGGGGGCGGGCAATCCATTGGCTATAAATGCGGTATTTGAGTATGTTAGCTCTTCGATTATTTGAGCCTCTGTTAAAGTATCAAATAATGAATGAGTTTTGCCATGTCCTCCAATTTCCTGACCTGCACTTTTCATTGTACGCAAATTATCCCAACTCATCCTACCTGCTTGACCTGGGAAAGTTGAAGTGACATAGAATGTGGATTTGGCGTTCTTTGCTTGTAAAATCGGGAATGCTGCAACAAATTCAGAGGTGTTACATTCATCCCAAGTGATCGCCAACTTACCACCTGTTAGTTTTAATGGTTGGTTCACATTTGCCCAAATGCGTGTTTTTCCGACCCCTCCAATTCCTATTCCCGTATTTATTCCCGGCCTTCCCATTACAAAAGAGGTTTATGGTGTACAGTCACAGAATCAGTCGCACCCGTCAATTGAATGCTTGTAATATCGTTTACAAACGGATGCCAATCAATGCCCTCTTTCAATACAAGCGGAATAGTTTTAAATGTCGATTCAACACCTGCTGGAACGTTTGAAACAACCCCGTCAACTGTTTTTTTCAATGCCTGAATGATGGTTCCTGTTTCCCGGCAAGTAATTGAACTGATCGCCATTTTTGCAGGTGCATTATACATAGCGTTTCCGACAATTATATCATCTCCATAACGCCCGGCCATTTTATCAATCTGATTTTCGATCATGATATTTATTTTTTAGTATTATACGGTTTATTTCGATAATTCAATGTATTCCTGAAATGTGATTGTGCTATTTGGGTTCTGGCTTATTACAGTTTGCCTGATCGACTTCACGCCCCATTTGATGAACCAAAAATGATGAGGCACGCCATAGACCACTTGAGTAATTTTATCTCTACTTTCGATCAGTCCTTTGAATACACCCTCCTGAATGCACCCGTTAAGTATGAGCCATTCATTTGAATAATCAATGCATTTCAATGTGATTGTTTTCCCATCCCGATAAACCAGGCTATCCTTTACAACTGTTTTTATCTTGTATTTGGCTTCTGTTTCGGTTGTGGATGTACTTTGCACCCTTTTTAATTTGATATTGAGGCCGTCGATTATCTTTAATAGTCCGGCCCTGTTATCCTCCAGCTCCTTTTTTTTGAGTGTTAAAACCTGAACGTCTGCAACCGATAGGCTATCTTTATTGCGGTAATATTTCACGCCTTCAAGTAATCCGGCCTGATTGGATTTATAAACAATCTTTTCGGCCTTTTCGTCCTTGCAACTTTTTACAGCAAACGAACTGAAAATTAGTAGTGCGATTATGATTCCAATTAAGTACTTATTCATTTGTAGATATTTTATCGGTTAATAATATTGCTTCTTGCTTTGTCTCTTCGTGCTGAATTTCATCCTGTTTGTTTTTGAACAGGTAGACCAACACCGGCGTAGTCATTGCAGGGAATTGAATAGCAATTGCACCGGCACATTTTACAACGTCATCTTTACCCCACCACGCCAAACAACATGAAATGATAAGAGCAATTAAAATGATGGTGTAACCGATCATTCTTGCACTGGAGCTATTGCCGCTTACACTGTCAAAGAATCCGGTTTTCATCCTATTTTAAGTATTTGATTTCTGTTGTGTAATTGCGAAAAAGAAACATGAATCCATTTAAAATCATACTCATTTATCAACTGATCAAAAGCGAAATGATCCCGGATGAGTTCAAACAACAATTTGTTATTCTCGCATCTTAAATCAGCCGCCTCCCCTTTCAGATGTTGGCTTGTTTTTGAGCCTTTTACTGCTGAGTTGACCAATGGACTGCGAAACCCTGAATTAACTGTAATTGCCCTGCCAAATAATACGCGAACAGGATCAAGAACATTCTCAACCAATGCGATTAGATTAGACTTTTGCGCCTGAGTCGGAATGTTTACGATTCCGGTGTCTGTATGCGTTAATTCTTCAAGTGTGAAATATCTCATTACTTATTTTATTATTCGATTTTTTGATATTTCTGAGCCAGTCGGATATCCCGAATGTCTATTTTTATTTCAGTAAGGGAAAGTTGAATCAGTGTCATTGTTTCCTTGTCCACCTTTTCGACTTTGAGTGCCTTTATTTCTGCTTTCATCTCAACGATCGTATCAGAATGAACCTTGATTGTATTTGAATCAGCTTCGCCCTTTATGATTCCAAAGTAGGCAATTGTAAGGATGGTCAACACAATACTAAGCAATGACACCCCGTTTCTCTTTGTCCAATTATCGTTTTCGTTTTCACTCATGATTTCTATCTTTAGGTTAAGATTTATAAATTCTTAATGTCGTTATTGTAAATACATTGTCCTCCCGTTGTCAGTGCCGCCCACTGAGCGTTATCCGTCACATTTGGTATAGGTGTACCATCATTAAGTTTAGTACATTTATAATTACTGGCAGTCCATACCTGAGTTCCTATTTTAACTAAGGGATATATGTTTCCGTCTATGTCGGTTAGGGTATCGCCGGGGGTAAAGGTTGAATCGTTTTTTAGGAGGCGAACAGAAAGTCCAACTTTAGCTCTATCTGTGCCCGAAATAGAAGTAACATAAGCACTATTTAATTCGTCAAACATTTCCAACGGTTTTAAATACGTGCCTATATAATCAGAATGAAATTTACCAGTCTGTTTTATTCCACCAAACGTACTGGCTTCATTTCTAAAACCACCACCAAAGGCAGTAAATCCACTTGAATTATCGTTTCCATTATCAGTATCCCAATGTGCCAAACCGGGCTCTTTTAGATGCAAGGCAGCAGTAGCGCCACCACCAACAAAAGCCGTTAATGTATTCCATTCGGTATTTGTCGGCACATGCCATCCCACCGGAGAAATACTTGCCGTTTCAAATGCGTTTACTTCGTCATTGTTATAGGCACACATAGCACCTGTTGTAAGAGCAGCCCATGCGGTATTATCTGTTACTTTAGCAATAAGATCACCATTACGATATTTAGTTTCTGCAAGGTTTTCAGCAAGATACCAAACACTATTAATAAGAACACATTTATATCTACGAAGATCATTGCCTACGTAAATAGCTGAATTGCCATTAATTTCAATAGGGAAATCAACGATAAGTCTTAAACCAAACCCAAATGTTTTTTTAAATGATAAACTTGTAGATATTCCATCATGTATTATTCTTGCAATATAAATATTGCTTCCTGAAATAGTTGTACACCAAATATCTAATGTAGATTTAATCATGTACGAACCTCCATCCCATCCATTTCTAAGTCCAGACCCTCGACCATTAAAATTATAATCATTTGTCGCAAAGGAATCATTCCAATACGATATATTAGAATCCCTTAAACTATCAACTGCATTTACACAATTGATAAATAATGTATCGTATTCAGATCGACTAGGCACGTGGGCTCCCATGTTTGTAATTCCACGTTCATCTTCAATTGTAAAATAATTATATAGATACCCATACTTAACCTTTATTTGCGGTTGTGTGCAGAAGAAATTATACAACCTTCCATAGCCTCCCGAAACGGCTTTCAATAGCGTATGTGACCAAAAAAAAGAATTTCTCATGGCTTATATCCGTTAGTTCCGTTCCAATTCAATGTCCAATCATCGTAGTAATAACTAAATATGTCCTTTAGTCCCAATCCTGATGTGATTACCTGATTGTCTGCTTTGTAAACGGAGGGACTGATTTTATTTGTATTTCCTGCAAAGGTCAATGTGTAAACGGCTGTCGCATTGATAACGGTTAAGTTTCCACTTTTCCCACCAGTAACATTCACCATTGTAATCGTGGTATTTCCGCGTAGTATTATTGCCGCATGAATACCAAGAGTTATATCCCATACGGGGATAAGGCCGTCAAGATATTGAATTGATTCGTTGACGCTTTCGTGAACCAATTCCAAGCTCACCAAATCAGCTTTAAACCACCACTCAACGCCCATAATATTAACAGGAAGGTATCTTGCCCGTGAAATCATCGGGATGCCGTTCGTGGTGTCCAAGACAGCTTCAATACTTGCCCACGGTTCGCCGTTATTGAATCTTCGCGCGTCAACGGATGGCCATTGCGCATTCATCTGAATTGGTATCGCGGTTGGAGTTCCTATTTTCATAGCGTGAATTTGAAAGTTACGGTGAAATTGGCCTGTGTCGTAGACTTAAAAAGAGTCATGATATTGTAATCTTGTTTCGCTCCGTCCGTGGTAAATTTCAGAACAGTCTTTACAAAACCACTCAGGATCTCATAGCCGCTTGAATCTTTTATTGATGTTAAATCGCCCCACATTGCAGGGTAAGCAAAACAGAAACGTTGAGCGTCGATGGTGTAAATAAATGACTGATCCGTTTTCTCTGCAAAGCGATTTGAGAGCGTTTTGATCAACCCCTCTGAAGGGTTAAGGCTTCCGACTGATCCGATATACATTATCTGTTTTTCTGGCATAATATCAGGTGCAATGTATTCAGGTTGTCCGATTGTCGAATCGATTGTTTCGCCTGTCGCTGAATAGATTCCCATTATACTAATAAATACCCTTGATTCGACCATGGATCGTTTGACATTTGTAATCTTTGCCCTCTTTTCGTACTTTTCCAGGGCGGCAATAATTACGTTTCTGGCTTTGCCAAAGCTGTCAGAGGTTGGACTGTCAATGTATTGCCAAATGTCGCAACCGAAAGTTGGCAATAACGGATATGTACCGGGAATTGTGTACAAAATGTTTTTCCAACACTGCTTTACATCCTCGAAGTTCAATACTTCTTTGCTGAAATCATCCTGATTTATTGATCTGTCGTTTGTCATATTCCGGGTGTTGGTGGTGTTGAATTTGCAGTATGAATATGTTTTGAAAGGCTTACTTTTCCGGCTATTGTCATCGCTGAAACTTCCGATGTTGCCTCGATTGATCCAGTTACTTTCACATTTCCGGTTATCTCAATGCTTCCGGTTGATCCGGTGTTGATGGTTAGTTTCTTCGCCTTCCAATCGTAAAAGATTTTAGTACCATCAGGAAATTCAATTCCCCTTGTTGAATTGTTTGCAAAGTCTGGAGGCGTGTCGGTATCTGACCATGTGGAACCGATTATTTCGCCCTGTTCACCGTCTCTATGCATAAGTACTGCAACCTGAGTATTTACGGGAAATGTAACCCATGATTTGACGCCTTTCGAACCGGAACAGGGCAAAGATAACCACCCTGACTTGATGTCTAATTCATCAAATTCAACGCGGGCAAATCCTAAATTTTCGCCTTTTCCTAATTCGTTTATTAAACCGTATCGTAACATGCCAATATTATACTAATTTATTCCGGTGTATCTTCAAATTCCGAAGCGTCTGAAATATTCGCGTCGTATGTTGTTTTTTCCTTCGCGGTTGGTGGAACCCGTTTAGGTTTCGGAATATCGCCCGTTTTTCTTACTTCTAAGGACGTCGTATAGGCTCCATCTCCTGAAATGGTGTGAGAGGATCTTACTATATGATATTTTCCTGAGACATTATTTAATCCTGTAAGATTGAAATTCATCGAGGCAACTAAAAGAGGATCTCCCGGGATGTCGTTTAATGTTCCGGCCTGTTTAAATCGGTTCTTATTCCAAAGCCCCGATTTTACTTTTGCTTCAATGGTCTTTTTGTTTCCCCCCGTTCCAACGATCAATAAAACATCATCTTTAACCGTTACCCCGTCAAAGGTTTGCGTTTCGGCTGTTACCTTGTTTGTTTTACTGTCACGCTTTGTCAGAACTGCATATTTGTAAGTGTCGTAACACTTTTCTGTTATGTTGTAATTACCTATCTGATTTTTTGCTATATCCCTGACCGCTTCTGCGTTATCTAAAGCGTAATAAGATGTAAATATCAGATTACTGCCTTTTACGGAAAATACAAACCCATATTCTGTGGCCAATTCGCTCAAAAACTGAAGGTCTGTTTTTTGTTCCTGAGTTTTGCGCTCTAAAAAGATTTGCCCCAGCATATTATCTGAATTGTCAATCAGTTTCAAACCATGTTTCAAACAAAAGAAAGTAGCAATTTGCCTTAGGGTCTGCTTTTCAAATGCTTTACTGTTTTTTGTTCTGAGGGTTTTTGTGATGAATGATGCAATTGCCTTAACTGTGATTATGTCGGGTGGGCCACTTGTCACAACTTCGTCAACCTGAAATAAACCGCAATTCATCAGTTTGTCAGAATATCCCATGAACAGCTCCAGGGTATCTCCTTCCACTGGATGCCAGTCACCGCTCCATAGCCCGGCGCCATTATCCAAAACAATAGAAACATCGTCGGCGGCGCCCTCTTCCTGATCTGTATAATTTACAGATGAAAGAAAGGGTTTTAAATCGACTATTACATCTTTACCGTTCCAAATAATTTGAGCGATTGGCGTGTTGGCTATTTCTTCCACGGCGGCACATTTACTTTGAGAACTAAATCACTTGTATTGTCAATGATGGGAATTACTAAATTCGTTCCCATCTCGATCATTGGAGAAAGCGGAACGGATGGATTTGCATCGGTTAAAATGTTCATGCTTTTTACTGTTCCGTAAAAACGATACGCGAGCAAATCCCATCGTTCGCCCTGTTTTGTGGTATAATTTACACTGATCATTGTCCGGCCTCCCTTGATGCAACAAACGCCGCGAGTGGTGCATTTGCTCCGTTAAGTTGATACATTGCTATTTCTAAATCATTATTCGCGCTCAATAGATCCGGTACGCTCTTTAAATTGGCGGCTGATCTGATTGAGGCTAAAGCTCCCTTTACATCCTGAATAGAATATTGAAGTGCGGCAGTTCGCTGATAGATCTTTTCGGCCTTTTTGATCCGGCTGTTTGCATTATCAAAAACAGTTTGCGCCTCCGTGCACATATCCATTATTTTATTATAATTCTTAACGGCTGATTCTGACAGTTTCTTAATTCCTTTTGCTTTCGATTTCCCATCTGACAAATCCTTTTGAATTAAGGCCGGTTTCGATAATCCTGGCAAACGTGGCGCCATTGGTGTAAGCTTGTTACTACTTAACGCCTCCCCTTTTTGCGTATCCTCAACGGTTGCACTATTGTATTCGAGTAGTTTGATGCTGCAAGAAATGGCAGAAATATATCCGGTTGAATCGTTTGCTCTTTCGTTGATTGCTGAAAGATCGGTAATTACATATTTCCCGTAGTTTGTACCGTCACCGCCCGTCAACTGTAAAACGCTACCATTTCGCCTGTATGCTTGCAATGCGTCAAGTTCCTGTTTTGGATTGCAGAATTCATCAGAAAACAAGATAGAAAGGTCATGTTCTACCAGCTTTTCACCAAGTTTTTGAACTACCGGCTTGCCTCCAATGATGGGAATTTGCGCGTAATTTGTGGCAAAGTTCATTCCCCAATTAAGGGGTAATTTAAGACCTTCGAATTTATAGTTACCAAGTTGAAATAACATATTATTGAGCGTAATTTAAGCGTTTCTTTCTGTTTTCGCGTTCTGTCATCATTTGCTCTAATGTCTGCCTTTGTGTATCGAACATTGACATTATTCCGGCTTTATCCTGAGCTGATCCACCTGAAATATTAATGGTAGGCGAATAACTGAACGGGCTTTGACCTGAATTAATGTTTCTATTGTTGGTCGTTACTGCCTCCATTGCGGCGCCTGATTTGGACATTCTGTCGGATTCTTTTTCTTTAGATAAGGCAACAGCGTAATTGCTTGTAATTCCGGTTATGAGTGATTTTGTACGGGTAACGGCCTTTAGTTTTGCATCATATCCAGATAATGCCCTTACTCCCCTTCCGGCCTCATCAAATGCTTCGCTAAATTTTCCGTGAAATAGTAGTCCTATTGCCTTACCCATACTACCGAGCCCTTCAATAATTCCACTTATTCGATCCATGACGTAATCTTTTAAAATCGAACCAAATTCTTTAACCGTCTCCCATGCGGTCTTAACTACCGCCCTGAATTCGGCGAAGTCTGACCAACAAACTGCAATAATCGCGGCAAGTGCGGCAATCTGCATAATGACCACCCCGAGAGGATTCAGCGAAGCAACAAGATTAAGTGCAAACATGGCCCAACTTGCCAATGTAATACCCATTGTGACTATTCGCATGACCCCGGCTACTGCTAATAATACCCCACCTATTTTAGTGATGGTCATTATTAACTCATGGTTTGCATCAATCCATTCAATAGTTGGCTGAAAGACATCGGTCATTTTCTTTCTTGCCTCATCAACCGATGGTAGAAACGCCCCCCCAATGGCTTCAACGACCTTACCAAATCCAACTTTCATTATATCAGTTGCTTTGGCTGTCTCTATTCCAGTGCCCTTAACTTGCCTTTCGACTGCTTTTAATATGGCTTCCTGAGCTTTTAATAATCCCTGAGTTTTAAAGATATTTTGAATTGAAAGGATATCGATGGCCGTTAACGTTCCCTGCTTCTTTAGAGCGGTTATTGCCTTCATTGGATCTTGCAAGGCCTTTCCTAAGATTACTGCATTCTGAGACGCTTCGCCAAATCCAACGGCTCCCATATCGTAGGCTGCTCTTGTTGCTCTGTCAAATATCCCGTTACTCATTGCCACAGCATTTGATACATTGGAAAACGTTGCAAGTTTGGCCTGTGTGGTTCTGATTAGGTCATCCTCAACCCCAATTTGCAAGGATAGTTTTTCTGCATAATCCGATGCTATTTTACCGGCTGCATTAGCTGCCCCATTATCGCCCCACATTGTTTTAAAAACGTTGGCTAACTTTCTTTCTGAGGCGGCGCCATCCTCAGCGGCCTCAACCGCCTTGTAAATTCCAGCCGCGGCAATACCTCCACCAATAAGCATTTTATTTGACATGCTATTGACTTTATCCATAGTAATGCCAAGCCTGCTAAGTCTGCCAGTGGCCTGACTTAAAACCCTACTCATTCTATCTGTTGCGGAAAGTACAAGTCCAAGTCTCATTATATCGGCCATAGTTAGTCTGTTTTATTTTCCAGTTTGAATTTTCTTAATGCTGAATCTAAGGCTATTTCAAATATTTCAGCATCCATTTTTAAAGTCTGGGGCAAACCCGATGAAGTATAGCAGGCGAACCATACTATATCATCCATCGGGATTATGCGTTTGGGATATCGTCTGCAAAGAGTTCAGAAACAAGAACTAAATCATCCTCATCCATGTCGAGAATATCTTCCAGAACGGCCGGTTTATCATTTAATAGGATTTTTGCACCCATTAAAGCATATTTAACAAGGTGCTCTTTTCCTTTTGCCTGAACTTCTGCGTTTGCCAAATCCCGGACTTTTACTTTTCTTTTCGTGGCAACCCTGCCATCTGACAGAGTTACCTTTGTTTTATTTTCCATTATAAGCCTAAATTTGAACGATAATTAGCCAATAAGTCAACCCCTGCAATCTTGAAAATGTTGTTATTCACGTCAAGTTCAAAGATTTCAATTCCGTTTTGGGTCATTTTGAAATAAGAGATGGAAAACTTTGTTTCTGTTTCCGTGTCATCTTTCGCTTTAAATGATCGCCGTT
>Ga0209511_1000401_pt1 | contig 44811 bp, 42 predicted proteins | sample SSSSmetaG_FD_184141 | JGI IMG/M metagenome (GOLD analysis project Ga0209511, IMG submission 184141) | Glacier valley bacterial and archeal communities from Borup Fiord, Nunavut, Canada, to study Microbial Dark Matter (Phase II) - ​SSSS... | ecosystem: Environmental > Aquatic > Freshwater > Ice >... | reverse complement strand
TACGGCGAGGAGCGGGCCCGACAAGTCATTGGCCGCGTGATGGCGCTGAGCGAGGAAGACGTGTTCAGCACCATCTCGCCCATTTTGCAGGAGTACTCCAAGCGGCACCGCAACATCACCCGGGTGCTCAACCGCCATTGCGCCCGGCTGCAGGAGCTGTTTCCGGCGCTGGGCCTGGATTTTGAGAAAGTCGAGCCCTACCGCAAGCTGCTGCTGGGCTCCTACTTCACCCACGAATACTCCATCGAGTCGGCAGCCTTTTTCAACCCGTCCATCGTGGAAGACCCCGACCAGACGGAGCTGGAAGTGGGCCAGAAGCGCATCATCATCAGCTTCCGGGCGGTGGGCGAGGGGCACATTTCGTCCATCGTCTTTCGCCGGGCCGTGCTCGACCAGGACGCCAACATCCACCTGCTGCCGGCCGGCAACTACATCGACGAGGCCGAAACGGTCCGCAGCGCGGTGTACCACAAGCAGGCGTTTTTTGCGCAGGACTTCACCGCCCGGCTCCCCGCGGCGGCGGTGGCGGAAGTGGCCGCCCAGCTCGCCGACCGGTTCGAGTACAACCAACTGCAGAAAGTGGTGCTGGAAGCCCAGGCCGCCCAACCAGACGCCGCCCTGAAAAGCGGCTACGACCAGGTGCTCTGGCTGGCCGACACGTATTACGAACTGACGTTTTCGCTGGACACCGACATCTCGGACCGGGTGCTGTTTCCGGTGTCCGACTTTGAGCGCAAAGGAATGGAAGACGCCCGGTTCGTGCGCTTCGTGGAAGACGACGGCGGCATCGTATACTACGCCACCTACACGGCCTACGACGGCTATGTCATTGCGCCCAAGCTGCTGATGACCCGCGATTTTTACACCTTTCGGGGCATGCCGCTGCACGGCGCCGGGGCCCACAACAAGAACCTGGCGCTGTTTCCGCGCAAGATTAACGGCCGCTACACCATGCTCTCCCGCATCGACGGCTGGAGAAACTACCTCATGTTCTCCGACAACCTGAACATCTGGGAGCACGCGGTGCAGCTTCAGGAGCCCCAAAGCGCTTGGGAATTCATTCAGATTGGCAACTGCGGCCCGCCCATCGAAACTGAGCACGGCTGGCTAATCATCACCCACGGCGTGGGCCCCATGCGGCGCTATTGCCTGGGCGTAAGCCTGCTGGACCTGGACGACCCGGCCGTGGAAATCGGTCGCCTGAGTGAGCCGCTGCTTATTCCCAACAAGGAAGAGCGCGAAGGCTACGTGCCGAACGTGCTCTACTCGTGCGGCTCCATCATTCACAACGGCAAGCTGGTCATTCCCTACGGCCTGTCCGACTACTGCTCCTCCTTCGTGACCGTGGATTTGAAGCTGCTGCTGGAAAAGCTCCTGGATAAGTGCTCGGCGGTAGCGACTCCGGTGCCGCCGCTGGTGGCACTCGTGCCGTGAGTGGGGCTTGAACTACCTCGGTTATCAAGTCGTCAAAACGGTGTAGAGACGCCTACTTGCGTCTCGTCGTTGAACAAGGACGACGCAAATAGGCGCAGACGACGAGACGCAAGTAGGCGTCTCTACACCGTACCAGTCAAGCCGCAATTAAAATCAGCGCAGCAGCTTCTGGTACACGGCCAGGTAGTCGGCTACCATTTTCTCCTGCGAGAAATTGGCCGCTGCCCACGCCCGGCAGGTGGCGCGGTCAAGCTGCTCAAGCTGCTGCACGGCTGCCACGGCTTCGCTCACGCTCCCAACCAAAAAGCCCGTCTGGCCGGCCTGAATCAGCTCCGGCATGGCACCCCGGCGGAAGGCAATGACCGGCGTGCCGCACAGCTGGGCCTCGGCCACGCTCAGCCCAAACGGCTCCTCGAACCGGATGGGGTGCAGCAGGGCCGCCGCGTGGCCCAGCAGGAGGTTGCGGCGCGCCGGCCCCACGGGCCCCAGAAACTCGATGGTGTCGCTCAGATAGGGCTGCACGCACTCGTCAAAATACGCCTGGTCCTGCACGATGCCGGCCAGCAGCAACCGCCGGCCGCTTTGCCGGGCAATCTGAATGGCTTCCAACGGCCCCTTGTCGGGGTGAATGCGGCCCAGGAACAACAGGTAGTCGTCGGGTTGGGCCACGAAGCTGAAATCGGCCACCCGCAGGCCGTTGTACACCGTGGCGGTTAGGGCAGCGAGGGGTGGCGGTCAGCATTGCTGATGGACACGTAGGCCGACGTGGCCGCGTATTTCTGGTACACCGGCAGAATCCGGGCCGACGAAAACCCGTGGATGGTGGTCACCATCGGCGTCGGAATCAGCCGCGAGTAAGTGAGCGGCAGGAAGTCGAAATGGTTGTGGATGAGGTCGAACTCGGCCGCCCGCTCCATCAGGTGGCTGATGTGCAGGCACTCGAGCACCTTGGCGTCCTGGGTGCGGTCTTCCTCGTAGCCCCGCGCCACCACGGCGGCCAGCGTGCCCGCCGTCACCGAATCGGCGGTGGCGAATAGGGTGACGTCGACCCCCGCCGCCACCAGCCCCTCGGCCACGTTGGACGCCACCTGCTCCCAGGGCCCGTAGTGCCGGGGCGGGGTGCGCCAGGCCACGGAGGCCAGCACGGCTACTTTCATGGCGCTGGCACCAGCTCCTGCTGCGCGGGCGCGCGGGCCGGGTCGTACTCGTGCTCCAGGGCCAGGGCGTTGAGCACCGTGAGGTGGGAAATAAGGTAGGCCAGGGTGCTTTCGGCGCCTTGGTTGCGGTTGAGGGCGGTTTGCTGCAGGCCGTCGCAGCAGCCCTTGGTTTCCTGGTCGTAGAGGGGCACGCGCAGAATGTTCTCGCCCAAAAACCACTGGTAGCTGACGAACATCTGCCCGATGAAGGCCGGCTCGTGGGTGGCCCGGTAGGCCTGGAAATACAGCAGCACCATGGCCATGGTTTCGATGGCCTGCTGGTCGAACAGCGGCACCTTGCCCGCCGGCCCCCGGTGGTACCAGCCCTGGTTGCCCACCGGACTCAGCATCCCGCTCCGAAAGCTCAGGCCTTCCAGAAAGCGCAACGACTCCAGCGCCACCCGCCGGGCGGCTTCGTCGCCACTCACCTCGCTGGCGTGCAGCAGGGCCAGCGGCAGAATGGCGTTGTCGTAGGTCAGCTTCTCTTCGAACCAGTGCCAGTCGGGGCCGTGGTGCGCGGCGTAGGCCCGCAGCAGCATGGCCGTGAGCAGGCCCAGCTCGGCCAGCATCCCTTCGTCGTCGGGGTGGGTTTTGAGGTAGTAGGCCAGGCCAATCATGGTGTTGGCCATGCCCCGCAGGTGGGTTAGCTGCCGGAAATGGGGCACCGAGCGAGAGAACAGCTCCCCGGCGAATTCCCGGTACGAGTTGTTGGGCGCGCAGTGGATGAGGTAGCCCAGGGCCCACACCGTGCGCCCAAACGAGTCCTCGGAACCGATGTCGTCCAGGTACTCGCGCCGGAAGCTGAGGAAGTTGCGGAAGTTGCCGTCGTCGCGCTGCATGTAGTGGAGGTAGCTCAGGTAGATGGGCAGCAGGTCGAGGGCTTCCTGGCTTTTGTGCTGCTGGTAGGCCATCAAGGCCATGGTCAGGGCCCGGGCGTTGTCGTCGAGGCAGTAGCCTTCCTTCAGGTTGGGGATGCCGTACTTGGCGTGCTGCACGATGCCGGTGTCGTCGGTGAGGCGGCGCACGTGGGCCAAGCTGAACTCGGGCATGATTTCCGGGTCCACCAGCGGGCGGGGCGGCAGCCCGGCGGTTTCGGCCCCGGCCTGGGCTTGTTCCAGCACGAGCAGAAATTCGGCCCCGATTTTGGGCCAGCGCAGGTGGCGGCCGTAGTCGTAGGCCTTGCGCTGCAGCGCGGCCAGCTGCTCGGGCTCGCTCAGCAGCTCGTTCACCGTTTCGGCCAGGGCGTCGGCGTCTTTGAAAGGGAACAGGCGGCCCCGGCCTTCGGCCAGCAGCTCCTGGGCGTGCCAGTAGGGCGTGGACACCACGGCCGCCCCCGCGCCCACGGCGTAGGAGAGCGTGCCGCTGGTAATCTGCGCCTCGTTGGTGTAGGGCGTGATGTAAATGGCGGCGGCCGACAAATAGTGCATCAACTCGGCCTCGGCCACGAACTTGTTGATGAACACCAGGTGGCGGTCCACGCCCAGCTGCAGGGCCAGCCGCTTGAGCTGCTCGCGGTACTCCTCGCCGGAGTGGCGCACCACGCCGGGATGGGTGTTGCCCAGCACCACGTACACCGCGTCCGGGTGGCGGGCCACGATGGCCGGCAGCGCCCGAATGACCGTTTCCAGCCCCTTGTTGCGGCTCAGCAGCCCGAAGCTGAACAGCACCCGCCGGCCCCAAAAAGGCGACGCGCGCAGCAGCGGGTTCACGGCGGGTGCCTCCAAATCGGGCACGCCGTGCTCAATGAACTGGATTTTCTCCGGGTCAATCTGGTAAATGTCGGTGAGGAAGTCCATGCCCCGGCGGCTCATGACCACCAGCCGGGCCGAGCGGCGGGCAATTTCCTGAATAATGATTTTCTGGGTGTGCGTGGGCTCCCGCAAAATGGTGTGCAGCACCGTCACCAGCGGCTTTTCGAGCCGGTGCAGCAGCGGCAGCAGGTAAATGCCGCTCTCGCCCCCGAAGATGCCGAACTCGTGCTCCAGCAAGCACACGTCGGCGTCGCTGGTGTTGAGAAAGTTGGCGGCCTGCACGTAGTCTTTCTGCCGCTCCTGCCGAATGACGAACCGCACGTCCTCGGGGTATTCGTACTCATCCAGCGCGTCCGAGTCGTTCAGGGCCACCCCAAACCCGCTGGCCTGCCGACTCTGGCCCTGCTGCTGCAGGTTGGTCAGAATGGCCTGCACCACGTTGCTGTTGAAAGTGGCAATGCCGCACTCGCGGGGCAAGTAGGTCGATAGATAGGCTACTTTCATGGTGAGTTTTAGTGGGTAAATGGTCAACTGAGCCTGCGTCACGCCCAAGCCCCCTCGTGCCTCGCAATCCAGAAGTAGCGTCGCTGGCACGAGCCAGTCGCTCTTGAGAAGGTGCTAACCAGTATAAAGCACTCTGCAAGCCGCCATCTTAACCAAGGCTATGGCCAGGCGGCGGGGTTGAAACGGCACCCGCTCGACTTGCAAGGGCTGCCCTAGGCCTGTGCTGCGGGGGCTCGCACGGGGGTGGGCAGCGCCTTGCTCAGCAGCTCCGCCACGATGGATTCGCCCTCGGGCAAGCCCTGCTGCCGCCACACCTCAATGCCGTGCTTCAGCAGCACGAAGGCGGGCAGGTCCTGGCCGTAAAAGCTGCGCACAACGGCCGGGTGGCTGGCCGCGTCGATGCGGATGACCCGAATGGCCGCGCCCAGCCGCGTTTGCAGCAGGTTGAGCATCGCCGTAGTCACCGTCCACGCCTGGGCGGCGAGGTCGGCGGGAACCGTGGGTAGTAGTACCAGCAGCACCGGAGCCTCGTCGTCGGGCAGCGGGGGAGCGACGGGAAAGAAAGGCATCGGCACAACAGGAAAGGTGTTGACATAAAAGTATTGTTTCCGTTTTGCCGCTCAAATGACGAGCACCGGACGAAATAATGACGTTTGTCATGGGCCGGACACGCCCCACGCCCTTAGCGAGATGGCGGCCAACGGCCTGCCGAACGGCAGTTTGAGCCCGATGCGCGGATAGTGGAGGGCCACCGCCCCGGATGGATGCTTCCTCGTCCAGCTTTTACTGCCGCCATACCCGTAACCATCGCCCCGCCCCCGCCAGTTTTGCTTTTTCGACGACTTGTTGCCCGGCGCATTCCCGTAGGCGTGGCCACCGGCACCGCCCATAATGTGGGTACGGTAGCGAAAATAAGCTTGGCGATTACCTATAACGGCAAGCGCCCCACTTTTTTTCATGACCAAAATCAGGTGCTCTCCTGACGCTGGTCATACCTCCCGGCCGAGATTACAGGGACCTTTGGCTTGCTCCTGTTTCCACTTTCCAAGCCAAGCAGCAGGCCGCTCTCCGTTGCCGACTGGTCTTAAACCGGGCAATAGAAAAGCGGAGTGTTATTCACTTAACGCTTTGTCAACCATGGGCAAGAATTTGAGTTCCATCGACCGCACCGTTCACCTGGTGCTCGCGGCGGTCATCATTGAGGTTTCGTTGTAGCAGCCGCTCAGCGGGACGCCGTTGCTGCTCTGGTCGTTGCTGGCGCTGGCGCTGGCGGGCACCTTTGGCTACTGCCCGCTCTACGCCCTGCTGGGCATTCGAACGCGCCGCTCGCTGCCCTCCTGAGCGAGCAGCCGGGCGGCAGCGGCGTTCCCGGCCTCGCAGCCCTGGCCGCGATTTTAGACTGGTTATTCACCCTACTCATTCATTTCTCATGAAAACAACACTGAAACCGCGTGGCGCCCGCATTCCGGCGCTGGGCCGCTGGTCGGCTTTTGGGGCGAGTGCCTTGGCGGGCCTCACGGCGGGCATCTTGTGGGCGCCCGCTTCGGGCCAGCACTCCCGCACCCGGCTGGCGGCGCGCTTCCGGGACTGGTCGAGAATCCTGACCGGCCGCTGGAACCCCTGGCCCCTGGCCCGGCCCACCCGCCGGCCGTTGCCCGCAGCCGCCCCCAATTTGGCGATGCACCCCGAGCGCTTACTCACCGCAGACTGAAGCGGAGTCACCCGCCGGGAACCGCGCTGCCGTTCGATTTTTTCCCAATTTTTCACTTCCCTCAAACCGCTAGCTTTTCAACCGCCAATAAAACGTTTCAAAGGTATCAGGGACCCTTTGTTTGACGTGATGCTGAATTCATCTAATACCATTCTGGACCGGTTTTAACGACACGGTGGCTACGCGGGGCTAGATGAACGGCTTTCTTCCGAAAGCAGACACGCACGAAACCGGGAAAAGCCATGACCAGCGCCACCGGCAAGTAATCCGCATCGGGCGGCCTACGTGCTGGCGTTGCCAGCCACGCTCCCTCCGCGGCTGGCGTAGCGGAGGGACGGGTGCGTGGCCCCGTCCCTCCGCTACGCCAGCCCAAACCAGTGCACGTCTAAGGGCGACCGCCCGGTCCATTGGGCCCAACAGCGCGGCTACCCGGGCATGCGCGCAGGAAGCCGACGCTACCGTGAGGCGGGAAGACTGAAAACTCAACAACCCTGGCTTCCCAGGCTAGACCCAGCGCCTCGCCGACAGCAGGAACTACCCGCCTTACCAGTGCTGCCATGGGCAGCGGCAGGGCCTACCTCTTCCCCTTTTCCTTTTTGCCATGACGCCTTCCCTCGTAGTGTTGACCGATTTTTTCGCCGTTACCAACCGGGCCCTCTCCTATGCGGCGGGGCTGGCGGTGCCGCTCAACGCGCAACTGGTGCTCTTGCACGTGCGCAACGATGGCCTGCCCGTCCCGGAAGGCGAGCGCGGCCAGCACACGCCGGGGGGCGAGCAGAAAACTGACCGGGCCCTGCTCAAGCTAGCCGCCGACCAGCCTATGCCCACAGAAGTGGACGTTTCAGAAGGATTCCTGCCCGCAGCCCTGACCGAGGCCGTACACCGCCACCACCCCTTGTTCGTGGTGCTGGGCCGGACCAGCGACGCGGCCGAGCCAGCCGAGCGTTTCACCAACGTGGTCATGGACGTGCTTCGCCACGTGCCCCACGCCTTGCTAGTGGTCCCGACGGTGGACTGGGATGTCTTTCCGCCCCGCCGCTTCTTGCTGGCCGTGGACGGGCAGCAGTTCGCCTTTGCCGACCGGGACCACCAAAAAGTGCTCAGCCGCCTGCTGCACGCCACCCAAGCTACGCTTGATGTGGTGCACGTGACCAACGATGCCCAGGCCCGGCCCGACGAGGGAGCCGTGCTGGAAACGGTGCGGGCCAATAACCTGGTGGATAGGTTTGCCGAAAGCCGCCTGCACGAAGTGTACCACCCAGCGGTGGTGGCCGGGGTGCTGGGGGAGGCCGCCCGCCAAAAAGCCGACCTGCTGGTGGTCGTGGCCCGGCACCACAGCCTGCTGGGCAGCTTGTTCCACCGCAGTATCACGGCGCTGCTCATTCAGGAAAGCCCCATTCCGGTGCTCATCCTGCCCGCCGAGGGATAAGCCCACCGCATCGCCCCGCATTCGCCAGCGCCCGCAAACCCACTCTTACTGCTTCGCCATGAATCCCGCTATTGTAGTGCTGACCAACCTGTCGGAAGCGGCGGAGAAGACCGCCCGGTACGCCGCCGTGCTGGGGGCGCCCCTGCACGCGCACGTGGCCTTGCTGCACTTCTACCACGACCCCGTGATGCTGGCTCCTGAGCTGGCCGTGGTCGCGGTGGCTCAAACCGACCGCAACTATGCCGATGCAGCGGCGGGAATGCAGGCCCTGGCCCAGCGGCTGCCGGGCACTGCGGAAGTGATGGTGTCGGCGCTGCCCATGCCCAACGCCGTGGCGGAAGCCGTGCAGCGGTACCATCCCCTGCTCCTGGCCATGGGGCTGAGCCCGGAGCACGATTTTCTCGATGAATTGCTGCTCAACCGGGTGTTGCCCGTGCTTCGGGCCACGCACCAACCCCTGCTGCTGGTGCCCGAGGCGGCCCCGGCGCCCGTCGTGCCGCGCCGCGTGCTGCTGGCCCTCGACGTCGAACCGTTCAAGCTCAATGAAGCTGCGAAAAAGTTAGCCCCTTTGCTGGCTGCTTGGCAGGCCGCATACACCGTCACGCACGTCGTAGACGGCCGCGAGCCGATGACGCCCCTGCGCCGCCTGGCGCTGGGCGATGTACGTGCCAGCGGCGTGGTGCCGCCCGACGCGCCGCTGCAGCTGCACCAGGTACCGGACACCACCGCGGCCGATGGGATAATGCAGGCCCTGGCCGATACCCAGGCAGACGTGGTGGTGCTTATTGCCCGGCCCCGCAGCTTCCTGGGGCGACGGTTCCACCACAGCGTGACGGCCGAAGTGCTCCGCCGCAGCCCCGTGCCGGTGCTGCTCGTGCCGGCCGAAGCCGCCGAGGTGCCCGACTGGATGCCGGCCATGAGCTGAAGAGCTGGCCCTCCGGCGACAGGGGCATCCAGTCGGGCCTTTGCACTTGCCTACACTCCCATTCCCGTTTCGCTATGAAACCGAGCATTCTTGTTCTCACTGATTTCTCGCCGGCTGCCGAACGGGCGCGGGCCTATGCCGCCGTCCTGGCCGCGCCGCTGGGGGCCGAAGTGCACTTGGTGCACGTGTACCCCACCCCGCCCATGACCTCGCGGGTAGGCAAGGTGATGCACGCCACCAACAAACGCTACGTGCGGCAACAACGGCATTCGCTGGAACAGGTAGCGACCGATTTTCCCGTGTCCGCAACGGCCGAGACGGTGGAAGCCGACTGGGACGAGGCCGTGCAGCAAGCGCTGGACAAGTACCGCCCCCTGCTGCTTATAGCCGGGCTGACGGCTACCCACGGCCCGTTCGACGAGTGGCTGAGCAACCGCACCTTGCCCCTGGCCCGCGAAACGGGCTACCCCCTGCTGCTGGTGCCCGCGCGCTTGCCCGATGCCGCCCTGCACGCCCCCAAATGCGTGGTCCTGGCCGTGGACGACCGTCCCTTTGCCCTGGCGCCCGCAACGAAAGCCATCGCCACCCTCTTCGATGCGCTGGCCACCGAAATCGTGACCGTGACGGTGGTGCCGGCCGCCGGGTGGAATGGCGGCGGGCAAGGGCACCGGGCGGCCCAGCAAAGCGGACTGGCCGCCATGATGCCCCGCAGCCAGCTGCACAAAATGATGGGCCCCGAACCCGCCCCCGGCATTCTGCAAGCCGTGCAGGAGCTTTCGGCCGATGTGCTGGCTTTGGTCGACGTCGGGCACGGCTGGGTGCACAAGCTGGTAATTGACAGTGTTATCGACCAAGTGCTGCGCGCCACGGCCGTACCGGTGCTGCTGCTCTCCGCGCCGGCGGACTTGCTGGATGCTTAAGGCTGACCTGCGCCCGACCAGGCCGGCGCTCGCGATGTGAACAACTACCCGACCGTGCTGAATACGGCCAAGTGCTCATCCTCCGTCCACTTCCCCGCCCGTCATTTTCTGGATTTCTATTTCACTTTTTTTCCACCCGCCATGATTCCCTCCCTTGTTGTGCTGACTGATTTTTACGCCGTCACGAACCGCACCCTTTCGTATGCGGCCGGGCTGGCGGTGCCCCTGGGGGCGCAGCTGGTGCTGCTGCACGTGCGCCACGACCCGTTGCTGGGGCCCACCACGTACCACCGCGCCGACATTCCGCGGGACCAGCGCCAAACCCGGCAGGCCCTGCTTGACCTGGCTGCCAAGCAGCCGGTGGCCACCACGGTGGACGTGGCCGCCGGATTTCTGCCCGAGGCCGTGACGGAGGCCGTGCGCGTGCACCACCCACTGTTCCTGGTCCTGGCCCGGCCGGGCCAGGATGCGGAAACCGCCGAGTTTGTGACCAGCACGGCCGTCGACGTGCTGCGAAATGCCCCATACCCGCTGCTGGTGGTGCCGGCCGTCGGCTGGGACGCCTCCCCGCCCCGGCGCCTGCTGCTGGCCGTGGACGGCGAGCCGTTCCGCCTGCGCCCCCACCAGGACCTGCTGCGCCGCCTGCTCTACGCCACCGAGGGCACCCTCGACGTGGTGCACGTGACCGACGATGAACACGCCCAACCCGACGCCGCCGCCGTGCGCCAGGCAGTTGACGCCAACGACTTGGTGGACCAGCTGCCCGCCAGCCGGCAGCACGAAGTGTACAACCCTTCGGTGCTCGCTGGCATGCTGCAGGAAGCCGACCGACTAAAAGCCGACCTGCTGGTCGTCGTGGCCCGGCACCACGGCGCGCTGGGCGGCCTGTTTCACCAAAGCCAGACGGCCCGGCTCATCCAGGAAAGCCCCATCCCGGTGCTGATACTGCCCGCTGAAGACTGAGTTAGCCGGCAGCATGAAATCAGTCCTTCCTAACTACCGTCAATGCTTCGCGGGCTGAACTTCTCTCAGGGCCCGTTTTACTTTTTTTGTTTCCGTTTCGCATCGTGAAATCCACCGCCCCACTTCCGAAAAAGCTCTTGCCCGCGCCTCCCGAGCTGGCTTTGAAGCCCAATGAAGGCACCCCTGGCTACGGCGAGGACAACCCGCCCTCCGAGGAACAGGCAAACGACGAAGCGCAAGCCGGCGGAGACTTAGCGCGCCCCAACGCCCGCTATACCGGAGGCAACGTATACGACTTTATTAACGCGCAACCTACGCTGTAACTCAACCGCCGCCATGATGAGTGCCGGCTGCCAATCAGGCTGACAAAAATCAGGCGTTGCGGGTGGTATTTGTCAAGGGGGCGACCGGCATGCGCCCATAATCTTGCCCCATCGAATGCTCGCTGGTGTGCCCCTTGGGCGGCAGGCCAAAGCCCCTAAGTTTTTTGGTTACCTCCATCATCATTTTCTCCCCGCTCATGAAAAAGCACTCTCCCATGGCCGCGCTCTACGACACCCACGAGCAGGCCGAGCAAGCCGTTAAACGGCTCCAGCACCGCGGCTACGACATGAAGCAACTTTCCATTGTGGGCCGCGACACTCACTCGGAGGAAAACGTGGTGGGCTACTACAACACGGGCGACCGGATGCAGAAATGGGGCGGCAACGGCGCGTTCTGGGGCAGCATCTGGGGGCTGCTGTTCGGCTCCGCGTTCGTGCTCATCCCGGTGGTGGGGCCGCTGCTGGTGGCCGGGCCGCTGGTGGGCGCCCTGATTGGCGCCCTGGAGGGAGCCGTGGTGGGGGGCAGTGCCGGGGTCCTGGGCGCGGCGCTGGTCAGCCTGGGCATTCCCGAGGACAGCGTGCTGGAATACGAAACGGAAATCAAGACCGGCAAGTACATGCTTGTCGTCCACGGCTCGCCTGCGGAAGTGAACGAGGCGCGGGGCATTCTCGGCTTGGCGGCAGCCGTTGGGGTATAAACGGCGGGTTCTTACTTCGCGCGCTCATGTTCTCCCCGCCGCCTTCTGTACCGGTCCCGCTTCCGACGGCGCTACCCCAACCCCTGCCGGTGCACGGCTCCCGGCTGCGCCGCCTCTGGCAGGGGTTGGGGCCGGGCCTGATTACGGGGGCCAGCGACGACGACCCGTCCGGCATTGCCACGTACTCGCAGGCCGGGGCCGCCTTCGGAATGGCCACGCTCTGGACGGCGCTTCTTACGTTTCCGCTCATGGCGGCCATGCAGGAGATGTGCGCCCGCATCGGCCTTGTGACCCAAAAGGGGCTGGCCGGCACGCTCCGCCAGCACTACCCGCGGTGGGTACTCTACGGGCTGCTGGCCTTCACCTTTCCGGCCATCGTGCTCAACATCGGGGCCGATTTGCAGGGCATGGGGGCCGTGGCCCACTTGCTGGTGCCGGCCGTCCCCACGTTCGTTTTCAGCGTCCTCTTCACGGGGCTGTTGCTGGTGACCATCGTGTGGTACCCGTACCAACGGCTGGTCGGCATCCTGAAGTGGCTGTGCGCCGTGCTGCTGCTGTACTTGGTGGTGCCGTTCTTGGTGCACCAGGACTGGGGGGCGGTGGCGCGGCACACGTTTTGGCCCACCATCCAGCTCAATAAGCCATTCGCGGCCATCCTGGTGGCTATTCTGGGCACCACTATCTCGCCCTACCTGTTTTTCTGGCAGGCGGATATGGAGGCGGAGGAAATACAGCACCGCCACCTGGCGAATGGCCACGGCCGGCGGGTAATGGTGGACAAGCGCCAGCTGGACGCCATGCACACTGACGTGAACGTGGGCATGTTTGCCTCCAATCTCATCATGTTCTTCATCATCCTCACCACGGGCGTGGTGCTGTTCCCGGCGGGCATCCGGCAGATTGACACCGTGGAGCAGGCCGCCGGAGCCCTGCGGCCGCTGGCCGGCGACGCCGCCTACCTGCTCTTCGCGGCGGGCGTCATCGGCACGGGGCTGCTGGCCATTCCGGTGTTGGCCGGCGCGTTGGCGTACGCCCTGACCGAAGCCCTGCGCTGGCGCGGCGGGCTTGACCGCACCCTGCGGCAGGCGCCGGGTTTCTACGGCACCATACTCGTGTCGCTGGTGGCCGGCCTGTTGCTCGACCGGTTCGGCATCAGTCCCATTCAGGCACTGCTCTACACGGCCGTGCTCTACGGGCTGACGGCTCCGGTCATGATTGCCCTCGTGCTGCACCTGGCCAATAATAAAGCGGTAATGGGGCACTACGTGAACGGTCGCACGTCCAACGTGCTGGGCGGCCTCACCTTGCTGCTGATGAGCGCGGCGGCGGCGTTGCTCCTGTATTTTCAATTCGTCGCGTAGGAGGCGGGCCCGCATGGAAGGGCCGATGAGCACGGCCCTGCGGTCAAATCGAAAAGTGTTCGAACGTACCCTTGGCAACTGCCGTCGCACCCGGGAGCAATACCTCAATCATCTGCCTCATGCCGAGGTAATGGCGTTGAAAATTTCGCTGGCCACGCGGTTAGTGTAGGGCTGGACGCCGTGGTTAACCGCCGGCGGCACTCTTATTCTGGGAGAGCAGGAACCGCGAAAATGTCTGCTCCGGAGAGGGCATTAACCTGATAAGAATCAGTCAAAAGGAAAACCATTGTCAGCGTATTGATGGGGGGGGCGGGCGGAATTTTGTGCGGTCGCTCACGCAATATTTTCGCCAGTGAAGTCGGGCGCTACGCCGGGAATCAACATTTTTTCAATCCCCAACCACCATTCTTATGAAACATACAACCGCCCTCCTCTCCTTGCTGCTGCTCGTCGGCAGCAGTGGCACCGCCATTTCCCAAATCACCAAACCCAAAACAGCCAAACCCATCGCCAAAGCCTCGTCCGAGTATTGCACGATGAAAGATGGCAAAATGATGATGATGAAAGGCGGCAAGATGATGCCCATGTCAAAGAACATGACCATGAGCGACGGCACGAAGTGCATGACCGACGGCACCTGTAAAATGAAAGACGGCACCACCATGAACATGAAAGAGGGCCAGTGCATGATGATGAACGGCAAGATGACCATGCGCCCCGGCGAACACATGGGCCACAAAATGCACGACATGAAAATGTAAGCCGGCGCTGGCATGACCTTGATTTACCGCGGGTCACCTCCTCCTTTTCTCCTCCTTTCACCACGGGCCACCCCTGGCTCACCAACCCACTTTTTAGTCATGAAAAAACACCCCAAGTTTCTCGTCCCCTCCCTCATTGCCACCACCGTAGCGGCGGCCGTCGCCGCCCTCACCTGGTACTTCGGCGGCAAGCGCCGCCAGCCCAAGCCCCTGGGCGCCGCCGCGGCCTGACCCACCGGCCCGCGTGGACTTGGCCTTTCGCAAGCCAGCCGCGCGGGCCTTTGAGGTTACCGACCAAACCCGGCCCCACTACTTCTCTTTCACCTTCTCCTCTCACATCATGCAAACCCTGGATTATGACACCCAACCCGCCACGGCGGAGCACGTGAGCGACGCGGACATCACGACCGCCATCGAGCTGTTTTTTCTCACCAAGAAGGGTGTGCCCGCCCACCTCATCGACGTGGCGACCCACGACGGCATCGTGGTGCTGACCGGCATCACCGACAACCTGCTGGCGCGGGAGCGGGCCGAAGAAATTGCCCTGGCCGTGCGCGGCGTGCGCGGCGTGGTGAACGAGCTGCTCATCAGCACCGCCGACGTGCCCGACGAGGAGCTGCAGCGCCACGTGACCACGGCGCTGGCCGTTGACCCGGCGGCCAGCGAGTACAACGTGGGCTGCACCGCCCGCGACGGGGTGGTGACGCTGACCGGCACCGTGCAGTCCTGGGCCGAAAAAGCCTTGCTGTTGCGCGTGGTGCGGGGCGTGCGGGGCGTCCGCCGCCTCATCACCGAGGAGGTCGTCATCCGGTGGGGCGAAATTCAAAATTCCGACGAGGAAATCACCACCCAAATCCGGGAGCTGCTCGACTGGGACATCCGGGTGAACAGCGCGTTGGTGGAGATTCGCACCGACGAGCGGGTGGTGCATTTATCGGGCGCCGTGGGCTCGGCTGCCGAGAAGGCGCAAGTAGTGGCCACGGCCTACCAGGCCGGCGCCCACGACGTGGATGCCCGGGACTTGTTCGTGGCGTACTGGGCGCTGAACCACGAGTTGCGCCGCCATAAATATGCCGCGCGCAGCGATGAGGACATTGCCAAAGCGGTGCGGGATACGTTTCGCTTCGACCCGCGGGTGCTCTCGTACCAGCCCACGGTAGTGGTTCTCAACGGCGTGGTGACGCTGAGCGGCGCCGTGAGCAACCTGCGCGCCAAGCAGGACGCCGAGCGCGACGCCCGCGACGTGGTGGGCGTGTGGGACGTGCACAACCTGCTGAAGGTGCGCACCCCCCGCTTTATTCCCGACCTCAACATCGCCCACAGCATCAAGGAGGCGCTGTCCCGTGACCCGTACCTGGGCTTTTCTGATTTCAGCGTGTACGTCCGCAACGGCAAGGCCTCCCTTTACGGGCAGGTGAACAGCCACTTCGAGCAGACGCAGGCCGGGGCCGTGGCCTCGGGCGTGAATGGCGTGGCCGACCTCGACAATTGGATTACCGTGGCCGCCAGCCCCGGCTTCGACGGTTTTCAGGTGCACGCCCGCAAGCCTAACGCCGACTTTGCCCTGGCCGAGCGCATCCGCCGCCGGTACTTCTGGTCGGCCAGCTTGCACAGTCAGAACGTGGAAGTGCTGGTCGAAAAAGGCCGGGTGACCCTCACTGGCACCGTCGACACCTGGCTCGACCGCGACCAGGCCGCTTACGACGCTTACAATACCGGGGCCCGCTACGTGGACAACGACTTGCTCATCTCCGCCGTGGGCGGGTTGTAAAACGCCGCTGGGCAACCCCTGCTGCCCATGCTGACTACCGCCAAACCTTAAAGCAGGCTGGTGCCGGCGCGGTGGCCCCGATGTGGCCGGGCCGGGCGGAGCCTTTCGCCCGGGCACGCTGGGCGCCGTGCGCGAAGCCCACGCCACGATGTCGGCTCAGGAGCAGGAATATGCCCCAGCGGTGTTCCGCCCCTTATCCGGCATGCTTTGCTGGTCTTTTCCTGCCCTTTTTCTCGCTTTGACATGACTCCATCGCTGGTTGTTCTAACCGATTTTCACGCCGTCCCAAATCGCGCGCGCTCGTACGCGGCGGGCTTGGCCGTCCCGTTAAAAGCCGACCTGCTGCTGCTGCACGTGCGGCACGACGACCTGTTGGCCCCCGAGTCGTACGGCGACAGCTACCACACGGGGCGGGGCGAGCAAAAAACGGCTTACGCCTTGCAGGACTTGGCCACCAGCCAGCCCGTGCCCACCGAAGTGGACATTTCGGACGAGGCGCTGCCCTACGCCGTGCGCGAGGCCGTGCGGCGTCGCCATCCGCTGCTGCTGGTGCTCGACCGCCCCGACCCGGCCATTACCGCCGAAGAGCTGGTAGCGAGCACGGCGCTGAACCTGCTAAGCCGCGTCCCTTACCCCCTGCTGCTGGTGCCGGGCGCGGACGGAGATGCTTGCCCACCCCGCCGCCTGCTGCTGGCCGTGGACGGGCAGCCGTTCGGGCTGCGCCCGCACCAGGACCTGCTGCGCCGATTGTTATGCGCTACGCAGGGCACCCTCGACGTGGTGCACGTGGCCGATACTGAACACGGCGGTGCCAGCCCTGCCGTAGTGCTGGGCACCGTGCGTGAAAACGACTTAGTGGATGCCCTGGCCGACAGCTGCCTGCACCGCGTGTACCACCCCACCGTGGTAGAAGGCCTGCTCCAGGAAGCGGCCCGGCTCGGAGCCGACCTGCTGGTGGTTGTGGCCCGCCCCCATGGCTTTTTTGGGCGCTTGTTTCACGAGAGCGTGACAGCTCGGCTACTGCGCGAAAGCCCCATTCCTGTGCTGGTTTTGCCCGCCGAGGCCGAGGAATAGGAACAGGGCAGGCCCGTTGGGCATGCTTTACCTGTTACTAAAAAGTAGGCAACTGCTAATCTAAACAAAGCCCCGGTTTCGTCGCAGAGCGGGGCTTTTTTTTCCCAAACTTTTTTCCTTTGCTGAGCCAGGCAAAGCGTCCCCGCGTAAGAAGCCTCTTCCCTGCCGGCCACCGACCATGGCGGCCCACTCGTTCATCGCAACCCCGAAGACGAAAACTGGCCGGCCTAGCCGGGCTTAGGAACGGGCCAGGGTTCGGGCAATTTTCTCGATGTTGAGGCTGCGGGCCGAGGCATCAAAAATGCTGCGGTACGCCCCCCCTAGCGCATAGAGAACGGCGTGGGTACCGCTCTCCACCACGCGGCCCTGCTGGAGCACGTAGGCGCAGTCGGCGTCCACGATTTGCGACAAACTGTGGGAAATCATGACCACGGTGCGGCCTCGCTTGAGGGCATCGAGGCTGCGCTTGACTTGCTCGGTGGTCACGGCATCGAGGCTGGCGGTGGGCTCGTCGAGGAAGATGATGGGCGGGTTTTTGAGGAAGAGCCGGGCAATGGCCACGCGCTGCTGCTGCCCGCCGGAAAGCTGCTGGGCATCGGTCTGGTACTGCGCGGGCAGCGCCGTGATGTCTCCGTGCAAATCGGCCTGGTCCGCCGCCTGCTGCACCTGGGCCAGGGTGGCATCAACCAAGCCGTAGCGGATATTTTCTTCGATGCTGCCCCGGAAAATATGGTTCTTTTGCAGCACCAAACCAATGAGTTGGCGCAGGGCGTGGGTGTCGTAGTCGGCCAGCGGGCGTCCGTCGAGCAGTAGCTCGCCCGCGGCGGGCTCGTAGAACTTACAGAGCAGGTTGAGGACCGTGCTTTTGCCCGCGCCGGAAAGGCCCACCAGCGCGGTGGTTTGGCCGGCGGCAATGGTCAGGCTCACGTCGCGCAAGGCCGGGGTGCCGTTGGGGTAGCTGAAGTCGAGGTGACGCAGCTCGAAGGTGCCGCGCAGGTTGGCGGGCGATAGGGAGCCGCTTTGCTCCACGGCGGCATCGGCTTCGAGAAGGGTGAAAAAGGCTTCGGAATAAGTGTGCACTTCGTTCAACTCGTCGTACATCTGGTGCAGCTGGCGGATGGGGGCCGTCACGTTGTGCAGCAGCAGCACGTAGAACATGATGTCGCCGAGCGAGAGCTGGCCGGCCAGCACCAGGTAGGCCGTCGCAACGACAATCAGGACCACGCCCAGCTGCTCGACGAAGGTTTTGAGGCCATCGAAGACGAAATTGGTTTTGCGCATCGCCAGCTGCACCACGCGTAGCTGCTGTTGCAGGGCGTTCTGTTTTTGCTCCTCATAGCCTTCGCGCACGAAGCTTTTGATGACCACGGCCGCGTCGATGAGGTTGAGCAGGCCGCTGTTTTTTTCTTCGCGCAGCAGGCGCATCTCGTGGCGCACCGGGCCGAGCCGCCGGCCCTGCCAGTAGCTCAGGCCGAAGTACACGGGCAGCAGCGCCACGGCCGTCAGGCCCACGTACCCGTTGGCCGCGAACATCACCACCAGGGCCACCAGGGCATTGGCCACCAGCGGCATGATGTCGATGAACAGGTCCTGCACCAGTTTCATCAGCGCGTCCACGCCCTTATCGAGGCGGGTTTGCAGCTTGCCGGTTTGGTTGTGGGCATCGGCGTAAAAGCCGAGGCGGTACGAGAGCAGCCGCCGCACGGCATCCTGCGACAGCGCGCTTGATATGGCCACCCGAATTTCTTCCCCAAAATACTTTTGGCCGAACACCAGCAGGCTGTTCACCAGTTCTTTGCTCAGCAATATGCCGGCAACGAGCAGCAGCAGATGCGTGGCCCCGCGGGTGCCCTGGCCCGCGTGTACCAACTGCTGCACGGTGTTCACGGCGTAGCGCAGCACAAACGGATTGACCTGCGCCGTGAGCGCCCCCAATAGCGTGAGCACCAGCGTGCCCACGACCAGCCCCCGGTACGGCCGCACGTAGGGCAATAGACGCCGGATAATCTGCCACAAGCTCATAAATACCGTGCGCGGCCAGGGTTGAAGGACGGAATGCAAAGATTCGGCATTGCCAGCTTCGGTACGCTGACGATTGTCAATAAGTCTCGTGATTCTGCTCATGGCCCAGGCACCGATGCGGGGCAAGCTTTGTGTTTGCCCCGAACCCGGCACCGGCCCGGCGGCGCAAGTGGGCGGCCGGTTCCATCCGTTTTCCGTGCCATTTTCCTCCCCATGCCATGACTATTTCTTCTTTGTCCTCCGCTAAACGTCCTGCTTCGGTCGGCACCCTGGCCCTGCGCTACGGCCTGCTGGCTTTTGGGCTGATGCTGATTTATTTCCTGACTGTCAATGGCCTGGGGCTGCAACGTTCCGAGTTGGCCCGGTTCGGGAGCCACGCCTTCACGGTGCTGGCGGTGGTTCTGGCCATTCGGGCCTACAAGGGGCAAGTGCGGGGGCCGGCCCCGTACCTGGGCGGGCTGGGGCTGGGCTTTGCGGTGGGGCTGGTGGGGTCGGTGCTCTACGCGGCCTTCATCCTGCTCTATGCCAATTTGTTGAGTCCGGCCTACCAGGCCGAACTCAACCAGCAAACCTACTTCAACACCGCCTTGGGGCCGGCCGTGCTGGCGGCCAGCATCGGGCTGCTCGGCGTAGTCATCGGCAGCCTCACGGGCTACATCCTGATGATGGCCAACGGCACCGACGCGCAGGCCATCCGCGCCGAAAGCCAGGACGCGTGAGCCCGTCCGTCCCCCCCGTTGCGCCGCCCGTAGCCGCGCTCCCGCCGCCCGGCCTCAGCCCCGCCGCCGTGGCCGAGTCGCGCGCCGCGCACGGCCCCAACATGCTCCCCGACAGCAGTAACACGGGCTGGCTGACCACCCTGAAAGAGGTGGTGCTGGAGCCCATGTTTTTGCTGCTGCTGGCGGCCTGCGCGGTGTATTTCGCCCTGGGCCGGGCCGAGGAAGCCGTTACGCTCGTCGCGGCCCTGTTGCTGGTGGCGGGCATTTCGGTGTACCAGTCCATCCGCAGCAACCAGGCCCTCGGCGCCTTGCGCGAGCTGACGCAGCCCCGGGTTCAGGTGCGGCGCGAGGGCGTACTGAACACCGTGCCGGTGGAGGACCTGGTGGTGGGCGATGCCGTGCTCGTGGAAGAAGGCGGCCGGGTGCCCGCCGACGGCACCGTGACCGCGCCCAATGACTTCTCCGTGGACGAGGCCGTCCTCACCGGCGAAGCCGTGCCGGTGGCTAAGGCAGTCGGCGACCCGGTGTTTGGCGGGACCAGCACGGCCTCGGGCAGCGCCTGGCTTACGCTCACGGCCGTGGGCGGGCAAACGAAGCTGGGCGGTATCGGCCGCAGCATGGAGGCCATCATCACCGAAAAAACGCCCTTGCAAATACAAGTACGGCAGTTTGTGCTGCGCATGGCCTGGGTGGGCGCCGGGGCTTTTATACTGGTATTCGGCGTGAACTACGCCCGCTCCGGCGACTGGGTCACGGCCTTGCTCTTTGGCCTCACGCTGGCCATGTCCATTCTGCCCGAGGAAATTCCGGTGGCTTTCAGCAGCTTCATGGCCTTAGGCGCGGCCCGTTTGAGCCGGCTGGGCGTGCTCACCAAGCAGCCCCAGACGGTGGAAAGCCTGGGTTCGGCCTCGGTCATTTGCGCCGACAAAACCGGCACCCTCACGCAGGAAGGTATGAGCGTCCGGCAGCTCTACGACGGCGCAACCGCCACGCTCGTACCCCTGGCGGATTTGCCGGCCGGGCCGCTCTCCGCCACGGCCGCCGCCGTGCTGGCCCACGCCCGCTGGGCCAGCGAAACCGAGCCGTTCGATGCGATGGAAAAAGCCATCGTGGCGGCCTTCGCCGCGGCTGACCCGGCCGGAGCGGCCGCCCCCGGCCCCATGCTGCACGAGTACCCGCTGGCCGGCACCCCGCCCATGATGACGCACGTGCGGCAAATCGGCGGGGAAGTGGTGGTGGCCGGCAAGGGGGCCGTCGAGCACATTCTGGCCGCGTCTCATCCCGTGCCCGCCGAAGCCGAAGAAATTCGCCGCGTCACGCAGCAGCTTTCGCAGCAGGGCTACCGGGTGCTGGGCGTGGCGCGGGGCACCAACCCGGGACCGGGCTTCCCGGCGGGGCAAGACGATTTCCAGTGGTCGTTTTTGGGGCTGGTGGCGCTCGAAAACCCGCCCAAAGCCAACGCGGCAGCGGTGCTCCGCTCCTTTGCCGAGGCCGGCATCAACGTGAAAATGATTACCGGCGACTTCCCCGAAACGGCGCAGGCCATTGCCCGCCAAATCGGCCTGCCGGGGGCCGATTCCCTGCTCACCGGCCAGCAGGTGATGGAAATGGACGCGGCGGCCCTCCGCCCGCTGGCCGCCGCCACGGCCGTTTTTGCCCGGATGTTTCCCGAAGCCAAGTTGCGCGTGGTAGAGGCCCTTAAAGCCAATGGCGAAGTGGTGGCCATGACCGGCGACGGCGTGAACGACGGCCCCGCCCTCAAAGCGGCCCACATTGGCGTGGCCATGGGCCGGCGCGGCACCGAAGTGGCCCGGCAGGCGGCTTCGCTGGTGCTGGTCGACGATGATTTGGGCAGCATGGTAACGGCCATTGCCCAAGGCCGGCGCATCTACCAGAACTTCAAAAAAGCGGTGTTCTACGTGGTTTCCATCCACATACCGATTATCCTCACGGTGGCCGTGCCGCTGCTGGCGGGTTGGAAATTCGCCAACCTGTTCACGCCGGTGCACATCATTTTTCTGGAGCTGGTGATGGGGCCGACCTGCTCCATTGCCTTCGAAAACGAGCCGGCCGAAACCGGGCAGATGCAGCGCCCGCCCCGGCCGCTTACCGCCACGTTCCTGGCCGGGGCCGAGCTGGGCCGTGCCCTGGTGCAGGGGCTGGGCATCACGGCGGCGGTGCTGGGCGTGTACTATTTTTTCATGCGGCAGGGCCAGTCCGTGGAAGCCGTTCGCACGCTGACCTTTGCCACCCTGGTGCTCAGCAACATCCTCCTCACGATGGTCAACCGGTCGTTTACGCTGTCGGTTTTCCGTACGCTGCGGGTGCCCAACCGGGTGCTCTGGCTGATGCTGGGCCTCACGTTGGCGCTGCTGCTGGGCACGCTGCTGGTGCCGGCCGCGCGGCAGCTATTTGGCTTCGTGCCCGTGCCGGCCGCGGCGGTGGGCTGGTGCGCGCTGGCCGCGCTGGTGGGCGTGGGCTGGGTGGAAATTTATAAGACCGCGTTGCGGGGGCCGAAACCATGATAGTAAGGTAGGATTCTACGCCCTATGCTACCCCGTCGTGCCGACCGAATACGCAATATTATTCACCATGCCCGCTCACAAAATTTATGGGAGAGAACGTCGCTGTTGCGCGAACTTTCACAGCCACTGCTCGCCAGCTCGGACTGGTATCGGCGGTCGGAACCGTACTACTTAGCGCGGGGTACGCGGCTGCGCTCGTCGCCGGGTTATGGTCGCTGCCGTCGCCGCAGCAGCCCATCGGCAACCCGTGGTTCTCGGTGCTGGAAATCTTCATTTTGCTGCTGCTGCCCCTGCTGGTCGGGCTGATGGTGGCGGTCCATGCCTGGGCGCCGGCGGAGGACAAGGTCTACTCGCTGCTGGCGCTGCTGTTCATGGCTTTGATGGCCGGGCTCACGGGCAGCGTACACTTCGTAATCTTTACGCTGAGCCGCCAAGTTGACTTTACCGGACCCGCGTGGTTGCCCCTGCTGTCCTTTCGGTGGCCCTCGGTTCCTTATGCGCTCGACATCCTTGCCTGGGATGTATTTTTTGCGCTGTCCGTTTTGTTCGCCGCGCCGGTCTTCCGTGGAAGCCGCTTGGCCGGGACAATTCGCGGGATGCTGATTGCCAGCGGCGTGCTGGCCCTGGCCGGATTAAGCGGGGTCATCTTCGGCGACATGCGGCTGCGCGCCATCGGTATCGTTGGCTACGTGGGCGTATTCCCGGTTGCGGCGCTACTGCTGGCCATCTTGTTCCATCGCACGGTTCCGCCCCAACGATAAGTAAGAAGCCGTGCAACACGCGGGGCTCGTGATGTGGATGCTGAGCAAAAGATTGCCTGCCTCAACACTGTCCACACCCTGTTTAGCTTTACCCATGTCCCTGATTTCGCCTCCCGTCGTCCCTGCTGCCGACCGCACTGAGCGCCGCTTTCTAGCCGGTCCAAGTTCCCGCCGGCGCGAGCTGCGTTTCCTCTGGACGGTGGTGCGCGAGTTCCTGCACGGGTTTCGGGTGCTGCACTTCGTGGGGCCGTGTGTAACGGTGTTCGGCTCGGCGCGGGTGGCGGAGGGCTCGCCTTATTACCAGCTGGCCCGGCAGCTGGGCGCGGGCCTGAGCCGGCAGGGCTTCACGGTGCTCACCGGCGGTGGGCCGGGCATCATGGAAGCGGCCAACCGGGGCGCCCGCGACGCGGGCGGGCCCTCGGTGGGCTGCAACATCGTGCTGCCCACCGAGCAGCACCCCAACCCGTACCTGGACCAGTGGCTAGCTTGCCGGCATTTCTTTGTGCGCAAGGTGCTGCTGGTCAAGTATTCTTATGCATTTGTGATTATGCCCGGCGGCCTGGGCACCCTCGATGAGTTCTTCGAGGCGCTGCTGCTGATTGAAACCAAAAAGATTTTAGAGTTTCCGATTGTGGTGGTGGGCCGGGAATACTGGCAGCCGCTGCTGGCCTTACTCGCCAGCCTGGAGCAGCACGGCATGGTGGCCCCGGCCGACGTGCAACTGCTCACTTACACCGACTCGGTGGAAGAGGCCTTGGCGCACATCGAGCAGCACGCCGTGGTGAAATTTAAGTTGGTGGAAGCCCGGCGACCCCGGCGCCGGTGGTGGCTGGGGGAGTAATCCGCAAGCGGCTAAAAAGGCCGCAACGGCTCGTATTCCAGCTCCCGCACCACGAAGCGGGCGTAGGGCTGCCGCTGCCCGTTGATTACCCAGCTCGCTTCTCCCACGGTGGGGATGAGCACGCCGTGCCAGCGGCGGTACTGCTCGAAACGGACCAGCCAGGGCTGTTGCGTGGCTTCATCCATCTGGCGCGGGGCTTCGCATTCGGCCATCTCCCCCCGCTCGTTGAAGCGGGCGAGGCACGAAACCGAGTGGCCCTGGTGCGTGAGGGTGAGCTGGGCCGAGTGGTCGTCGACGGCCGTCCAGGCAATGTATTTGCTGGGCAGCAGGGCGGTGGGCAGCCAGGAAATCTCGACCAGCCAGCGCAGCAGCTCACCCTGGTCGTAGGCCAGCCCGGTGCCGCCGGCAATGGGCAAGGCTCCGAACAGGCGCACGTCGAGGCGGCCGCGGCCGGCCACGAACTCGTCGCGGGCCACGAACTGGCGGGTAGTGCCCTGCCAGATGAAGCCGGGCGGGTCGGCCGTGATGTATTGCTCGCCGGTAATGGCTACCCAGTCCTTTTTCAAGTCGGTTTTAAACTGGCCGGTGTGGCGCAGGCGCAGGCCGCGCAAGTACGGCTGGCCAGCGGGCAGCACGTGCCGGAAATAGCGCTGCACGGGGGCCGGCAGCCCGGCTAATTGGGTTTCGAGGTACACTTGCCCGGCAGCTTGCGGGGCTTGGGCAAACAGCCACTGCACGTCCTCGCGCAAGCGCCGGGCAGCCAGGGCCCGGGCAGCGATGAGGCCAACGAGTGGCACAGCGACAGCGGTGGCGGCCAGCAGCCAGGTGGTGTTGCGTTTCATAAGCAAGGAGGGGAAGCGAGTGAAAAAGGGGGTGGACTGCGCGGCCATTGCATCCTGCGCAGCCAACGGCACCTGCCCTGGACCATGCCAGTGAAGCACTGAGGCTACGAGCACGTGGACCGCCGTATGAAGCACAAAATTCGCTGCCGGGCCTGGTGCTGACACTGACGGCAATCAGCCGAAGCCAGGACTTTTGTCATGGCTAGGGACGGGTCACGCCCCGAGCTTTGTTGTGCCTGAAAGCCTTTAGGCGTCGCTGGTTACGCGCCGGCGCACCGCTATTCAATGTTGGCACGACGAGTAAGCGCCATTCCGAGCCGCTCTTCGGTCCATCTCCCCGTGGCCAAATCGGCTACCTGCCGAAAAACCCTACAAATCTGCTGACCAGTCAGTATTAATCTTTACGTTGATGAGTAAACTACTGCGAGGGACAGGTATTGCCGTGCTGGCAATAGGGTCTATCTGGACCTTGCTGACCATGTGGGCCGAAAGTCCGGGGCCAAGCCGGAGTTGGAAGTTGGGTAATCCGGCCGCCAAAAAGCGGGCGTTGATTGTTTACGACCCCGACCCCTTTTATAACCTGGACGAACAGGTCAGCCGGTCGTTTGGCCAGGCCCTCGCAGATAACGGGATGCAGGTGACCGTCGCATCGGTTCGAGCAGTCGGGAAATCGCCCGAGCAGTTAATTGATTTGTACGTGTTTTGCGCCAATACCTACAATTGAACCCCCGATTGGGCAGTGAGTGATTTTATTAAGAAAGAAGCACAGCTGGACGGCAAGTCGGTGGTGGCAATTACGGTCGGGAGCGGCGGGACGGGAAATGCCCAGAAAGCGTTGAAAAAGCTGATTCTGGACCGAAAAGCCAATCTTTTGGATGTGCGTTCGCTATGGTTAATGAAACCAAATGACGAATCGCGCTTAAAAGAGTCTAACGTCGCCGTCGCCGTCTCGATGGCTTATGCCTGGGGCGAAGGCATTGCGAAGCAAATGAATGCTCAGTAACCCTTATTCAACGGTTGGCGCCGATAGGGCCTCCCCACCAGCTTTTGCTGGAACATCCTACCCGTTCCATTATCTCGGAAATTTCCGATAAAACCACTGCTTCAACGCTTCAGCAGCCACTACGTAAGCCGCTACCACCCCGATAATGGCCCCATGTAAGGCCAGCGGCATGGGCACGAAGCCGAATACCCGCGCCAGCGGGCTCACGGGCAGCGACAGCACCAGCAGCGCCACCAGGCCGGTGGATATCAGCAGCCACTTGCCCGGCCGGCTCCGGTAGAAAGCCTGCCGGGTACGCACCACCAGCACGACGGTCGAGGCCGAGAGCACCGACTCGATGAACCACCCTGTTTGAAACAGGGACTCGTGGGCGTGAAACATCCATAGTAGTAACCCAAAGCTCAGGTAGTCAAACACCGAGCTCAGCAGCCCGAAGGCCAGCATGAACCGCCGGATGAACGGCAAGTCCCAGCGGGCGGGTTTTTCAATTGCAGCCGGCTCCACGTTATCCGACGCAATGGCCATGGCCGGCAAATCGGTGAGCAGGTTGGTGAGCAGAATCTGCACCGGCAGCAAGGGCAGAAAAGGCAGAAACAGCGAGGCCCCGGCCATGCTGAACATATTGCCGAAGTTGGCGCTCGTGGCCATGAAGACGTATTTCATGGTATTGGTAAACGTGCGGCGGCCCTCCCGTACCCCGTCAATGAGCACGTTCAGGTCCTGCTTGAGCAGCACGATGTCGGCCGATTCCTTGGCCACGTTCACGGCCGACTCCACGGAGATGCCCACGTCGGCGGCGTGCAGGGCGCTGGCGTCGTTGATGCCGTCGCCGAGGTAGCCGACCACGTAGCCGCGTCGTTTCAGGGCCAGCACGATGCTTTCCTTCTGGTTGGGCTCAATTTCGGCGAAGACGTGGGCCGACGACACCTTGCTGCGCAGGGCCTCCGCGCTCAGCGCGCGCAGGGCGGCACCGGTCAGCACCTCCGGCGTGGCGATGCCGATGGCTCGTGCGACGGCCGTAGCCACCAGCACGTTGTCGCCGGTTATCATCTTGAGTTGGATGCCCAGCTGCTGCAGAGTCGCCAGCGTTTCCTGAATCCCGGCCTTGGGCGAGTCGAACAGTGTAATGAATCCCAGAAACGTCATCCCCACCTCGTCGGCCTTGGTGATGTCGCGTTGGCCATTGGTAGCCTTGGTAGCCAGCCCCAGCGTGCGGAAACCCGCGGCGCTCAGCTCTTCAAAGGTGCGCTGGATGGTAGCCCGGTGCGCGGCCAGGGGCTCGGGAGCGGCCTCGCCCGCGTCCACGAACGCACAAACCTCCAGCACATTTTGCAGGGCGCCCTTGGTCACCATGAGCAGCTGCCCGTCCGCCTCGGTCAGAATGGTCAGCCGCTTGCGCAGGAAGTCGTAGGGAATCTCATCCACGCGCGGGTAGGCGGCCACGTCGTCGGGCACAAAGGCTAGGATGGCCAGGTCGATGGGGTTGCGGAAGCCCTGCTGCAGCTGCGCATTCACCTTGGCCAGAAGCTGCGCCCGGGGCGAGGGCTGCCCGTTCACGTCGAGGATGCGGTCGACCCGCACGGCTCCTTCGGTCAGCGTGCCGGTCTTGTCGGAGCAGAGCACGCTCATGCTGCCAAAGTTTTCGATGGCCGACAGCCGCTTCACAATCACCTGCTGCGCGGCCATGCGCCGCGCCCCCTTGGCCAGGTTGAGGCTGATGATGGCCGGCAGCAGCTGCGGCGTCAGCCCCACGGCAATGGCCAGCGAAAACAAGAACGAGTTCAGCACCGGCTTGTGGAGCAGCACGTTGATGGCAAAAATCAGCAGCACCAGCACCAGCGTCACCTCCATCAGCAGGTAGCCGAAGCGGCGGATGCCGTGCTCGAAGTCCGTCTCGGGTGGGGCCGTGGCAATGCGCGCCGCGATGTGGCCCAACTCCGTGCGCAGGCCCGTGTGCACGGCCACGGCCGTGCCGCTGCCGCTCACCACGCTGGACCCCATGAACAGGGCGTTGCGCCGCCCGGCAATGGGCGTGGCGGCCGGTAGCACGCCCGGTTGCTTATCCACGGGAAAGGTTTCGCCGGTCAGCGTGGCCTCGTTCACAAACAGCTCGTTGGCCGTCAGCAGGTAGCAATCGGCGGGCACCACGTCACCGGCCCGCAGCGCGAGCACGTCGCCGGGCACCACCTGCTCATCGGGCAGTTCCAGCGCTTGCCCGTTTCGCCACACCGTTGTTTTGGCCACCACCACGGCCAGCAGCTCGCGCATGGCGTGCGAGGCCCCGCGCTCCTGCCAGAAGCCCAGCGCCCCGCTCACTAGGATGATGCCCAGGATGATGAGGGCATCGGTCACGTCGTGCAGGAAGAACGAGAGCACCGCCGCCCCAATCAGCAGCAGCGAAATGGGACTGTTGAACTGCCGCAGGAATAGCCCAGCGTCCGTGGTTTGGGTGGTCGGCTTCAGCACGTTCGGGCCCGCCATTTGGCGGATGGTCGCGGCTTCGGCTTCGCTCAAACCCGTGGTGCGGGCAGCAAGCTTGGCTAGCACTTCGGCGGTGGGCAAAGCCCAAAACGCGGGCAGGTCCTCCTCCGGCGGGGCAGGCTTGGAAAATAAAGGCATAGCGTAATACGCGAATTACCGCGCGGCAGTGGCCGCCAACCCGCACGGTCGCAGCCGGCGGCAATAGGGCGTGGCCGCCTCCCTTGATTAAGCCGGCTGGCGTACCGGTCATGCCACAAAATTCTATGGATGCCAGTGGCCTATCCATGACAAAAGTCAACCCAGCGCCTTGACGTTTGTCATGGATTTGGCCGGGCAGTGAGCCGAACTTTGTCTTGTTGTTTAGGGGGTTGCGCCAACCAGCGCGGCGGGCCCCGATTCCGGGGATTCATTTATCCACCCACTATTACTTATCAAAATCATGAAAAAGACCTTTCTAATGGCCGGATTGGCCCTGCTCGCCTTCGGAGCCCAGGCTCAAATGCTGAAAGCCGCTCAAGTGCCCGCCGTCGTCAAGGCCACGTTCAAGACCCAGTACCCGACGGTAACCTCCAACACCTGGGCAAAAGAGCACGGCAACTACGAAGCCGGCTTCACGCTGAAGGGCGCGACGATGTCGGCGCTGATAAACCCGGCCGGGGAACTGGTCGAGAAGGAGACCGACATGGCGGCCACCAAGCTGCCGGCCGCCGTGCGTGCCACGCTGGCCCGCGACTACAAAGCCTACAAAGTGACGGAGGCCGCCACCATTGTCTCGGCTGCCGGGGTGACCACCTACGAAGCCGAATTGTCGAAAGCCGGCAAGAAGCACGACGTCCTTTTCAACGCGGACGGCACGTTGGCCAAAAAGTAGGGCCCGAATGACTATTGGCGCCAGGGCCGAACGTACCAACGTTCGGCCCTGGTTGCGTTTAGGGGGTGGCCGCCCCGTGATAATTATTGGGGCAGCCAGCAACTATGGGCCTCCAAAAAATCTGCCCCGACCCCGCGCCCGCCATCAGCGGTTCAACGAGCTGTTCTTTCGTGCCCCGTGAAATTAAGGAGAAAAGTGACGCTCAGCGTGCAGTGGGCGGCGGGCTTCTCAGTTCCTGTTTTTGGTATCTCGCCCTGACCACCCACTCGTAGCGTACCAGAAGGCGTCTTCAGTAAAGCATGGACAGCGAGGTCCTGTCCAAGGAAAAGCCAGAGCGTGCCCAACTCGGCCGAGGTATGCCTATCGGTCCGGGTTGGTCGTTGTCTTGTCCAGCCGGGCCTTCCGGTGGGCCGCTTGGGGGGCGTAGCCGGCATCGCCGAAGAAATACAACATCACCGTCCGGGAGCAGCGCAGCAGCAGGGGCAACAATCCGACCACCACCACCGTGATGCTGGTCACGTACACCCACGTGTCGGGGTCGCCCAGCAGGTGGTATACCAGGCCCCAACCACCAGCACGATGCCGGTGGTGAAAGCGTAGGTGATGTACATGGCCCCTGTATAAAAGCCCGGCTCGGGCTCGAAGGCCCAGCCGCGGGGCGCGGGCGCCAGGGCCAGCCAGCCCAACAGGCCCAGCGGCAGAAGTATTTCTTCCAAAAATAAGAGCCAGTGCATGGCAGATTGGGCTTGGTGGGGCGCCGGTTATAGTACCGGCGCGGATGGACCAGCGAACGGTGCTTGCTGACACACGCTGGTTCGAATAGATGCGAGCGGGCTACCTGCCCATTTTGCAACTCGGCCTGAGCGGCCGGCCACCCGGCCCCAGCTGGATAATGGGCCGCTTCCAGAAGAAGGCGATAACGACAACCGCCGCCATCAAAATGCCCGCTCCAACCAGCGGATTGTAGTGCGAGCCGTAGGTTGGGAACAGGAACGTGCTCACGTTAATCATGGCATGAAAAAGGACCATCGCCAGCAGGCTTTGGCCGCCGTGGTTGTAAAGCCAGACCATGATGATTCGCAGCAAAACCGTGCTGATGCACTGCCAAACTATCCACGATGGAGGGTGAAGCGCTTGCGCATAGGGGATGATGTGCCAGATTGCCCAAACCACCCCCAGGATAATGCTTGCGCCCAACGCACCCCAGCGGTGTTGCAACGGGGCCAGCACGTAGCCCGTCCACCCGATTTCCTCGCCAATTGCGCCCACGAAAAAAACAAAGCAAAACAGCAAAGCGGCGAGCAGCGAGGTATGCGCTTCAGGGAGTGGCGGGCCGGCTAGTTGCATGAGTCCATAAGCCAGTAGCATCACCACAGGCATCAGGAAAATAATGAGCAGGAACCACCTTTTGTCTCTGACTTTTTTGCCATCAAAAACCCGTTTTAATAATGCCTGCACCCCACGAAGCTTGCTTTCCTTAGCAACCAGCAGCAAGGCCGCCAGAGCCGGACAGACGGCCATAAGGGCGCTTATGGGAAGTTTTACTGGGAGGCTCTTGGTGAATTCCCGGGCCGTCGTGCCAAGTATCCAAAACGGAATGGAAAGGGCGAAAACCAGCAAAAAGAACTTGATGGACTTCATCGGGAATTGGGGCGTGAGCGTAGGGGACCCATTGCTCCCGATGTGGCAGTAGCTGAGAAGTGCCGGGGGCAGGGTATGCGATGTGGCGCGGCTGCCACGTCATTGTTTGGGTAGAGAAATGCTTACCCGGAACTTTCGACGGCTACCTCGGCCGGTACGCTTCCGACCCCATCTGATTGCGGTATTTCAACGGTGAACCTGGTGCCTTGTCCTTCGGTGCTGTCTACTTCCAAGGTCCCGCGGTGCCACTCCACGATGGTTTTGCACAGCACCAGGCCGAGCCCAGTGCTGGGTTCACCTCGCAGGCCAGGCCGCCGGGCTTCGGTAAAGGGCTCAAACAACACGGGTTGCAGGTCCGGGAAAATGCCGACACCGTCGTCGCGCACGTGGATGCGCACACACCCTAGGCCCGGCTCGATGACCACGCTGACGTGCCTGCATCGGGCTTAAATTTCAGGGCCTTGCTCACTAGGTTGAGCAGCACCTGCGTAAACTTGTTGACGTCCAGATTGGCGTAAAGCGGCGCGGTGGGCAGCGTATAGGCAAAGTGATGGGCGATGGACTTGGTGCTAAGCTGGTCCAGCGGCTCGCGTAGCACTGCGCCCACGTCCACCCGGTCACGCTTCAAGTCGCTGTTGGCCGAGGTTAGGAATTCGATGTTGATGAAGTCACGAATCATCTTCACACTTTCGCGGCTGGTGGTTTCCAGCTCGCGCAGCTCGCCCTGGCACCGCTGCGTCCAGTATTCGGCCAAGCGCGGCCGGTCGTCGGGGTGCAGGCGGGCCAGCAGCGCCGGCAATGCAGTATTCGCCTGGTCCGGTTCCCCGTGCAGCACCGCCCGGTAAGCGTCGTTGACGAACACCAGTTGACTGGCCGCCAACTCGTACACGAAGTGGACGTGGGCGCTGGCTTCTGCCTGGCGGGCAAATAAGAAGCTATAATCAAGCATTTAACGGATTAAGTGCCTGCACAAAATTAAACGAGGTATTAGGGCGTCATGCTGAGCTTGTCGAAGCATCTTTACCGCTTCGTTTGAACTACTCAACGAAGCGGTAAAGATGCTTCGACAAGCTCAGCATGACGTTTTAATTGCACAATTAATTTAGAACAAGTACTTATACACTTGTATTCGGGAATGAAATCGTGGTTTTCAGCTAGCCTCAGATGCCTTCAAACAGCACCTTCGTTTCCAAGTAGTCGGGTACTTGCACGTTGGGCCAGTCCTTCTCCTCGCGCAGGGTCTGAGCCAAAGCTTCGGCTGGGCCTGGTTCGCCATGCACGATGAACGTGCGCTGGGGTGGGGCCTGAAACTGGCCGAGCCAGCGCAGCAGCTCCGAGCGGTCGGCGTGGGCCGAGAAGCCGTCGAGGTGCTTCACCTGGCAGCGCACGGGCACCCGCTCGCCGAACATTTTAATTTCCGTGGCGCCGTTTTGTAAGTCGCGGCCGCGGGTGCCTTCCGCCTGGTAGCCGACGAGCAGCAGCGTGTCCTGGGGCCGCGGCAGGCGGTTGAAGAGGTGGTGCACGATGCGCCCGCCGGTGCACATGCCGCTGGCCGAGATGATGATGGCCGGGCCGGTTTTGGCGTTCAGGCCCTTGGATTCCTGAGCTTCGGTGACGAAGCGCACGCTGGGGAAATCGAACACGTTGCCGTGGCCGAGCCGGTGCGCGGCGGGGTGCCGGGGGTACAGGTCCGACACGCGGATGCCCATCGGGCTGTCCACGTACACCGGAACCTGGGGCACGCGGCCTTCGGCAATGAGCTTTTTGAGGTAGTAGAGCAGCGTTTGGGTGCGGCCCACGGCGAAGGCGGCGATGAGCAGTACGCCGCCCCGGTCCAGGGCCTCGGTCACGACCTTCACCAACTCGGCTTCGGGGTCGTCGACGCGGGCGTCCCGGTCGCCGTAGGTGGACTCGACCAGCAGCACGTCGGCCTGCGCGATGGGCGTGGGGTCAAACAGCACCGGGTTGTCGTAGCGGCCTAAATCGCCGGAAAACACCAACTGCTTGCGCTGCTGCGCGCCTTGCACCGCCAATTCCACGATGGCCGAGCCGAGGATGTGGCCGGCGTCGCGGAAGGTGAGCATGAGCAGGCCGTCGAGCAGGGCGACGGGCGCGTCATACGCTACGCTTTCCACCAGGGGCAGCATTTTCTCCACGTCGGCCTGGGTGTAGAGCGGCTCGGCCGGGTGGTGCTTGGAGTAGCCTTTTTTGTTGGCGTAGGCGGCTTCTTCCTCCTGCAGCTTGGCCGAGTCGAGCAGCATGATGCTGAGCAGGTCGGCCGTGGCCTCAGTGCACAGAATGCGGCCGCGGAAGCCGTCGCGCACCAGCTTGGGCAGATAGCCGCTGTGGTCGATGTGGGCGTGGGTGAGGATGACCAGCGCCACGTCGGCGGCGCGGAGGGGCAGCGGCTCGCGGTTGCGCAGGCGCAGCTCCTTCAGGCCCTGAAAGAGGCCGCAATCGACCATTATCTGGTGCCGGGTGGCCTTGTCTTCGAGGGTGAGCAGGTATTTGGAACCGGTGACGCAGTGCGCGGCACCGAGAAATTGCAGGTTGACATCCATGTGGTTAGGCTTTAAGCAGGCGGGGCTATACCCCGACGTAAAGGGACGCACCCTTGGCGCTTGGCTCCATGATAAACGTCATAGCACCGGCCAATTTTAATCATGCCGCCGGCCGGCGGGCGGTTGGTCCTTTGTGCCGGGCCGGTGCCGGCAAAGGCGGTGGCGGTTTCACCCATCGGGCCGGCGCGTTTTGCCGCATCCATTCTTTTTTCATCCCCACTTTCTCTTTAAGCATCATGGCACAAGAAGCATTCGCGCTGTTCTTCCGGGAACTAACCAACGACCACGTGGCCCTGGTGGGCGGCAAGAATGCCTCTCTCGGGGAGATGTTCAATAAACTCAAGGACCAAGGCATCAGCGTGCCGGATGGCTACGCCACCACGGCGGCGGCCTACTGGCTGTTTTTGGACGAAAACGGCCTGCGCGAGCCACTGACCGAGCTGCTGGCCACCCTCGATACCAAAGAGTTTACCAACCTGCCCGAAGTGGGCACCCGCGCCCGCTCATTGGTGCACGGCGCCGCGATGCCCGTGGCCGTGGCCCGGGCCATCACCGACGCTTACCGGATGCTTTGCGGCGAATACCTCGAGGACATTCAAGTGGCGGTGCGCAGCAGCGCCACGGCCGAGGACCTGCCCACGGCCAGCTTCGCGGGCCAGCACGACTCGTTTTTGAACGTGCGGGGCGCGCAGGCGGTGGTGGAATCCTGCCAGAAGTGCTTCGTGTCGCTGTTCAACGACCGGGCCATCAAGTACCGCGTCCTTAACCAGTTCGACCACATGAGCGTGGCCCTGTCGGTGGGCGTGCAGACGATGGTGCGCTCCGATTTGGCTTCGGCCGGCGTGGCCTTCACCATCGAGCCCGAAACGGGGCACGACCGGCTGATTTACCTCACCGGCAGCTGGGGGCTGGGCGAGAACGTGGTGCAGGGCACCGTCAATCCCGACGAGTATTACCTGTTCAAACCTTCGCTACGCGACGGCCACCGCGCTTTGGTAACCAAGAAGCTGGGCGACAAGGCCAAAACCATGCGCTACGCCACCGGCCCCGACGGCACCGCGGCCGGCATTGCCAACACCGACACGCCGCCCGAGCAGCGCGCCCGGTTTGTGCTCACCGATGCCGAAGCCGAGCAGTTGGGCCGCTGGTGCCTGCTGATTGAGGAGCACTACAAAATGCCGATGGACATTGAGTGGGCCAAGGACGGGGCCAGCAACGAGCTGTTCATCGTGCAGGCCCGCCCCGAAACCATTCACCACGGCCAGCAGGCGCTGCGCCTGCACGAGTACCACCGCACGCAGGACGGCCCGGTGCTGGCCACTGGCAAGGCCGTGGGCAGCCAGGTGGTATCGGGCGTGGCCCGCCTCATCGACTCGCCGGCCGACGGGCACCGCCTGCTGCCGGGCGAAATATTGGTAACGGACAGCACCAGCCCCGACTGGAACGCGGTGCTCAAAAACGCCGCCGTCATCGTGACCAACAAAGGCGGGCGCACCAGCCACGCGGCCATCGTGGCGCGGGAGCTGGGCCTGTCGGCCGTGGTGGGCACGCTCGATGCCACCGCCAAAATCAAGGACGGGCAGGTCATCACCGTGTCCTGCGCCGAAGGCGACGCGGGCCTGGTGTTCGACGGCAAGCTGGCCTACACCGAAACCGACATCGATTTGGCGCAGGTGGCGCGGCCCCGCACCAAGGCCTTGCTCATCCTTGCCGACCCCGACCGGGCCCTGCAACTGGCCCGTTACCCGAGCCAAGGCGTGGGCCTGATGCGCATGGAATTCGTCATCAACAACGCCATCCGTATTCACCCCATGGCCTTGGTCGACTTCGACAAACTGACCGACCAGCACGCCCGCGCCGAGATTGAGCAGCTAACCGCGCACTACCCGAGCAAGCCGAAGTATTTCATTGACCAGCTCTCGCAAGCCATTGGCTTCGTGGCGGCCGCATTTTATCCCCGCGAAGTCATCGTGCGCTTGAGTGACTTCAAAACCAACGAGTACGCCAACTTGGTGGGCGGCCGGCAGTTCGAGCCCACCGAGGAAAACCCCATGCTGGGCTTCCGCGGGGCCGCGCGCTACTACAGCGCCGAGTACCGCGAGGGCTTCCGGCTGGAGTGCCAGGCCCTGCGCCGGGTGCGCCTCGACATGGGCCTGACCAACGTGAAAACCATGGTGCCGTTCTGCCGCACCGTGGCCGAAGGCCGGCAAGTAGTGGCGCTAATGGAAGAGTTTGGCCTCAAGCAGGGCGAGGAAGGCCTGGAAGTCTACGTGATGGCCGAGATTCCGAGCAACGTCATCCTGGCCGCAGAATTTGCCAAGGTGTTCGACGGCTTTTCCATTGGCTCCAACGACCTGACGCAGCTCACCCTGGGCATCGACCGCGACTCGGCCATCGTCAGCCACTTATTCGACGAGCGCAACGAGGCCGTGACGCAGCTGCTGGCGCAGGTCATCCGCACCGCTAAAGTCTGCGGCCGGCCCATTGGGCTGTGCGGCCAGGCCCCGAGCGACTACCCCGAATTTGCCAAGTTCCTGGTGGAGCAGGGCCTCGACAGCATCTCCTTCACCGCCGACAGCCTGCTCAAGGGCATGGCCAACATGGTGCTGGCGGAGCAGGCGCTGGGCCTGGCCCACGCGGTGCCGGAAACCGAAGCAGTAGAGCCGGTGTCGGCTTGAGCAACTTAGGGAATAAAAAGTACGTCATGCTCGTCTAGCGTCCGCTTGTCGAAGCACCTCTACCGCGCAAGTAATCCTTTCGATTAAATTACTGCTGCGGTAGAGGTGCTTCGACAAGCGGACGCCAGATGAGCATGACGCGCTAGTTATTTGATAATTTCTCATCCACTCCCGTGCCTGACAACCGCCTCTTCACCGAAATAAGCGCCATCACCCGCTTTACCGGGCGGGTGTTTCGCGAGGGGCTCCGGCCGCGCTACGAGGTGCGCGAGCTGCTCTACCAGTGCTACGTCATCGGCTACCAGTCCCTGCCGCTGGTGGGCATCACGGGCTTCATCATGGGGCTGGTGCTCACCCTGCGGCTGCGGCCCACCATGGTGCAGTTCGGGGCCGAGTCGTGGATTCCGACCATGGTGGGCCTGACCATCATCCAGGAGATGGGGCCCATCATCACGGGCCTGATGGTGGCCGGCAAGGCCGGCTCCAGCATCGGGGCCGAACTCAGCTCGATGCGCGTGACCGAGCAGATTGACGCCATGGAAGTGTCCGGTACCAACCCGTTCAAGTACCTGGTGGCCACGCGGGTGCTGGCGGCCACGCTCATGGTGCCCGTGCTGGCCGTGCTTTCCGATGCGCTGGGGCTGTTCGCGGCGTACCTGGGCATCAACATGAAGGGCGTGACCACGGTGGCGCTGTTTGCCAACAACATCTTCGGCCGCCTGAACTTCAGCATGGTGCTGCCGGCCGTCATCAAAACCTTTTTCTTCGGCTTTGCCATCGGCCTCATCGGCTGCTACAAGGGCTATTACGCCGACAAGGGCACCGAGGGCGTGGGCCGGGCCGCCAATTCGGCGGTGGTCGTCGCCTCGCTGGCCATCTTCATCCTCGACCTGATTTCGGTGCTCATCACCAACCTGCTCGGCCTCAATTGATGCTTCCCGTGCCCCTTCCCGCGCCCGCGCCCACTCGGCCCGCCCCCACCGGCGAGGCGGTGCTGACGGTGGATAACATCAGCAAGTCCTTCGGCGACAACCACGTGCTGCAGGGCTTTTCGCTGGCCGTGCAGCGGGGCGAAAACGTGGTGGTGCTGGGCAAGTCCGGCTCGGGCAAGTCGGTGCTCATCAAGTGCATCATCGGCCTGCTGCCGGTGGATGCGGGCACCATCACGGTGTTGGGCCAAGATGTAGCCACGCTCGACCACGCGGCCATGGACCGGCTGCGGGCCAAGCTGGGCTTTCTCTTCCAAAGCAACGCGCTCTACGATTCGATGACGGTAAGCGAAAACTTGGTGTTCCCGCTGCGCCGGCAGTGGCTGACCCACACGCCCGCCGAGGAGCGCGACCTGGTGCGGCAGGCGCTGGAAGACGTGGGCCTGGCCGATACCGCCGACAAAATGCCGGCCGAGCTGTCGGGCGGCATGCGCAAGCGCATTGCCCTGGCCCGCACCCTCATCCTGCGCCCCGACATCATCCTCTACGACGAACCCACCACGGGGCTCGACCCGATTACCGCCCGCGAAATTGACCACCTGCTGCGCGCGGTGCAGCAGAAATACAACACGTCGGCCCTCATCATTTCGCACGACATGAACTGCGTGCGCCTGACCGCCGACCGCGTGGCCCTGCTCGTGGACGGCCGCTGCTACGCCGGCGGCACCTACGAAGAACTGGCGCATCACGACGACCCGAAAATTCACGAGTTTTTTGCCTGACGCTCATAACATATGAACGTCGTGATACAAGCACATCCTGCTCAACATTCAATATTCCCACCATGCCTGCTCGTCCCACCGGTAATTACGTGCGCCTCGGCCTGTTTGTGGCTGCCGGGCTAGGCTGCCTGCTCGCCACGCTGTACCTGGTGGGCCGGCAGCAGAATTTGTTCAGCAAAAGCCTGCTCGTGCAGGCCGATTTTCGCAACGTTTCGGGCCTGCTCACCGGCAACAACGTGCGGCTGGGCGGCATCGCGGTGGGTACGGTGAAGAAGATTCAAATCATCAACGACACCACGGTGCGGGTGGTGCTGAACCTAAACCAGGACGTGCGGCCCTTCGTGCGCCAAAACGCGGTGGCCATGATTGGGACCGACGGGCTGGTGGGCAACACCATCATCAACCTGAACCCGGGCCCCGGCCCCGCCGCGCCGCCCGTGAACCCCGGCGACGTGCTGCACACCCGCACCCCCGTGGGCATCGACGCCATGCTGAGCACCCTCGACATCTCCAACAAAAACCTGGTGGGCATCACCCGCGACCTGCGCCAGATTACCGGCAAGCTCAACGGCAGCAAGGCGCTCTGGCAGCTGCTCAACGACCAAACCCTGGCCACCAGCGTGCACCAAAGCCTGGGCAACGTGGGCACCGCGACCCGCCAGCTGCGCGCCGCTTCGCAGGATGTGCAGGCGCTGACCCACGGCATGCGGCAGGGGCGTGGCCCCATCGGCTACCTGCTGACGGACAAGGCCTTTGCTGGCCAGCTGGGGCACGCGGCCGGGCAGCTGGCCGGCACCTCCGACACGCTGGCCGCCACGCTCGCGGGCCTGAAACGGCAGGTGCAAACCGGCGCCGGCCCGCTGCACACGCTGCTGGCCGACACCGCCCTGAGCGGGCAGCTGCGCCAGAGCGCGAGTAACGTGGCGCAGGGCACCCAAAAGCTCAACCAGAGCATGGAGGCCTTGCAGCACAGCTTTCTGCTGCGCGGCTACTTCCGGCGCCAGGAAAAGAAGAGAGCGCAAACCGGCAAGTGAGCCGCTGTGAGCCGCCGCGCGTAAGATTATTGCCCCGCAAAAACCCACTGCCTTTCATCCCTTGATACCTGCATATGGAAACCATGACCACCCTGTCGGAAATCCTCGACAAACTCAAGAAGGAGGGATATACCGAAGATTTCAACCTGCAAGCCAACTGCCTGTCGTGCCAGGACAACGCGGTCCGGGTGTTTCCAAACGAGTTTGTGGTCGACAAGCACTACCGGTTCGAAGGCCTCTCCGACCCGGCCGACGAAGCCGTGGTGTACGCCATTTCATCGCCCAAATACCAGGTAAAAGGCACCTTGGTGAACGGCTACGGCCTGTACGCCGACCCCTTGGCCGATGACCTGGTGAAGGCCTTGCGGGCCAAGCCGGCGTAGCCCGTTCAGGAATTGCCCACGGCCACAAATTCCAGCAGCAGCTCCAGCAGCTCGGGGCGGATGGTGGGCTTGGGGCCGTGGCGGGTCGGGGCGTTCAGCGCGCCGTTTGCCAGCAGGGCGTGCAGCTCCTCTTTCTCCGCGACGCGGCAGCCCATGCTCCAATCGGCGAAGCTGCGCTCGGCGCAACTGCCCTCGCCGAGCACCCGGCAGTGGTGGTGCCGCGGGTCGGACAAAATGTGTTCGTAGTACAGCTGCCGCACGTCGGCGTCCTCGCCTTCGAGGATTTGCAGAAAGCGGCCGTCGGGCGCGTGCAGCAGCAGGCCCGTGACGTGCACCTGCCGGTTGTAAGCGCGGGACCAGAGCAGCAGCGCCGTCAGCTCCGGGTCGGTAAAGGGCACGAGGGCCTGGCTTTGGTAAATGAGGTGGTAAAGGCCCATGGCAACGGCAAGGAAATTGAACAAAAAACCTTCCGTGTAAATACGTTGGGCCACTGCCTGGCCTGAAGGGAACCGGCAGAAGCTACGTGGCCCGTGGCCCGTTCCTGCTTACTTCCCAACGAAATTGGCGGCGAATGGATGCCTAACGCGGAACAAACCGGCGACCGAAGGGCCCGGGGGCAGCGGCGTTGACGGCGGAAACGGTTTTACCAAAACAGAAACCCGCCTGCCCCGTTCAAACACGACTTCCCGTTATTTGACTGTCACAGCGGCGGGCCCGAGCTTGCTCCGCAGCAGCGGGGCAATGGCTTCGCCCTCGGGCAGGCCGCCCTGGCGCAGCAGCTCCACGCCTTGCTGCATGAGCACAAAGCACGGCAAGTCGGTGGCATCGAAGCTGCGCACCACGCTGGGGTGGCTTAGCTCGTCCACCGTGAGCACCCGGATGGCCGCGCCCAACTCGCGCTGCAAGGCCGCCAGCGCCGCCAGCGTGGCCGCCCGCACCTGCGGCGCCGTGCCCACGGGCGGCAGCAGCACCAGCAGCGTCGCGGCATCGGCAGGCAGTGGGGGCGCGGGAGGAAAGGCCATCGTCGGACACGGGGAAATAAGTAGCGGCAAAGTTACCGAAGGGAAGCAGTGGCCCGTATGATGCCCATCAGGCCGGGGGCTGACAATTGTCATGTTCGGGGGCAACGAGTAATCAGTGGTCAGGCTCAACATAACTTGTTGATTAACAATATTTTGCTGTCTCACTACGGACTATTTAATTCTGACTGCCGACTTAATGCCGACCTTGCCGGGCCCCCGCTGACCCCCGGCGCTGGCCCAACGCTTCCTTCATGCTCGCAAGCTCCTCTTCCGGCGTCCTCACCGAGCTGCTCTACAACCAATCCAAGGAATTCTTTGGGATTTACGACCCGGCGCTCGGCTGGTTCACGCAGGTGAACCCGGCGGGCGTGCGCCTGCTCGGCTACCCGTCGGAAGACGTGTTCCTGGCCGACCCCGACCACTCGCTGCGCATCCCGCCCTGGACCGGCGCGCAGTGGCAGGCCCTGTGCGACCAGGCCCAGCGCGAAGGCCACCACGCCGTGGAAGCCACCATCCGGCGCCACACCGGCGAGGGCCTCCGCGCCTACCTCGAGCTGACGCATTACCTCGACGGCCCGCGGCCCCGCTTCCTCGTCCGCATCACCGAGCTGAGCCGCCTGCAGCAGGCCGAGCGCGCGCTGGCCCACAGCGTGCGGCGCTTCGAGGCGGTGTTCACCAACGCCACCATCGGCATCGTCGTCTGCGACCGGGCGGGCGACATCGTGTCGGCCAACGAGCTGGCCGGGCAGCAGTTCGGCTACGCCCCGGCCGAGCTGCTGGGCCGGCGCATCGAGGCGCTGGTGCCCAACGCCGCCGGCCGCCACCACCGGCAGCTGCGCGAGCGCTTCAACGCCCGCCCGCAGGTGCGCGGCATGGGCCACCACCGCGTGCTGCGCGGGCTGCGCCAGGACGGCACCGACTTCCCGGTGGAGGTGAGCCTGAGCTATTTTCACCTCGACGAGGAGCTGTACGTGGTGGCTTACGTGCTCGACATCACCGCCAAACACGCCGCCGCGCAGGAGCTGGTGGCCCAGCACCAGCGCGTGGCCCGCCTCAACGCCGAGCTGGAGCAGAAGGTGGCCGACCGCACCCACGCCCTGATGGTAACGCTGGAGCAGCTGGAAAAGCGCGGCCAGGAACTCGCCCAGGCCCTGGCGGCGGAGCAGGAACTGGGCGAGCTGAAGTCGCGCTTCGTGAGCATGGCCTCGCACGAGTTCCGCACGCCCCTCACCGGGGTGCTCACCTCGGCCGAGCTGATTGCCGACTACGCGCAGGGCCCGCAGAAAGAAAAGCAGCTCCGGCACGTGGCCCGCATCCGCTCCTCGGTGAAGCACCTCAACGACATCCTGGAAGAATTCCTCTCGGTGGGCCGCATCGAAGAAGGCCGGGTGGAAGCCACCCCGGCCCCCGTGGACGTGGCCGCGCTGCTCGGCGAAACGGTGGCCGACGCGCAGGGGCTGCGCAAGGCCGGCCAGCGCATCGCGTGCGACACGGCCTGCGCCGGCCTCGTCCGGCTGGACGCCTCGCTGCTGCGCAAAATCCTGGTCAACCTGCTCTCCAACGCCCTCAAGTACTCGGGCGAAAACTCCGTGATACACGTGCGCGCCGAATGCCAGGAGGGCCAGCTCACCCTGCTGGTGCAAGACCCGGGCGTGGGCATCTCGGCGGAAGACCAGGCGCACTTGTTCGAGCGGTTTTTCCGGGCCCGCAACGTGAGCACCGTGCCCGGCACCGGCCTGGGCCTCTACATCATCGCCAAATATTTGGAGCTGATGGGGGGCACCATCGCCCTGCGCAGCGAGCTGAACGTGGGCACCGCCGTCACCCTGACCATTCCCTATGAAAACCATCCTGCTGATTGAAGACGACGTGGCCATCCGCGAGAACACCGCCGAGCTGCTCGAACTGGCCGGCTACGCCGTGCTCACCGCCGAAAACGGCCAGCTGGGCGTGGCGCAGGCCCTGGCCACCCCGCCCGACTTGGTGGTGTGCGACATCATGATGCCGGTGCTCGACGGCTACGGCGTGCTCCAGATTTTCAACCAGCACGCGCAGCTGGCCGGCGTGCCCTTCGTCTTCCTCACCGCCAAAACCGAGCGCCTCGACCTGCGCCGCGGCATGGCCCTGGGCGCCGACGACTACCTCACCAAGCCCTTCGACAAAGCCGAGCTGCTGGGCGCCATCGCCGGGCGCCTGAACCGCTTCCAGCACCTCAAGCCGGCGTACGACGCCACCGCGCAGGGCCTGGGCGAGTTTCTGGACGACGCCCGCGCCGTGGGCCACCTGAGCAGCCTCTCGGCCGACCGCAAAGGGCACCTCGTCCGCAAGAAGCAGGACGTGTACCTGGAAGGCGACGAGCCCACGCGGGCGTACTTCGTGCAGGCCGGCCGGGTGAAAACCGTGAAAACCACCGCCGGCGGCAAGGAGCTGATTACCGGCCTCTACGGCCCCGGCGAATTCTTCGGCTACCTGCCCCTGCTCGGCCACACGGCCCACCCCGACTCGGCCGTGGCCGTGGACGACGCGGAGCTGGTGTACATTCCGAAGGACGACTTCACGCAGCTGCTGCTGCGCAACCCGGAAGTGGGCCAGCAGTTCATCCGGCTGTTGGCGGGCCGCGTAAGTGAGCGGGAAGCGCAGCTGCTGGCGATGGCCTACAGCTCCATCCGCCGCCGGGTGGCCGACACCCTGCTGCGCCTGCACGCGCAGGCCGGCCCGGACGGCCACATCCAGCTCTCGCGCGACGACCTGGCCGCCCTGGTGGGCACCGCCCCCGAGTCGCTGATTCGCACCCTGAGCGAGTTCAAGGCCGACGGCCTGGTGGAGCTGACGCCCAAAAACGTGCGGGTGCTGGAGCCCGAGAAGCTCCGCCGCGCCCGCTGGTAGCCGGCGCTGCCGGCGGGCCGCGCGGCGGGCCGGAAGGGACCGGTGCTGATTTAGGTCATGCCGGCGGGTGAGGTTTGTCATGCCGAAGGCAAAGGCCGCCCGGTAGTTTTGGGCCATCCATTGGCGGCAGTGAACGCGGCTTTCCGAACGGCTCGGAAAGCCGCGTTCACTGCCGCCGCTATTCCCCAGCCCATGACGCAGGAACTACAATTCGACCTGGCGAACAACGCGAAGGAATGGCGGGCCCTGGCGCAGTCCATTGCCTCGGCGGAGCGGGTGTCGTTCGGCCACGTGCACGACCGGTTCTTTGCGCGCTACGGCCCCAACTTCATGGCCCACGTGTACCGCACGGCCATGGAAGGCTTGCTGCCGGGCCTGCCGGACGCGGCCCGCAGTCAGCTCCTGGATGCCTTCCAGCACGCCCTGGACGAGGCCATTGTGAAGCAAGCCTACGCCTTGCCCACCCTTTCCGACTGCGCGGCCTGCCATTCCCGGAAGTTTTAGCGGCTCCGCTTTTCATTGAAACCACCCCCTTGTTCCTGATGACGTTGACTCGCGCACCCCTGAAAAGCGGCAGCCTGCTGGCGGGTGGCCACCCCGCCGCCGGCGAACAGAAAGCCTTGGTTCTCCTCGATAAAAACGGCCGGAAGGTCCTCTACAAAACCTTCGCGGCCGGCGAAACCATGCCCACCCACCACGCCTCCGTTGATGTGCTGGTGACGGTGCTGGCCGGGCGGCTCATCATCACGCAGGAGGGCGTACCGACCGAGGTAACGGCCGGCGATTACGTCATCATCCCCAACGGCGCGCCGCATTCGCTGCACTGCCTGGAAGCAGCCCGCATTCTGATATACCGGTAGGCGCCAGGGCGGCACCAACACTCACCGAAAGGAGGGCAAGCACCCGCTGATGAGCGGCCAACTGGTGCGGACCCCGACCCCTAAAAACCGGCCGTAGATGACCGACCCTTCCCCCAACATTTTCACGCCGCGCCAACGCCACGTGCTGCTCATTGCGGCGCTGCTGGCGCTGGGCGGGCTCGTGCTCGTTGGGCTGGCCAGCTACGTATCGGCGTTTCTGGGCGCGGGCATTCTCTACGTGGCGCTGCGGCCCTGGTTCACGGCCCTGGTGCACCGGCGGGGCTGGAACCGGCAGCTGGTGACGGCGGGGCTGCTGCTGTTTACGGTGGTCGTCCTGCTCGTTCCCTTCTACGCCCTCAGCACCCTGCTTTTTGAGCGGCTGCGCACCATCGGCCAGTACACCGAGCAAGCGGTGGCCGTGGTGCGCCGGCTGGAGCGGCTGACCGGCTACACGTTCAGCAGCGAGCAGAACGTGCGGGCCCTGCTGGGCCAGGCGGCCGGCGCCGTGAGCCGCTGGCTGCCCACGCTGGCCGGCAGCGTGCTGCACCTGGCCGTGGTGGTGGGGCTGCTGCTGTTCACGCTCTACTTTCTGTTCGTGCAGGAAGAAGCGTTTCTGCGCAACCTGCGCCGCTACCTGCCCTTCCGGCCCGACACGCTGGACCAGCTGCAGGCGGCCCTGCAAAACAACGTGCAGGCCAACGTGCTGGGGCAGGTGCTGATTTCGGCGGTGCAGGGCCTGCTCACGGGCCTGTTGCTGTGGGTGTTTGGGGTGCCCGACCCGGCGTTTTGGGGCGCCATCGGGTTTTTTGTGGCCTTCGTTCCGGTACTGGGCACGCCCCTGGTGTGGGGGCCGGCGGCGCTGTATCAGTTTGCGCACGGCGCCACCGGGCAAGGCGTGGGCATCCTGCTGGTGGGCTTCGTGGTGGTGATGAACGCGGACAACCTGCTGCGCATGGTGCTGGCCCGGCGCATGGGCCACATTCACCCGCTCGTGACGCTGGCGGGCGTGACGCTGGGCGTGGGCCTGTTTGGCGTCCTGGGACTGGTAATTGGGCCGCTGCTGCTCTCCTACCTCGGGGTGCTGCTGGAAGTATTCGCCGAGGAAAACCGCCGGACGCGGGCCACCGAAGCATCCGAAGCCCCGGAATC
>Ga0209511_1000400_pt1 | contig 44908 bp, 39 predicted proteins | sample SSSSmetaG_FD_184141 | JGI IMG/M metagenome (GOLD analysis project Ga0209511, IMG submission 184141) | Glacier valley bacterial and archeal communities from Borup Fiord, Nunavut, Canada, to study Microbial Dark Matter (Phase II) - ​SSSS... | ecosystem: Environmental > Aquatic > Freshwater > Ice >... | reverse complement strand
CCCGGTGCAATCCCGTCATTAAGACGTTCTATGAACGCCTCTGTCAGAAAGGCAAGCCAAAGAAGGTGGCATTGACCGCCTGTATGCATAAGCTCTTGATCATTCTCAACGCGATGGTTAAAAGTGCTACCCCCTGGCAACCCAATCTCGTTGATCAGGCTTGACATTTCAGACAATCGCTTCTGCCTCCTTGTGCTGCAATGTCAATTCAAGACTTCTTTTTTCACTATCAAGTGTTTTTTCCAAACGAGACACATTTGAGTTATGAAGTTTTTCTAAATCATCAGCCCGTCTTTGATAAATGTTTGAAACCCAAGTTAATGCTCCAATAATTCCTGCTAAAAAACCTCCCAACAAAGCAGCAACAATAGTAGCGCTAGCCGTAATAACAGTTCCCCATATAGGATCAATATTAGCAACTGCCCTAGCAGCTTCAACTGTAGCTTTTGGAGATGGTGTGGCTTGTGCCAACATTAGATCGACAAAAGTGAAAGAGAGACCCATATATCCTCGAAAGTAAGTCACGGAATTATCAATGAAGTAATTCTATGGCTTGACTGAACAAGAGAATAGGGTTGGTTGCCTTTAAAAACTTACTTGGTTCACATGTACTATAACTTATTGGTCATCTCCAAATCAAGAGGAAATCTATAAGTTTTTTGTACTACTCATATGGGGACAAAAGTTTGATCGAATTTTGATCTCATGGCTTGAATTCTGATTGCACTTCAAATTCATCGGGAACTCTAACCACATCTGTTTTGAAATTCCAGAGCAGATTAGACCTTTTGCGTGATAATCTGAAAAAAATGGCTGTAAGCACCGTGGAGCAAATGTTTCAGCTATTAATGCAAGAAATTAGCTACAAGCATTGTGGCATATGGGTTTCAGAGTAATTTCTCTGCTATCACGCAAAAGGTCTATTAGTTCGGTTTGTACGATTCCCTATGTCTGCGTTGATCAAATTTCTAGTGGGTCATTTGGCATGAACGTCGCCGTTACTAGACTGCTAGAAAGAGAGTGTCAGGAAGACCAGCTTTTTTAAGCAGGGTGATGGTGATGACAAATGACCCACTAGCCCAGAATTCCATTCACGGGCGGGACAGAACCGCAGCGAAGACGTTTCAAACCACATCCTATGGGCTAGGCGTTGGTGTTGGCGCTGAAATCGGTTGACTAGGCGGAATTTTGTCTATGGTAATCAACGTCTCGATCACAGATTTAACGATCGGAGCCGCTACCGTCGAGCCAAACGCATCTTCGCCTTTTGGTTCATCAATTACAGCCACAACGACGTAGCGAGGAGCCTCGATCGGAAAAATTCCTACAAAGCTCGTAATCTTAGCGTTTGCTTGATAGCCACCGCTCGAACTTGCCTTTTGCGCCGTTCCCGTTTTTCCACCAATGCGATAACCCGGAACTTGAGCGCCTTTCCCTGATCCCCTCAACACCACAGCCTCCATCATTTTCAGCACAGTTTGAGTCGTGGTTAGCGAGAAAATTTGCTTCGGAGTCGATTGCTGGGGTTGCCAATAGGGTTGTCCGCTGCTGTCATATAGCCCTTGCACCACATGAGGAGTCAATAGTTTGCCGCCACTCGCCAAGATACCGTGGAGTTGAAGCAGTTGAATCGCGGTAAGCGAAAACCCCTGTCCAAACGCAGTCGTGGCGATGTCAACCGGAGACTCCACAAACGTCTTGTGGTCTTTTAGCTGTCCTGCCGCCTCAAAAGGAAAATCAGATCCGGTGATCTGTCCCAATCCGATCTTCTGGAGCCAACTGTAATAAACATCGGGCTTCATCTGCTGCACGATATGCACCATGCCCACGTTGCTAGAATGCTCTAGAATTTGCGTGACAGAAATCGGTCCTCTTCCTCCCACATAGGAATAGTCAAAGTTTTGGATGGGCCAACCGTCGATGTAAATCTCGCCTTCGTCATTAAAGACTTGATCAGGCTTAACTGCCCCAGACTCTAGAGCGATCGCTACATTCAGCGGCTTAAACGTCGAACCCGGCTCATACAAATCAGTGAGTGCCCAATTCTTAAACTGCTCAAGTTTTGCCTTGTAATATTCATTGGGGTCATAAGACGGATCGCCCACTAATGCCCGTAGAGAGCCATCTTGGACATCCATCACCAAGACAACGCCTCGCTTGGCGGCGTATTTTTTCACCTGCTGCTGCACAGCAACCTGAGCGGCTCGCTGAACTCGACTGTCGATCGTCAACTGCAACTGCAAATCATCAATATGCAAAAAGCCACTTGGCACCTGATCGGGCATAACAGCGCCCATTCCCGTTCGACTCAGGCGAACTGACTTGACCGATCGCTCCAGCAGATTTTTGTGGCTATATTCCACGCCCGCTTGACCGACTTGATCGACATCGACATATCCGACCACATCCGCCGTTAAGTTTTGCTGAGGATATAACCGCTGCTGCTGTTGGTTTAAATCCAGCCCATCAAGTTGCAAATCCCGAATTCGAGCGGCAGCATTTTCTGCCAGCGAATATTCTAAGCGGATGCCACTCTCAGCCGAGTCAAGCTTGCGATTGATATCTGCCGCAGACTGACCGAGAATCGGGGCTAACTTTTCGGCAACCGCTGGTTTTGGCAGCTTAAAAGCGTTTGGGTGAGCATAGAGCGTGTAAACCGGATGGTCGATCGCCAGCATATTGCCGTTGTGATCGACGATCGGGCGACGCGGAATAAACGGACGCAGATACGTCATCTGCTGCGATCGGGCTTGTTTCAACAGATCAGGAGACTGCACAACCTGCAATCTCACCAGATTGAGCGTCAGCAACACTGACCCCGTGACCAAAATCGCCCACACTAACAAGAGCCGTCGATAGGTCGATTTTGCTTGAGGGATGGGCATCTGCCGCAGGGATTTCACCACAGCCGCCAAGCGACGAAACCGTTTAGAGCGAGGCGGATAGGAGGGGCTGCCCATAAGTCAGAAAAAATAAAGGGTGAGGGATGCCAGGATGAATCGGAACCACATCGGCTGATCCGTCATCCCTCATCATTGGGTCTAGTAGCCGAGGGGCGCGATCGGAGGCGCTTGAGGAGCCGGACTTGCACCCGGAGCTAGATTTCGAGCCGGAGCGGGTTTGAGGAAAATTAGACTGTCAGGGGTTTGAGGAACCAGAGTCGTTCCAGGACGCACCGCTTGGTCGGCAATTTTATTCTTTAAGATTTCGCCGTTGGTCGTCATCTGGCGCTCGTCGCGCCGCAAATGCTCTAGCTTCTGATATTCTTTGCCCCAAAGCTGCTGGGCGTAGACCGTCCAGCCATAGACGACCAGCACCGACCCCGCCAGAGTAAACGTCGCGATCAGCGAGGCTTGCTGCACTCTAACCAGCGATCGCAGCCAGCGAGGCGGAGCGTCAGGAGCAGGCAACCGTCTCACCGTTGCGGGATTGACCGACTGAAGCGGTCTTCTTGACGATCGCTGAGAGTTTTGATTTGAAGCGGGCAATCGCGATCGATTGCGTTTAGCAGGAGAAGGATTTAGCGCGGCAGACATAGACTTTAGCAGCACTCCGATAGCAACACACTCACACCCAGGTTTGACAAAACCAGGTCTTGAATCTCAGTCATCTAGACCACCGTTAGTCTCAAAGCTGAAGTGACCCAGAACGCCCCTTATTGTATCTGGAGTCTCCCAGTTTGAAGACTTTATTTGAGAAACTGTCTACTTACCATTGGCAGAACTAGCCGACTCATGATTCGCTTGTCGTCTAGCTGATAGAGATTAAATTCTGCACCCATTTGCTTCATGAGCGATTGGCAAATTGCCAGATGCAACCCTGGCGGTTTATCTAACGCCGAGGGAGCCAGCAGATCGACAGCTCTTCCGGCTTCTAAGTCTTCGAGAAGACGCGGCTCGATCGTGCCGTCGTCTGTGATCGATAGCTCAATCCAACTCGGATCGAGTTGCCGACACCACAGGTCAATGCGTCCTCCAGGCTGCGATCGCTGACAGGCAGTGAGCAGCAGTTCATAAAGCACTAGCTCGATTTTGACGATATCCCCCGTGATCATCGCGTTGGTTTCGTTGTGAACTTGTGACCAAATCTGACGCTGTTTGATCAGGGTGTCTACGCGATCGAGTGCTCGTCTCAGCAAACTGGCTAAGGAAACGGTTTCTGTTTTGACCTGCAACTGCCACTGCTCATCCTGGATAAATTGCTGCATTGGGTCGATGACATCGCTCAACTGATGCAAAATTTGCTGCTGACGAGTGGCTGCCAGCGCATCTTTTGAAGTGGGGACTTCTCCTAAGCGTTTGACCCCAGTTTTGACCGATCGATAGAAATCTTCCAGACGACGTTGCTTATACCAACTCAGACGCTCTAGCCGTTCTCGCTGCACTTTGAGGCTCTCTGACAGCATTAGATAGCGTCGCGACCAGGCAAACTGGCTGACCAGCGTGCCCAAGGCGTTGAAGTGGCGATCGACCCAGCGACGCTCCAAATGGTCGGCAATGATCAAAATGGCGGTTGGTTCATGCTCAGGAGCCGTTCGCAGTGCCATGACCAACAGTTGACCAATGCCTGGAGCGTTGAGCCAGTGCCGAGTTTCTGCCGGGATGTCATCGATCGACAGCGGCAACAGTCCCTCATGCTGCAAGGCTCGATTGACCAAGGTGTCGGTGTGGATCGAGACTTTAAGCACGGGATGAAAGCTGTAGCGCTTTTCGAGGTTTCCAAGCTGGACTAGCCGCCCAGTGCCGTGACCAGGAAACCATGAAATCAACGCCGCGATCGGAGCTTGAAGAATCTGCGCGATATATTGCAGCGCCGATCGCTCCAGCAATTCTAATTCCTGGGTTTGCTGAATCGCCGTCAGCCCCCATTGAATCGTCTGGTAAACCTTTTGCTGCTGGTCATTTTGCTTTTGTAGCTGCCACTGCCGCAAAATCAAGCCAATCTGCTGGGCGACCACATGCGTCAGTTCACATTCTGGGTCGCTCCACGATCGGGGGGCATCATGACAAACTAAAACGACTCCTTCGAGCGACCGTCCGGCGGCGGTGTTGCAGGCTAAAAGCGATCGTACGCCCACCTCCAGCAGCAGATCGCGCCAGGCTCCTAAGCGCAAATCCTCGTCTAAGTTTTCGATCGCGGTGGCGGTTAACGTGCGTTCGAGCATCTGCCAGTCAAGTTGAGTCAGCCGTTTGAGGGTGCTAGAAAGCGGACGGCGGTTGTTGGGATGGCTCTGATAGCAGACTTCAAACTGATCCAGTTCTCCGTCGTATGCCAACACGAGAAAGCGATCGGTTTTAAGCCGCTTGCCCAAAAGCTCGGCGGCGTTTTTTAGCGTCACCTTCCAATCATCGGCGCTGTAGATAGCATGAGCAATTTCGGCGGTTAACACTTGGTCGAGTTTAGTTTGCTCGACAGTGGTTTCCATTTCCTCTAAGGGTGCTACCAGTGCAATCAGTTGCGCCGCTGCCCGCAGGTAGTTCTTCTCTTCGTTCTGCCAAACTCTAGCTTCGCTGCCTTCTGCCGCGAGAAACCCCACAAGCTGATTTTGGTAGAGAATCGGAGCCGCCATCAGCGATCGGGCGCGAATATGCTGCATCAGTCGGCTCGTCTCTGTCTTCAGCGAGTTCAGCGACTCCCCGATCGACACCACCTGATCGGATGCCAGAGCTTGATAAAAGCTGCTCATCTCCTGCACGGTGATTCCTGAAGCGGGTTGGTTATCTTCTAACGCTCTATAAGCAGGTTTAGCGTTGGTGACGCGTCGCCAAAAATAGCGCTGTTGCCGCTCAAACCAATAAACGCTGGTGCGCGACGGAGCAATAAATCGATGGCTTTCTTCAACGATCGCTTCGAGGCGTTGACCGAGATTAGGCAGCGATCGCAACTGACCCAATAAGCTGAGTAACGGCTTTTCTGGACGCTTAATTTGCTGTTGCTGCCATTCGCTTTCAACGTTTTCTAAGACCGCCGCTAAACTGCCCAACACGATCGACAGTTGAGCTTTCTCATCGGTGCTAGGAAAATTTCCCCACAGCCGTGAACCCAAGATCGCCACACCAAAACAGCGATCTCGATAGGAAATTGGAAACATCATTGTGCCCTGAATGGCAAATTTTCGTGCCAGTTTGCGCCATTCACCTGCCCTCATTTCTTGCCGCAGATCAGCGATCGTTACTGGACGTTGCTGAATCACCACCTGCTCTAACAAATCGCCTGAAGAGAGCGAAAATCGCTGTTTTAGAAAGGCAGACTCTTCACCGTTGGGCAGTTTGCCCCCTTTGCCCACTAGACGATGATCCAGGCGATCGTAAAACCCGACCCAAACGAACTCATAGTGAATACTGCTTTTGAGATAGGTCAGCACCGTTTCGACTAAGACATCAACGTCAGTTCCTTCGCGTAAAATTTGCAGCACGCGACCCAAGGAAACGAGTTGCTGTTCATGGGCATTTGGCTCTTTCGACTGACCCATGTTACGCACGGCGGAAATACAAAGGTTCAAAACCTAGAGTGCCCTCAGAATAGCCCGTTTTCACGCTGTGAAGGCCACTACGGACTGGCACCCAACAAATTTTAGACGGATGAGGACTTCAATCATCAACAACCCGTCACAATGATTAAAGTCCTTACTAATCTTCTCCATTGACGGATCTCTATCAGGCGCTCATTCGCCCAATTCTTTTTTCTGGCATTAAAGCCGATCCTGAGTGGCTTCATCAGCAGACTTTAAGATCGCTGAACTGGCTTGATGTGGGAGTTTCTCCGATCGCCCGACGATGGGTGCTGTCTCAGCTAGACCGATCCTATTGTCTGAGCGACGATCGCCTCAAACAGACTCTGTGGGGGCAAAATTTTGCAAACCCGATCGGGCTGGCGGCTGGGTTTGACAAAGACGGCATCGCGGCAAATCTTTGGGCTGGCTTTGGCTTTGGCTTTGCAGAATTGGGCACGGTCACATTTCAGGCTCAACCGGGCAATCCGCGTCCGCGTTTGTTTCGCTTGCCGGACGATCGCGCCGCTCTCAATCGCATGGGCTTCAATAACCAAGGAGCCGCTGCCCTAGCCGATCGGCTGCAAAGTTTGCACAACATCAAAATTCCGCTAGGGGTGAATCTCGGCAAATCTAAAGTTACGCCGCTCGATCAAGCCGCAGACGATTATCTCGGCAGCTTCCGGTTGTTAAAAGAAGTGGGTGATTATTTTGTAGTGAACGTCAGTTCGCCCAACACGCCGGGGTTACGATCGCTCCAGTCCACCGATCAACTCAAACCAATTCTGTCTGCTTTACAGCAAGAAAATCAGGGGCAGAAGCCTTTGCTGGTCAAGATTGCGCCTGATCTGGAGTGGGAAGATATCGCGGCTGTAGTCGATCTGGCTCAACACTTCAAACTCGCAGGCATTATCGCTACTAACACCACTATTCGTCGAGACGGACTCAAGACCCAAACGCTGCAAGCTACCGGAAAATCGGTGGCTGACGAAGCGGGTGGTATCAGTGGCGCACCGCTGCGACCGCGATCGACGGAGGTGATTCGGTTCATCTATCAGCAAAGTCAGGGGCAACTTCCGATCGTCGGAGTCGGTGGCATCTTCACAGCAGACGATGCGTGGGAAAAAATTGCGGCGGGGGCGAGTCTCATTCAGGTTTACACGGGCTGGATTTATGAAGGTCCTGGAATGGTGCGTCGAATCTTAAAAGGACTGTTGCAGAAGCTAGACGATCGCGGACTTTATTCTCTGCAAGACGCGATCGGACTCGACCATCTAAACCCTGACTGAGGTTTAACTTTCTTATTTGAAGAGATTTTGTCAACCCGTTCCTTTTCATGACAGTATTGAAAAGCAACCCATTTTTGGGAACCTTGAGCCACGATCGTAGGAATGACCTCTAGGTCAGCTTGAGGACTTGAAAATTGCGGTTCGGCTACCTAGTTTAAGGCAGTCTAAAAACCACTCAGCACGCATTCAGAGGGTGGATCTTTAGAATCTGTTTTAGGGCAACTAAGCAAACGGTAGCAATGCAACGCACCAGAGAACAGAACGAAGACTCACGAGGACATATCGCTGCATGGAATTCTCGATCGCCGACCTACTGGCAAACTTTATAGATGACAAACTAGTGGCACCGAAGGCTCTAGAGAAAAAGCTAGAGTGCTATGATGAAGCCAGTCTTCGGAAGCTGCAAATCGCTCTTGATGCCTTAGAAAAGGTTGGAATTTTGGTCAAAGAGCGAGGCAAATATCGTCGAGTCGCTGAAGAGGGCGTAGTCGAAGGTAAACTGCGCTGCTCTAGCAAAGGGTTTTGTTTCGCGATTCAGGATGTTGAAGGCTCAGAAGACATCTACATTCGCGAAAGTCAGCTAAGTCATGCGTGGAACGGCGATCGGGTGTTAGTCCGCGTCACTAAAGAAGGCAGTCGCCGCCGCAGTCCCGAAGGAGAAGTCCGGCTGATCTTAGAACGATCGAACCCCTCAGTGTTGGCACGGATCAAAAAAGCAGACGCAGGCGATTTTCGGGCGGTGCCATTAGACGATCGTTTACTGTTTGAACTCAGCCTCAAAGAAAACGGCAAAGCGTTAGAAGAGGCGATCGATCATCTCGTTCACGTCGAGGTAGAGCGCTATCCCCTCGGACAACACGCTCCCTTGGGCAAAGTTGCCAAAATTCTCGGCACCGACTCAGAGGCAGCAGATGTCGATATTGTGTGCTGCAAACATGACTTGCCGCGCGATTTTTCTGAGGCAGTGTTGACGGCAGCAAAAGGTTTATCTAATAAGATCACCAAAGTCGAACTCAAAAAGCGGTTAGATCTGCGAGAGTTGACCACCATCACCATCAAGTCTCACGCAACTGACAGCGCTGATGATGCGATTACCCTCGATAAAACCGACGATGGGCACTGGCAGTTAGGCATCCACATCGCCGATGTCGCTCACTATGTCGAAGTGGGTTCCTCGCTCGATCGAGAGGCACAAAAGCGAGGCGTATCGGTCTATCTAGGCGATATGGTGCTGCCGATGCTGCCAGAACAAGTCACCGATAATCTTTGCTCACTTCAGCCTGAGAAGGATCGACTCGCCATCTCCGTCCTGCTGATTTTGGATTCTGAAGGGCGAGTGGTTGAGTTTGAGATTCAGCCGAGCGTCGTTCAGGTTAACTATCAACTCAGCTATCACCAAGCCGAACTCATTCTGGCAAATCAGCACACTGAAGAAGTGCAGGCATTTGAGCCTGTGTTTGCGATGTTGGCTCAACTTAATGCGCTGAGTCACGCGATTAAAGACCAGCGCCGCCAGCGAGGAGCCTTTGAACTGAACTTGCCAGAGAAGATTTTTGCTCGATCGGACGGGTCAGAATCCCCTGAAGAAGCTAGAAAATACACCTTTAGCAAATTTCACTATGATGATGAAGGCGCGTTGGGGGCGGTCGTCGTGTCGTCTACGCTGCCGATTCACTCGATGATTGTGGAGTTGATGCTGCTGACTAATCAGACCGTTGCCACTCACCTTCAGTCTTTAGAAATTCCGGCAGTTTATCGCGTTCACCCAACTCCTGACCCCGACGACGTGCAGGAGTTGATCAAACTTGCCGTCAGCATGGGTATCGAACTCAAGCTAGAGCAAGAAGATGCCGTTCGCGCTCAAGATTACCAAAACTTTACTCACAAGTTCGCTGAATCTGACTCAGAGCGAGTCTTAACTTATTTGCTGCTGTCTACGCTCAAGCCTGCGTTCTACAGCACAACTCCAAAATCACATTTTGGCTTGGCATTAGAGCAGGGCTACACGCATTTCACGTCGCCCGTTCGCCGCTACCCTGACTTACTGGTGCACCGAGCGCTTCATGCGCTGTTTGAAGAAGGACGCGATCGCCGCTCAACTCGCGCTAAAGAAAGCGTCAATCTGCGCCACAGCTCTGCTGACGGTCAAGTTAGCTGGAACGTGCTGCCCCCCGAAATTCAGCAAGAGCTAGAAAATCACTTTAGCGCTGTGGTTGTCCATCTCAGCGAGCGAGAAAAACTCGCTCAAGATGCTGAAAACGACTTAGAAGGGCTGAAAAAAGCCGAACTGATGAAAGAGCGCACGGGCGAAGTCTTCCACGGGCTGATCACGGGCGTTCAGTCCTATGGTTTGTTTGTCGAGATTGAAGAACTTCTCGTCGAAGGGCTGGTTCACGTCAGTTCGCTGAAAGACGATTGGTATGAGTTCCGGTCTCGTCAACAGACGTTAGTGGGGCGCAAAAATCGCAAACAATATCGATTGGGCGATCGCATCGAAGTCCAGGTTAAGAGCGTCGATTATTATCGTCAGCAAATCGACCTAATTGCGGTGGGTGGCGGCAGCGAAGCGACCGAGGAAGACTTGGAATCTGAAGAGGTTCAGCCCGATCAGGAGTTTGACGGTGAGGAATAACGAAGTCTCTCCCTCCCGACCTCTAATTTTGGGCATTTCAGGGGCTTCTGGGCTGATTTATGCCGTTCGGGCGCTGAAGTTTTTGCTAGAAGCAGATTATGCGATCGAACTCGTTGCCACTAAAGCAACCTATCTAGTGTGGCAAGCCGAGGAAGGCATCCGAATGCCGCCCGAACCGATGCAACAAGAGGCGTTTTGGCGGCGGCAGTGCGGGGTCGAAACCGGGGGCAAACTCACCTGTCACCCGTGGGGCGATGTGGGCGCAAATATTGCCAGTGGCTCCTTTCGGACGATCGGAATGTTAATCATGCCGTGCAGCATGAGCACGGTGGGCAAACTCGCAGCCGGACTCAGTTCTGATTTGTTAGAGCGATCGGCTGACGTGCAGCTTAAAGAAGGTCGCAAGCTGGTGATCGTCCCTCGTGAAACGCCCTTGAGTTTGATTCACCTCCGCAATTTGACGACGCTTGCCGAAGCCGGAACCCGCATCGTTCCTGCCATTCCTGCCTGGTATCACAACCCCAAAACTATCGAAGACTTAGTTGATTTTGTGGTCGCTCGCGCTTTGGATCAGCTAGACATTGACTGTGTGCCGCTCGATCGCTGGAAAGAGGGATAGGATCAGTCTTGAGTTCAAACTCTTAAACTCTGAGTTCACCTCTAGCTCGAAACGCCTACCCTCTTTGCCAACCATGCCGATTATTCGTCTGATACTACTGCTGGCAATGACAGCCATTCTGCTCCTCTTTGCGTTGCAAAACTGGGCACCTTCGATGCAGCTAGTATTTTTGGGAATACGATCGCCCGCTTTCCCTCTAGCGCTGTGGATTTTGGGCGCGATCGCGGCAGGCATCCTAACGACCCTAGTCATTGCTGGGCTGTTTCGACTAACTGGATTCACTGCCCAGAGGCAAACGCGAGGACGGAGTAGAAGACCTGTCTCTGCACAGAATCCTTCAAACAGCTATTATCAGGCTTCTAGAGACGCTGAACCTGCCCAAACTCGCACTGCTTGGCAAGAAGCAAAACCTCCTGCAACTGCCCAAGATGATGGCTCTGATTGGGAAGAAGATGCTTCAGATTGGTTTGATGACGAGTCAGACGATCGCCCCAAAGATTGGAAGCCAGACAAACGACGCGCAGACCCAGAGCAGGCACCTCGATCAGATCGCTCAAATTCTTCTTACGGCGCTCCTCAAAAATCGGAGCCTAAAAAGACTGAATCAGTCGTGGATGCCGACTTTCGAGTCATTGTGCCGCCCTATCGCAACCTTGACCCAGATAAAAGAGATGGTGATTTTGACTGATAGCGACGTGACCTAAACTGGCTATTTAATTTTCGACGGCAGTTTCCAAACTCTTTCTAGATTTTTGATCTCGTTAGGATGAATTGCCTGGCGGTGAGCGAAATGCTGTTTATGGACTGCACACCCAAAGGCAGGAGTGGCAAGCAGACAGATGCCAATACCCCTAAAAGTTAATCGTTTACGGCATTGTGAACCGCACCTGGTTTGCTATTTTGCTTTAAATTGGGTTGTTCAACTTGAGAGATAGCTGATTAAGAAGGAATAGTTGCGATCGTTCTGGTCGAGAAAACAGAAAGTCCGAGGCTGAGAAGAGAGACAGCAAGTACACGAGAAATCATGACCAATCTCCGATAGTGCTTTATCTTTCATAAATTAGCTCAGATTAAGTTGATTAAGACTCACTGAAAAAGGGTATTTGTTGATACTTTACGCGATGTGCAACTAATTTGCCCTCCTCACGCAGTGGGGCGAAGCCCTCCCAACCCTTCTCCTTGGGGAGAAGCGATTATCTTAAAAGTCAAGCGAATCAGGCAGACGAGTCAGAGAAACTAGGCAGATTAGAGAAATGACCCTAGCTTCTCCACGATGTCGAGCATCCAAGGGCTGGCGGTCTATCTCTCTACTCTTAAGATACAAGGGTTGGGCAAAGCTCTCGCCCCACTGCGTGAGGAGGGCATTTCATATCTGTATTCAGCAATGCCAAAAAAAGTTTGTAGTAACCTTGCCCGATCGCCAATCACGACGAGTATCTTGAAGGCATCGGCTACCACTGTTTACGAAGGTGAGTGCAAATGATCGGGAAATCGGCACTGTTAGAAACGATCGCGGGCAAAAATCGAGGGCTGTTGACGACCGAGCCACAAAAGCAAGCGATTTTATCGGCGATCGCCCAACTTGAAGATCGCAACCCAACTCCGCGACCGATCGAGGCTCTTGACCTGCTCGAAGGAGATTGGCGGCTGATCTACACTACGAGTCGCGGCATTTTAGGCATTGATCAAGTTCCGTTTCTCAAGCTGGGGCAGGTTTATCAATCGATTCGGGCTTTAGAAGCCAAGATCTATAATATTGCCGAGGTGTATGGAGTGCCTTTTTTGGAAGGCATTGTCAGCGTGGCGGCACGGTTTACCCCTGTTTCCGAGAAGCGAGTCGATGTGAAATTTGAGCGATCGATCTTAGGATTTCAGCGCTTTTTAAATTATCAAACGCCCGATCATTTTATTCACCAGATTGAGTCAGGGCAGAAACTGACGGCGATCGAGTTCAATCTTGACAATCGCGATCAGCAAGGCTGGCTCGACACAACCTATCTCGATCGAGATATGCGAATTGGGCGCGGCAATGAGGGAAGCGTCTTTGTTTTGACGAAAGGATAGAAAATTATGCGTCTCTCTCAAGGACAGCTAAATCTGCTCGAAACCTGTCCCCGCAAGTTTCAGCACACTTATTTAGAGCAGTTGGCATCCCCGACCACTCCAGACCAGCAAGAACGGTTGATATTGGGAAGTCGGTTTCACCTGTTGATGCAGCAGAGAGAAATGGGGCTGCCGATCGAGCCATTCATTCAGGAAGATGATCAGCTAAGACAGTGGTTTACGGCGTTTGTAGGAGCGGCTCCAAAAATTCTGTCCCTAAGTGAAGCGAGTCCAGCTTTGCGTCAAAGCGAGCATCAACGCACCCTAGAATTTGAGGGGCATTTGATTACAGTTGTTTATGACTTGCTGATTTTAACTGAGCAACAGGCACAGATTCTAGATTGGAAAACGTATCCAAAGCCTCAAAAATCTAGACGGTTGGCAGAAAATTGGCAGACGAGGCTCTATCCGTTTGTGATGGCGGAAACGAGTCATTACCAGCCTGAACAAATTTCGATCACCTACTGGTTTTTTCAATCGAGAGAAGCCGATCGAACCGAACCCCAAAGTCTACGATTTGCTTACGACAGTGCCCAACACCGCAAGATTCGGCAAGATCTGACTCGACTCCTTCAGCAGTTAACAGGCTGGCTCGATCGCTACCAAGCTACTGGAGAATCGTTTCCTCAAATTCCTCACACTCCAACCTGCGACGACTGTGGATTTGCGCTGCGGTGCCAGCGAGCAGTAGATTCAACGGGAGGGACGATCGACGCAACCAAATTTCCCGATCTCGCTGATATTGAAGAAATTCCCCTTTGAAATCTCTTATGACATCTTCAGATCTAGAAGTCTATGCTTCTCCAGTTGACATCCGAGACATGGAGATTGATGACCTTGCCACCGTTTATCACTTAGGCGAAGAATTATTCACCAGCGAACTTTATCCCTACATCTATCGCACTTGGGATCAGTGGGAAGTCATTGGACTCTACAATACCGATCCCGAATATTGTTTGGTGGCTGAAATCGATGAACAGCTTGCTGGATTTGTGTTGGGCACCATCATCAACAAGTCCACGTTGGTCTATGGCTACATCATTTGGCTAGGCGTTGCGCCCCACTGTCAACGGCGCGGGGTGGCAGACAAATTAGTCGATAAGCTAGTAGAACGCATGATCGATGATGGGGCGCGCTTTATGATGGTAGACACCGATCCCGAAAATCTTCCAGCCCTCAAATTCTTCACCCGCAAAGGGTTTGGCAATATGCGGCAGCACGTCTTTTTGTCGATGAATCTGAGCGAACACGACTATTACGGCAGGCTGATCGCCTATGAGCGAGAAAAGGCAGATCGGGCAATTTGGAAGCGTCCTCGTCGTCGCCCCAACGCAAAATCTTAAAGGAGCTAGATGTCTGAGTTATCCGATCGCACCAATGCTCAAAAACCTTCTTGGATGTTGCCGCCAGAGGTGCCGCCCAAAGAATTTGTGGCAGCGATCGCGGCACATCTTCCCCAAATTAAGAGTGATTATGTGGCGCAACTGCTGTGGAGTCGAGGCATCCGTGATTTTGATCAGATATCGGGTTATTTGAATCCTGACGACTATCAGCCTGTCAGCCCGTTTGAGTTTGGGCAAGAAATGCGTTGGGCAGTTGAGCGACTGCAAACCGCGCGCCAAAATGGGGAAACGATCGCGATTTGGGGCGATTTTGATGCCGATGGAGTCACCGCAACCGCCGTTTTGTGGGATGGGTTAGGACAGTTTTTCACTCAAAATCAGCAGCTTTTTTACTACATTCCCAATCGGCTCACCGAGTCTCACGGGCTGTCTCAAATGGGAATATCCCTTCTGAAAGAGAAAGGCTGTCGCTTGATTGTGACCTGCGATACGGGCAGCACGAATCTTGACGAAATCGACTACGCCAACCGTTTAGGAATCGATGTGATCATAACGGATCACCACACATTACCCGTCAGCCGTCCTCCGGTTCGGGCGATCGTCAATTCTCGTTATTTTTCAAAAGATCACCCGCTTGCGAGTCTTTCAGGCGTTGCGGTCGCCTACAAACTGATCGAGGCGCTGTACGAGACGTTGCCAGACGTGCCTCGTGAGCCGTTGGATCATTTGCTGGATTTAGTGGCGATCGGACTCATTGCCGATTTGGTCGAACTCAAAGGAGACTGTCGCTATCTGGCACAAAAAGGCATTCAGCAGCTTCAGACCCACTCACAGCGCAAACTCAGTGAGCAAACTCGTCCGGGCATCACCCGACTGCTGGAACTGTGTAAGCGATCGGGCGATCGAGCCACCGATATCTCCTTCGGGCTGGGTCCTAGAATCAATGCTGTCAGCCGCATTCAGGGCGATGCTCATTTTTGCGTCGAGTTGCTCACCAGTCGAGATGTCCAGCGCTGTCGAGAACTCGCGGAGGCAACCGAGTTAGCCAATTCTCGCCGCAAAGCATTGCAAAAAGACGTTGCCCAACAGGTTGCCGCTAAATTGGCGCATCTTGACCTCTCGACAACCAGCGTGATTGTCCTAGCGGATGATCAGTGGAGCGCTGGAGTTTTAGGACTGGTCGCGGGACAAATTGCTCAAGAATATGGGCGACCCACCATTTTGTTGACGACTGAGCAAACCGATTTGGTTCAAACATCTATCCTTGCTCGTGGATCTGCCCGATCGGTGAACAAAATCGATCTCTACCAACTCGTCAAAGATCAAGAGCATCTCCTGCATCGATTTGGGGGACACCCCTTCGCTGCGGGGTTGAGTCTTAAAGTCGAAGATCTGCCCCTTTTTACCCAGGCGATCAATCAGCGACTGCGGCAGCAGATGGGCGGTGTTGAGGCGATCGCGCCTTCCATTCAGGTCGATCTAGTCGTCACCGTCCAAGAATTGAGCACAAACATCTATCAAGAACTCCGACTCCTCGAACCCTGCGGCATGGGAAATCCAATTCCCAAACTGTTGATCAAAAACTGCTGGTTTGAGGTTGGCAAACATCGCAACACTCAAGATTGGAAAGGGCAGAAAGTTCGCTACATTCAAACTCGATTCGCCATTTTAGATGATTCTGTATCGGTCGGATTTCCGGGCGTTTGGTGGGGGCACTACAGCCATGAGATTCCTCAAGGACGATGTGACGCGATCGTCGAACTTGAAAACAATACCTATCGAAAACAGTATGAAGTCCGGCTAGTGGCTGTTCGTCCCTGTGCTGACTCGATCCAAAGCCGCGCTACACAGATTGATTGGATCGTCGATTGGCGGCAGGGCAGTCCTTCCGAACCATCGGATTGTCTCAAAATCTCAACCTGTCCCACGAGTTGGAACGAGCTACAGGCTTGGTTTCGTCGCGCCATTCGAGAACAAAAGAGTTTAGCGATCGCCTATCCACTCCCCAAACTGTCTCCACCGAGTGAAATCTGGCAAACCCTGATCGGCATCGCCAAGTATCTCAGCCGAACTGAGAAAACTGCCACACGCCAGCAACTCTACAAACAACTAGAAATTGGCGACTTAGCTTTAAAGAATGGGTTCCTTGCCCTGAAGTTTCTCGGCTTTGAGGTAACTTATTCAGACTACGGCTTTCAGGTGATTTGGGAGAATGTAGAGGACTCGATCGCGTCAGAGACACAAGCTAAAAGGGCAACTGAAACCTTCTTTGCAGCAATTCAAGAAGAACAGTTTCAGCGTCACTATTTCTATCAAGTGCCGTTATCGACGATTCAAAACGTGGCATATCAAACGACCTTCAGAGATTAAACTGATCTTAGAGAGACATGGCTCAGAGTGTGTGGAGGAGCCATTCAGACAGAAATAGCTAACATTCAATCAGCTAGCTTTACGTAAAACTGCACGGCTCGAAGTCGGGGTTGGCATAGACTCTCGAAACCCGCGTCGCGTCACCACCCATTCAGTGTTTCCAAGGAGGTGATCATAGATCGCAGTGATGGCAATCACATTCTTAAACACGCAATAAAACGGGATAAACAAGCAGTAGAGAACAAAATCTCGGAATGGGTTCTTCACAACTTTATTTCTGACTCGCCAAGCCACAAGCGTCTGACAAGGACCGCTCAACAGCGTTAGCACCGTCGTCGCCCACACATATCCTTGTGGAATCGCGGGCGGCTCTGTGTGAGTCAACGCCAAACTGAACAACATCGGAAAGATCTGAAGCGCCACAAAATGAAACCCCGCGCTATAGATCAGCAGCATTGACCAATAGGTTTTTTGCCACCCATCTAGCTTGTGAGAGCGCAGCAGAGGAAGCTGATGTTTAAGCGTCACTTCGAGCCAACCCTGTGCCCACCGCTTGCGCTGAAACCAGAACGATCGAAGGTCGATCGGGGCAAGCTCTGTCGTGATGATTCCGGGGTCATGGACAATATTGTGCCCTCTCAGCAGCGTTCGCAGAGTGGCATCAATATCCTCAGTCATCATCGTGGGCGAAAAGCGAATGCGCCTCAACACAGCCGTTCGCCAATAGCCGTTTGAGCCGCAAAACATTCCCGTGTCAGCTAATAGAGACTTAGCGGGGTGACTGACCCCATACATACACTCAAATTCAACGGCAATCATGCGAGTCAGAAAGCTCGTGCGACTGTTGCGAATGACGTTGCGCCCCTGCACAACCGCGTAGCGATTGCTAGCCAGCCAACTCCAGGCACGACGAAAACAATCTGAATTTGGGCGATGGTCAGCATCTAAGATGCCAGTTACTTCACCCGTGACAATTTTCAGCGCGGCATTCAGGTTTTCTGCCTTAGAGCGACTGCCTTCAACCGGAAGCAGCCGTAACTCTGGGTGTTGCTCTGCTAGCCGTTCTAGCTCATCTTCGATCGGCAGCCTCATCGGGCTGTTGTAAGCCAAAACCACTTCTAGCCCCGCTTCAGGACGATCAACGTGATTGAGAATATAGCTGAGCGTGCTGAGAATAATGTGCTGTTCGTTGGGCAAATAAGCCACCACAATCAGCGAACATCTGGGCAACGGGCGTTTTGGCTCAGGCAGATCCTCTCGCTGCATAGCATAGGGGCGAGGCATCCGCAAAAAACGTTGCAGCGCTCCTAGCCTGGGCTTTTGCTTGCGCGGAGACGAATAGGCGATCGCCGTTGTCATCGCTTCACCAATCACCACCACCGAAGTCACGAAATAGAGAATCGGGATCAGAAGATGCAGAGGCAGCAGGTTCCATCCACTCTTCAAGATGCAGTAGTAAAGAATGGTCGGCAGTCCAATCACCACTACATGAGTGAAGATTACTTTGTCAAGAACAGAACCAAAAACAACGATGGGCTTGTGCAGCAGTCCCTTCCTCATAATTTTTTAACTATTAACGAGTCCATATAGATAGAAACCATGCACAAGCAGCCTTGTCAAACATTGAGCGGCGATCGAGCCGTCAAAATCCACGCTCTGAGCGTGTCAAATCCTTGTGTAGTCCATCCAATAGCAGATGAGCAAGACTACCCAAGAATACAACAATCTTTGGAGATCTTTGTCTGATGCGGCAAGCAACCTAAACGAGTTCTTGGCTATGATCGTCTTCAGTTTGATAGAAATCGATTACGGAAATAAATTAAAAAATTGGCTCTGCGGTTTCGTGTGTGACGACCTGCAAAGCCTATTTAAAGTCGCATTGAGCTATCCGATTCAGGCAATCTCAACCAGTTGAATTTCAAAGACCAAATCTTCGCCCGCCAAAGGATGATTTGCATCCAAGGTGACTTCTGAATCAGAAATGTCAGTGATGACGACCGGAATCGCTTCACCCGAAGGCTGCTGAATTTGAAGCTGCTGCCCCACTTCTGGATCTAATTCGGGTGGCATTTGGTCGCGCTCGATCACCAGTACCATCTCTTCTCGATGCGGACCATACGCCTGCTCGATCGGAATGGTCTCTATTTTGGAATCACCGGGACTCATTCCTACAACAGCGACCTCAAAACCGGGAATGATGTTTCCTTCCCCGATCGTAAACTCTAAGGGTTCGCCATCCGTAGACGAATCAAAAACTGTGCCGTCATCTAGCTTGCCCGTATAGTGAACCCGAACGGTATCACCTTGCTGTGCCTGTGCCATGCGTTCGCTCCTGAATGTGATTGCGATTGATTTTCCACGATAGAGGAGATGGGCGATCGTTACCCAGTTCCTTCAGTGGGATTAGAACACTTTTCACTCTAGTAGACAGAGTGAAAGACGGACGCGATCTAAACATTTCTGTAATCTCTACCCTTCCAAAAGGCGTTAGGATCGTGGATTAAATAAAACTGAATTCTCCCTCACCCCAACCCTCTCCCTAAGAAGAGGGAGCAAACGTCTAGTTCCCCTTCTCCCTAGGGAGAAGGGTTAGGGGATGAGGGCAACCCCGTTTTGCAACAACTGACCTTATTTAATTCACAATCCTTAGGGCTGACTTTCACAAACCACGATCGCTGCTCATGTCCTTCGATTTTCTGTCTTTCCTTCTTCCATTTAGGGGAGAACTTGCCGCTTTAAGTGCTGCCTTGATTTGGGCAAGTGCGTCTGTTATCTATATCGGAGTTGGACGGCAGCTTTCTCCTCTGATTCTAAATTTCACGAAAGGATGGATCGCGGTTGTCCTTCTGCTCTTCACGCTCCTCCTGCGAGGGCAACTTCTACCCTCGATCAGCGCGACTCACTGGGGTCTGCTGCTCTTAAGCGGAATCTTGGGCATTGGCTTTGGAGACACCGCTTACTTCAACGCGCTCAACTGCATCGGGGCGAGACGAACGCTATTACTCGAAACGCTTGCCCCCTCACTGTCTGCCTTACTCGCCCTGCTATTTTTGCAGGAACGTCTCTCGGCAAGTGCCGGATGGGGAATCGGACTCACCCTTGCTGGCGTATTCTGGGTAGTCGCTGAACGGGTTCCTACGGCTCATCCTCATTTTCGTCCTTGGCGAGGTCTTGGGTTCGGGTTGCTAGCCGCACTGGGGCAATCGATCGGAGCGGTGCTGTCAAGAGCCGCCTTGAGCGGAACCGAAATTGACCCCCTTTGGAGCACGCTCATTCGACTGGTAGGAGGCACGATCGTGCTGGCAATATGGGTTGCAGTTCGGCAGTCTCCTAGAGAGATGTTAAAACCTGTGCAGTCTCGCCGTTTGTTTACGGTCGTTGCGGGCACTGCCTTCATCAGCACTTACTTAGGAATCTGGCTACAGCAGATTTCGTTGAAGTATGCGGCGACAGGAGTGGCACAAGCTTTGACGAATACCAGTCCGCTTTTTATTCTACCGATCGCGCTCTGGATGGGTGAAAAAGTGAGTCTCAGAGCTATCTTAGGCGTTGCTATCTCTCTCGTTGGAGTTTGGCTGTTGTTTAACAGAGCATAAGTCATCTGTCACACAGACCTCTGCCGATAGTCAGGAGACTCGCGAATAGCCTTCAGGTTGTACAGCAAAGTTAAGCACTTCTTGAACCATTATTTTCTCCATTTATCAGATTTTAGGGTGAGCTAAACTGCAGGTATGGTATGAGAACTGAGGATCTGAGTCTAGGGAATCTAAATCTTCCTGATGGACGCTATTTGCGATTGCCCATGTTTTTTGAATGCCATCCAGAGTTATAAAATCCTTGACGATGCGTAAAAACACCTAGCCCTGAGATGTCGTCGGTGCTGCTTCGGTATTCATGCTCATGGAACCCCGTCCGTTGACTGGTATTTGTATAGAAGGCACTTCAACTCAGGTCTGGACGGGATCGCTGAGAAGGAAGACTACCCGCCGAACCCCATATTTCAACAAGTCAAAACAGCTATATCAAGGAGCGTTGTTGCAATGCAGCTACTCTTACTGCTTCCTATTTCCTTTTACTGTCTCTTGATGCCGATCCTATTTGTGAACTGGCTAAGTCTTTTCCAGGAAGACACAGAATTAACCAAGAGAGAAAAACAGCTTTCGATGGGGGTGATTGCGATCGCCACGCTTCTATGGCCGATCGTGATTCCATTTGCTTATCTAGAACTTCTAGGCAAATTTCAAAAATCAGCAAGGACGACTCTTCTTTATAAAAAAATGCTGGAAGCTACGACCAATTCGCATCCCTGTTAACAGGCAACTATTTCTAAAAAGTAGGCAGAGTTTCTCAAACTTGTATGGTCAAAAGACTCTGCATAATTCTATAAAAAAACGCGTCAAAGCCAAAGACCCTCGCTTTGAAAAGCTGCCAACTGCGAAGCTCTTCTCAGGTTCTGGCTCAAAGCATTATTAAAAATGATGGCTGTGATTCTATATACATTTCTAAGGGAACGTCCAGAGGATCAATCCGCACTGTTATAATTTCAAAGGGCTGTTAAGTTAGTCAACAATTGATGACCCACTGAAATCAACCGTGATTTTGTCTTCAAAGTATCAGAGATTTACGAGCTAGCTATCGTAGATTGATCACTAATCAGCTTCGAGGCAATCTATTGTGGCTGACCAGCTTAAAACGTTCTGAGTGTAATTTTGAGTGGGTAGCCTAATCTGGATGCAGGATTGACCAGCATAAACTGGTGGATCACTCTATTCAAAGCGGAGGAACCAACCTTATTTTGGGGCGAATCTCAGAGAGTTTGAGAGAGACACCTTCCAGTCTTAGCCCGTCAGCTAACTCCGTCGGCAATGGGAGGAGCGCCCAAGACTTAGGCTTACTATGAGCAACGGTCATTGGGGTCTCCTGGTTAACCTCTTAGCGTCGCTTATTCAAGAAACGCTGGAGGCAAAACCCCTGACCCACCTCTCGCAAACCCTGATCTTGAGAGGTTTTTATCGTGAATATTCTATCCATGCTTGTGCGTCTTCAAAGCACGCTAGGTCGTAGTGACTTAGTGAATCAAATGGTGCTTTTACCACAGGCGCAATCGCCTCAGACTAGCTCTGAGCAAGACATCAATTTGGTGGTGGGCTATTCGGGTTCTCCCCGCAGTCAAGCCGCGCTCGACCTTACGTTATGGATTGCTCACCAAACTCGGTTAGCGACGAGAAAACAAGTCACAGTTCAGGTTGTCTATGTCGTTGATAATCGATCGAGCCATCCGCGATCGAGGGTTGCTGCCACAACAGATCCGACGCAGCGATGGGCACGATCCCACGATCAGCCCACTCTCTTAGATGTGGCTCTTCATGATCGCGCTCGTCCAAGAACCGCACTGGCTGAATTGCCTGATCTCGTTGAGGTAGCCAGTCCTAGTCTTGAGATGGGTATGGCAGACGTGTTTGAACACGCCGATCGAATTCTCTGGCAGGCTCGTTGTTTAGCCGATGAGTGGCGCGGTTCTCTTAAAACGCACCTACGGTTTGGCTCTGTTGACGAAGAGTTAACCAGTGTCGTGCAAGCTGAGTCAGCGTCTCTGCTGATTTTGGGCTGCGAATCTGCACAGCATCCACTGGTGCAGCAGCTAGGAAAGACGTTTCCCTGCCCTGTGTTGGGCATTCCTTCAGCCCTGGATGAAGACTCAGTGAGTTAGTCGCAGCGATCGGGCATCGGTGACATTCTTGCTGATGCTCGATCGCTAATTTTAATTCTCAACTTGGTAGGGAGTCTCTTGATTCATCAATCTGAGACGCTCATTGAGCTGTGATTTTTCCTGGCACTTTTGAGCGATCGCCTCCAAAACTCGTGCAGCAATTTGAGTCGCTGGCTCATCTGCTAGAGTTGTGACTCGCACATCTGCCTGAGAGTAAAGTGGATGACGATGCTCTAAGAGCGTTTGCAGTTTTTCCTTAAGTTCGGCGTTCTGGTCTTGAAGAAGTGGACGACTGGTATCGTGCTGTAGCCGTTGATGTAATTGCTCGATCGAAACGTCAAGCCACACAACAATTCCGTGACGTAAATAGCTCCAGTTTTCGCGCGTTAAAACAATTCCGCCGCCTGTAGCAACTGCTAATCGGGTGTGATGTGACAACTGAGACAAAACTTGCGTTTCTAACTCCCGGAAAGCTTCTTCTCCAGATTCGGCAAACATTTGAGTGATTGGCTGTCTTGCTGCTTGCTCAATCACGGCATCAGTGTCAAAAAACTGGTAGTTGAGTTGTTCTGCTAGTAAGCGCCCGATCGTGGTTTTACCAGCTCCCATCATGCCGATGAAGTAAAGATTGACTCCTTTTAACAAGAGATTTTCCTAAATGAATAAGTTCTCTGTCATCACACTAGCGTTAAGTCGTCTCGCTGTGAGCAGCCTTATGAATCTGTATCTAGATTGGTTAAGAACTCTTAACAAAAGAACCATCTCATAAAGTAACGCGATGTGAGACTTTTCTGAAACATCCGAACAGATTTTACCCTCATCCTAGATCGATTCAGCAACGCCCTTGTTTGAACTGGAGCGATCGAGCTCATAAACAATTTATACGCTTGAGAAAGGCAGCTTGACATCATTAGAAAAATATGCGGACTTTTTGAGCCATTTTCTTAAGGCGATGGTAGACTCTGGTTGTTTCATAAGGTCTAAACTTTAAGAAGACACCGTTAATTTTTGTTGTGAACTGAATCGCTCCATGGTTTATAATCCCTCGTTACGTGAAGAGCCTCGTGATCAGCGAGCTGCTGTGATTCCCGTCCAGCAAGAATCCTCGATTCTCGACTGGCTCGAAAAGTCGGGTCGTCTGCTGGCTCGTGAAGTTCAAGAAGTCGAAGTGGGTGTCACCGAAGACGTTGATGACATCAATCAGTTCATTTCGGAAGACGATAACTCCTTCGATTTGGACGATGATGACGATGATTTAGATGCAGAAGACTAGAGTGAGTGGGCAATCTTTGTAGAGAAGGGAAAAGCCCCTCTTTACAAAGGCAAATAATGAGCAAACTCTTCAACTCTTTTCCGAAGAGTGTTGCTGCGGTGGTGTGGTGTAATGTGCGGAGTGAAGTGAGAATCTCGTGGACGCTAAATTAGTTACAGATCGATCATTCAGTTTCTCAGGAACGCGGCTCTTTTTGTTTCTGACGATCGGACTGACTGTTGCTGCTATTGCGCTGGATGCAGTTGCAGGACGACCTTTTCATCAGGTGGCATCTCTGACTCTACCGCTCTGGGCAAGTGCGTTAGCAACGGCAGGAGTCGGGTTTTGGGCAGTGCCTTTGCTAAAAGCCTTAAAAGCAGGGCAAGTCATTCGTGAAGACGGACCGCAGTCTCATCTCAAGAAGGCAGGAACCCCGACGATGGGTGGAGCCTTTTTTGTTCCCGTCGCGGTGGCGTTTGCACTCGTCTTATCGGGGTTTTCAGCCAACGTAGTCGCTGTGTCAGCGTTGACTCTGGCTTATGCCTTGGTTGGATTCATAGATGACTGGCAAATCATTCGTTACAAATCCAATAAGGGCATTTCTCCCCGCTTAAAACTGGGGCTGCAAGTCTTCTTCGCAGTCGCGTTTTGCGCTTGGCTCTACGCCAGCCATCCCGTCAGCATTACAACGCTGGCACTTCCATTAGGCTTAACCCTTCCCCTCGGAGTCTTATTCTGGGTGCTTGCTGCCTTCACCCTAGTCGCTGAAAGCAACGCTACAAACCTAACGGACGGAATGGATGGTTTGGCGGGTGGAACGGTTGCGATCGCGCTCCTCGGTCTAGGTGCCTTAATCGGAACCAGTTCCCCTGATTTGATGATCTTCTGCGTCTCAATGAGTGGCGGCTGTTTAGGGTTCTTAGTACACAACCGCAACCCGGCTCGTGTGTTTATGGGCGACACCGGATCGTTAGCGCTAGGCGGCGGATTAGCAGCAGTCGCTCTGATCACAAACTCTCTATTCGCGCTGCTGATCTTGAGCGGGTTGTTTTTCTTAGAAACCCTGTCTGTAATTGCTCAGGTTGGCTATTATAAAGCCACAAAAGACTCGAATGGTATTGGCAAGCGATTGTTCAAAATGTCGCCTTTCCACAATCACTTAGAGTTGACAGGCTGGACAGAAACTCAAGTTGTCGGCTGGTTTTATGTGATCGCCGCCGTTCTTGTCGTTCTGGGTCTGACGATTCGCTAGTCTTTGCTGCGATTTACTAAACTCTTAACCAATTGACCGTTTTGGCGTAAACTTTGATAAGGTTGTAAATCGTCACCCGGAGAGATGGCTGAGTGGTCGAAAGCGGCAGATTGCTAATCTGTTGATGGATTTAGGTCTATCCGAGGGTTCGAATCCCTCTCTCTCCGTTTTCAATCATTAGTAGGCGCTAGATGTCCTAAACATCTAGCGCTTTACTCTTTCACAACTAAGTTATCGACTTCCCTACTCTTTAGAGAGCAATTAGTTTAAGATGAGCCTCATTTAGACTGATGAGACGTTGAGGAATCTAGATTCAAATGACTAAATTGGCTTCAGCGAAGGGTTCAAACCCTGGTGCGGCGATCGCTCTCGCAGCAGTGACGATCGCAGTTGGGTTTTTAACGGCTGCCTGTCAAGAAGCTGCCCCTCCTACTGCTCAAGGGACGGCTTCTCCGGGTGCAGCGGCGACGGCTGCCGCTGATACAAAAGGCTTAAAGCTTGGCTCTCTGCTTCCGGCGACGGGTGATTTAGGCTCGATCGGGCAGCAAATGATCGCCACTGTGCCGCTGCTGGTAGACACCGTAAATAAGTGCGGCGGCGTAAATGGAGAACCTGTCACCCTGACTTCGGTGGATGACCAGACTGAGCCATCGGCAGGCACCGAAGGCATGACAAAACTCGCAGAAGTCGATAAAGTTGCCGGAGTCGTGGGATCGTTTGCGAGTAGTGTTTCAACGGCTGCGCTGCCGATCGCTATTCGCAACAAAGTCGTTTTAATCTCTCCAGGCAGCACCAGTCCTGTCTTCACTCAACAGGCAAAAGAAGGCAAGTTTCAAGGCTATTGGGCACGAACGGCTCCTCCAGACACCTATCAAGCACAGGCTTTGGCAAAACTAGCCATTGAGCGGGGCTTTAAAACGGCAGGAACGGTAGTCATCAATAATGACTACGGCGTTGGCTTTGAGAAAGAATTTAAGCAAGCCTTTGAGAAACTCGGCGGCACGATCACCAACAACAGCAAGCCGACGCGCTATGACCCCAAAGCCACTACGTTTACCACAGAAGCCAGTGCCGCTTTTGCTGGAAAGCCTCAAGCCGTGGCTGCGGTTCTCTACGCCGAAACGGGCGGTTTGATTGTGAAGTCAGCCTTTGAGCAAGGCGCGAGTAAAGGCACCCAACTTCTATTAACCGATGGGGTCTATTCGCCCGATTTTGTCGCAAAGGTGGGCAAAACTAGCGATGGTAAATCAATTTTAGCGGGAGCGATCGGCACTGTTCCGGGTGCAAACGGCAAAGCCCTCGACGCATTTGCCAAACTCTGGAAGGAGAAGCAAAATCGACCTCTCGCGCCCTATGCGGCTCACTCTTGGGATGCGGCAGCAATCTTAGTGTTGGCTGCCCAGTCTGCAAAATCCAACACGGGAGACGGCATTAAGAGCAAGCTGCGCGAAGTCACGAATGCACCGGGCACCGAAGTCACTGACGTTTGCCAAGGATTAGACTTGCTCCGCAAAGGTCAAAAGATTAACTATCAAGGCGCAAGTGGCAATGTCGATATTGATGAAAACGGCGATGTGGTCGGTAACTACGACGTTTGGACGGTGAAAGATGACGGATCGCTAGGAGTGATTGGTAAAGTGAGTCCGCAGTAAAAAGCGAGTGATGACTGACAACATTTCATCATTCGTCAGTCATCGTTCTACCCGAAGAAGACATCAATTGATTTAACCAATTCTCGACTTGAGACTGAAGGCGGTAAGAAGATAAAGAGGCTTCGATCGTCTCCAACCCATCCATTTTGTCTAGTGCGCGGTGATAATCTGCGATCGCATAGTTCCAGTCACCTGCCAGATGATGGGTGCGCCCTCGCGCTCCATAGATGTGACCTTCTAAAACGGTTGTGTTGGCACCTGTCGAGAGAAACTGAGTCATCTGCAAGGCGTGGTCAAAGTTCTCGATCGCTTGGGAGTACATCTCTAATTCTCGGAAGGTCACGCCCTGATTGATCCAAGCTCGGACGTTTGTGGGATCAAGATCGATCGCCGTTTCATAATCTGCGATCGCTTCTGCCAATCGCCCTTGAGCGGCGTAGTAGTTAGCCCGGTTATTATAGGCACTCGCCGATCGAGCATCTAGCTTAATCGCGTGATTGTAGTCGCCTAAGGCGGCGGCAACCTGTCCACTTTGAAAATAGACTAAGCCTCGATTGTTGTAGTCGATCGCACTCTGAGAATTGCGCTCAATCAGCAGATTAAAGCCCTCAATGGCGGTTTGGTAGTTTCCACGACGGGCTTCGGTGAGCGATCGTTGACGCAGCAGGCGATCTTGCTCGGCGGGTTCTAGCCAAGCTGATCTTCGGCTGGTCAGAGTGTCTAGAGAACCCTTGCGATTAGGCTGTTTGCGACGATTGCAGCGTAAACTTCCCTCAGACGCATGACGAGGAACATAGGCGCTCCCACTCTTGAGATAGCTGGGACGAAACGGCTGAAGAGATGAGCTGTGGCGACTTAACAAAGTATGGGCGTTCATGCAGTCCTCATTGGGTTTGTGGGTTTAAGCTTATAAACTCTCTGACCAACATTTTTCTGTCTAAGTGTTATGAATCGGTACGTCTAGGGTCAGATTTTGGATTGGCTGACGTTTTTGATGGGTTGGATGTAGGTCACTTCAAGCTGAGTTATCCACATTTCTGAAAGACAGGAGCATTGAGCGATCAGCAGAGAGGCTTACCGTAAAAGGTCTTCACCGTCAGACGCAGATAGTCGGGAAACAGGTCCCAGCTTTACAAAAGCTTTGTACCCTCTTAATATCCCCTCAGAGGGAAAGGGCTAGCCTGTTGCGATCGCTCAGCTTTTGTTGAGAGAAGTCAAGCTAAAGCACAGTAGCCTCTTAGAAGTTGATAAAATGCAATCCTGTTCTGCGATCGTGCCAGCTTTAATCTGGTTTCTATAAACGGCTTATGACGACCTCATTTTCCTATCCCAATACGACCGATTTGGCTTCAGATGACTATTTGGTGGTGGGTCTAGCGACTTGCTTTATCAAAGACGATAACGAGGTTCATCAAGTCAAAATCGTTGAGCCAATTCCATCGGCGGCATTAGAAGCGATCGTGAAGGGCATCCCGACGTCTTATGAAATGGCGATCGCGACCACGATGGGCACAGTGATTGCTGGAGAAACACCTCAATTGCCGGATGGGTTTCCGATCGAGGCTCAGTTTTGCGACGATTTTGTCTACCGAGCCACCGCCGCCGCCCGAACTTATAAAGCAAAGCCAGTCGCTCAGGCTCATATTCCTGTAGGCGGCAATCGCACCGATTTTAATCACTCCACCGATCGCAAGCGGGTTTTAAACTCAGAGCGCATCGTCAGAACCGAAGACAATGTGAAGCAACACGAACACACCCACAAGGTGCTGTAGAGACGTTTCGCTGGAACGTCTCTGCCCAAGTTTCAAGTCAAGCATGATGCGATCTCCAAAAAATCCGCTTGCTATAGAATAGTACAGAAGTACTCAAACTTCAACTGTCATTCCAAACTCTTAGAGGATTCGACTCATGCTAAAGCTTTATGGTGTAGGGCGCAGCCGTGCCTCGATCGTTCAGTGGTATCTCGAAGAATTAGCCATTCCCTACGAGTTCATCATGCTGGATCTGCAAGCGGGAGACCTGTCACAGCCCACCTTTAAAGCAATGAATCCCTTTGGTAAAGTCCCGGCGATCGTCGACGGCGACTTCACTCTCTGGGAGTCGGGCGCGATTCTCATGTATCTCGCTGAGAAGTACGGCAAAGAATTTGACTCGCTGGAGCAACGAGCCACGATCGCGCAGTGGGTTTTGTTTGCCAACTCCACGCTGGCGACGGGTGTCTTTGTCGAAGCCAACCGAGAAAAGGAAACGCCGCGCCTCATGCAACCTCTCAGCGAACTGTTTGAACGTCAGCCGTTTGTGTTGGGTGAGCAGTTCAGTGTGGCAGATGTGGCGGTGGGTTCTCTGCTGTCCTATATTCCGATGATGTTAAAGCTTGACTTGAGCAGCTATCCCGGTGTGACGAGTTACATTCAGCGCATGGCAGAGCGTCCGGCTTTTGCTAAGGCGATCGGGGGTCGCAGCTAGAATCTAGAGGTCATTTGGTTGATTGATGGAGTTAATCGGGTAAAAACTCATCGCCCACAACTTCCACCAACTCATAAGGGCACTGGTGAGGAAATGTCTCTGACGATAGCCCAGTCTCTGCTTTTGCTTGCTTGACCGCTTGGAGATAGCATTCATCAAAAATACTTTCAAGAAAAGGCTGAAGGCTAGGCGAGTCGTTGATCGCCTGGTGAATGCGTCTACGATGCTCAATCATGCTTCCTTCCCAACTGCCACTTCTGCGATCGATCTGAAATTGCCACTTGAGCAGATGAACCAACACAACAATCAGGTTGCTCTTCAGACTTCTTCGCTCACTCCTCCCCATATCCTCGATTTCCTCGACCAGATTCTCCCAGTCCACACTGGCATAGTCACGACTCCGCAGTTTTTCTAGAGTCGTCTCGATCCATCTCAGGTAATCGGTTTCATACTGGGTTTTAAGAGCAGCCTCTAGAGGAGTCATGGCAGTTTCCATTGGAGACCTCTTTATTAAAAAGCAAGATTCGTCAAAAAGGGGCAGCGTTGGCTACCCCTTTTTGACGATTAAATTTCGTTTGATATAGAACTATCTAAAACCGACGGCTGCTTGCCAAACGAAAGCCAGCAGCAAAAAGAAAACGGGAATTACAGGCAAAACATTCACCAGGGGATCAAAAATGGCGTAAGCTTCGGGCAGTTTTGCCAAGAGCAGGGCTGCTTCCATGAATCGTTTGTCTCCAACACAGAATTCATAATTGACACCTACTGTAACATGATCAGGGGTCTTAAAATCATGAGGTTGGCGCTAACCAACGAGCAAATTCTGCTTCAAACGTCCCTTTAAAGATTGCGGCTCGAATTCGTTGGGTAAAGCCCACCAATTCTGTAATGTTGTGAATCGAGAGCAAGGTATAAGCTAAAAGCTCTTGGGCGCGGAGTAAGTGACTCAAATAAGCACGAGTGAAATTTTGGCAGGTGTAGCACGAGCAAGACGAATCAAGCGGCGTAAAGTCTTCTCTAAATCTGGCGTTTTTGACATTCCAGCGATCGCCGCCCACCAACGCCGACCCATGACGCGCCAGCCGAGTTGGAATCACACAATCAAATAGATCAATTCCAGCCGCGATCGCTCTCACCATTTCTCGATAGGTGCCCACGCCCATTAAATAGCGCGGTTTGTCTTGCGGCAAAAGCGGAGCCGTTGCCTGCACTACTTGATCGATAACTTCGGGCGCTTCCCCGACACTGACTCCTCCGATCGCATAGCCCGGTAACTCTAAGTCGGTCAACATTCGCACCGCTTCGGCTCGAAGATCTAAATATTCGCCGCCTTGCACGATTCCGAACAGCGCCTGATCTAATCGTCCGTGTGCCTGAATGCAGCGCTTCAACCAATCGTAGGTGCGATCGGTCGCTTTTTCAACCGCATCACGTCCCACTCCTGGCGGCGGACATTCATCAAACGCCATGATCACATCTGCCCCCAAAGCATTTTGAATCTGAATCGATCGCTCTGGGGTCAGGTGAATCATCTGCCCATCGCGAGGAGACCGAAACGTCACCCCCTCATCGGTAATCGATCGCATCTCGCTCAAGCTAAACACCTGAAACCCGCCCGAATCGGTCAACATTGGACCCGACCAACCCATAAAGCGATGCAAGCCTCCTGCCCGTTTAACGATGTCTTCTCCGGGTTGCAGGTGAAGATGATAGGTATTTGATAGCACCATCTGCGCTCCCGTCTCTTTTAACTGAGCAGGAGTCACGGTTTTGACGTTCGCCAAAGTGCCCACAGGCATAAATCGGGGCGTTTCAACGATTCCGTGAGGGGTCGAGAAGATTCCGGCTCGTGCGTGGGTGTGACTGCAACGAGCTTGACACTGAAAAGAAAAATTACTCAAAACGGACTGAATCTCGCGATCGACAGAGTTTCTATTCTAAAGGGAGGCAGCACGATAGAACCTACGATCGCTTTAGAATGCGTCATCTTCGTCAATTTGCACATCCCAATTTGCAGAAAGCACTTCGGCAACCATCGCCTCTAGTGCAGCCGCGTTGATGCTTCGACCTGGATTCTGCAACGGGTTAGAGAGCGGAATCAACCTCAGTTGACGGCTATCTTGAATCAAATCAAAATAAGTCTCCTGCTCTGGTGACTGGCTTAACTCCAGATAATCAAAGCTGCGGACATTGATATAGAGCGCATGATTAGCAATCAAGGTCGCTCTCTCAGCGTCGGCAAAAACCTCTAAAAGACACCCTTCTCCCTGGGTCGTGATCGCGCCATCTTGGGTGTGAATGTAGCGAACTCGATTCAGGTCTGTCAGCAGACGGTGCATGTCTCGTTTGTCAACGATCGTGCCTGTGTCGATGATGCAGGGGGCTGGAAGCCCTGTATTGCGGGAAGATTGGTCATGACTCATAGCTGGAAAGCCCTTGGTTTTGCTGACCCTGACTTGAGAACTCTCTATAGTCATTATGGCTGGAAAAACCGATATGCAACTTTAAACAGAGTGTGAAGAGTTTAAATTCTATGAAGTAGCAGAGGTGAAAAATGGGGTCAGTTATCAAGCGGTTCCTTCAGCAAATCACCGCAGGAGTTGCCTTCTACACTTGTATTCCGGTGCCAACTGCCTGGACTTTAGAGTTTCGCGGCATCGCCCGGATCGCCCCGCTCATCGGCTTGTTAATCGGGGGACTTTTAGGACTTTTGGATTGGGGACTGCATTGGGCAGGAATGCCGACGCTAACTCGCAGCGCGATCGTAGTCGCCGCTTGGGTCGCCATCACTGGAGGCTTGCACCTCGATGGCGCGATGGATAGCGCCGATGGATTAGCCGTGACCGACCCAACTCGTCGTCTACAAGTTATGGTTGACAGCGCAACCGGGGCATTTGGCGCAATGGCAGCAGTTGTCTTATTGCTGCTCAAAACGGCTGCTTTGAGTGAGCTACCGATCGATCGAGCCTTTCTATTGATGGCAGCCGCCAGTTGGGGGCGCTGGGGACAACTCGTGGCGATCGCTCGATTCCCTTATCTCAAACCCACGGGCAAAGGGGCATTTCACAAAGCTGCGATTCAATCTCTCTGGGAGGCGTTTCCGACTCTGTTGCTGTTGGTTGTAGTAAGTGTATTTTTTTGGCACGATCGCCCACTTCGCGCAGCAGTCGCGATCGTGGGAGGACTGGCGATCGCAATTCTCACCGGAGCCTGGTTTAATCGCAAGCTGGGCGGACAAACTGGAGATACTTACGGCGCGATCGTCGAATGGACAGAAGCTCTGTTTCTCTGTTTACTGACGGTGACTTTCCGGTAGTGGGTGCAGCGAAGCACCGCAGACCTTACAAAATTGGGCATTTGAGTCATGAGACAACAGCCCACACGCTGGACAACTAATCTGAACCTGGTCAGCCGTTTTAACCAGCCGTTTGATCAAATCTCCCAACTGCCACGGAATCAAAACCACTCCCGTGAGCAGCATCAAGACGGTTAACAGACGACCCATTTGTGAGTTTGGGGTGATGTCTCCCAGCCCAGCCGTCGTAATCGTAGAAACCGAGAAATAAACCGCATCCAAAAATGTGCCAAACTCTTGAGAATTGAGCGGATGTTCAACCTGATAGATCAAGCCTGAATAAACAAAAATAATTGAGAAGAGAGTGAAAAATATTCGGGTAAGAATAACGCTATCTTCGCTGCTGATATAACCAAAAATGGTGCCACCCTCGACGAAACGAATTAGACGGAGAATGCGAAACCAGCGAAATATTCTCAGAAACCCGATGTTTGTAGAGCCTAGCAGAAAGGGCACGATCGCCAGCAAGTCTACGATCGAGTAAAGACCCAAAAGATATTTTATTCTTTGTTCTGCAACCCAAAATCGCAGCAAATACTCGATCACAAAAATGACAAGAATTCCGTCCTCTAAGACATTTAAAGGCTGCCTCAGAGAGACTGGGATTCTGTAAGTTTCCACTACAAAAATCGCCGAGGAAACCAGAACTAATCCTGTGATAAAAAGATTAATTCCTCTCCCCAACGGAGACTCAATATCTTCTAAATAGAACGCGATCTTTTCTCGCAAAGACATAGATTTTGGATGCCAGTTCTTGAATACCTTATCGCAGCTCACCAAAATTCAATCCTCTGATTGCTTGATAGGCTCCATCATTCGCGTCACAATAGATGTAAAGTTTCATATCCGATTCTCAAAATGACCAGAGAGACGACACCCAGAATGAGTTCCCGACTCTATGACTATGATTTGGCGATCGTGGGCGGCGGTGTCGTGGGGGCAACTCTCGCCTGTGCGTTAAAAGATTCAGGCTTAACAGTCGTGTTGATTGAAGCTGAAGCTCGATCGATCGCGACTGCCAGGGGGCAAGCCTACAATATTTCTCCTCTGTCTAGTCGCATCTTTAACGGGATTGGCATTTGGAATCAGATTCGCCCTCAGCTTGAAACCTACACAAGGATTCGCCTCTCAGATGCCGATTGCCCGAATGTGGTGCAGTTTGTGCCTCAAGATTTAGGTGCCCAAACGTTGGGATATGTTGCCGAGCATCAAGTTTTGATCGCCGCCCTTCAAGAGTCTCTGCGGCAAAGTTCTCATGTTACTTGGCTATGTCCTGCAACAGTGGTGAAAACTGACATTCAACCCGACGGGGCAACGCTAGAAATAGTGGCAGATGGAGAAGCCAAACAAATTTGGACTCGATTAGTCGTCGCTGCCGATGGTGCACGATCGCCGCTTCGTCAACAAGCCAAAATTCGCACTCACGGCTGGCAATATTGGCAGTCTTGCGTAGTGGCGACCATCAAACCTGAGAAATCTCACAATCACACCGCCTACGAGCGATTTTGGTCAAGCGGTCCGTTTGCCATTTTGCCGTTGACGGGCGATCGATGTCGAATTGTCTGGACGGCTCCCCGCGCTGAGGCGGACGCGATTGTAGCTCTAGACGATGATCAGTTTCTCAAAGAACTCACTCAGCGCTATGGCGATCACATGGGCAAGCTGGCACTAGAGGGCGATCGCTATGTGTTTCCAGTGCGGTTGATGCACAGCACTCGCTATGTGTTGCCTCGACTGGCGCTGATTGGCGACGCGGCTCACTGTTGCCATCCCGTTGGCGGACAGGGCATCAATATGGGCATTCGAGATGCAGCGGCTCTGGCGCAAGTTCTGCAAACTGCCCATCAGCAAGGCGAAGATATTGCCACGCTCAAAGTCCTAAAACGCTACGAACGCTGGCGCAAGTGGGAGAACCTGATTATTCTGGGCTTCACAGACATTCTCGATCGCACCTTCTCAAATAATGTTTTTCCGATCGTATTAGTCCGTCGTCTGGGTCTGTGGGTTCTGCAAACCGTGTTGCCTGCCAAATCATTTGCTCTCAGACTGATGACGGGCTTAACCGGGCGCGTTCCTAAACTCGCTCAGAAACAAGCCTCTTTTCATCCCTAATCGCTAAAAAAAGATCATGAAACCTAAAGCCGTCGTCCTCCTCTCTGGTGGATTAGATTCTGCAACGTCAGCCGCCCAAGCGATCGCAGATGGTTTTGACATAATTGCGCTGTCATTAAACTACGGACAACGGCACGATCGAGAGTTAACTGCCGCCAAGCACGTCGCCGCCTATTTGAAGATTCAAGACCATTTTGTGATGGAGGTAAATCTGGCACAGTGGGGCGGTTCTGCTCTAACCGATCAAGCGTTAGATATACCCACCGACGGCACTCAGTCTGGAGGCATTCCCATCACGTATGTACCGGGGCGAAACACGGTATTTATCGCGATCGCGCTTTCTCTCGCAGAGGCAAAAGGCGCAGACGCTATTTATTTGGGCATCAATGCCATTGACTATTCAGGCTACCCCGACTGTCGCCCCGACTATCTAGACGCTTTTCAGCACCTAGCAACCCTCTCTTCAAAAGTAGGATTGGAAGGAAAAGCCCCAAAATTAGTCGTGCCTTTAGTAACAGACTCAAAAGTCGATATCGTCCGTCGGGCATTGCAGTTAGGAGTGCCGATAGAACTCACTTGGTCATGCTACCAAGGCGGCGAAACCCCTTGCGGAGTTTGTGATTCGTGTCGGATTCGCGATCGCGCCCTAATGGATGCAGGTTGCCCAGCCTTAGCGACTCCAACAGGACAAGCTTTTTACAAATCAGAACGCTCTGAGCGGAGTTGTTAAGAGATTGCTCAAGCTGTAAAGCAATTGGGTGAGTAAAAATCGAGCAATTTGTTAACAAAGCTGACTACGTTGATGATTCTCTCTGCGCTTATAAATAGATGATCTGTAGGGATGTGAAACACAATATCCCCGTAGACCCATTAAGCTAGGTTCGAGGTCTAAGTTCTCTGCTCTATGCAACTTGCTCCGCTCTATCCGCTCATCCATCGCATTCTCAAACCGAGCTTTCCTAATTGCTTGTGGACAGGAGATCAAAAGGCTCCCAAAATTGCCCTCACCTTTGATGACGGACCTTATCCTCCCTACACGTCCTCCTTGTTGAATGTGCTCGATCGCTATCAGATTCCCGCTAGTTTCTTCTGGCTAGGCATTTGCGTTGACCGAGCGCCTGCCCTCGCGCAAGCCATTCACCAAAAAGGATATTGGATTGGATTGCACGGCTACGATCACCGCTCATTTGCTACCCTGTCTCCCACTCAACTCAAGCAAGATTTAGAGCAAACCAAAGACGCGATTGTAAACGCCTGTCAGAGTTCATCTCCAACGTTAATCGATGTTCGCCCCCCCAATGGGCTGTTTACGCCCCAAACATTACGCTTATTGAATCAATGGGGTTACCGTCCGGTGATGTGGAGCGTAATCCCAGAAGATTGGGTGCATCCCGGCGCTGCGATCGTGGTGCAACGAGTCTTAGACCAGGTTCAAAATGGCTCAATTATCGTCTTGCACGATGGATGCTATGGCGGACGAGATGTTGCGGAAACGGTCGATCGATTAGTTCCTGCACTGCTCGATCGAGGATACGAATTTGTGACCGTCAATCAGCTATGGGCAACTGTGAGGATTGACCGACGATCATCTATCTCATGAGTTGACTAATCCTAAGCTCTGGGTAGATCAAAGCTTGAGACTGTCAAATCTTGATAGCCTCATCGCAGGAGAAACAGTGGTGGCTTACAGCTTTCAAAAGCCTTAACTTGTAGTGGTCTTGGTTCAGTCGTCTCGACTGAAACCACTCTAAAGAACGCCCCATAATTCGACCTTGTTAACCCTAAATGATTGAAAAGATCATCTAACTTAATATATAGCTTAGAGCTAAGTCTTTAAATTTGGGCTAACGTAGCAATACAGAGATGTAGCAAACCGTCTGATATTCAAGTGCAATTTGGATGTGGTAGTTGAACGAGATTTAGCACTAGCTAGTCTCAGTCATCTCCGCGTCTGACTTTCAGAAGCAACCGTTCAGTTCAGACCTTTGTGTCAACTGCTAAACAGTGCTGACGCTGCCCCCAGTGATGAAAGTTCCCGACTGCTTTAGTTGCCAAAAGATATATGAGCAGACCAAATTTCGTCTTCTTTTCCTAACTTCGCAGATTAAAGCAGATAAAAAGGGTGCAACTTTTGTGAGAAAAGCTACAATCGGGAAGACATTAAAACATTCAGCAATAATGACCTGTGCGTTGGTATCTCTACCCAGTGTTGCTTTCGCACGGATGCAGCGTGCTTTGAACTTCGCATGGTCACTAACGCCTCTTTTAAATTAGAGAGTCATCTCTAGAAAGGGCGCGTTTACTAATGGCAAAAAGCCCCTGGCTTCATCTGTAACCAGATTGAACGATCTACCGTTCTCCGGTGCTTAAATTTTTTCGCTTTCACCACTTTAAGGAGCATGAGGAACACGGTATGACCCAGACCAACAACGTACTCGAAGCACTCAGTCTTGGTACCCCCTCTGATGAACCCCTTGACACTGAAGTCGAGCTTTATGACGATGATGACCAAGACGAACCGGACTCTCCGGCAGATGATGACACTACCAAAACAGGCAAGGCTCGTGCTGCCCGCCGTCGAGCACAAGCCAAGAAAAAGCACTACACCGAAGACTCGATTCGTTTGTATCTGCAAGAAATTGGTCGAATCCGTCTGCTGAGAGCCGATGAAGAAATTGAGCTAGCGCGTAAAATCGCAGACCTGCTAGAGCTAGAGCGCATTCGAGTCAGGCTGACAGAAAAGTTGAGCCGTGAGCCTCAAGACAAAGAGTGGGCAAGCGAAGTTAATATGCCGCTAACGGCGTTCCGACACCGCTTACATTTGGGTCGTCGTGCAAAAGACAAGATGGTGCAGTCTAATCTGCGTCTTGTTGTGTCGATCGCCAAAAAATATATGAACCGGGGTCTTTCCTTTCAAGACCTGATTCAGGAAGGCAGCTTAGGGTTGATTCGTGCAGCAGAAAAGTTTGACCACGAAAAAGGCTATAAGTTCTCGACCTATGCGACCTGGTGGATTCGTCAGGCAATCACTAGAGCGATCGCTGACCAATCACGCACGATTCGCCTTCCGGTTCACTTATACGAGACCATTTCTCGGATTAAAAAGACTACCAAACTGCTCTCTCAGGAAATGGGTCGCAAACCTACAGAAGAAGAGATTGCTACTCGGATGGAGATGACGATCGAGAAGCTACGCTTTATCGCAAAGTCCGCTCAATTACCGATTTCGTTAGAGACCCCGATCGGAAAGGAAGAAGATTCCCGTTTAGGTGACTTTATTGAGTCAGACGGCGAAACCCCTGAAGATCAAGTCTCCAAAAACCTTCTTAGGGAAGACCTCGAAGGCGTTTTAGCTACCCTCAGCCCTCGCGAGAAAGATGTGTTAAGACTGCGCTATGGCTTAGATGATGGTCGAATGAAAACCTTGGAAGAGATTGGACAAATCTTTAACGTTACTCGTGAAAGGATTCGTCAGATCGAAGCAAAGGCGCTTCGTAAACTGCGTCATCCTAACCGCAACAGCGTTTTGAAAGAATACATTCGGTGATCCAAATTATCTGACAGGTGGAGCGTAGACAACATGCTCCTAAGATAGATTTGAAGAGGCTCAGAGGTAAAACTCTGAGTCTTTTTATAGTTGCCTTCAATCAGGAACGACAAAAGTACGGGCACCTAGTGAGGTGCCCGCCAGATTAGCTTTCAAGGTTAACCAAAACTTAAGAAGCAGCAATTACAGTAGACCTAAGAAGCGCAGTGTGCCTTCACCAGAAAAATATTCGGTCGCGAGTGCAGCAACAAACCCAATCATGGCAAAGCGACCATTCCATAACTCGGCTTGAGGAGTAAAACCAAACTTCCAAGCGTTGCGGTCTTCAGAAGCGACAGGAGTCGTTATTTTTTTTGTGTCTTGCATGGTGGGTACTCTGGAGTGCATTAGCTGTTCACAATGTAACCTAATATTACGTTTAATGTCAAAGTATTAAGTGGGACAAAATCTTTCTTCTTTATAAGCAAAGTTTATGAGACCGGACTTTTGGTACCGAAACTAAACCCTACGCCAGAAATATGGGGCTATGATGGGAACTATTGATTGATATTTGTTAAAAATTATCAATGATTGTTTCCCCGTCTGGTTTGTCAAAGTTTAAAGAATCGCTGACTGAGAAAGTGTTTTTCGGTCAAAAACCTTCGGCAGAGTTGATTGCAATCTTGCTGGTCTACTTTGTACAAGGAGTTTTAGGATTGGCACGGTTAGCCGTTAGCTTTTTCTTGAAGGATGAGTTAGGGCTGAGTCCGGCGGAGGTATCTGCTCTGCTGGGAATCGTGGCACTGCCCTGGATGATTAAGCCGCTATTTGGCTTCATTTCTGATGGGTTGCCGATCTTCGGCTATCGGCGACGACCTTATCTGGTTCTTGCAGGAGTCTTAGGTGCGCTGTCCTGGGTCATGTTGGCTACGATCGTGCACAGCCCTTGGGCAGCAACCCTGACGATCGCGCTGGGTTCTCTGTCGATTGCGGTCAGCGATGTCATTGTCGATTCGCTGGTGGTAGAGCGGGCGCGGTCAGAATCTGTCAGTGGGGCAGGATCACTGCAAGCTCTCTGCTGGGGCGCGTCTGCGGTCGGCGGATTGGTGACAGCCTATCTCAGTGGCTGGCTGCTGACAAAATTTGATACTCGGACAGTATTTGAAATTACGGCATTCTTTCCGTTGATTATGTCTGCGGTGGCGTGGCTGATTGCCGAATCTCCAGTGACCGAAAAGTCGGACTGGTCGATCGTGCGAACTCAGATGGGGCAATTAAAGCAAGCCATTACCCAAAAAGCGATCTGGATGCCCACCGCTTTTTTGTTCCTTTGGCAAGCAACGCCCACGGCAGAATCTGCTTTTTTCTACTTCTCGACCAATGAACTGGGGTTTGAGCCTGAGTTTCTAGGGCGAGTGCGGCTTGTAACTAGCGTTGCAGCGCTGGTCGGCATCTGGATCTATCAAAGATTTCTCAAAACCGTGCCGTTTCGGGTGATTTGTGGATGGTCGATCGTGCTCTCGTCTGCTTTGGGCATGACGATGTTGCTGCTGGTTACTCACGCCAATCGAGCGATCGGAATCGACGATCGCTGGTTCAGCTTAGGTGACAGTTTAGTGCTAACCGTGATGGGTCAAATCGCGTTCATGCCCGTTTTGGTATTGGCTGCACGGCTTTGTCCACCCGGAGTCGAAGCGACGTTATTTGCACTGCTGATGTCAGTTGTCAACTTGGCTGGGTTAGTATCTTACGAATCTGGGGCAGTGTTGACTCATTTGCTAGGAGTGAACGAAACCAATTTTGATAAATTGTGGCTACTCGTACTAATCACAAACCTCAGCACACTGCTGCCTCTCATCTTTCTGGGCTGGCTACCTGGAGCCTCCGAAGCACTTCCAGAACAGAAGTCTTCAATCCTGACTGTAGAGACTGATTCGACTGCTAAACCTTTGGGGCTTTTACCAGACTTAGTTACAGATGTAGCAGACACTTAATCTGTTCAATTTTGTGACTTAAAGAAACAGTACGTCTGTTTAACACTTTCAACTCACAGTAGACAGCCAAAAATTAACGCTCTGAATCACAAGTAGTTATGCAAAGTTTTCAGCTTGGTGAACACGCGTCTACGGTTCCAATTACGCCCTACAACACGCAGGAGTGGCAAAAAGGATATCGCTCTCTCAATCAAGAATATGATTACTGGATTGATGAAGTAGAAGGACAAATTCCACCAGAATTAAGCGGCACTCTATTTCGGAATGGACCAGGACTTTTGGATATAAACGGACAGCGAATTCAACATCCGTTTGATGGAGATGGAATGGTGTGCGCGATCGCCATTAAAGATGGACGGGCACATTTTCGCAATCGCTTTGTCCGCACTGAAGGATATGTTGCAGAACAGAAAGCGGGACGCATTCTCTATCGAGGCGTGTTTGGGACGCAAAAGTCGGGAGGCTGGCTAGCAAACGCTTTTGATACCAAAATTAAAAATATTGCAAATACCCAAATCCTTTACTGGGGTGGAAAGCTACTTGCCCTTTGGGAAGCGGCGGAGCCTCATCGCCTCGACCCACGAACGTTAGAGACATTAGGGCAAGAATATTTTGACGGAGCCTTGCAGCCTGGTGCCCCGTTTGCAGCCCATCCTTGGATTGATCCGGCTTCTCAGTTTGATGGCGGTGCGCCGTGTTTAGTCAACTTCTCGATCAAAGCAGGATTGTCTTTTACGATCAATATCTACGAGTTAGATTTGGCAGGAAAGATTGTCCGTCAGCACAACCATCCGGTGCCGGGGTTTGCTTTCATTCACGACTTCGCGATTACGCCCAACTATTGCATCTTTTTTCAGAATCCCGTCGCATTTAACCCAGTGCCGTTTTTGATGGGAACCCGATCGCCCGGTGAATGCATCAAGTTTCAGCCCGACAAGCCAACGCGTGTGATTGTGATTCCTCGTGATGCTGCGTCCCGCCCCAAGCCGATCATTCTCGAAACTCAGTCGGGATTTGTCTTTCACCATGCCAACGCGTATGAGCAAGACGGCGAGATTGTGATGGACTCGATTTGCTACGAGAATTTGCCCTCTGTCGAATCGGGCGCTGACTATCGCGAAACTGATTTTAATGCTCTCACCCCTGGTCAGTTATGGCGGTTTCGCATAAATCTAGAGACGAAGGCGATCGAGCGTCAGTTAATTGAGCCTCGCTGCTGTGAGTTTCCCTTTATTCATCCTGCGTTGGCGGGGCGAAAGCATCGCTATATCTACGTGGGAGCCGCTCACACCCTCGAAGGAAATGCTCCGCTTCAGGCGATTTTAAAGGTCGATGTCGAGTCGGGCGATCGTCAGATTTGGAGCGATGCACCCAATGGCTATGTAGGCGAACCTGTGTTTGTGCCTCGTGCGGCGAGTGAGTCAGGACTCTACACCAAAGTTGAAGGCGATGAAGACGATGGCTGGCTGTTTACGATGGTGTATGACAGTGAGCACGATCGCACCGATGTTGTCATTCTAGATGCCAAAGATTTAGAGAAAGGCGCGATCGCTCGTCTCCATCTAAAACATCACGTCCCTTATGGGCTGCATGGTAGCTTTACACCGCATTACTTTGAGTCGTAGATTGAGCGAAGACGGGATTTTGCTACTTGATCGACAGAGCAACCTTAAGGGCTTGATCTAGAATTTCGGTTGCTTTCGATCGATTTGCAACCCGGTCTTTTGCGATGTATTGAGCAGCGATCGCAGTCAACGCTTGACTTTTGTATTGCTTGTTTTGCGTTGCTTGGGCAACTTGTAGCGCTTGCTCAAACTGTCCTTGTTGAGCAAACGATCGAGCGAAGGCAGGCATCAACCAGTCTAAATAAGCAGGATTATTGGAAAGCGGTTTTACAGACTTTGCAACTCTCAGTGCCTGCTCTGGTTTTCCTGCCTCAGCGTAAGCAAGCGCAACGTCAGGCAAAACACCTTGAACGTCCTCTCGTTGGGCAATTTTCAGCGCTTGGTCATATTGCTTGTTTGCTAGGTAATATCTGACTATTTCAGTTAGGATCAAGTTTTTTGCCGTTGAGAGCGATCGAGCTAATTTCACTGCCTGATCGACATCCCCAGACTCAACGTAGTGCATCGCGATCGCTTGAAAGACTTGCTCACGATCAACCCGCGTTTTAATTCGATTTGCCAACTCACGGGCGGTCTGAAGCTGTCCGTTTTTGACATATCCGATCGCGACTTGTGCAAACGCATTATTGAGAAATGGAGACGGTTTTAATGCCTGTGCTGTTGATTGTGCAGTCGCTAAAATCGCCTTGGCTTGGCTAGCTTGTCCCACGGCTGCATATTGAATTGCGGCTTGGCTTAACAAATAGACTTTCTCTGCTGGAAACTGGGTTGATCGGAGCGCTCGAATTTCAGGTAGAACTTGATTGAGCAGCGCGATCGCTTGCGGTTTTTGTCCATTCACAATGAGCAAGTCTGTTATTTGAAGCGTTTGTGTAACATTCCAAGCCGTATCTTCTGATTGGGTTTTTGGATTGGTGCGGATGCTGTCGAGAACTTGCTTGGTTGCTGAAGACAAAAATTCTGATTGTCCTGTGCTTTGGAGTGCAAAGGCAATTGCCATCAAAGTTTGCCGACGACTTCGGAGATCTGGATTGCGTTGAGCAACCGTGAGCGCTTTGTCTATAATCTGCTTGGCTCGATCGGGCTTTTGATCGTCTTTATAAGATTTAGCGATTCTCACCATCGCGATCGGGGTAAACCAATTATCACCTCTCTGGGTAATTTGCAGCGCAAAATCGTAGTAACCCGCTTCCGCATAGTCAACCGCTCTGTTGAGCAATGATTCTTCTGGTGAAGTCGCGCTGAGGGCGCAGTTGGCGATCGTTTGAGCATGAGCAATTTGGAATGCTCTCGTGAGAAGTTGTTGACCTTTTTCGGACTGACCTGCCAGGATATAACCGTTTGCAACTCGCATCAAAGGCGCAGCTTTATAACAATCGTTTTGCATTCCTTCGGTGAGAGATAGCGCTTGGTCTAAAACTTTTGCAGCCCCAGAACGATTCACTGCGGCGTATTGAAAGGCAATTTCGGCGACGAAAGGAGCTTGGGCATCGGTCTTTTCTTGGCTAAATCCTGGCTTGCTTGAACCTGAAATAGCCAGCATCACGATCGCTAACAATGTGCCTCGTCTGATCCCTAGCGCCATGTCTCTTTCCTCAAGTTGAACGTGCCGTCATAATTGGGATGACGCAAAATCAAGCGATAGGTTCAGGCTAGATATCAAGATTTACTCAAGCTTTGTGGATACTATTGAGCAAGCCGCCCTGTTGATGCGGCTCTGGCTTGTTCTCAATCGTCAAAGTAGATCTTTTCAGTGCCCAAAATCTGATGATCGTCGTGCCCTTTGCCCGCGATTAGCACACCATCTCCGGCTTTGTCTTGCAGATGATCCAGAGGTGGAAGCAGAAGTGGATGAACTGTGGAACTTCGTGCGATGCTACAGGGTCATTGGACTATTTATCAATCGAGTGGCGTTTGGACTCATGATCTAGACCTCAACAACACGTCTAAGACACGATCAGGAAACGGAAGTTCAACCTTTCCTGCTGACTTAGCTTGAACTACGATCGGGATCAGCAACCGAGTCAGCTCTGCCGAATATCGCTTGTTGAAGCAGTCGAGATACTAAGGTTGATTCGTTAAACAGTGGAGCATAGGGTATCCAGCGCAAGCAATTAAACTAAGGCTCCCCCTGCCAGTCTAGCTAACAGGGGGAGCACAAAACGATCAATCTACGCAGTCAACCGCACACCGGAAATCGGCGGCGGGTTGCCTAGCAATTGCTCAGGCGTTAACGTCGTGAAGCTGTAGCTCTGCCAATCGTTGGTCACGAACTTAAACTTTCCACCGCCAACGCCGCCATTGTTGCTCCAGTCAGACGCAAAAGGAGCGTCCACAGAGCGCCAGTAGTCAGCCCCACCACTCGCGATGTAGCGGGCTTGAGGACGATCGTCTGAACCGTTCGCGTTGTCCAGGATCAGCCGACCCTGGAAGACTGAGTACACCCCAGCAATATCGGTAGGGTTCATCGTCGCACGTTGTCCCGGCCAGAAGTGGAAGTTAAATCCGTTCCCGGCTATAACGCTGATACCGCCGCCGTTACTGGATTCATCTTTAGTGGTGACCCCAGTTACAACGTTGTTACCGAAGTCAGAGTTGAACGCCCCGCCTTGAATGCCAGAAAGCTGAGTCTGTGTCCACTGCATAGTGGACTTACTGAGAATCCACAATTGGTCATTGCGGAGTTGAACGCGGGTATTGGGGGCTTGCTCAGGGCGGAATCCCTTGGCAGCGTAAAGTTGCCCCCAAGCCGTGACCGCATTCCAGTCAGTGCGCGGTTTGTTGCCCCAAGCCGGTTGAGCCGCCGAGTTATACCAGGAGTAATAGCTAGGAATTCCATCAGGATAGGCCTCGTTCGGGCTGTTGGGGATGGAATCGTAAGGAGCTAAGTCAACTGGGATAGTAGGAACAGGCGGAGTCTGAATTCCACCAATAGCAGCAGCAGGAACGAAATCAGTCACCCCATCAGGACGCGTCCACCGGAGAGTGGAGATAGCATCCCCACCGCTCTCGTAGTACTCCATCTTCACGTTGTACTTCTGCCCTGCCTGGAGAACGATCGTGCCGCTATTGTCTGTGCCCGCGTGATCTGTCCAGTTATTGACCAACTGCTGACCAT
>Ga0209511_1000399_pt1 | contig 44937 bp, 35 predicted proteins | sample SSSSmetaG_FD_184141 | JGI IMG/M metagenome (GOLD analysis project Ga0209511, IMG submission 184141) | Glacier valley bacterial and archeal communities from Borup Fiord, Nunavut, Canada, to study Microbial Dark Matter (Phase II) - ​SSSS... | ecosystem: Environmental > Aquatic > Freshwater > Ice >... | reverse complement strand
TGTTAGGTCTGAGGCCACCTCTAGGGTCGTGCAGTCTGGCAAAGGCCCTTCTCAAATCCTGGTAGGATATTTTTAAGCTGGCGGTTGAATTTACCACATTTGGCGGCAAAGCGGTATAGTTCATTTGACTCTCCTTGGGTTTGATTTTGGCCTGAGAGCTTAAATCTTACCAAAGTTGAGCCCCTTTTGTCCAAACGCATTTTCCCTGAATTAGTTTGTTTTCCGTATTGACAAACCGCTCAGAATGTGTTAAAAATATATTAAATATACGGAGATGAACCAACATTAATCCCTGCTAAAACGTTCCCAAGTGTTCAGCTTTGTTAGCCGTTTAGACTAAGTTATCATTAAGCCACTGATTTACCTTATCGGTAAATTTTCACCTTTATTTAAAAGCACCCAGCATCTCGGCCTGTTGCCGGGGTTATTTTGTTTTGGGTTAAAAATGAACAATTGTGCAAGGAGAGGTCAATGAGGACAGTTCGGCGAACTGCCAGCGCATTAATGCTGCTCAGTTTATGGATGACACTCGTTTTGCCCGTATTTAGCGGGCCATTGCCAACAGCGTTAGCGGTTTCCAACGTTACGTTAGTCGGAAGTTTGCAGAGTGAACTAGGTTGCCCCGGCGATTGGCAGCCCGATTGTGCTACTACCCATATGACGGCGGGTGCTGATGGCGTGTATCGCTTTAACGCCAGTCTTCCCCCCGGAAATTATGATTACAAAGTAGCCATCGGTGACTCCTGGAGCGAGAACTACGGCAAAGGCGGCGTATCAGGCGGTGATAACATCAGCCTGACCGTGCCGAACACAGGTGGGCCTACTACCCTGGTCAAGTTCTACTATGACCCGATTTCCCACTGGATTACCGAAAACGTCAACACCAAAATTGTGACTGCCGCCGGAAGCTTCCAGAGCGAAGTTGGTTGTCCGGGGGACTGGTCGCCCGACTGTCTGAAATCCTGGCTGGAAGACCTGGATTATGATGGCACTTACACCTGGGAAACCACCGCTATCCCGGCTGGTAGCTATGACTTTAAAGTAACCATCGGCGAAAGCTGGGATGAGAACTATGGAGCTGGCGGTGTACCAGGCGGCTCAAATATCTCCTTTACTGTCCCGGCCAATGGAGCAAAAGTAAAATTCAGCTTCAACTACGCCACCAAAGCTATCTCAGTTAGCACCGGGCATGGTCACGACAATAACGTGGAGTATGACGGGCTGGGTCACAATTCGCAAGACCCCATCTATCGTCAGCCTTTTGGGGCGGTAAACCCGAATACCCCCATCAAGTTGCGCTTCCGAACCTTTGCCAACGATGTCACAGGGGTTAAAGTGCGCTTCTATGATAGTACCAGCAAGCAAGAATTTTTCCAGAACATGACTCTGGCGGTCAAGGGCGTAAGCTGCTACGATGCCCGCCTTGCCAGCGAAATCTGTGACTGGTATGAGACCAGCTATACTCCCCCCGCCCTTACCACAATTTACTATCGGTTTGTAGCCACTGATGGCACAGCCTCCGCTTACTATGCTGATGACAAGTTCAAAGATGGTGGGTGGGGCGAAGCTACCCCCGGTCTGGTTGATAACAGCTATGTTGTCACCGTTTTTGACCCGGCCTTTAAACCGATTTCCTGGATGCAGAATGCGGTTATTTACCAGATTTTCCCTGACCGCTTCCGCAACGGCAATGCGACTAACGACCCGAATGTCGTTACTGAGCCGCGTTATCGTTACCCCAGCAACCCCGACGACCAAATTTTAGATAAGACCTGGACTGATTTCCCCGAAGGTTATTGCCGCGCCTACACCAACCCGGCAGCCCCCTGCACCGAAGGGCCAAAGGGTCGTGACTACTTTGGTGGCGACCTCGCGGGCGTTACCCAGAAATTAGACTATCTGAAGGCTCTGGGGGTCACTGTACTCTACTTCAACCCGATTTTTGAAGCGGGTAGCGACCACGCCTATGACACTCAGGACTACAAGAAGATTGATCATTTCTTTGGCACACAGAGCGATTGGAATACTCTAGTAGCCCAGGCTAATACTAAGGGTATGAAAATTGTTTTGGATGGCGTGTTTAATCACACCTCCTCCGACAGCCCCTACTTTGACCGCTATCACCATTATTCCAATAATGGCGCATGCGAAAGTGTCAGTTCGCCCTATCGTGACTGGTTCTATTTCTCGCCACTGGCGGGTGGGCCTTGCGCCGGGCCGAGTGGCCCCAATACCATGACCTATGATGCCTGGTTTGGCTTCGACAGTCTGCCAGTTTTGAACAAAAACAATACCAGCGTCCGCAACATGATTTACGCCAACAACGACAGTGTAGCCAAAACCTGGCTAAACACGGGCGCGGCGGGCTGGCGGTTGGACGTGATGGGCGATGGCTCATTCCCGGACGAATACTGGCAGCAGTTCCGCACCGCCGTCAAATCCACCAAACCAGATGCTACTATCATTGGCGAACTCTGGAAGAAGGAAGAAATCCTGCCTAAGATTCATGGTGATATTGCTGATACCACTATGAATTATCGTTTCCGCAACGCCATATTGGGCTTCTTTGGCACAGTGGATGACAAAGGTTTTGCGGATGATGGCGCGACCAACCAACCGCCTTCGTTGTTCGCCAGTAAACTTAACTCATTACGGGAAGACTATCCAGACGCGACCTACTACACCCTGATGAACCTGATGGATAGCCACGATACCCAGCGTATTCTGTGGAGTTTGACTCCGGGCAATCGCAACCGCGAGGATAAAGAGTTTAACGCCGCTAATCTGGCGAAGGGCAAACAGCGTCTCAAGCTGGCAACTCTGGTACAGATGACTATTCCGGGTGCGCCCACCATTTATTACGGTGACGAAGTAGCTCTGACGGGCGACGACGACCCGGATGATCGGCGACCTTTCCCCTGGCTCGACCTGAACAGTCCAGCGGCTAACGATGGTTATTTTGGCGCAGGTGGTGACCACAGCATCCTTGACCATTATCGCCGTTTGACCCTGATTCGCAAGGTTCTGCCGGAACTGACGCAGGGTGAGTTGAAGTTCTTGTTAACCGATGACACTAACCGTACGATGGCCTACGGTATGCGGATTAAGAGTCAGGGTAAGCTCTCGATTGTAGCGATTAACCGCGACGAGAATAGTTCCAAGACCTTGCAAATTCCGTTGGCAGGCTATCTGCGGGACGGCGTGACGTTCAAGAATTTGCTAACCAACGAGACCTTGACCAGCGCGGGTGGTTTCCTGACCATAACCCTCCCAGCCCTCGGTGGTACTATTCTGACTATTCAGTCAGGGCAGGATATTGTTGGTTCGGACGCACCTGCAACGGCCTCGGCAGTCGCCGGGAACGGTAATGTAAGCTTGAATTGGTCGGCAGTTTTCGCCCCTTCACGCTATAACATTTATCGGACTTTGTTAAGTGGTGGCGGTTATGAATTTGTGGGCACAACCACTGGCACAAGCTTTGTGGATAGCAGCGTAATCAACGGTAAACGCTACTATTATGTGGTGCGGGCGGTAGACGGGACGGGCAATGAAGGCAAAAACTCGAAGGAAGTAGCGGCAACTCCCTCCTTCCCGATTGGTTATGCCGTATTGCAATACCCCAAGACCATTACAAAGGTCAAGAGCATTGAACCTACCGAAAACATCTATGCTCAGACCTATGTCGCTGGTTTGACAGACTCAGGTGGGTCGGCCGACGCGATTATGGCGCAGGTTGGTTTCGGGGCGCAGGGTAGTAATCCGGCGAACTGGAATAGCTGGGTCAATATGGGCTACAACACCCGCTCTGGCAACAACTACGAGTATGTAGCAACCCTGACCCCCGAAGTAACTGGCACTTTTGACCTGCTGGTGCGTTTCTCCACCGATGGCGGGCTAACCTGGCAGTATGGCGACCAGGATGGCTACTATCCGGGCGAGCCGGGCACGGATATGCCGGGGGTACTGACGGTTACACCTAACCCCGATACTACCCCACCTGCCGCTCCTACCAATTTGCGGATTGCCGATTGGAGTTCGGGTTTTATCAAAGTAGCCTGGGATGCCGTCAGCGACGGGGCGCAGTATCGGGTCTATCGTAGCCTGACTTCAGGGGGCTTCGATTACAACAACCCGATTGCGAAGGTAGACGGTAGTACCACCAGCTTCACCGATAACTCGGTTGGCAATGGCACTACTTACTACTACGTGGTGCGGGCTTACGATGCGGCTTTGAACGCCTCTGGTAGCTCTAATCAGGTATCACAACGGGCCGAACCCAAGTTGGTAGCCGTAACCTTCCGGGTGCGCGTGCCAGCCGAGACTCCCGCCAGTGATACGATTTATATTCCGGGTAGTATTGACCAGTTTGGCCCCTGGAATCCTGGTAAGCAAGCTCTGGTTAACCGGGGTGGCGGTATCTGGGATGTGACGGTTAATATTCTGGACGGGACTGCTGTGGAATATAAATACACTCGTGGCGCGTGGGACAGGGTTGAGTGGTGGGGCAGTATTGTCAGCACCGCCAACCGCAACGTGAGCATCAGTTACGGTACTACCGGGACACAGTTGGTGGATGACACCGCTACCAATTGGGGTACTGGCTCGGATACCCACAAGGCGGTTCAGGCGTGGCGCGACCCGTTGGTGGTTAGCACTAGCACCAGCGCGACCAGCGTGCGGGCAAATTTCGCTGCTAACATCCAGACTCCGGCGGGCGGCGACTTTAGTAGCTCGATTGTCGTAACCAAAGGCGGCTCAGCGGTTGCCGGGACAGTTGCGCCAAGCGGCAGTAAAGCTCTGGTCTGGACACCGGGTGCGCCCCTGACGGCAGGTACTTACACCGTGACGGTTAGTAACGTGCGGAGCGATTTGGGGGGTGACAGCGTAATTATGCAAGCCCCTTACGTCTTTACCTTCACGTTACCCTAAGCGGTTGTCGGTGGTCAGTTGTCGGTAAAAATTGCTTAATTGACCTGACTACATACGCAAGTACCCAACCGGGCGACCTAGCAGGTCGCCCCTACAAGGGAAAAAATACGAAACAAAAAGAGACCTTCACAGGGGGTCTCTTTTTTGTCTTCAAAATAGGAAGGATTCGGATTGGAAATAAGACAACTTGTTTAGAGGGGTTATACAGATTATAGTAGATGTTCTTTGTAGAAAGTGCTAAAATAGCGATAGAGAAAGGCTATCACTCAGAGAATATAGTGAGGTTATTAAAATATGACGGAACTCCTTACTAAAAAATTTACTATCGAAGAATTTTTGGCTTTACCCAACGATGGCACACGCTATGAATTGGTTGAAGGAGAGTTATTAGAGATGCCCGGAGCAAGTGAACTCCATAGCAGAATTAGCAATAGGTTGAGTTACTATCTAACAGGATTTGTACTTACCAACAAGTTGGGTGAGGTTTCTAACTCCGATGCCCGCTATGCCATCTTTCCGGGAAGCGAGACGGTACGGATGGCCGATGTTTCTTTCGTGCAGACTGACCGGGTAACGCGGGGAGTAGTCACAATGAATTTTGCCCCGGATTTAGCGGTTGAAGTGCTTTCTGAGAGTAACGGCGCAATCGAAATTGAGAAAAAAGCCAAAGCCTATCTTCGGGCGGGTGGGGTTTTGGTCTGGGTAATCAACCCCGAAGAACAGGAAGTTTATATCTACCGCGCCGGGGAACTTCAACGTCAGACCCTAACCGTAACAGATGAATTGAGGGGCGACCCGGTATTGCCTGGATTCAAATTACCTGTAAGCCCACTATTCGAGTAGGGGCAGGTCCCCGTGCCTGCCCTTCACCCCTATTTCTTGCGGCGGGTCTGTTGGGCAATTTCGTCCCACTCCTGGCTGGTCAGGTCGCCCAATTTGCTGAACTCGCCCGCCCCATAGAGCCATTCGCCCCCGTCAATCGTCACCACTTCGCCGTTAATATAAGCCGCCCCGTCCGAAATTAGAAAGGCCGCCAGATTAGCCAGTTCGGGCAACTCGCCGTTTCGCCCTAGCGGCACCGCCGTTCCAAACTTTGCCGCCACCTGGGGATTAGGAACCAGCCGCGACCAGGCTCCTTTGGTAGGGAATGGCCCCGGCGCAATCGCTACCTGCCGAATGTTATAGTGACCCCATTCTGCCGCCAGCGAACGAGTCAGGGCTAAAACTCCAGCCTTTGCAACGGCAGATGGTACGACATAGCCCGAACCTGTCCAAGCGTAGGTAGTCACAATATTAAGCATCGTGCCCGCTTGCCCCTGTTCAATCCAGCGTTTGCCCAATTCCAGCGAACAATAAAATGTGCCGTGTAGCACAATCCCCAGCACCGTATCCACCGCCCGATGCGAGAGCCGTTCGGTTGGGCTGATAAAATTTCCGGCAGCGTTATTGACCAGCACATCAATCCGCCCAAAACGCCCAATCACCGCGTCCAGCATCGCTACCACCTGTTCTGGTTGGCGCACATCGCAGCCAGTGGCAAAAGTCTCGCCGCCTGTGGCCTGGGCAATTTCGGTAGCGGCCTGTTCCGCCACCTCTAGCCGTCGCCCGCAAATTGCCAGCTTCGCCCCAAGTTCCACAAACCGTTCACCCATTGCCCGTCCCAGGCCAGTGCCACCGCCAGTTACTAGAACCACTTTGTCCTTTAATAAATCAGTTTGAAACATTTTTTCCCTCTACAGTCGAAAGTCAAAAGTCGAAAAAGTTGGTCAGGAGTCAGGAGTCAGAATAAAGTACAAACTTAACCCCCTGACCCCTTCCCTGACTCAGGGAAGGGGAACTGGAAACCAACAACTATTTAAAAAACATGGGCAGGTTGTATATTAAGATAATTGGCGGTCACCCAATAATAGACTGTAACTCCCACGATTACCAGAAAGGTCGCTCCTACCAGCCCCACCCGCCAGTTGCGCCAGCTAAAGGCTTGATTTTCCAGGATGGCCGCCAGTGTTACCCCCGCCAGCAAACAGGTCGGCAACCACAAAAATAACATCGGCCTGATAGATAGCCCGGTGGGGATAGTCAGTAACAAAAAGCCACAACCAACTACTACCCACACCAACAATCCCCATTTAAATCGCTCGTCTTGTGCCTCCACTACCCCGTTGTTATCCAGCATAGGGCGTTTGAACAATACTACTAACCCCACCGGAACAAGCAAAAGTGGCACAAAGGCATAGTCGGCTAGAAAGCCAATCATAAACGTTAGGCGGGCCAAATTTAACGAGCCGTTGAGATTAAAACTGCTCAAGCTAGATGAAAGGTCGTTTTTCCCATTTCCAGTAACCGCTTTTTTACCGAAAATGCCAACATAGTGGGAATAATATAAAACAAAAGCCAGTATACCAGCCAGCGCAAAAGCCAACCCAATGGCAATAATCGAGCTATAGCTACCCCGCCCAGTAAAAAAACGTAAGGCTAAAAGCGTAATACCCAGCAATGGTAGAAATCCTAAAGTTAGAATCAACATTCCCGGATGGGATAGTAATAAAGCGAAAAAAAGCACCACCAAAGGTAGCCATACATACCATTTCGTCGTCCGGTCATAATTTTCCAGCAAATAAATAAAACTGAAAAAGAGTATTACAATCCCAAACAGGTTGGTATCGTGCGCCCACCAGATTAATAAGAAGTTGATTGGGACTAAGGTAAAAAGGGCGATTGCTAATACTGGGGCGGCTTTATAGCGCGAAAAATAACGTTTTGCCAGATAATAAACCCCGAAAATCATGATAAAGCTGAGCGGCACTGGTAATAACTTCACAAAATTGTAGCTATCATCAAAAAGGAGAGCTATGGGGGCGGCAATGACATATAAGGCCGGTGGGTAAAAAGTCTGACCCACGCCCGACATCACATAATCATCGAAAAAAACCTCGCCATTTTGCACTCGCTCAAAGCGATGTAGATGAAAGCCAAAATCATTTGGTTGGCTGGCGGGGTAAAGTAACCCCGAAAAACCCACTAATAAACCCAGCGTAAAAAGTCCGAATAAAACTTTCCCCTCCACCGAGGCCGGACTAAAATCTTTCAAACTACTCCGCCGATAAATCCAACTGACCAACGGGCGGGCGATAACCAACAGTACCAGAGTTAGGAATAAGGCTAATAGCAGCGAGGTAACGTAAAAAGCAAAATAAAAGCGGGCGACGGCATATAATAAACTTATAACCGCCAGCCCCGCTAGACTTAACCCCAGACTCCAACGCCACCCCAGGCCAATGATAAAGCCCAGTAAATAAATCCCCAGACCAAGCAGGGCGGCATAAAAAATATGATAAGCGGGGGGGATTATTAGCCCGCCGTTACCGATTGGCTCGACTGAGATATAGGTAACTATAAAAGCCAGGTGGCGCGGGTCATTTTTAGGAGTGAAGGCTTCACTACTAAAGATTAACTTCAAGTCGCCGGAAGAGCGGCTAATTAATTCGGTTGAAATAGTAGCTTCGTAAGTTTTAAGGTGATAATCCACATTGAAAATTGCCACTAGCCCGCCCCGTGCTGTAATCTGCACCTGTTTTTCGGGCCTGGGTTCGTCTCCACTGGTAACAATTTCCATAGTTAATTTCAGAGGTTGGCGGCCTATCCCTTTTAAGTCTAGAATGGCCTCATCCGCCAACCAACGATAACTTATGCTGGAGTTTTTCTCAATGGCATAAAAGCCCGTGCCTAGAAAAGGGTTAAGACTACTATCGCCCATGCTTAATTTATCTACAGGTCGAACCTGATAGGCCAGACTTACTAGCACCGCCGCTACTATTACTATTATTACAGGTGGTACTAGAAATTTCTGAATAGTAGCAAATTTGGGGGCGGTAAATTGTTGCGGTTTTAGACTTTTGACTGCCAAACGATCCAAATCTCCTTTAATATGAGCCAGTATAATTTGAACGGTATGCTAACATTGGCTTGGAGACATGTCAAACCCCCTCAAAACCTAAAGCCACTTTGCCTACCCATTCTGACCATCTACCCACTCGGACATTGCCAGCACCCTAAATGATTAGAAAAGAGATTAGTGGTGGCGACTACAAGTATACTTGCCAGATAGTTTGATTTTGGCTTGAAAATTTCAATCTTACCAATTCAGGGCCACTTTGTCTAAACATATTTTCCTTGGAGGAATAAGGCTGGATTTTAGGGCAACCGGGCAGGTCACCCTTACTATAAATCGGGGAGGAGACGGACTTTCAACTTTTTGTTGCAAGTTTAGATTTTACCGAAAACCGTTAGGGTATCAGTACCAGCTTCCCGGTAGTGTTGCGACCCGCTAAATCGGTATGGGCCTGAGCGGCTTCGGCTAAAGGATAAGTATGTTCCAGCCGTAGTTTTAGCTCGCCCGAAGCAATCCAGCCCAGCACATCGCCCGCCCGCCAGAGTAGCTCCTGCCGATTGAGTACATAGTTGAACATTGTTGGGCGTGTCAGGAAAATTGAGCCTTTGCCCATCAACACAAGCGGGTCTACGGGTGGAACTGGCCCACTGGAAGCCCCGAACAAGGCTAAATAGCCACGCGGTTTCAAAACATTCAAACTTTTATCAAAAGTGGTTTTGCCCACCCCATCATAAACCACCTCGACCCCCTTACCCCCGGTAAGCTCTTTAACTCTGGCCTCAAAATCTTCCTGAGTGTAGAGGATTACTTCATTCGCTCCGGCCTCTCGTGATAGGGCGGCTTTTTCTTCGGTTGATACAGTAGTTATAACCGTTGCGCCAAGCTTGTGGCACATCTGAGTTAGTATCAAACCAACCCCGCCCGCCCCGGCGTGTATCAGGGCTGTTTCCCCGGCTTTTAGCGGATAGGTCGAGTAGCAGAGATAATGGGCGGTCATCCCCTGTAATAAAGCGGCGGCGGCCTGGGGAAAATCTAGCCCTTCGGGAACGGGCACTAACTGGCCTACGGGGACAACGGCATATTCGGCATAACTCCCCTGTTTCTGGGCATAGGCTACCTTGTCACCTGGCTTAAAATCGCTTACGTCCGCCCCAACCGCCTCAATTATCCCAGCCCCTTCCATACCGGGGGTAAACGGCAACGCCCCTTTGTACAGACCAGACCTGTGATAAATATCAATGAAATTTATCCCTGCCGCTTTAAGATTAATCAGGGCTTCTCCTGACCCTGGTTGTGGCACATTAGTCTCCTCATACTTCAAAACTTCCGGCCCACCGTACTCGCTTACCCGAATCGCTTTCATCAAAATCTCCTTCTCAATAATAAATTTTTCAATATGTGGTAGGGAAATACTCTTTTAATTTACCACAAAAGCCTGTGCCATACTTTAAATCTGCGGGTTGGGTGCTTTTAAAAGGTTGGTTTGAAAATTTCAAGCCAGAATAAAAAGGCATAAAAAAGCCAACCATTACTAAATTGGTGGTTGGCTATCAGTGAAATTTATATTTCAAACTGTTTGGTGCGTTCCCCTTCCATCCAGGAAGGTAACGGTTCATCATTATTTGTCCAGCGAACTTCTACCTTTTCGCCTGTCCAATAAAGATCAGCGTTGGCAAAAGTTTGGGTTCCGCCTACGTCGCCCTGTTGCTCCCCCAAAGGTACACCTATTTGAGGATAGGCTTGATAAAATCGTAAAAAAGCAAACCCAACTGCAATTCCGTTAATCTGCTCTACATCAGCCACAGCATTTACCTTTCTGATTATTATAAGCATTCGGTTGTCAGCTACCCGGACTCAACTGGCCCCTGCAATAATCCTATCGTGCGAACTGGATTTCGTCAAATTAAACTTCATACACTTTGGGTTTTCGCTTGGGCCAATCTTAGGCTCAGTTTAGGTTGTTTGGTGAGTTCCAAAGCGAAAGTCGTAATTCAGGAAATTAAAAGCCGGACAAATTATTTTAATCTGTCCGGCCAAAATTTAAGGAGTTGCGGTGGGAGCTGGTGGCGCAGTAGTTGGGGGCGCACTGGTAGCCGCAGTAGTTGCTTCTACAGGATTAGTTGGCGCGGGCGTGCCACTAACCGCCGAAGTTGGAGCAGGAGTCGGCGAGGGTGGCAGGGTCGGCAAAGGAGTGGGGGTCGGTGGGGCAAGTGGGGGGGCGGTAATCCAGCCTTTGAGAGTAGTGATTAGGGTTGGGCTGGCTGCCCAGACCTTATCAGCATCCGCCAGCTTTACATAATAATTACTGGTGACAGTATTAGTAATACCGACCAACAGGGTTTTGCTGAAATTACCGCCACTTACTGTAATGGTTAACCCCGGTTTATCCAGGCCATACCCAGCGAGGTTGGTAGCCTTTTCCTCTACGAGCTGTCCACCCGAAAAATCAGCCAGTTGCCCAACGGTACTTGGCACAAGGCTCAGGTCAAGCGGTAGGCTTTCCTGCCCTTCCAGCTTCCAGTTGCCGTCCAGTTTATAAACCGCCGTTTTAGCTGGGTCGCTTTGGGTTAGTTCCAGCCGCGCAGGGCTAGTGCCAGTGGGAAATTTTATAATTTGAAGTTTTAGTTGGTCAGCCGAGACCGTCGGGGTGCTTGCCACCGCCGGAGCTTGGGTATTGCTGGGCTGAGTAACTAAAACGATAATTAACAATGCGGCGAAAAGTACCACCACGACGATTGCGGTGCGATAGCGTTTCAAGTTTAGCGTCTCCTCCACCAGATAGCCAGCCCCACCACAAAAACCAGGATGGGCAAACCAAAAACGGTTGAATAATATACAAAGGTTTGCTGGGCCTCGTTAATAGTTAGCGGCACATTATCCGGCTGCTTGGGCTGGATTACCACTGCGTCACTGGCTTCTGCCAACCAGTTTACCGAGTTAACAAATAGGTTGTAATTGCCGAATTGTAGCGAAAAACCCAACGACTGATTATCGGCGGCAAATTCCACCCCCCCAAACAGCACCAGCCGGGTTTTGTTGGCAGTTGCCGGGGCAGTTGCGCCAGGGGCCGCGTCTTTGGCAGCAGCTTCAAAGGAAGCCGCAATAACCACCGGGCCTTGCTTATCTTTGCCCGGCACAAAGTTGAATTTTTGTTGGGAAATTTCCTGTGGGTCAGTTTTGAGCCAGGAGTTAGTGCTACTGCTGAAAAGTGGAGTAACCCCGCTAGTATTAGTGCCCTGGTCAATTCCGGCAGTCAGGGGGTAGGTAATCTGGTAATTTATACCACGCACAATATCAGAGCTACTCTTGGAAGGGTCGGGCAACAGGATAATCGGGCTATTGGGGCTACTAACCTGGGGGTCGGTTTCCAGCACCCAGCCAGTTTGAAAACCCAGACCGCTCCAATCCTTGAGAACATCGTTTAAATTATCTTTGGTTTTGGTGCTAACCACGTTGGTGGGGTCATACATAAACATACCCCGACCACCCTGCCGCAGAAAAACAGTCACATTTTGCACTTCCGCCGCACTCATGGGGGCAGTTGGGCCGGAGAAAATCAGAATATCGGTAGCCGGGCTTAGCTGCACGGCTTTGCCATCAGCCCCTGTGTTAGTGGTCAGGTTCAGACTATCTACCTTATAGTTGTTATCGGTCAGAGCTTTGGCAGCCTGGGACATTCCCTGTGTGCCGCGTTCGCCATGCCCGGTGACAAAGAAAACGCGCTTTTGGACTGTTTGCTGCAACTTCTGGAGGGTGCGGGTAAAGGTCTGCTCATCCAGCACGGTGGCATCCTCCCGCTTGTTTCCCTGCTGGAAAACAGCTAGAGGCTCGGTTTTAATATCCAGTTCACGGGCTTTCGTGACTCCCGCTAATGATTGGATATCAAGGCTGTCTACCACAATTTTATCACTATAGGCTTTGTAGCGATTGAGTAAATCCACCGCTTGGTCACGCTGTCCGACACTACTTTGCTGGGTGTAAAAAATGGTAACTTTTACCTGGTCTTGCAGTTTTTGGGCAATTTTCACGCTGGAATCGTTCAGGGTATTAAGCTGGTTTTTGGTAGTGTCCAGCCGCACCGTCACGCGGGTTGCCAGTACATTAACCAGCACCACAATCCCAATCACCGATAGCACAATAATCAGAGTCGTAACCGAGTTTCGTACCGCTCGTCCGCCAAAAAACTGCCCAACCGCCTGGGGATTAGCCAGGGTAAAAAGCAGGATGCAAACTACCAGCACAATCAGGGCGGCAATTACTAGCGGGCTAAATTGGCGGAAAGTCAAAAGACTGATGGCACTGGCGATAAATAAAGGGACAATCAGGTAGCCCGCCCATGTCCCAACGGTTTTTAAAACAGTTCGGTTCATCTAAGCGGCCCTCCGGGTGGTGATGGATTGCCCCGTGCCATAGAGAAACAAGGCAATTAACGAACCAAAATAGATAATGTCCCGCAAATCTAGCACCCCCTGTGAGAAGGTTTGCATATGACTTTGCAGGGTAATAAAATTCAGGGCACTGGCTAACCAATCGGTAGTGCCAGGTTGTACCACCAACGGGCCAAGAATGTAGAAAATCAGGCAGATAACCAAAGCCACCACCGCCGCGATAACCTGATTAAAGGTCAAGGCACTGGCAAATAGCCCGATGGCAAAAAAGACCCCGCCTTCCAGAAATAGGCCGATATATCCGGCGGCTAACTGCCCATAGTCAAGTTTACCGCCCAAAATCAGCAGCAAAATTACGTAATAGAGGGTTAGCAGCAGCAGAATGGCGAATAAGACCATTGAGGCCAGCCACTTCCCCAGCACTACTTCCCAGTTTCGCACCGGGGAGGTAAAGAGTAGTTCTAGAGTGCCGCTTTTTTGCTCCTCGGCAATCAGCCGGGTGGTCAGGATTGAGCCAAAAAAGAGCATAAAAAAGCCCAGAACGCTAAACCAGGAGCGCATGGCAGTATTTGCGTCAGTTCCCTGGCTGGAAGCATAACTAAAGAAGAAAATGCCGCTAAATACCAAAAAGACCGCCATAATCACGTAAGCGATTGGCGAGGCAAAATAAGCGTACACTTCTCTTTGAGTCACGTAATACGTGTTTTTCATCTTATCACTTTGTTAATTTGGTGTTGGATTACTTTTTCTTTTTTCCGTTGTTAGCCGGACGGGGTTCGTCCAGGTCATCATCGTCGTTCGTTTGCAAGAAAGCCGGGGTTGCCTTTAGTGGTTTAACCTCAGCCTCCTCTAATTCTTCATCGTCGTCTTCATCCTCGTCATCAATATCATCAGCATCTTCTAAATCGTCCAGGTCGTCATCCTGGTTTTTGGCCCGAACAGGGCGGGTGGCATCCTCATCGTCCATTTCCTCGTCAGAAAGAGCCGATTCATCCTCGTCGTCGCTTATTACCGGGTCGTTAGTGATAACCCGGACAAAAATTTCTTCCAGGGTAGGGATAGCCGTTTTTAGTTCTAGCAGACCAAAGCCCCTGCCAATGAGAGTATTCGCCAGAACTTCGCGATGGTCGCTACCCGCTTCGCCCGCCACGATAAAGCGGTTGAGTTCGGCTGGCTCGGCCTCGGCGTTCAGGTGAGTTACTTCCACCACACCCGCTACTGCTTGTAATAGTTCCAGCACCCGGTCGGCTTCACCACGAACCTCCAGTTGCAAGCGTTCGTTTTCGGCCCCTTGCCGTTCCAGGTTCGCCAGTGAGTCGTCCACCAGCACCCGCCCCTGATTAATGATAATTACCCGGTCGCATAAGGTACTGACTTCCGGCAGGATGTGGGTGCTGAGAATCATCGAGTGGTCGCCAGCCAAATCGCGAATAACATGGCGGATTTCGATAATCTGGCGGGGGTCAAGACCAACGGTGGGCTCATCCAGAATAATCACATCAGGGTTGTGGACGATAGCCTGAGCCAGACCGACCCGTTGTTTGTAACCGCGCGAAAGCTTGCCAATAACTTTGTTACGAACATCGGCAATCCGGCACAATTCCATCACTTCGTTAATGCGGTTTCGGCGTTCCTTGCTGGGCACTCCCCGAATTTTAGCGGTAAAATCCAGATAAGCCGTAACCGTCATATCGGTATAAAGTGGCACGGTTTCAGGTAAATAACCCAACCGCTTTCGCACTTCCATAGGGGCTTCGGCCACATTAAAACCAGCTACGATTGCTCGACCAGAGGTGGCAGGCAGATAGCCAGTTAACATTCGCATGGTGGTGGTTTTGCCCGCCCCGTTGGGGCCAAGCAAACCCACAATCTCACCTTTCCCGATGTTAAAGGTTACGCCCCGCACTGCGCCCCGTCGTCCATAGAATTTTGTTAATTTTTCAGCTTCTATCATTGGTTTTGGCTATTTCCCTGGCTCAAAATTAAGGATGAAGGATGAAGGATGAAGGATGAAAAAATCCATCAACCAGCAGCCAACAACCAATCACATTCAACTCGGCACTCGGCACTTTTAACCGACACCCGACAACCTTCTTAACCTCTGACATTTTACAGATGCACTCCCCGCACGTCAAACCGATTCTTAGCCTAATTTCCTAAAACTTTGTAAAATTTTGTACAAGAATCAGCCCAACCTTTGGTTTGGAACATTTGGCAAAAGTGTCAAATTGCACAAATCGGCATTTTGGCGTATTGCAACTTGACAATTTGGCCTACTCTTCGTTATAATCCTGCCCAAAGCAATGAAGGTCTCTTAGGCAAACTGTTCTCCTCGCTAGACAGTACCCAAAGTGGTTCTGTCGAAATAGCATTCATCTCATTTTTTATGAACAATATTGGTTGCGTTGTGCGCTTTAACCAGCGACACTGCGCTCAAACTATCAATGCTGAGTTGGTTAGACAATTCAGGAGGAGAAAACCAAGTAATGAACAACTCATGGAAACGATTTAAGTTTCTAGGTCTGTTGGTAACTTTAGCAATAGTAACCCTATTGTTGGCAGCCTGCGGCGACCCCACCGCTACTACCGCTCCCGCCGCCACCACGGCTGCCCCGGCAGCTACCACTGCCGCCGCGCCAAAGGCGACAACTGCTCCGGCAGTAGCGACTACTACCGCCGCCGCTCCGGCAGCTACCACTGCGCCCGCCGCTGCTACCACTACTGCTGCAGCAACCGCTGGTGGCACTATCCGCATCTACTCCAGTTTGCCAATGACTGGTAGCAGCAAAGAGCAGGTTGACACTGTACTTAATGCCGCCAAACTGGCTCTGGATGATTTCACGGGTGGTACTGGCAAGATTGGTAACTACACCATTGACTTTGTACCCCTGGACGATGCTACTGCCGCTAAAGGCCAGTGGGATGCCGACCAGGAAAAGTCCAATGCTAACAAGGCTGCCAATGATCCGGATGCCATGATTTACCTTGGCACTTTCAACAGCGGCGCGGCCAAAGTTTCTATTCCGATTTTGAATTCGGTTAACCTGGCGATGATTAGCCCCGCCAACACCTATCCTGGTTTGACCCGCGCTGCTAAAGGCATTACTGCCGATGGCGAGCCAGATACCTATTACCCCACCAAAGTTCGCAACTATTTCCGGGTTGTGACGGCTGATGATGTACAGGGCCCCGCGATTGTTGAGTTTATCAAGACCCTCGGCACTATCAAGAAGGTTTTCGTGATTGACGACTCCCAGGCTTATGGCAAGGGTGTAGCTGATGCGGTAGCCGCTAATTGTGCTGGTGCTGGTTTTGACTGCGCCGGTCGGGCTTCCATCAATGGTAAGGAGTCGGATTACAAGTCCCTCGCTGCTACCATTAAATCGGCGGCTCCTGATGTCGTATTCTTCGGTGGTATTACCCAGCAACAGGCTGGTAAACTGGTTGCCGACATTCGGGCGGCTGGTATCAAAGTTCCGTTCGTAGGCCCAGATGGTATCAATGAAGACGCTTTTATCAAAGATGGTGGTGCGGCGGCTGAAGGCGTTTACGCTACTGCTGGCGGTACTACCGACGACAAACTGCCTCCCAAAGGTCAGGATTTCCTGAAACGCTACAAAGCCAAATACGGCAATCCCCAGACCTACACTATCTATGGTTATGAAGCGATGACCGTTGCGCTGACCGCTATCAAGGCCGCTGGTACCAAAGACCGCAAAGCTGTTCTGGCAGCGGTAGCTGGTATCAAGGACTTCGATGGGGTGTTGGGCAAATGGAGCTTCGACAAGAACGGCGACACTACTTTGACTGACTTTGTAGTCAGCCAGGTGAAGGATGGCAAGTGGGTCAACCTCACCGTAGTGAAACCCAAGTTCACTCCTGGTTCGTAATTCCGAATAATAGGCCATTGGAAACATAGCCTATAGGTTTAAACTAATAGGGGCGGGCTAACCCTCGTCCCTATTGCTCAATAATTGCTCATTCCATTGCTCGCTTGTGTAGTATATCTAAACCCCTCACCTTAAACGGTGTACCATAAAAAGAGAAATAGCGGATAACGAATGGATAGCTTACCAGTTCAGCTTGTTTTGTTAGTGTTATGGTTGGGAGCAGGGGCTTATGGGGCTACCCTCCTTATCCAAAAGGGGTACAAACTGGGTTGGCTTAAAATTTTAAGCTACTATGTTATGCCCGCCCTGGCCGTGTTATATTTTATTTTCAACGCCATCCAGAAAATTGATGCCTCCTGGCCGGCAAATTTGCCGGGAGTAATAGTGAATGTGTTACTGGTAATTGGCTTGATAATAGTCAGCCCCGCCCTCTTAGCGGCTTCTTATTTTGTGCCGGATATTAAGGGTTTGGATGTATTGGCCCTGGTTAATCGTCGCGAGAAACTATCGAAGGTTAGGGGCTGGCTGGTTTTTGTCAGCTTGATATTTATTTCGCTGGTGCTACCCCTGATTACGCTTTCCCTTTTCAAAACTGCTCCCCGGTATGATAGCGTGATTAGCGTTATTATTAACGGCTTGCTGAGTGGTGCGCTTTTCTCGTTGGTGGCTTTGGGTTACACTCTGGTCTATGGTATTGTCGAACTGATTAATTTTGCACACGGCGATGTGTTTATGATGGGGTCGCTGGTTGGCTTTGCGGTTATTACTACTATGCTAAACGCCCAACCGAGCCGCGCAATCAAAGCCGACACCTCTATATTCCTAGTGGTTGGGGTGATAATTGTGGCAATCCTGGTAGCCATGATTTTCTGTGGTTTGCTCAATTATACAATTAACCGCCTGTTCTACAAGCCCTTACGCAATGCTCCCCGCCTTGCCCCGCTTATCACCGCTATTGGGGTTTCTTTTATTTTGCAGAATATTGCCTTGTATTTGAATAGCTCTACCGCCAAAGGCTATCCGGTACTTTTCCCTAACAGTACCCGCGTTTCAAACCTGGATTTGGTGAGCGATGTAATTGGCAATAGCGACTCCTTGATAACCTTCCCGCTAACCGCAATTCTGGTGGTGATTGGGGCAGGTTGTTTGTTGCTCGGTTTACGTTACCTGATTAATAGCACTAAAATCGGCAAGGCCATGCGGGCGGTAGCCCAGAATCGGGAAGCGGCGGCCTTGATGGGCATCAGTATCGAAGGCACAATCAGTTTTGCCTTTATCCTGGGTGGCGCATTGGCGGGCGCAGCCGGAGTAATCTACGGTATTTATCAGGTGCAGAGTACCGTGCGTTATGACCTGGGTTTCACCAACGGCTTGTTTGCTTTCACGGCGGCAGTATTGGGCGGTATCGGCAACGTCAATGGCGCGGTGCTGGGGGGTATGTTTATTGGTCTGATTTACTCCCTCTGCCAATCCAGCTTCTTTAGCCTTACCTCTAACTATCTGGCTCTTTCAATCTGGGCTCCTGTGGCGGTCTTTGGCGTATTGGTACTGGTTATGATTTTCCGCCCGACAGGTATTTTGGGCGACAATGTGCAGGAGAAAGTATAAAGATGGCAGAACTCAAAACCTCACCTTCCCCTGTGACAGGCGCGCCTCAGACCCCGCGCCCATTCAATCGGGCCAATACACAGCTTAATAAGACAGTAATGTTTATAGCTTTGGCGGCTTTCTTTATCGCCCTACCGTTTTTCGGGAAACCCCTGCTGGAAAATTTCGGGCCGACGGTTTTTAGCGATACGGCCTCGGCAATTAATAGTACCCTGATATTTATACTGCTGGCTTTGGGTCTGAATATCGTGGTAGGTTACGCTGGTTTGCTGGACTTGGGGTATGCGGCTTTCTTCGCGATTGGGGGCTACACAATGGCCTTCCTGACCGCCCGTCAGAGTCCGCTCTATGACACACCCCTTCATACCAATTTCTGGATAGCCTTGCCTATCAGTTTTTTGATGGCGGCTTTGTTTGGCGTAATGTTAGGCGCGCCAACCCTCGGACTACGGGGTGATTATCTGGCAATTGTAACGCTGGGCTTCGGAGAAATTGTCCCGATTACCTTTAACAACCTGACCAAAGTTACCGGGGGTGATACGGGTTTGGCAGGGTTACAGCAACCCGACCTGTTTGGTTTTCAGTTTTCCTCGTCCACCCTTGAAGCCTGGTATCTGGTGGCTCTTGCGGTGGTTTTTTTCTCGATTTTTATGATCCGTCGTCTGGTAGATTCACGCATCGGGCGCGCTTGGATGGCAATGCGCGAGGATGAAATCGCGGCTTCCGCAATGGGAATTAACCTGATTAGGACTAAACTTTTAGCCTTCAGTCTGGGTGCGTCCTTCGCCGGGTTTGGTGGGGCGATTTATGCTAACAGTTTAGGGTCAGCCAACCCATCCCAATTCAAGTTTGATGTATCAATTCTGGTTTTGGCAATGATTATTCTGGGTGGTATTGGCAACCTGTGGGGGGTTATTTTTGGAGCGGTGGCCCTGCGGATGACCGATGTTTACATTATCCCCTTCTTTACCGAGCAAGTCCGAAAGTTTGCCGATGGTATCCAACTCGAGTCGAAGGTAGTAGATGGGGTGCGAGTTACAGACGTAAATATCATGAAAGATATTTTGACCAATGTTGCCAGTAACTCCCGCCTGTTAATTTTCGGCATGATTTTGGTGATAATGATGATCACCCGGCCTGAAGGTTTGTTTCCGAGTGGTCGGCGCAAAATGGAGCTACACGCTGGAGACGAGAAAGATTTGCAGCCTTTTATTTCGGCTTCGGAAGACCCCCTGGATAAGGCGGCCAGCGACCATTCCCTTACCTTCAATCCTTCGGTAAAAGAGTCTACTAACTCTGATGATAAAAAGAGCTAAAGGTTAAAATGAGCAATAATCTGCTAGAAGCTAAAGATATATCCAAAAACTTTGGGGGTATTACCGCCGTGCAAAGGGTGGATTTTACCATCCCACACCGCAGTATCGTAAGCCTGATTGGGCCGAACGGGGCGGGTAAAACCACCTTTTTTAATCTAGTGACAGGTATTTATGAGCCGACCACTGGCAATATTATGTTTGATGGTCAAGCTTTAGTTAACCTTAAACCTCATGAGGTAACTTCGCGGGGAATTGCCCGTACTTTCCAGAATATTCGGCTCTTTTCTAACATGACTGCTTTGGAAAATGTGTTGGTAGGTGAGCATCTTCGCCTGAAAGCCGGACTGTTTGGGGCAGTTTTTCGCCCTAAAAATGTGCGGGAGGAGGAGAAAAGAGCGTATAATAAAGCTCTTTCGCTGTTGGAATATGTCGGGCTAGGCGGCAAACAGGATGAGTTTGCCAAGAATCTTTCTTATGGCGACCAACGCCGTCTTGAAATTGCTCGCGCCCTCGGTACTGACCCTAAGCTGCTGTTGCTGGACGAGCCCACTGCCGGGATGAACCCCAACGAAACGGCCCGCCTTACCCGTTTTATTGACCAGTTGCGCCGTGACCGCGATATTGCGGTGCTGTTGATTGAGCATGATATGAAGGTGGTCATGGAAATTAGTGACCGGGTGACGGTGCTGAGTTTCGGGAAAAAGATTGCCGAAGGGTTGCCTGATGAAATCAAGAGTAATGGCGAGGTGATTGAAGCTTATCTGGGCAAGGCTTACGCTCAGGCTAAAAAAGAGGAGAAGGGTAGTTAATAGTCAGATGACAAATTCAACCACCGCCGATGCAAACCCCGTTTTAGAGGTTCAAAAGGTTTCTAGTTTTTATGGGAATATTCAGGCTCTCCGCGAAATCTCGTTGAAGGTCTACGCTGGTCAGATTGTCACCTTGATTGGGGCAAACGGGGCGGGCAAAACCACCACTCTGAAAACAATTTCCGGTCTGGTTAAACCCCGTGCTGGCAAGATTATCTACAAGGGTTTGCCGATTGAGGGTACATCTCCTCAGAAAATTGTTGAGCTAGGTATTTCCCAGTCGCCCGAAGGCCGCAAGATTTTCCCCCGTATGACGGTTCTGGAAAATCTGGAGATGGGGGCTTTCCTCCGCAAAGATAAGCCCGGTATTCAGGAGGATATGGATAATATTTGTAACCTTTTCCCCCGGTTGAAAGAACGATTCAAGCAAAAAGCTGGCACGATGAGCGGCGGTGAGCAGCAGATGCTGGCGATGGGTCGGGCGATGATGGCCCGTCCGTCGGTGTTGTTACTAGATGAACCCAGTATGGGGCTTTCTCCAGTGTTGGTGGAGCAAATTTTCCAGATTATCCTAGATATTAACAAAACAGGCACAACTATTCTGCTGGTAGAGCAAAACGCCTTAGTGGCCCTCAGTATTGCCAATCGGGGCTATGTCTTACAGAACGGGAATATTGTGTTGGAAGATACGGGCCAAAAGTTGCTGAACAATGAGGCTGTGCGCCGTACCTACCTGGGCGAAGAAGTAGCCTGAGCGGTTGTCGGTTATCGGTTCTCAGTTGTCGGTAAAAAATCAAAAACCTAAAATTGAGAGGATAATTCGTAGGAGGATGCTCCGCCATCCGATAACCATCGCAGGACAGAGCCTGCTCCTACGGGTTCGGCTATAAGGGTAGACACAGAGGTCTACCCCTACAAATTCCTGAACAGGGCGCGGAGACCACACCCCTACAATTGGTTGGCAGGGTAGACACAGAGGTCTACCCCTACAAAATACCCTCCTAACCTCTATCTCCTGATTTTTTCATCCTTCATCCTTCCTATTTCATCCTTCAGCTCTGGGGTGTTGCCAGATATTGGTTGAACCAGGCGATTTGAGCTTGGGCCGCAATTAACTGGTTATTGATACTGCTCAAGCCGTGTCCCTCGAAGCGAAAATTTAGCAAGTTAACCGCCCCGCCGCCTGTTTGTATCTGGTCGTGAAAATTATTTGCCAGACGTTGGGGCAGGAAATCACCGCTTCCGTGAAATATCAACAAAGGTGTTTTAACTTTGGTAGCGTTATACAAGGGCGATGCTTCGATATAAGCTTGGGGGTTGAGGGTGGGCGGCATACCCATATGATAAGAAATTCGGGGCGTAATTCCGAATTGCCACTCGTCAAAGAGGTCGAGTAAGGAACATTGGGTGTTGGCAGCCGCATAGAGGTTAGGATAGCGGGTAATACTCTGGCTGGTGAAATAGCCACCATAGGAACAGCCCGTTACTCCCACACTGCCCGCCGAAGTATAGCCCCGCGCAATAGACTGCTTTACAATCTCCGCCCCCTCATCAATATCAATTTTGCCAAAATTGCCCGTTTCGGATAGAGCGTTGTAGAAAGTAGGCCCATAACCTTCGCGCCCCGAAAGCGGGATAAACAATAGAGCCATCCCGAAGTTAGGTAACAGGTTAAAAGGTCGCTCCACAATCGCGTTAAAGGAATTGAGCATGGCTGGGCCAGGGCCACCCTCCTGCCAGACCACCATTTTAGCTTTGTTGGGTGGGAAGGGGGCATTGGCAGGTTGGATAATATAGCCAGTGCGTTTCTGCCCGTTACTCAGGGTGAATGAAACCTCGTCTGCCCGCACCTGATTGATTTTATTCAGTTCCCCGTTATTAAAAGTAAGTTGGGAGAGAGCGGAACCGTCCCAATTAATCCGATAAAGTTCGGGGGTTTGGGTGAATGCGGAAAAGCGGTAGACTAACTGGCGGGTCTGGTTGCTGGTCGCCACCGCAAATTCAACCGTGCCGGGGACGCTGGTTATCTGGCTAAAGATACCAGTAACCCGATTGTAGTAATACATATTCAGGTTTGTGCCTCTGGCAGCGGCAATCACCACTTCATCGGGGGCGATAAAAGCAGCACTGGTGGTCAGGGGTGTTTCAATTTCGGGACTTTCAAAGGTGTTAAGTATCTGGAAGTCGGCGGCGTTATAAAAGCGCAGATAGGTACGCTCGGTAAAGATATAGGTCGGATAAGGGCGACTGGCAAGATGACCGGGACTAGCCATTTGCACCATTAGAACTTTGCCATCGGTACTCCACGATAAACTCTGGAAAATATCACCATTGCCATCGGCGGCTTTTATGGCCCCTAGCTTGAAATCATTGGTCTTGAAATCAAAAGTGTCAATAATATAACCGTTGAGGAAAGGGTTTTTGTTGGGCGGTAACTGCCCTAACCCATCCTGAGTGGCACTGCTTGACAATATAAAGCCCAGGTTGTCCTGCAACCCGATACTGATACGAGTTAGGGCTAATTTTGAACCGTCAGCTGACCAGGCCAGACTTTCCAGGCTGGTGCCATCGGGCAGGGCAATAATATTGGTTAATTGTCCTGTGCTGAGGTCAATTATCCCAAGATTTACCGTGAGGTTGGCAAAACTAAGGGAGCGTACCGGGCGGCCTTCTTCCTCCAAAGCCGTAGATGCGCCATCAAAATCGGTTTTGACCTTTAGGTTGAACTGCGATTTCGGCAAGATGCCCCCTTCGCCAAAGGAAATATCTGGCAAATCTCCACTCAAATATTCCACCAGCAAAGAGGTAGCATTGGGCGATAAACTCAGAGGGAAATAGAACAATTTGGCAGGAACTTTGGCGGGAGCTTGCCCAACCGCCCCGGTGTTGCGGTTCAAGGTAGTCATGGAGCGGCTGTTGAAATAGACCGCCGTATCGTTATCCCGCCAGACAATATTGGAATATGGGGAGGGCAACGAGCGGGCGATAATATCGCGAGTTGCGCCATCGCTTATATTCATAAAACTTAATTTAGTACCGGTGGATAGGCGAGTGGCAATCAGCACGGTTTTGTCGTCGGGGCTGACCTGGGTTTGAAAGCCAGCGCGAATCGGGCGTTGCAAGGCCGAAATTTTCTTAATTTCATCCTTGTCGTTGGTAATGGCGGTTGGTTGGCGCGGCTCAATTGGAATAATTGCCGCTTGTACCACCGTTTGGCTTAGAAATATACTCATAAACAGCAAAAGACTACACCAAGGCAAACGACGCATAGAGGTTCTCCATTCCAGGTTGATAATTGGAGCTATTTAGTTTGTTTGACGGTGAGCCTTATTCCCGACTACTGGCGGGTTGAAGGTGATAATGAGAGCCTTCAAGAATAAGGCAAATTTAAAGCCGCACAGCAACGGCTTTGGAGGCTTTGTTACTATTCAATTATAATAATACTTCACTATTTATGCAATAGCTACGGGTTTGAGTGTTGAAGAAATTTTAAGGGGTGCGCCAGTGCTGGCTACCACCTGTTCCGGGGTTACGTCTGGGGCGATTTCCACTAACTCCAGGCCATCAGGGGTTACATCAATTACCCCAAGTTCGGTGATGATGCGGTTGACCACCTTAGTTCCGGTTAGGGGCAGGTTACATTCTGCGACAATTTTCGGTTCGCCCTTTTTACTGGTATGTTCCATTGTAACGATAATCCGTTTTGCCCCTACCGCCAAGTCCATCGCGCCGCCCATGCCCTTGACCATCTGGCCCGGAATCGTCCAGTTAGCCAGGTCGCCGTTCTGGGCAACTTGCATCGCCCCCAGGATGGCAAGGTCAATATGCCCGCCCCGAATCATGCCGAAGGAGGCCGCGCTATCGAAAATAGAGGCTCCAAGTTGAGCTGTAACGGTCTGTTTACCCGCATTAATCAGGTCGGGGTCAACCTCACTCTCGCGGGGGAACGGCCCAATTCCCAGCAAGCCATTTTCGCTGTGCAAGGCCACGTGCATACCTTCGGGGATATAGTTTGCAACCAGGGTCGGCAGGCCAATTCCCAGGTTGACATAATATCCATCTTTTAATTCTTGTCCAGCCCGTTTAGCGATTTGTTCTCTGGTAAGTGGCATTCTCTGCTCCTAAGTTGGTTGTCGATTATCGGAAACATATTAACAAGGATAAACAAGATGGACAAGATATTTCGGACGATAAATGTAGGAGGATGCTTCGTCAGCCGATGGGCATCGCAGGACTGAGCCTGCTCCTACAAATTTCCCTATCTCCCGACCCCCATTCTAGTCCGGGCGGGTGGTACGTTTCTCGATGCGTTTCTCGTAAGCTGGCCCTTTGATGATACGTTTGACGAAGATTTCGGGAGTGTGAACATGGTCGGGGTCTAGCTCGCCCGGTTCGAGTAGTTCCTCCACCTCGGCAATAGTAACTTTGCCCGCCGAAGCCATCAAGGGGTTGAAGTTGCGGGCGGTGAGGCGATACATAAGGTTGCCATGAGTATCACCTTTCCAGGCTTTGACGAAGGAGAAGTCAGCGATTAGCGGCATTTCCAAAATATAGGTGCGTCCGTTAATCACTTTTGTTTCCTTGCCTTCTGCTACCATTGTGCCAACCCCCGTCGGAGTATAAAAGCCACCGATACCCGCCCCCCCTGCGCGGCAACGTTCCGCCAAAGTACCCTGCGGAGTAAGTTCGACCTCAATTTCGCCCGAAAGCATCTGGCTTTCAAATATCTTGTTTTCGCCGACGTAGCTGGCAATAACTTTTCTAATCTGATGGGTTTCGAGCAATACTCCCAGGCCAAAACCGTCTACCCCGGCGTTGTTGCTGATTATAGTTAAATCTTTGATTTTGCTCTCATATAAGGCTCGAATCAGATGTTCGGGGATGCCACACAGCCCAAACCCGCCGACCATTATGGTTGCGCCATCTTTAATATCGGCAATTGCTGCCATGGCATCCGGGTAAACCTTACTCATAGCTGTTAGCTCCTTTGGCGGCGGATGGTTATTAGTTATTGGTTGTTAGTTTTCGGATTTTAGATATTCAATTACAATTAAGTTTGTGGTAAATTTAACAGAGGTTGGAGAGAGAGTCAATTTGGAAGGATGAAAGGTAAAATTGGCCCTGCCCTTTCTTCCAAGCCTACCCGTCCTTTATCCTGGCTTGCTCAATCTGCTATTCCTACCTTGTTTATCGTGGGTGAGGAAGATGTTCTTTTCCCAGCCGTGATTGTTGAGGCGGCGGCTTCTGTTCTACCGAATTCTAAGGTAGTAGTTGTGCCTGAAACTGGACATTCAGTTTATTTTGAACCCGCCACCATTTTTAATAAAATTGTAGGGGAATTCCTAAATTCGATTGAGAAACGGCAGGAAGTTTAGATTTACTTTCAGGCCAAAATCCTACCAATATTTAAACCAAGTGAGAACAGAATACCCTAAACTATTCTATCCTTGTTAATATTTTCCTGATAACCAACAACCAGAAACTAACAACCCACAACCACTTTGACCCACTTTTATCTCGCTAATTCTATTGATTTACAACGTTTTATTTGTTACAATTTCAACAACCGACATGTCAGTCGGTTTTATAAAGGCAAGAAGGTTAGGCATATGATACTAAAACCTGAAAAAAATGCTAAAAGCCAGAATCGAGTAGAGAAAATTTTAGATGCTGCCATCGAGGTTTTTTCCCAGAAGGGCTACCGCGATACGGGCATGGAAGACATCGTGGTCGAGTCGCAAACCTCAAAGGGTGGAATTTATTTCCATTTTCCGAATAAGCAAACCATTTTCCTGACCTTGCTTGATCGAATGTCAGCCCTACTCCTTTCACGGGCCGAAGCGGCGATGAACAACGAACCTGACCTGCTAAAACGTGGTGATGTAATGTTGCTGACCATGCTCAAAACTTTCAGCAGCCATCGTCACCTGACTCGGCTGTTTCTGGTGGAGGCGTTGGGGGCTGGGCGCGAGTTCAACGCCAAAATTATGGAGATACACGGCAAATTTATCACGCTTATACGCCGCTATATGGATGATATGGTCGTAGCGGGGAAAATAACTCCGCTTGATACTCAAATCGCCGGGATTGCCTGGTTTGGGGCGGTCAACGAGGTAGTGACACATTGGGTTTTAGCCGACCAGCCCACTGACCTAGAAGAAACCTATCCCCCCTTGCGCGTGTTGTTACGGCGGGGCATCGGCCTTGATTAGTTGTTGGTTACTGGTTGTTAGTTGTTGGTTTTCAGATTTTAGATATTCGATTTTAGATTTTGGATTATTTAGACCTGGAAGGGATTTCAAATAGATGGCTATTGCAGCCGAGATTTTCACCGATAGAGCCAGAGTAGAAGCCTTATTTGAGGCGGGTATAACCCAATCCGCTAAACTTGGGAGGCGGGTTTTGGTCAGCCACACGGAGCAAATCAGCCCGATTGCGCCAATTGAGTTCTTTCGGCGGGGTCGCCACCTGACCGATACGGCTTTTTACTGGGCGCGCCCCGACAAGGATTTTACTCAGATAGGGGTCGGAGCGGCCTTCACCATCCGGGGCGAAGGGGTTGAGCGTTTTGAGCAAACCGCCCGTAGCTGGAAACATCTGTTGGAAGAGGCCCTGATTTTTAACCCGGTGGGCGCATGGGGTAGCGGCCCCGCTCTGTTTGGGGGCTTTTCCTTTGACCCTACCCGCGAGAGTAGCCCAACCTGGAAGGGCTTTGGCGATGCCGCGTTAGTGCTGCCCCAAATTCACTTGACTTGCGCCGGGGACTATCACTATCTAACGGTTAATACCCTGCTCTCGGCGGAGGATAATGCTACCCAGAGTCTAGAACAACTGGCACATCTTTATGCCCAACTCGAAACCCCTACGCCACTTCTGGAAACAAGCGTCAGTAACAATTTTGAAATAGAAGAATTATTGCCCGCCGAAACCTGGAAAGAAATTGTGCGGGAAACCGCTACCGATGTTGCTGCCAGAAAATACCGCAAGGTGGTACTGGCGCGGGCCGCTAAAGTTCAGAACAAGGTTGATTTTGAGGTCGGTGGAGTATTAACCCGCTTACAGACCAGCTACCCCAGCGCGATTGTTTTTGCTATTAGTCGTGGGACAAAATGTTTTGCCGGAGCTACCCCGGAGCGTTTAGTACGGCTGGAAGCAGGGCAGTTCCAGACGATGGCGCTGGCTGGCTCGATGGCGCGGGGACAAAACGCCGAGGAAGATTTTAAACTAGGTCAGCAATTACTCACCAGTGCCAAAGACCGCGATGAACATGCGGTGGTGGTGGATACCATCCGGGAGGCGGTAAGCAAGGTTTGTATAGAGGTTAACGCTCCTGCCGAACCCCAACTGTTGAAATTGCGTAACCTTCAGCATTTGTACACCCCCATTACCGGGAAACTAGCCGAAAATAACTGTATATTACAATTGGTCGGGCAATTGCACCCTACCCCGGCGGTGGGCGGTCTGCCCCGCTTGGCGGCAATGGAGCTAATTCGGGAACGAGAGCAACTAGACCGGGGTTGGTACGCCGCCCCCATCGGCTGGTTAGACCGGCGGGGTGAGGGTGAATTTGCGGTGGCCCTGCGCTCGGCTCTAGTGGAAGGGTCTGAAGCAACTCTCTTTGCGGGCTGTGGCATTATGGGCGACTCTAACCCCGAAGGCGAATACGCCGAATCCAACCTGAAAATGCGGGTCATGCTCAACGCCCTCGAAGAAGAATAAATCAGGGGTCGGGGGACAGGGAAAGTTAAAATCAAATAACCGCCAACCCCGACTGACAACTGACAACCAATTTTAGATATTTGATTTTAGATTTTAGATTGACGAAGGAATCCTAATGTACCGAGAACCTGAAAATATAACTTTTGCTTATATAGATGCCTTTGTAGACGAATTGGCCCGCTCAGGGGTCAGGAATGTGGTGGTTTCGCCCGGTTCGCGCTCTACGCCCCTCGCCTATGCCTTCGCCCGCAACGAGGCGATTAAGGTTTGGATGAATCTGGATGAGCGCTCGGCGGCCTTTTTTGGCTTAGGGATGGCAAAAGCCAGCCGTAGCCCCGTTGCGCTGGTATGCACCAGTGGCACGGCGGCGGCGAACTACTTCCCGGCGGTAGTCGAGGCCCATATCTCGCGAGTGCCATTAATAGTATTAACAGCAGACCGTCCCCCCGAACTACGCGACAACGGCGCACCCCAGGCCATTAACCAGATAAATCTTTACGGCAACTACGCCAAATGGTTTCAGGATGTGGCTTTGCCCGAAGCCACCAACGAGGCATTACGCTATATTCGCACCATCGCCGGACGCGCTTTTGGCACGGCTATTGCCAAGCCCTCTGGCCCGGTACACCTGAACTTTCCCTTCCGCGAGCCACTAACCCCTACCGCCATTCCCGGTCAGGCTATGCCTTCTCAGGAAAACCGTGACCCGGTAGCGTGGCGGGGTAGACCGAATAATCAGCCTTATGTCAGCTTGTCCCAATCTGGTAGGCGGCTATCAAAAGAGAGGTTGCAAAAACTGGCTGAAGGATTAAACCTAAAAGGAGTAATTATCTGTGGGGTACTGGACGAGCCGGGTTTTGCCGAGGAAGTTACCGAACTAGCCTGCAAGTTAAACTACCCGATTCTGGCTGACCCACTTTCGGGGTTACGCACGGGTAGCCATAATAAAAGTTTGGTGATTGATAATTACGATGCCTTCCTGCGAGATGAAACGGCTTGCCAGTTACTCAAACCAGAGCTTATTATTCGCTTTGGGGCGATGCCCACCGCCAAACCTCTGCTGTTATGGCTGAAACGCTATCCCGATTGCCGCCAGATTGTGGTGGACGGTGGGGACGGTTGGCAAGAGCCCACCGAGCTTGCCAGTGAAATTATTTATGCCGATCCCCGCCGACTTTGTCAGGATTTAGCGGCGATTATCGGAAGCGGAACTTCCCAACTATCTGACTGGGCCGAGTTATGGCAAAACCTCAGCCAGATCACTGCACGGGTTATTTCGGCTAAAATGGCGGAAATAGACGAGCCATTTGAGGGAAAGGTTTTTGCTGAATTGGGCGAACTTTTGCCAGATGGGGCGAGCCTGTTTGTGGGCAACAGCATGCCAGTGCGCGACCTTGACACCTTTTTCCCGAATAACGAGCGCGGTATCCATATTCTCTGTAATCGCGGCGCAAACGGTATAGATGGGGTGGTTTCCAGCGCGTTAGGGGCGGGGGCGGTCAGCAAAGGGCCATTGGTGCTGGTGATTGGCGATGTGTCTTTTTACCATGACATGAACGGACTACTGGCGGCTAAAATGCACCAACTTAATGCTACAATTATCCTGTTAAACAACGATGGCGGCGGTATTTTTTCTTTCTTACCACAATCTGGCTTTCCTGATAATTTTGAGCAACTTTTTGGTACGCCGCACGGTCTGGATTTCCGACCCACCGCCGAGCTATACGGAGCAAGTTATAGCCGGATTGAAAATTGGCCGGATTTCAGGCAAAATGTCAGCCAAAGCCTGAACCGCGCAGGGTTGAAAATTATCGAAATGCCGACTCAGCGTGACCGTAACGTAACTTTACACCGCCTGTTCTGGCCCGCTATTGCCGAAGCGATCAAGGTCGAGGGGCGGGAGGGAGTTTTAGCCTGATGGGACAGGTTGAGCCCAACGGAGTAAAAATTAACTACGCGCTAGAGGGGCAGGGCGCAACCCTGGTTTTGTTGCACGGCTTTACGGGAAGTCATGAGAGTTGGCTACCTCATACCGCCATCTACAACCAGCAATATCGCACTTTGGCCCCCGATGCGTTGGGTCATGGCTTGTCCGACTCGCCTGACGACCCCGAACGCTACGGCTTTTCCCATATTCCCGGCGATTTTGTAGCTTTGCTTGGCCAACTTGGCCTGGACAAAGTGGCTTTGTTGGGTTATTCGATGGGTGGGCGGATGGCTTTGCAAATTGCCGTTTCTGTCCCTGAACGGGTTTCAGTTCTGATTATAGAAAGTGCCTCGCCCGGTATCCTTGAGCTGGAAGCCAGAGAGCAGCGCATCGTCAACGATAATCAGATTGCCCAGATGATTGAGCAAGAAGGGGTTAAAGCCTTTGTGGACTATTGGGAAAAAGCTCCGATTTTCGTTACCCAGAAAGGTTTAGCCTGGGAGGTTTTGCGCCGCCAACGCGAGCAACGCCTGAAAAATAATCCAACAGGGCTGGCTAATAGCTTGCGGGGGGCAGGAGCAGGGCAGCAACAACCATTACACGCTAAATTACCCAATCTGAAAATGCCTGTGCTGTTGCTGGCGGGGCAATATGATGAAAAATATATTGAGCTGGCTACCCAAATGCACAACCTGATACCCACTAGCCAGCTAAAAATTGTTGGTGGAACAGGCCATACTATCCACTTGGAACGACCCCAGGAGTATGACCGACTTGTTCTGGAATTCTTGGATAATGTTAAGTTTTGACCTAATCCCGAATCTCTGGGCGACCTGCTGGTCGCCCAGGTAACTCATAAAGAGAGAGGAAAGCAATGGCTTTAGTTGAATGGAAAAAAAGCGGCGAATATAGCGATGTTATTTACGAAAAGTGCGCGGAAGGGATTGCCCGTATCACCATAAATCGGCCTGAGGTGCGGAACGCCTTCCGACCTGAAACGGTAAATCAGCTTCTCCAAACCTTCCGGGATGCCCAGGACGACCCAAATGTGGGCGTATTGATTCTGACCGGGGCGGGCGACAAAGCTTTTTGCTCTGGCGGCGACCAACGGGTGCGCGGTACGGGCGGCTATGTGGGCGGGGATGGTGTGCCACGCCTGAACGTGCTGGAACTGCAACGCCTGATTCGGACGATGCCCAAGCCCGTTATCGCGGCGGTGGCGGGTTTCGCTATCGGTGGTGGGCATGTGTTGCACGTGGTTTGTGATCTGACGATTGCGGCGGAAAACGCTATTTTCGGACAGACTGGGCCTAAAGTCGGTAGTTTTGATGGTGGTTTTGGCGCATCCTACTTAGCCAGCATTGTTGGGCAGAAAAAAGCCCGCGAAATCTGGTATCTTTGCCGCCAGTACAACGCCCAGGAAGCCCTGCAAATGGGACTGGTAAACAAAGTTGTGCCACTGGAACAATTAGAAGATGAGTCGGTGCAATGGGCGTTGGAAATTTTGGAGAAAAGCCCGATTGCCATTCGCTTCCTCAAGGCCAGTTTTAACGCCGACCTGGATGGACAAGCGGGCTTACAGGTGCTGGCGGGCGATGCCACCATGCTCTACTACATGACCGAGGAAGGTAAAGAAGGTAAGAACGCCTTCCTTGAAAAGCGCAAGCCCAACTTCCGCAAGTTTCCCCGCCTACCGTAGGAAATTAGGACTGAAGGCTGAGCAGAAGGAGTCAGAATTTGTAGGAGCAGGCTCTGTCCTGCGATGCCTGTCGGATGACGGAGCATCCTCCTACATTTATCGTCCGAAACATCCTGTTCATACTGTTTATCCTTATTAATTTTTTTGGGGCTTGGGGGTTAGGTTAAATGGTGGAAAATAGTAACAACCGAATACCGAATTGGTTAACCCGGCGGGTAGAATCCACCCCCAATAACAAAGCCCTACAAACGGGTGGGAACTGGCTAACCTGGAAAGAACTCTACGCTCAGGTGCAGGACGCGGCGACAAGGCTTGCTGGTCTGGGAATAGGGTTGGGAGCGCGAGTAGCTTTATTGCTGGGTAACGGGCGCGAGTTTGTGGTAATGCTGCACGCGCTGGGGCAACTAGGCGTGACGGTAGTGCCGCTTAACCTACGGCTAACCCCGTCCGAACTTTCCTGGCAGATAAACGATATTAAAGCCGACCTGATTGTTTACGCTGAAAACCAGCGCGAGCTGACAAATGCTATCAAACCAGAAATTAGTTGTCCTATTCTCGATATAGCGGAGCTGGCTGATAAACCAAAAGCCGTTTTTAGCCCGCAGGAATATTTTGACCTGAATTCGGTACATAGTATTATCTATTCGTCCGGCACCACTGGGAAGCCCAAAGGGGTGCTGCTGAGCTACGGCAACCACTTTTGGAACGCTATGGCCTCAGTGTTGAACCTGGGCCATCAGCGTAACGATTGTTGGCTGGCGGTGTTGCCGCTTTTTCATGTGGGTGGAATGTCTATCCTGTTGCGGAGCGTGCTTTACGGTATTCCGGCAGTTGTCCACGAAACTTTTGACCCTGCCGCCGTAAACCGAGTCATAGACGAAGATGGTGTCACTATAATTTCAGTGGTTGCCAATATATTACAGCGTATGTTGGACGAGCGTGGCGACAAGCCCTATCCGCCAACCCTGCGCTGTGTCCTGGCGGGGGGCGGGCCAGTACCAAAACCTTTGCTGGAGAGATGCGCCGCCCTGAATATCCCGGTGACTCAAACCTATGGCATGACCGAAACCGCTTCTCAGGCTGTAACTCTGGCCCCCGAAGATGCCTTACGCAAGTTGGGGTCGGCGGGCAAGGTGCTATACCCCTCCGAGTTGCAGGTGATGAACGAAGGACAACCTGCCAAACCGGGTGAAGTGGGCGAAATCCTGCTGCGTGGCCCGAATGTCACGGTGGGCTATGCCAACAGGCCCGTAGAAACCGCCCGTGCCCTGCAAGACGGTTGGCTGCATACTGGTGACCTGGGCAAGCTTGACGCTGAAGGTTATCTTTATATAGTAGACCGTCGCACCGACCTGATTATTTCTGGTGGCGAAAACGTTTACCCCGCCGAGGTTGAGGCGGTTTTGCTGACTCACCCCCAAGTCGAGGAAGCGGGCGTTATAGGCTTGCCGGATGAACGCTGGGGCCAAATAGTGGTGGCAGCAGTCAAACTCCGACCTAACTCAACCCTTACCGAAAGCGAACTAATCGAGTGGTGTTCTACGCGGCTGGCAAGGTACAAAGTGCCAAAACAGGTTAAATTCCTGGATGCTTTACCCCGCAACGCGGCGGGTAAATTGGTGCGTCGCCAATTACGCTAAGATTGGTAAAAATAATAGTTTCACCACAGAGGCACAAAGGGCACAGAGAAATTAAAAATATAAAGAGAAAGCAATGACAACCCTTAATCAACCAACGAAAAAACTTAGTCCAGCCCAAATCTGGTGGATGGCGGCGCGACCCAAAACCCTCCCGGCGGCAACCGTCCCGGTAATTGTGGGGACAGCCGTAGCGATAAATGAAAGAGCCTTTAGCCTGTTCCCGGCCTTAGCGGCTTTAGCAGGAGCATTGTTAATCCAGATTGGCACTAACTTTGCCAACGATGTTTTCGATTACAAAAAGGGAGCCGATACCGCCGAACGGCTAGGCCCAACCCGTGTCACTCAAGCGGGCTTACTTACTCCCACTCAGGTGATGTGGGGAATGGTGGTAGTGTTCGGGCTGGCGGTGCTAGTAGGAAGCTATCTGGTGCTGATAGGTGGCTGGCCGATTGTGCTTATCGGGTTGTTCTCGATAGCTTCGGGGATTGCCTACACTGGAGGGCCCTTTCCGCTTGGTTATAACGGCTTGGGCGATATTTTTGTTTTTGTCTTTTTCGGGCTGGTGGCGGTATGCGGTACTTACTATGTCCAAGCCGGGACAGTCAGCAACACCGCAATCTGGGCTTCAATCCCGGTGGGAATGCTGGCAACCGCTATTTTGGTTGTAAACAATTTGCGCGACATTGATACTGACCGCAAGGTGGGCAAAAAAACTTTAGCAGTCCGGCTGGGCGAACGTGGCGTGCAAACCGAGTATGTAATTTTGCTAACCATATCCTATGCTATTCCTGTAGCTATGTGGCTGCTAAACGTGGCAACCCCCTGGATTTTGTTGTCATGGCTATCTTTACCGTTAACCCGCCCTCTTTTGCAACTGGTTTTCCGCCAGAAGGGACGTATCTTGAATAAGGCACTGGGTGGCACAGGGAGACTTGAAATGGTTTATGGTATCCTTTTCTCGCTAGGACTCATTATCGGTAGAATTCTGGCCTGAAACCAGGAAAAGTCGAAAGTAGAAGGTCAGTCTCACCCACTAGCCCCGGACACGATCCATCGTGTCCCTATAAGGGAAGAGGGAACAAAACTTTTTATTCTTGCTTCTTGCTCCTTAATTTTTTATTCTGCCTCCTTATCGTTACTTTTAACTGACAACCGACAACCAATTTTAGATATTCGATTTTAGATTTTTGATATAATGGAGTGGCACTTTTTTAAAGGGTTGTGGATAAATCTTCAGAAGTAATAACCTGCTTCAACCTATAATTAGCCGTAACTTTAGATTTTGAGCCGTAACTTTAGACTGGGAGGGTATGCTGTGTTGAATCTAAACTCTAACCTGGGAAGCCCGGAAGAACAAGAGGAAAACATTGAAGTGAGCGAAAGCCAGCACAGCGCACGCGGACGGGGGCGACCAAAAGGGTCTGGTCGGCGCACCCCGCCTGGAAGTTTGCCAGATGAGGAGCTGGTAGCCGTATACAAAGCGGCAGCCGAACGCTATGGCAAGGATAGCGAGGAAGCGGCCCTGGCCTTTGAGCCAATTTACGCTCGCTACTGGCCTCAGACTTATGGTTTGGCGTTGGGCAAACTTGGTGCGCTGTACGCTGACGATTTGGCGCAGGAAACCATGCAAACGGTTTGGGAACGCTTGAACGGACGCGAGATAATCACTAACTTGCGGGGGTTGGTGCGTCATTCATTCGAGCGGGAATATGTAACTATTCTGGAAAAGCTATTGCAGGGGCGGAGGTTACAAAGGGCGCGACAGGCCGAGGCTGGATTAGCATCTGGCACTAATCCAGAGAGTGGCAAGATTAAAGGGGCGGTGGTGGTTTCGCTAAACGCGACGGCTCCGGGGGCGGATGGGGAAAGTTTTGAACTCATTAACCTGATGGAAGACCCCCATGCGGATGTGGTAGATGCCGCCAGTCGCCTTGAACAAATCAGGGTTTTACACTCTTTGATGGAAAAAATGCCAGCTCAATATCGCGCCCCCCTGGTTTGCCAGTGGCTTTTGGGCATGAAAATTAGAACCGTTGCTGAAGAACTTAGCATGACGATAGATCAGGTTAAACATAATACAGGGCGGGGCATTGCCTGGCTAAGAAAAAATATGCCGGGCCAGCCAGAAGATTGGCTGATTTAAGAGGCTCAATCCCGTAGTCTCAGAAAGGTTGTGGCGAAAATGGGAAGCGATTATATTCAAGACAGTTCTGAAATAAAACTGAGTGACAAAGATTTGGCACTAGCCGAAGCTCTGGGCGATTATCTGGAACGACGTAACAGTGGGCAAGCTCTCGAAATCGGGGCTTTCATTCAGGAATACCCTTCTATCAGCGAAGATTTAGCGCATTCGCTGGCTTTACTGGAAATCCCGCGCAAGGTTACTGCCGTTGCGCCCGATATGGAAGCGGCTTGGAAGGTTTTTCGGGCCAGAGTTTTCACGGGGGAACAGGCCAAAACCGCCAGCCTGGGTAACTATGTCCAGCAAGCCCTGGAAGTAAAAGATCGGGATTTAACGGCGGCGGCTCTATCCTCCGAAACTTTGGTAGCGATGCAAAACGACCCGACCTCTTTGCAGGATTTGAAAGGTTATGACCTGAACGATTATGCGGCATTGGCCCGTCGTTATGGGGTTAAGGATACCGCTTTTCCAAAACTGTTAAAGTGGTTGAAAAATGTTACCAAAAACTTTGGCTTACCTGCCCCTAATCAAGCGCGTGGAATGGCTTTTGCCCGCCCCGAACAACGGCAACGTGGCCTGACCGAAGCCGAAATTGCCCAGGCTTTGGAGCAGGAACAGGCTAAAGACGATAGCGGTGAAGAAAAAACCGCCGAGAAGGAGTAGAAGTTCAGATGGCGAGGTCAAGGGGTAGTAGGTGGTCGGGGCGGCCCAGCCTTTTCCAGATTGAGGAACGAGCCGGGAACTTAATCGCTGAGTTTCGGCAACGCCTGGAGGCGGCTCAACTTTCTATACCCGAAATTCCGCCTGTGCCAGTGGAATATCTAGCCCTAACCGTAACTGATTTTAGTGTGCGGAGTGTGCCAGATTTGCAGAGCGAAGGGCGGGCTTTATCTGGTTTGCTTGACCCGGAGGCTCAGGAAATTCTCTACGAGGAAAAAGAGTATCCCCAACGTCAGAATTTTACTATTGCCCATGAACTTGGTCACTATTTCCTGCATTATCTACCCGCCGCCGAAGCCAGTAACCAGCTAACGCTTTTTGCTTCGGATGAGTATGAAGAGACCGCGCCGATTCGTTTCTTTCGCTGTGACTCGAGCGAAATTTCCGCCGCCGAGGATGGTATGGAAGAAGTGGCAGGGACAAAATTCAGTCGGGCCAGCCTGAATGATGCTGAAGTTCAGGCAAAGTTGGCTAAAATTATTCGGTTCAAACAACGGGCTGACCGTTTTGAGTGGGAAGCCAATGTCTTTGCGGCGGGGTTACTAATGCCGCGCGAACTGGTGCAATGGTTGGATAAGAAATTGGGCGGTGATGTTCAGGCGATGTCTGCTGAACTTGGGGTTTCGGCAACGGCTTTGCGCTATCGTCTGAACGGCATGGGGTTACGGCAGGACGAAAATATGGGTATGCACCCTAAATCTTACGAACGGAAGAAGAATAAACCTGGTCAAAGCACGTTTTTGTAATAGCTATCAGCCGTCAGCTATCAGCCATTAAAATCTAAAATCCAATATCTAAAGTCAGAATTATTGTGCCCAGAATTTTACTGTAATAAATTTTTAGGGAAAATACAATGTCACCCTTATTAGCTGTAACACTTGTTTTTGGCTTGGTATTAATAATATCTCTTTGTACATTTTATGCAGACCGTCAAAAGGTTTCGGGGCTAGCTTTGCGACATTTTGGCCTGAGTGGCTTGGCTGGCCCATGGGTCTGGTTGTTTAATCTTTTCATCGGTTGGGGTGCGGTGCGGACTGATGATGCTTTGCTACGGGGTTTTGCGGTATTGTTTATGGTCGGGATAGGGGCGGGGCTGGCAACGGCTCTGGCCCTTTTTTTTGAACAGTGGTGGGCGGCTTTGCTAAATTTCCTGACGAATTCAGTAGCAAGCCCTGTTACCGAAACTGCCCAACCTACTGCCCCCAAAATCCGTCTCAAGAAGCGCAAAACTCGCTTGCCCGCCCCCAATGAAGCTAACCATTTGGTTTGGTGTGCCGATTGCCGCCACTGGTCGCCCGCCACCGCCGTGCATGAACACAGCTTTTAGAGTTTAGAGTTTTAAGTTTTGAATTTTGAGTTATAATAAATCCTGTTAAGTAGTGTTTAATTGTAGGGTAGGGTTGCAAACCCGCCCCTACAGTTAAAATGTAACTGTACTTCGTATTAGATTTTTGAGGAAAGTAATGGGTTATACTACCACTTTTGAGGGGCAATTTACTTTCAACAAACCTTTAGACGAGGAAACTTTTGCTTTTCTAACAAAATTCAGCCAGACTCGCCGAATGAAGCGCAATTTGGGGCTGGAATATGGGGTTGAGGGCGAATTTTTTGTAGATGGGCTGGGTTATATGGGCCAGGACGAAACTCCCGATGTAATAGATGAAAACGAACCGCCCGCCACCCAACCCGGTTTATGGTGTCAGTGGCGACCTACTGAAGACCGCCAACATCTTAAATGGAGCAGGATGGAAAAGTTTTACGATTATATAGAATGGTTGGAATATATTATCAGTAAAATAACTGCCCCGCGTGGTTATATCCTTGATGGCAAAGTTACTTGGCAAGGTGAAGATGAGCAGGATAAAGGGTTTCTAATCGTAATTAACAACGAAGTCAGCACAAAACACTATTATTAACCACCCCTCTAGCTTTCTTTTTGACCGTAGTAGCGGCTGCGCCAGCCGTTCACCAAGCCCTGCAATTCAACCCCGCCAACCCCGTATAATCTGGCTGTTCGCCGGATAAATTCTACCCCAGCCTCAAATTCTGGTTGCACCACTTCGTTAGCTCCTAGCTGTTTTAGTAGCTGGACAGCCCGTGTTTCAGTAGCGCGGGTGATAATTTCCAGGTTAGGGTTAAGGTGGTGGGCCAGCTTGGTAGTAGCCTCTGCCACGATTAAGTCTGGCACGGTAATCGCCAAAACTTTAGCTTGTCCAACATTGGCCTGTTTCAGGGTTGCTTCCACCGAGGAATCACCGTAAAAGGTTAGCACGCCTTTTTTACGGGCCGCCTCTACCCGTCGTTGGTCAAGCTCGATTAAAACCACTTCAAAATTGCGACGCTGACAGGCATCTACTAATTCACGCTCTACCCGCCCATAGCCACAAACAATTACATGCTTCTTGAAAGGCCAGCGTTCGGTTTGACTCCGCAGTTCACGCTCGACTTTTAGCATCAAACTGTCCTGATTCCAGGCTTCCAGATTATCTTTGTGCTTAACGTTAGGGTTCATCGAGATAGGCAAAGCGATTCCTGAGTCAACAGCCTCAACCTTTTTAGGGCTAACTATTTTATCTCGGACGAAAGTTGCCACATTACGAATGTTGGGAAAGCTTGCAATAATAGAGGGCTGGCAATAATAGTCAGCAGAGCCGCCGACAGTAAAAGTTTTTCCAGCGTCGCGTCAATAGCCTTGCTATCCACCCCGATGCCTGCCAGCACAAAAGAGAACTTCCCAACCTGAGCTAATAAAAGTCCTGCCAGAGCCGCCGATTTCAGAGGTTGTTTGAAAACTGCCAGTAACCCACCTACTATCAGCCACTTGCCCAAAATCACCGCAACTACAATTAACAGTACCGCGAACAAATTGTTCCAGAGGAAAACGGGGTCTATTAACATTCCAATACTGACGAAAAAGAGGCTAGCAAAAACATTTCTAATCGGCACAATTTCATTCAAAACGTCGCTGGCGGCCTCCGAGCCACTGACAATCAAACCTGCTATGAACGCTCCCAATGCAAATGAGATATTCAGAATCTGGGCTAACATTGCCATACCGAGGGCGATACTGATAACCACCAGCAGGAACATTTCGCGCGAGCCTAGCAGAATAACCTTTTCCAGCAACCAGGGAATCACCCGCGTTCCCACCAGATACGACCCGCCCAGGAACAATACACCTTAAACTAAGGCCAGCCCAATATTCAAAACCAGATTCGCTCCCGGTTGGCTTTCGCCTAAAGTGGGCAAAACCACCACCAGCACGATTACACTTAAATCCTGCACAATCCCAATGCCGAGAGCTAACCGACCGTGTAATGATTCTAACTCGCCGCGTGCCAGCAAAAGTTTCAGGATAACAATCGAGCTGGAGATTGCCATCAAGCCGCCCAAAAATATTCCGCTGCTAAAATTTAGATTCAAAGCTATTCCAAGTGGGATGCCGAGAGCGATGGTCAGACCAACTTGCACCAACCCCCCAAACAGGGCGAGCTTACCCACATGCTTTAGCTCCTGAATGGAAAATTCCGTTCCCAGCGCAAACATGAGTAAAGCTACCCCGATTTCGGCCAGAATTTGAACATCCGCCACCTTCGCAATAGGGCCGGGAGTATAAGGGCCAATTAGCAACCCACCTAACAAATAACCAATTAACAGGGTTGTTTTAGCCAGGAGGCCACTACCCCACCCACTACCGCCGCCACTACCGCCAGCACCAGCGCGATTATCAAGTCATAGCTGCCTTCTCCACCTGACGCTAAAATCATTCCAAAATTTATATTCACGCTCAACTCCCCACACTTAGCAACATTAAAATCCTCTAATAAATTATATAAGCAGGAAAGTAAGCATTACAAGGTTAAAAACATTAGAATTGAGTTTGAATTCGTGGCTGTAGGGTTTGACCTAACCCTCTAGCCCCCTTCCCGACCCAGGAAGGGGGAACAAGACTTTTTTTGTTACCCCATAGCAAAAAAGTAACAAAAAAATACCCCTACCTCCTTAAAGGAAGCAGGGGCTTGTGGGTTAGGTTGTTACCCGGCTAAGTCTTACTGATTTTAACGCAGATAGCTTTATTACCTAGCCCGTTAATAACAAGTTGTTTATTAGGGAAGCCATGAATATACAAGGCTTTCAGCGTAGTATTACTACCGATTGTTAGCCCGTTAGTTCCGGCTGGTAGACTGTTGCCCGCCTTGATTTCAATCTGGGCCAGACAACTTCCACCGTTAATGGTTACACTATTGGGCACGGTTGGCAAAGCCCCCGTAACCGTAATAATTGTACCACTGGAGAGGTTGAAATTAACCGTTTCGCCTGATGCTACAAGCTGTAACATACTTGAAAGTGACCCCATAGTTGCCCCTGTTCCATCATCGGTGGTTTGCGTGACTGACAGGTAGCGATTACAAGTGGCAGCTGGAGATTGCTGAATATCAATTGACCAGGAATTCAAAGTACCTAGGTCTGTCGCAGCTTTATCAACCATCTTCAAGGTCCAGACCCCATTAATAGCTTTACCCTGATATATTGACAAGGGTGACTCAGGTTTGAAGCTACCAGTAAAGGGCACAATACCAGCGGAAATAGCGGAGGCGGCACTATCATCCAACACCGTGTTGGTAAAGTTATCCCCGTTACTGCCGCGCCTATTGATCAGTAAATCAGTGGTACTATCTGGCCCTATCAGGCTAAACACCATATCACTATCGAAGCTATGGGTAAAGTCATTTATTCTCACCCTTATAGCACTTATAGTCCCGGTGGTTGGTATGGTTATAGTCGCTGTAGCCCCTGCTGGATTATTATCGGGAACTGACACTGGTACCCCAGTGTAGTTATAGGTTACAAAACTCGAAGTTGTACCTGTGGTTTTGCTCAAGTTATAACTCAGGGTATTTGTACCTGGGCCATAACCTACCGTATGGGTGAAGGTAATAGTATTACCACAGGCTTGGTTTAGGGCTACGGTGAAAGTGTATAGGGTAGTGTTGTTTTGGGTGGTGGCTGATGCAATATCTGGATAGACGCTGCTTCCATTACCGATAGTAGCACCCGCCCCTACCAGCACCAGCGTGCTGGTAATGCCAGTGGCAGCCGCATCTCCAACATTGGTAAGAGGGATTTGGACGCTCCATGTTTCGCCTTGGTCAATGGCTGAATCACCGTTGCCAGTTACCTGGGCAAACACTGGTGTACCCGCCTGTAAAAGGGGGGCAGTTACAGCAGTGGCATTGTAGATCGCCAGCGCGAAATCCTGGTCGGTAGCGGTGCCATTGCCGGGTACGCCATCCCCCGCTAGATTGGTGGCCGTTACTTTAACTGAAACAGTACCTGTCACGCCTGCTGGTAAAAAGACGTTCTCAACGTTGTTGCGGGTATCGGCACTACCACCAGTGATAGAATTGCCACCGCTAAAGACATTGCCTTTGTAGGTTTGTCCACCCGCCGTAACTTCCAGGTCAAGGTTATTGACGAAAGAGTTGCCAGTGGTTGAACCTGGAGCATCCGTCCATACCAGAGTTATACGTAGAGGCTTGGTGTTGTTAGCTACCGTTCCACTCCGAACATAAGTCTGCCCGGTGGCGGTCAGGTTAGTTGTTTGGTCAACCAGAATCCGGGGAGTACCATCGGTTAGACCCGCTAGATTCACATCGCCCCAACCCTGATTTGGGCTAGGCAAGGTGTCGCCTGTGCCGGAACCATTCAGGTAGCGCGGGGTATTAACAATTAGCCCTTTGTTCATGGCTGGGCTAGGATTTTGGCCCGGATTTAAAACCCGATTGTAATAGTTGTAGACCAGCGAGGTTGCCCCTGCCACTGCCGGGGTAGAGTGGCTAGTACCGCTCGACCAGGTATAGAGGGTTTGACCTGCCGGATAATATTTGTTGGGAGGGTTAGGGTTACCACCACAAACACCTGAACCATCATAGCCAGGGTCTTGCGAGGCTGGCCCTTGAATATGAATGCCAGGAGCTACAATATCCGGCTTGGCTCGCAAATCCGAGGTTGGGCCACGCGAGGAGAAACCCGCCATATCATCGGCATTATTAGCGGTGCTGGTGGCACAGCCGTCTGATATTCCTTGATCGCGCACGTTTTCGGTTGCGCCAACAGTTATGACGTTTTTGGCGGTACCGGGTGAACCAACTGTACTTGCACCAGGACCAGCATTACCCGCCGCAAAGACGTGTAACATCTGCTGATTACCTGCCGTGCCACCAGAAGCATCACGGGTTAGCGCATCATAAGCCTGGGAGGAGGAGTCGTAAGCTCCACCCGTATTCGATCCCCAACTATTGCTAGTGATAGGGGCACCCTGGGCATAGGAAGCCGCTACTACCCCGGCATCGGTATTGGAACAATTTGAAATACTGTAAGAACCAGCGTTGCTGAAAATCTTGACGTGGGCCATCTGTCCGTAGGGCGAAACCCCCAGGTCTAAACGATAACCGTTGGCATCCTGATGAGGTGAGCCTGTCAGGTTATTGTATGAACCCACAATCCCGGTGTTGATGTTGCCATGCCCTGCTACGCCATTACCAGTGGCATCGGTGGTGCAGTTCCCAACGGCGGTAATACGGCTAGGGTTTGCCAAGACCCCCAAAGTATGGAAGTCAGGGTGCAAGGTATTGGTGCTGCCGTTATCAAGTCCATCATCCACCACCGAAATAATTGGGTAACTGGAGGCAGTAGTCGGGAAGCCTTTGGAGGACAACCAGCCCAGGTAGCCCGTGCCACTTGGTACTACGTTACCGCCAGAGGTAGTGATGTTGCCTGAAATAATCTGGTCTTGCACTTCGTCCAGCTTCCTGGGGGCAACCCAGGGTTCTACGTTATAAACTTCTGGCAGACTGGCGAGGCTAATTAACTCGCTGGCATCAACCTGGACGGTCACATTCACAAAGTTAAGGATATTTTCGGGCAGCTTGATAACTTGGCCCGGTAAGGTTGCCAGTTTTGCCAGGGTTTGGCTAAGGCCGGGATGATTGTAAAACTGGATAGTTACATTTACATTACCAGTAGGGGGATTTTTCCCCTGTAAGCGCGGAGAAAGCCGATAAGCTGGATGATAGGGCCCTGCCCATTGAAGTGGGGCATATTTACCTACCCAACCTTCTACCTGGGTTAGGGCATTGCCGTCCAACCAAACCACATAGGCGTTATTGGGCATATAAATTACAAATTCCACGCCCAACTTCTCAAGTTGAGTACGCCAATCTTCTTTAATCGGCCCGTAGAATTGTACTAACCAAAGTTGTTTCCCACTAATTTTGCTCTGGCTAAGGTTAGTTGGCACATTAGGTTGGGTTGAGCTAGTGTCAATACTACCAGCCCGAAGGCCGATTGTATCAAAATCGCTAGGCGCAGAAACGGAGCTATGCCCAGTGAAACTGCGGACTACTTGCTTATCAGCTTTCCAAAGGCTAAAAGAACCATAGTCTTCTAGCTGGGTTGCACCGTTTCTGGTCAACTCCAGCCGGGTCTGTTTATCAGAATTGTCCAAAATAAGCTTGGAAGTAGAGATAGTGGCCTGGGTACTTACCGCTTGCGCCTCAAATGGCACGATTGCCGCCAGCGTTAGTGCCACCATAAAAAGGCTGAAAGCTCTGAAACTTTTCCTTCTCATCAGCATGATTAGCTCCCTCGTCACAGGTATAAATTTTTCAATAGGAGAATAGTGCTTTGCTATGATAACATACTAAATCCCTAAGTAATCCCTTTTGCGAGATGAAAAATTAGTAATCTATAGAGTAATCTTTAGCTCACTTGGAGATTCTGACTAAAATCTGCTCGTCAATTTCTTAGTCTTATACCTTGCCAATTGCCCCTAAAAGGTGGAAAATAACAAGCTACCCCTAATTACAGAAACATATTTGACGTAATTGGCAGAAAAAACCGGGAAATGTTATAACATTAGGCGTATTAAAAATAAATTCTGAGGTACTGAAACAACTATGTGGGATAAATTCTTTCGACCCGCCAATCTGGCAGAAGCTTTGCAGCTTAAAGCCGCGCTAGGCGCACAGGCTCGTTTTGTGGCGGGTGGCACGGATATGGTTGTTGACCTGGACAGAGGCCGCCAGCCCCGTTGCAGCCTGATAGACCTGAGCCATCTACCTGAATTGCATTATATTCGAGAGGAAGCGGGTGGTATCATGGTAGGCGGGGCTGTAACGCACGCCGAGGTTTTGCAAAGTGAAATAATCGGGGAAAA
>Ga0209511_1000398_pt1 | contig 44957 bp, 42 predicted proteins | sample SSSSmetaG_FD_184141 | JGI IMG/M metagenome (GOLD analysis project Ga0209511, IMG submission 184141) | Glacier valley bacterial and archeal communities from Borup Fiord, Nunavut, Canada, to study Microbial Dark Matter (Phase II) - ​SSSS... | ecosystem: Environmental > Aquatic > Freshwater > Ice >... | reverse complement strand
CATGATTAGGTTAATGTTAAAACGGTTGGCTAAAATAGAGGCTAGAAAACTTGAAAAATCAACCGCTTTAGCTCCCTAATTCTATTTTTAGACAGGCTCTTAGAGTATTATGCGGAAAACCTCCAAACTGATGAAGCAATCAAAAAAGAACACAAAGAAAAATGGAATGAGATATTAAAAGATGCTCTAGCGGAAGAAAGCAATTGACAAGCCTTTCTCTCAAGATAAACAATTGAAATATCCCTCCCAACCCCTATCACCCAACCCCCATTTAGGCCATCACAAGTTCGCGTTTGGGGTTGCGGTTCGCGCCGGGGCCGACCATACATTTACCTTCGCGGATGTGATACTCGAACTCGTCGCGGAACAGCTTCATGCCACTGGTAATGGGCACGGGGGCGGAGTCACCCAACAGGCAGAAGGACTTGCCCTGGATATTGCTGCCCACGTTTAGCAGTAGGTCTAAATCTTCGGGGCGACCATGCCCGTGTTCCAGGCGATGTAAAATCTGGACGAGCCATTGCGTACCCTCACGACAGGGGGTGCATTTGCCGCAGGATTCGTCCTTGTAGAACTCCACCAACCGCAACACTGCTCCCACCATACAGGTCTGGTCGTCAAACACGATAATCCCCGCCGAGCCCAGCATTGAGCCCCGCGAAGCGACCCCTTCAAAGTCCATCGTAGTATCCAGCACCTCGTCACTGGCGGGCAGAATGGGCATGGAGGAACCACCGGGGATAATACATTTCAGGTTGCGCCCCTTCCAGACCCCGCCGCCCAACTCGTTAATTAGAGTGCGGAAGGTGGCGTTGCAGGGCAGCTCGTAGTTGCCGGGACGCTCCACATGCCCGCTCAGGCTGTAGACGCTAAAGCCTTTGGTCTTTTCAGTACCAAAACTGGCGTACCATTCCGGGCCTTCGCGTAAAATATGCGGGACGTTGGAAAGGGTCATAGCGTTGTTAATAACAGTCGGTGCACCGTAAACCCCCCCGCCGGGATTAGCCGGGAAGGGTGGTTTTAGCTTGGGGAAGCCGCGTTTACCTTCCAGCGATTCCAGCAAGGCCGTTTCTTCGCCACAGATATAAGCCCCTGCCCCGCGATGCACCACAATCTCGCAATTAAAGTTTGTGCCAAGAATACCCTTGCCGATTAAACCCGCCGCCCGTGCCTCGTCCACTGCCCGTTGCAGCACCCGCGCCCCTCGCGCAAACTCGCCCCGGATGTAGATAAAACCCAACTGGCAATTAATGGCGTAACAGGCAATCAGCAGCCCTTCCAGCAGTTGGTGAGGGTTATTCTCTAGCAATTCGTGGTTGTTAAAAGTACCGGGCTCGCTTTCGTCGGCGTTGCAACAAACATATTTGTCCATCGGGGCTTTGGGGATAAAACTCCACTTCATCCCGGTGGAAAAACCCGCCCCGCCCCGCCCGCGCAAGCCACTGGCTTTAACCAAATCAATCACCTGGTCGGGGGTAAGTTCTTTAAGGGCGCGTTCCAAGCCTTTGTAGCCGCCCTGCTCTTGATAGACCGCCAGTTTGTCCATATCCGGCACTTCCCGATGTTTCAGTAGCACATAAGGAAAGGGTGGTTTGCCATCGGCGGTGGCTAACGGTGGTGGCGGTGGGTATGTCTGGTTGCTCATGCTTTAATTCTCAATCCTTTGTAAACCTAACCCCCTGTCCCCCTTCCTTGCTAGGGAAGGGGGAACAAAACTTTTTACTCGTTACCAGGTACTTGTTACTCGTTACTTTTTACCGACAACTGACTACCGACAACCGCCTACGGGACGTAGACCGGGTTTTTGTCGGCGGTTTTAAGCTGGTCGAGCAGCTTGGCAAATTGCTCATTAGTCAGGTTATAGACATATTCGTCGTTGACCTGAGCGCAGGGAGCCGCCCCGCACGCCGCCAGACACTCGATTTTCATCAGAGTTATTTTGCCGTCCGCCGTCGTTTCGCCCACTTTGATACCGAGCTTCTGGGAGCCCTGGGCCAGTAATTCGTCACTGCCCCGTAAGTAACAGGAGATACTATCGCAGACTTTTACCACGAACTTGCCGACTGGCTGGGTAAAATACATCCGATAGAAACTGACCACCTGGTCTACCTGACTGACCAACATTTCCAGTAGTTCCGCCACTTCCGGCAAGGCTTCGGAGGGCACGTAGCCAAACTGCTCCTGCACCACATGCAGGGCGGGCAGTACCGCGCTGGCGGAACGACCTTCCGGGTATAGGGCTTTGTGGGCCAGGATTTTCTGGCGGGATTCTTCGCTTAGTATCATCTTTTAGTTTTCACTAATCAGTTTCAATGCCCCTCACCCCAACCCTCTCCCCATAGGAGAGGGAGTTTTGCTCCCCCTTCCTTTATAGGGAAGGGGGCTAGGGGGTTAGGTTTGTTTATCTATCAACCTCGCCGAGAATGATGTCAATGCTACCGATGGCGGCTACAATGTCGGCGAAATTGGCCTTGCCTTCCAGCATCAACGGCATGCTTTGCAAATTGGCAAAACTTGGGGCGCGGATGTGCATGCGATAGGGCTTGGCACTGCCATCACTTACCATATAGTAGCCCAACTCACCCCGTGCCGATTCTACTCGACAGTAAACCTCACCCGGTGCTGGTTTGAAACCTGATGTAAATAGTTTGAAATGGTGGATTAACGACTCCATATTGGTAGCGACTTCCCACTTTTTGGGAGGGGCAATCTTGCGGTCATTAACCATCCACTCGCCATCCGGCAACTTGGCTAGGGCTTGCTCGATAATCCTGATACTTTGGGGCACTTCCAGCATCCGGCACAGGAAGCGGTCAAAGACATCGCCATTTTTGCCAAGGGGCACTTCAAAATCGTAGGTATCATAGCCGATATAAGGGAACATCTTACGCACATCGTAATTTATACCACAGGCTCGCAGACCCGGCCCGGTCACGGCATATGCCAAAGCTTCTTCGGGGGTGATAATCCCGACCCCTTTGGTGCGCTCCAGCCACAATTCGCTTTTGGTCAACAGGGCGTGATAGTCAGGCCATTTCTTTTTGAAGTCGGTCAGGAAGCTATTAACGGCGGTATCAAAACCGGGTGGTAGGTCAGCGTAGAGGCCACCGGGCATGATATAACTGGTCATCATCCGCACGCCCGCGCACTTCTCAAAAATATCCAGAATTATCTCGCGGTCACGCATGCCATAAAGGAAGGTACTCATGGCCCCCAAGTCCATCGCGTGAGTGCCGAGCCAAACCAGATGGCTGGAAATACGCTGCAACTCGCACAAAATCACCCGCGCAACCTGAGCCTTTGGCGGAACTTTATCCTCGATTTCCAGCAATTTTTCCACCGTCAGGGAAAAGCCCAGATTGTTAATCAGGGGGTTCAGGTAGTCGGTGCGGTCAGTCAGGGTCAGAGCTTGGTTATAGGTTTTGTTCTCGGCGGATTTCTCGATGCCCGTATGCAAATAGCCAATATCCGGGATACACTTTACCACCGACTCACCACTGAGGGTCACAATCAGGCGCAAAACCCCATGCGTAGAAGGGTGTTGCGGCCCCATGTTGATGGTCATCAACTCCTTGTCGGGGGCATCGTCCTGGTCTACTTCGTCCTGGTCGAGAATATTACTATTCTCATCTTCTTCATCGTCTATCCAGCGGTCTTTAATTGCTAAATCTTCCATGTTTCTTACCTTGTAGGTGCTGTCAGCTATTAGGTGTTAGGTATTAGGCTTTAGGAAAATTTACTATTCCTGACCAGGGCGCGGAGACCACGCCTCTGCGAAATGCCTCCAACCCAGGACACGATGCATCGTGCCCCTACGAATTTCCCTGTCCCCCAACCCCTATCCCCTGACCCCTAATTTGTATCTCGCCCGTCGGGTCGGAACTGATTAGACGGCAGGTTAGGGCGACGCGGCCCGGTTATAGGATAATCCTTACGTAAAGGATGGCCTTCCCAATCCTCTGGCATCTCGATTCGCCGCAAATCCGGGTGTCCCGTAAAAGTTATGCCAAAAAGGTCAAAAACCTCACGCTCGTACCAGTTTGAGCCCGGCCAAATCCCCGTAACGCTGGGAATAACCGGGTTGCTACCCAACAGGTTAACCTTTATCCGCAAAACTTCCCGGCGAGCGAGCGCAATCATATTGTAAACTACCTGAAAGCGGGGCTCGGTTTTCCAATCAACCGCCGTAACATCTTCCAAAAGGCTAAAACCAGCCTTGTCCCGCAGATGGCTCATAACCTCTAGTAGCTCGCTGGCGGGTACAATAAAAGTTGGCGTGCCGTCCGCCGCCCGCATCTCGCTCTTACGCACATTGGGGAACAGTCCGGCCTCGCTGAAATCGGCCTCGTAACCTTCCGGCTTAACGGACTCGTCCGAAGTTTGGGTCATTAACAACCTCCGGGGCATAACTCTTAGGGTCGGCAGGGTTAGGGATGCCCGCCATAATCTTTTTCTGTAAAAGCTGCACGCCTTCAATCAGGGCTTCGGGGGTAGGTGGGCAACCCGCTACATATACATCCACCGGGATAATCAAATCAACCCCCTGCACAATCGCGTAGTTGTTGAAAACGCCGCCACAACTGGCACACGCGCCCATCGCAATCACCCACTTGGGGTCGGGCATCTGTTCCCAAATCTGGCGGACTGCCGGAGCCATTTTTGCCGAAACCCGCCCTGCCACAATCATCAGGTCGGCCTGTCGGGGTGAGGCCCGGAAGATTTCCGAACCAAAACGCGCCAAATCATAACGGCTAGAACTGGTCGCCATCATTTCAATCGCGCAACAGGCCAAACCAAACAGCGCAGGCCATAGAGACGAGCTTTGAGCCCAATGCGCCACTTTATTCACGTTGGTAGTGACTACCCCACCGACGGGGGAAGCACTATAGATGGATTGGGCATCGCCCGGTTGAGTGGCACTCAGGGTAAAAAAATCTTCCTGCCGAAATTCGTTACTCATGAATATCTCACTTTATCGAGCCTTTAGCCCGTTATTCCCACTTAAACGCGCCTTTTTTCCAGAGATAGACATAGCCTATCCCCAGGATTAGCACAAAAATAGCCATCTCCAATAGCCCAAAGAGTTTTAGCTGGTTTAACAACACTGCCCAGGGGAAAAAGGCCACAGTTTCAATGTCGAAAATCAGGAATAACATCGCCACTTCCAGAAACTTGACCGGGAAACGGCGCGGGGTGGATTCTATCAGGGGCACGCCACCCTCGTAGGGCGAAAGTTTGGCTTCGCTGGCATTGCGGGAGCGCGACAAAACCGCCAACCCGGTGAAAACCAAAGTTATCCCTATGGCTACTATCACGAGAATAAGGATTGGTAGATAGCCTTCAAGCATATTGCTAATCCTTGAAAAGTTGAGTTTTCCTGATAAAGATAGTAAAAAACAGCCGTTGATTTTGCTCTTTTTAGAGATAATCAGGGGGCTGCTTCACCTATATTGTTACAAAACACACTACCACACCACGTCGCTGTAGTCAAGCATAGAACGTGAAATTTATTGCAATCTTTTTAAAGTAGCTCAAAATTGCTTAATCTCTGGTTTTAGCGGGTCGCATGCTGTATAATAGGCTTAATAATACGCTAAAGTGTTTCGTTAGTGATGATGCTACCAAGCTACACCTAAACCCTGGACATGATGCATCATGTCCCTACATTAAAAACCGTAGGGGCGTGGTCTCCGCGCCCTCGCTATGCGTTATGGCAAAAATGCTTTGCCCGGTTGGTAGCTGACATTCAGGAGGGATTTTGTGATACAAACTAGAAAGGCCCATTCTTTTGGAGGGTTAATTGTAGTTACTCTATTAGTAGGGCTACTTTTAGCCGCCTGTGGTGACAGCACCCCCGCCCCTTTATCAACCACCACCACTGTCACCAAACCCACCAATACGGCTGTTGCTGCTCCTAATCCCGTTACTATTAGCTGGTCGTTTTGGGGCGATGACGACGAAATCAAAATTAATACCAAAATCAAAGACCAGTTTGAGAAATTCAACCCCGGCATTAAAGTGCAGATGCTCCACGAAAAGTGGGAGAACTATTTCAACCGGGTCGAAAGCGACTGGTCGGGCAGTAAGGCTCCCGATGTACTGTTCCTTAGCTACATTCCCCAATACGCCAGCGAGGGGATTCTGGAAAATATTGACCCTCTTATAAGTGCCGATAAGAATATTAAAATAGAGGATATTTATTCCGGCTTGCTGGACACTTTCCGCTATAACAAGGGTCTTTACGGATTGCCCCGCGATAATGATACCAAAGTAATCTACGTTAATAAAAAGTTGTTTGAGGCGGCGGGTGTCCCCTTACCAAAGGCGGGCTGGACTTGGCAGGAGTTGCTGGATATTTCGCGGAAGCTCACCAAACGCGATGCTGCCGGGAATATCAGTCAATATGCCTATGCCTTTGAGTTAAACGAATGGTGGAAACTTTGGGTCTGGCAGAACGGCGGCGAGGTTTTCGATAATTTCAACCCACCCGAACCACCTACCAAATTGCTGGTTAATACCCCCGATGCGGCGGCTGGCGTGCAGTTCTTCGCCGACCTGATTAACAAGGAGAAGGTTACACCCAGCGTAGATGTAATGTATGACTCGGATAAAGCTACCGAGCTATTTACCAGTGGTAAGCTGGCGATGTTGTTTGGAAATCATGCTAAAGTTCCGGCTTTGTCGGCGGTATCAGGTTTAAGTTGGGATGTCTTGCCGCTTCCGGCTGGCAAAAAGCGGGTGAATGTTTTGGGTGGGGCGGGCTACTCTATCTCTAAAAATTCCCAGCACAAAAATGAGGCATGGCAGTTCGTGAAATTTCTGACCGGAGATGATGGACAAGCCTTTTTCGCCGAAACTGGCGTGGTTGTGCCCGCCCGCTCGTCGGTACGCGAGGATAATATTTTCGTCCGCAATATCAAGTTTAATACGCAGGTTTTTGTGGATGAAACCAAAGTCGGTAAACAAATCCTGTTCTTCCGCAACTCTACCAAAGTGAGCCGGACGATGGATAGTGCTCTGGAGGCGGTCTGGCGTGGTCAAAAAACCGCCGCCGAGGTTTTCGCCACTTTGCCCGATAAAGTCGAGCCTATTTTCGCTGAGTCCAAACGTTAACCAATTTGTTAAGATTCTTGTAAGGTCTACCCCCTTTTCTTATCTAGGAAAGGGGGATTATAATTTGTAGGAAGAAATACTAATTAGGGGTCAGGGGATAGGGGCTGGGGGACGGGGTAAAAAGTAACGAGTAACAAGCTAAAGAATTAGCTGACGGCTGATAGCTTTTCCGACCACCGACCACCGATGACCGACAACCGTTAAACATAGAGGAAAAAAATGGCAGTAACCATAAAAAAACCGATTTCTAAATATTATTATTCCAGCCAGGGCCAAAAATGGGCGGTCTTTGGGGCGGGATTTTTTGCCGCGGGCACTATGACTATAATCATGGTTTTACTTTTAATATCCGGGATTACCCCTCGCAGTATGGGCAATCTGGTAGCTGATAAACTGGCGGCGGTCTTTCCACCCCAATGGCAGGAATTTTTTATCCAGCTAATTGGGCCATTAGGTAAAGACCTGTTATTTTATGGGGTGCTAGTTGGACAAGTAACCGTTGGTGGATTGTTAGCCCTGTTGTTCGGCTGGCTCTGGCCTCGGATTGGGGATAAGCCGACCCTCTGGCGTAATATTTTTATCCTCAGCACCACCTTCTGGCTGGTATTAATATTTATCGGTCTGCCCATTCTGGATGCTGGCTTTATCGGTTTGAATCTGGGAAGCGACCAGATTATTTTCCTGGTCACTTCTTTCGCCCTGTTTCAGGTTTATGGCTTGGCCTTTGGCTACCTCTATCTACGGCTTGTGCCACCCAAAGTAGATAGTAGCGTAGTTGGTACAAGCGATGATGATGAAATCGAGATTGGCTCAGCCCCAAGTCGCCGCCGTTTTGTGATAGGCTTGAGCGCGTTTTTTGTAACGGCTCTGGCGGCGGGTATCGGGGTAGGCGCGTTTAGAACGAAAAGCACCGAATATTGGGGAAGTCTGGGCAGTGTGGTTTCGGGTAGCGCTAAGTTGCAGGGTGAAGTTACACCGGTTGGCACTTTCTATAATGTGAGTAAAAACGCCTTTGACCCCTCGGTGAGTGTACAGGGCTGGACACTGGAAGTTAACGGCATGGTAAATAAAACCCTGTCCTACGATTACAACACTATCCGTCAATTGCCCGTTATAAATCAGGCTCATACCCTGACCTGTATCAGCAACCCCGTAGGTGGGCAACTTATCGGTAATGCCGAATGGAAAGGCACTCAGCTAAAAACAATTCTGGAAACTGCCGGGGTAGGGGCGGGGGTTAAGAAACTGGTTTTCACCTGCGCCGATGGTTACACCGATAGTATCACCATAAACACGGCCCTTGACCCTCAAACCGTGTTGGTCTGGGAAATGAACGGCGCACCTTTGGAGCCTTCTCACGGTTTCCCGATTCGGGCTTTAATTCCCAATATTTACGGGATGAAAAATGCCAAGTGGATTAAGCAAATCACGCTGGTTGATACCGAATACGAAGGATTCTGGCAGAAACAGGGCTGGGATAATCCGGCGGTTATTCACACCGAGTCTACTCTTACTTCCCTGAACAATGGGGCGGAAGTTCGCAGTGGGGAACGCCTGACCTTGCAGGGGTTTGCTTTTGCTGGACAGCGCGGCATTAAGAAGGTGGAGATTAGTACCGATGGCGGTCAGAACTGGCTTGAGGCTCAGGTTAAGGACGGGTTGGGCCAAAATAGCTGGCAGTTGTGGCATTTGGACTGGACTCCGAATGGCTCTGGCAAAACTGCGAGGCTGGTGGTGCGGGCTACCGATAAAACCGGGGCGTTACAAACCAACAATAAAGCCGAGCCCTTCCCCGAAGGTTCGAGTGGTTGGAATACTATCAGTGTAAAGGTGATTTAGCTAACCTAGCCCCCTTGCTTGCAAGGGGGAAATTTGTAGGGGCGGTTCGCGAACCGCCCGGTAGTAGTAAATTGAGGGGAAATGAGCAACATTAATCCGGCTAGTTTCCTGGGAGGCAACAAAGGAGCCTGGAAAGTAACACGCATGGAAACCATCACGGGTGCGTCGCTTGCGCCTGTGCCTTACGTGGATATGCAGCCCTCACATTTCCCGCAAAGTAGTTTGGAATCGGTTGCCTGGGTGTTACGGGGAAGCAATGTGCATGTCAGGTATACCGACCGCAAGGAAGTGGCTGAACTGACCGCCCGTCAGGAATCGCTTAACCGCCCAGAAGCAACCTGCGCGGCCTTAATTCCTATTCGTAAATCCGCGCAGTGGTGGCAAATGCCGCAGGATGAAAGACGCACGGTATTCGAGGAAGAATCCCGGCATATCTCAATGAGTATGGCCTACCTGCCAGCGATTGCCCGTCGCCTTTACCAGTGTCGAGAGCTGGGTGAACCCTTCGATTTTCTTACCTGGTTTGAATTTGCCCCAGCGCATGCAAATTTGTTCAACGAGTTGGTAGTAAAGCTGTGGGCAACCCGCGAATGGCAATTTGTTGAGCGCGAGGTGGACATCCGGCTTTTGCATCAAGGGTAAACAACTACTCCAACCTGTACTAGGCTCCGTGCATGATAGACAGGATATAAAGCAAGTATCGTAGGAGCAGGCTCTGTCCTGTGATACTCATCGGCTGACGGAGCAGCCTCCTACAAAATTTTGTTTCCTAGCCCTTATTTCCCTCTCTTTTTCCGTTTGAAATAGCCGATTAGCTTATCGCTTTGTTCTTTGGCTTGCTCGGCCTGGGCGGGGTCTATGGGGTGGGCACTGAAACGGGCCTCCTCGTATAGACTGGTTATACCATCTACCTCTGGTTTTAGTTCAGGTTCTTCCAGACGGGGATTGATAAAGTTGGCATATTCCTGGGGAGTCTGGCTCATACGGCGGGCCAACTCAACCTTTGCGGCTCGTTCTGCCATATGGCGATAGTGGAAGCGCACTTGCCCACGTGCATCCTGCGGTAAGCGGTCACGCCTGAATCCCCGGAACAGGTTAAAACCGCTACTTTTAGGCCGGGTTGCTTCCTCCATAGCTCCTTCTCTTGGCCCCCGTTGGAAAATCCCCTTTATCCAGAGCCAGATACCCCGCAACCCGCCAATTAGATTTATTTTGCGCCAGCGCGGTACGGGAAAACCCGCCGTATACAGGGCCAACCAAATCAGGTAAATGAAAAGCAAGGAAGCTAACCCGATTAAAATCCCGCCCAACCAGACAGGCATCACAAAAGGTTCTTGATAGGGTGGGGGTGGCAGAGGTGGGCGGGGAAACAGGCCAGGCAGGGGAGTGCCATCGGGGGTAGGTTGGGCAATAGGTGGCGGATTCGCGTTACCTGAGTTACCTAGCGGTAGTGGAATTGTAATACTGAGGTTGGAAAGAATCACGGCGGGCAATAGTGCTGCCAACGTTAGCACCACCAGATACAGCGTCCAGCGTTGCGAAATTCTCGGTGGCTCTGTCAGGCGATTTAGTTTCCAGATAGTCCGCAGATACCGCAGTCGCGCCCAAATCATTAGTGGCAAGCCCAAAAGTAAATGAATAGCTCCGAAAACCATTAGGGTCTGACTGAAACTATCTTTAGTGGCGGTACTTCCGTACTGACTAACGGTGGCGACCCCCACGACCACAACTGCCACTTGAAATCCCGCCATCCAATACCAGTTGGATTTTATTTCCTCATAAACCGGGCTATGGTCGTGGGGGATGCGATTATTTTCCTGTACGCCCGGTGCGCCGCCTTCTGCCTCGGTCAATTCCCAGGGCTGAAGATACTGGTAGAAAAAGAGTTCCAGCCATTTCCGCCCCATATACCAGCCTGTCCCAATAAAACCACAGGTCAGGATATAGCCCAAAGTGATTACCGGACTGGCAAAACCAACCAGATAGCCCACCACCCGAATGATAACTGAAATTACCACAATTTCTGCCGCTACCAGAGCAATATTGCTAGAGCGAAAATTTTCTTCCAGCCACAAACCCCGATAAAAACTGAGCATAAAAGCCCCAAAAATGGCGAAAGGTAGCCAGAGGCCATCCGCCCAGCCCGGTACAAAATCAGTGGCAAAATAGGTCAGAAAAGCCACGCCGGAACCTATCAGGCAGAGAATTTGCACGCCACGCAACCCTGCTACCAACACCGTCTCCAGCAGGGGTGGGCGGAAGCGGCTCAGCACTTCGTCACTTAATTTCAGGCGCAGATTTGGTGATTCGCTCATGATTTAGCTCTCAGCCGTCAGCTTCTCCTTTTAAATTTTCACCACAGAGTCACAGAGGACACAAAGGAAATCAAAAAATTACTTGGCGTTCTTGGCGAGTTGGCGGTTTAATCTCTTCTTTTGATAGTTTTGTTTTCAGCTCAAAACTTAAAATTCAAAACTATTTAACTACATTCAGTTCGCCGGGAAAAGTAATATCGAACACCGCTATCCCTACCGAACGGAGAGCGTCCAGAGCCGCGCCAGCCCCAAAACTCTTTTGTTGCCCGGCGGTAAAAATAGCAATTACCGCAAAGCCCGACTTCCTAAGCCGCCCCAACTCCGTCACAAGTTCGGGGTAGGGCTCGAAGCTAATCAGGGCGATAGTCGCACCCCAGGCCAGTTTGCTCGTCCAACGACCAATATTTTGCTCAATGTGGGGAGTGTCGGTGCGGATTTCGATACCAGCCAGCTTGTCCAGCACCTCGTATAACCAGGCATTGCCGCTATGGGGTTGCATTTCGGGGCGGCCTAGCTCCAGGTCAATCAGTGTCCCGGTTTCCCAGCCGGGGTCATAACCGTTACTGTAGAGTCCAAAAGCCTGATTAAGCTCGTTGGCCCGGTTTGCTAGCGAAGCGGCTACCACAATCGAAGCCTCCGCCACCTGCCGCCAGATAAATTGCATATCGGGCGCACGCAAATCCAGAAACAAAGCCAGGGGAATTATGCGGGTACGCTCGAATTGTCGCACCTGAAGCTGATTAAGACGGGCAGTGTTGCGCCAATCAATGTGGCGGGGGTCGTCGCCCGGTTGGTATTCGCGCACTCCGGCAATTCGGCTAGGGTCGGGCAACAGTGGTTGGCGAGTTCTCAGGTTGCCGAGCGGCAAGCGGCTAGGAAGTTGTAGTTGTTCTAATGGCACAATTACCGGGTAAACCACCAGTTTGACCTGTTGCCGCCAGCCCAAAGTTTCACCCATACCATCTTTAGTGGTATCGTATAGCGTTCCGGCCTGACCCTCGAATGGCCCGACCCGATAGCGTCCGCGTCGCTTGCAATCCAGTTTATAACTTAGCCGGATTTTTTCGTGACCGTGCAGGGCTATCAGATATTCCGGGCGGGGGATAGCCTGTAAACTTACTGGTACAAAATCTTGCAAGGTCAGCCAGGGCACGGGCAATATCCCCGTATTATGTACCGTTAGTTCAACCTCAATTTTGTCGCCCACATAGGCTTGACCAGGCATACTCCGTTGTAATCTTACCCTTTTGGGAATACTCCGCAGCCACAGGCGGTTAAACAGGCTGATTAAAATCAGTAGCAGCAAGGTTACTGACAGCAGCCAGAAGCTTGACCAGATACCGGGTATTATCAGCAGGACGGCAATTGCCAAAACCAGCCGCCACATGAAATTATCCTTTGCGGGTGGGTTTGACCACGGGGGCTTCCACTGGCACATCCAGCGAGCGCAACAGGTCAGCCAGGATAGTTTCTACCTTGCGTCCGCGCATTATGCTTTCACTCCGGGCAATCAAGCGATGGGCCATCACGGGCAGCACCAGAGCCTTGATGTCGTCCGGCAATACGTAATCCCGCCCAAGCAGGGCCGCCCGCGCCTGAGAGCAACGCACCAGCGACAGGGTACTACGGGGGCTGGCTCCCAACGCCAATTCGCTACTCTGGCGGGTGGCGTTGATAATGGTGATGATGTAATCCACCAGCGCGTCCTCAATATAGATTTCGCCGATGGCCTGTTGCAGCGTTACTAGCTCTTGCGAGGAAGAAACGGGTGTTAGCTCCTGAATAGGGTGGCGGATTTGTTGGCTGCGTACCATTTGTCGCTCGGCATCGGGGGCGGGGTAGCCCATCTGAATCCGCAGCATAAAACGGTCAAGCTGGGCTTCGGGCAGGGGGAAAGTGCCTTCATATTCAACCGGGTTTTCGGTTGCCATCACCAGAAAGGGGCGGTCAAGCACTTTGGCCTGACCTTCCACCGTAACCTGTCGCTCCGCCATCGCTTCGAGCAAGGCCGATTGGGTGCGAGGAGTGGCGCGGTTGATTTCGTCCGCCAATAGAACATTACTAAAAACCGGGCCGGGGTGAAATTCAAAAGTACCGTTGCCCTGGTTGTAAATCGAAACGCCGATAACGTCATTGGGCAAGAGGTCGGGGGTGAATTGCAAGCGGCGGAACGTCCCGCCAATGCTGATTGCCAACGCCCGCGCCATCATAGTTTTGCCTACGCCCGGTACGTCTTGCAACAAAATATGCCCATCTGCCAACAAGGCCACCAGCGTCAGGCCGATTACCTCGCGCTTCCCGACAATTACTTTTTCGACATTGTTCGTGACCTGTTCGCCCCAGGCCCGAATATTAGCAATCGTCCCGTTCTGTAATGACATATCCCCATCGCCTTAGTTGTTGGTTATTAGTTCTTAGTTGTTCGAGTTCCCCCTTCCTTTATAGGGAAGGGGGCTAGGGGGTTAGGTTTGTTCCCCCACCCTCAGCACAATCTTACCCGTATTAGCATTGGACTCCATATAGCGATGGGCTTCGGCGGCCTCAGCTAAATCAAATACTCGGTCAATCACCGCCACTAGCTTGCCTTGCTCAATTAGTGGTAGGCCGAACTGCTTAAACTGATTGGTAAGCTCGATTTTGAACTCCGGGGTTCGCGCCCGCAAGGTTGTACCTAGAATATGCAGCCGTTTCCGCATTACATAGCCTAAATCAATCTCGCTTTTGCCGCCACCTAACTGCCCAATTAGCACCAATCGTCCGTACATTGCCAGACTTTGCAAATTTTCGGTTAGATATGGCCCACCCACGAAGTCCAGAATAACATCTACGCCGTTGCCAGCCGTATTATTTAATACCCATTGGCTGAAGGCAGGTTCAGTTTTGTAGTTCTGGGTGAAATTTGCGCCAAGTTCGCGGGCCATATCGAGTTTGGCTTCACTTCCGGCGGTAGCCAGCACGGTTGTGCCGATTGCCCGCGCCATCTGAATCGCGATTGTGCCCACGCCGCTTCCTGCCGCATGCACCAGCACCGTGCCACCTGTTTTTAACTCGCCAAGCATAAAGAGGTTCATATAGGCAGTCAAACAGGCTTCTGGCAGGGCGGCGGCCTGTTCAAAACTCAGGCTGTCGGGAAGTAGCATAGCCATTGCTGCCGGAATTGTCACCTGTTCGGCATAACCTCCACCTGGCAACAGAGCCATTATCCTTTGTCTTGGTTGAAACTCCGGCCCACAATCCGCCCCAACCTCCAGAATTTCCCCCGCCATCTCCATCCCCAAAATATTGGATGCGCCCGGTGGTGGGGCATAACCACCTCGCCGTTGCAAGGTATCAGCTCGATTAAGGGCGGTTGCCCGTACTCGTACCAGTAATTCGCCCGACCCGGCTACCAAATCCGGCACATCCTGGAGGGCCAACACTTCCGGCCCACCCGGTTGGGTTATAACAATTGCTTTCATCGTTTTACCTTTTTTAGGTCAAAAGTCAAAAGAATATTAACAAGGATGAACAGGAGTTATTGTAGGAGCAGGCTCTGTCCTGCGATAAATATCGGCTGACGGAGCAGCCTCCTACGGGATGCGATAATTATCAGATGACGGAGCATCCTCCTACAAATTCTTTATTCTTGCTCCTTGCTCCTTGCTCCTTGCTCCCTGTTATAGTGAATACAAGCCGCTTTGTGTTGCGGGTCAATATCAGCCTCAGGTAGAGCGACATACTCCCCGTTATTCGGGTCACGGCGGCGCACTACTGTTTCAAGTTTGGGCCGTTCGGTCTGGCATAGGTCTATGCGTTCGGGACACCAGCGATAATAGGGACAGCCGGGACGATTAGCGGCCACCAATTGGGCGGCAGCCGTAATATTTCCCCCCAGACTTAAATCGCTGGCCTCTCCCTCCAGAGTTCCCAGCACCGTAGCGGTTTCAGCCTCCACCAGCCGTTTTTGGGCCTCGGCCCTATCCTGGGCTGGGCTAAGGGCCGCACCGGGCAGCGGGCCAGGGGCAGAACTAACCTCTAACAAAGTGCGGGTATAGGGATGGGTGGGCTGGTCAAATAGGCGGCTGGTCGGCAGGACTTCCACAATGCGCCCGGCAAACATCACGGCGGTGCGCCCCTGGTCGGCAAAATAGCGCACCATTGAGGGGTCGTGCGAAATAAACAGAAAAGACGTGCCATTATCGCGTCCCAGGCGGCGCATCAGGTTCAAAACCTGAGTACGGCTGGTAAGGTCGAGGTTGCTAACTGGCTCATCGGCAATTACCAACTTTGGACGGGTTGCCAGGGCGCGGGCGATGGCGTAACGTTGGCGTTGCCCCCCGCTAATCTGGGTAGGAAAGCGTTCCAGTATATCTTCGCTGAGACCGACCCGTTTCAGTAACTCAAGGGCAAAGGCCCTCCCTCCCGCCTTGCCATCGGGGTTGGGATAGCGGTCAACCATCGCGTACAAAAGGTTATCCAGGCGGTTTTTAGGCTCGTTGGTCAAGCCACTGAAATTTTCCTCGGCGATATAACGCAGGTAGCGACGGGCCTTTTTAACCTCAACCTCTGAGGCACTGTTCAGGGGTTTACCCATAAAGTTGATAGAACCGCTATCGGGAGGCTCAAGTCCAGCGATGATTCGGCCCAGGGTACTTTTGCCACTGCCGCTTTCCCCCGTCAAACCTAAAACCTCGCCCTCTCCTATTTCAAGCGAGATTCCATTCAGGGCGGGAATCCGTTTACTGCCCCCCGCCAGACGGCTTAAAAAGCTTTCATCGGTGGAAAAACTTTTGACAAGATTGGAAACAACTAACAGAGGTGTTTTAGCTTCAGTCATTTTTTCTGAGATTTTAGTAATATATAAAAATTAGGAAAAAAGTAATGTCTCTCGTAATGTTGGTTTGTTATATTAGGGCTATCCGAGAACAAGAGCGGGCGCACAAAGCAGCACAGACCAAGCAACATCACACTACCAACACAACATCGCCCAAACTAAGTCGCAACAGTCTAAACATCGTCTTGCAACATTATTGCCTAGTCTTACTACCGTCATTGCAAAGTCGTTCCACCGTCACAGCCTTACGTCATAACAACGCCGCAACAACATCATCTCACAACTTAACAACGCCGTCAAAACGTCCTTGCAACGTCACCCAGTCATATTACGGTCAATGTAGCATTTCAGTCAAGTCATACTAGCGTCTCAGAAATCGTCTTAACCTTGCGTACCGCTCAGCTTCTAGGAATTATCTCACATCTTATAACTACATCATAGCAAAAAACTAGGCTTCCTGGGATTTTCAGGAAGCCAAAGTCATTTTATAGGACTTTTATTTATAGATTTAGCCGGGGAAATTAAGGGGCCCGCTCTGGCGTTTACGGGTAGGTTGGCGGGCGGCCAGGGTCGCTTTCAGGCCCGAAAACTTCTCTTGACCCTCTCGCAACTTGCTCAAACCGTTTTCTAGCCAGTTAAAAGCCTCGTTGAAATAGCCAGAGTCAGTAGCGCTCTGGGCGGCCTGACAATATAGCATCCCCACATCTATGCGGCTAATGACCTCAGCGGAGAGCGACTCTAACATTTGGATGGCTTGTTGGTAATAATCAAAAGCAGCACTGGTTCTTCGTTTTAGTTGATAGCTTTTTGCCATACCGTAATAAAGATTGGCCCGCTCGGCCATAAGTTCAGCGGCTTTGGCTTGCCCTTTCTGCTCCTGTTCGTTTAACAAATCCAAAAGGCGTTGGTAGGACAACAGTGCTTCGTCACCACAGGTGTTACAGCCGCATTTCAGGGCTGCTTCGGCTACTCGGAGGGAGGAGGTGGGTAGGAGGGTGCGGTCGCCCATTTGTACCATCAGTTCAATCGCCCGTTGGAAATATTCCAGAGCTTGTTGATGTTGGCTATTAAGATTGTCCCCCTGACAGCTTGCCAGCCGCATTTCACCCAGGTCAATATAAATTTTCATCAGCAGGATGCGTTCGTCCATCATCTCTGCTAGACCCCGCGCCGCTTCAAGGTGCAGCAAGGCTCGCGTGCTGTCGCCCAGGCTACGATAGACCAGGGCTAATTTGGTCAGGGAAACCACCTCGCCGCGATTATCACCTGCGTCCCGCCGTAGTTCCAGGGCGCGTTGGGCATGTTCAAGGGCTTCAGTGTTGCGGTTTAGTAAGCTTAATACATGCGCCTGATTATCCAGGGCACTCGCCAGCCCTTTTTTGTAGCGAATCTGCTCACAAATGGTGATAGCATACTCATTCTGGAACAAGGCTTCCTTTAAATCCCCCTTATAACGAGCCGCCGCTCCCATATTGCCTCGGATTTCGCCCTGACCCATCAGGTCGCCACAGGCTTGCTTGACCTCAATAGCTTTATTGAAATATTCAAAAGACTTATCCCATTCGCGGTGATGCAAATAGTAGGTAGCAATCGAGTTTAGGGCACTACCTTCAATTTTCCCGTTGCCCGCTTTTTGAGCATAGTCCAGTGTCCGCTGTGCATCGTTAAGTAATCCTTCCAGGTCACCTTTGTAATAAGCTAACATCGAGAGATTATCATAAATAACTGCCAGACTATGGGGGCTGCCAGATTTTTGAGCCAATTGCAGGCCACTTAACAATATCTGGCTGGCCTTTTCGTGTTTACCAAGCTGGATTAAAACGTAACCTAGGTCTGACAGGATAAAAGGTAATTGTTCGGGGGAGCTTTGGTTGGCATAGGTTTCGGCGGTGTTGAGGTATTTCTCGGCTTCGCTATATTCGCATTTGAGCATGTAATAAATGCCCTGGTAGCGATAACTGACTGCTCTAGTGATAGAGCTAAGGAAAATCCCGGAATTATTAAGAATAGAAAGTAATATTTTGAATACTACCAGGTCGTAGCGGCGTTCGGCGTAGGCTATCTGAGTTTCCCATTCCTGGCGGAACAGTTCTTCATTAATCGGAAATTGAGCGAGTAAATTCCTCAAGCGCGGCAAATTGTAGGCCCCGCTCACCCCGGATGGCACTTTGGTATTTTCAATTACCGACCCACGCAAGGAGTTCATCAATTCTGCTTGCGCTTCTGTTAATCTTTGGCTCTCTTGTTCCATTATCCCACCGGTTTTCGGTCTATCGGATTCCCAGTAAACTGCTTTTTGTATAGTACCATTGTACTGTTATGCGACATTTTGTCAAGGACATTTTGGCACAAATTAGATTCAATAAATTAGGGATCAGGGAATTACAGGAGCAAGAATAAAGAAGAATTTTCGTAGGGGTAGACCTCTGTGTCTACCCTCTTTAGCTTTATATCTTGACAACCATTCCTTTTAGGGTTATAACAGAGCTAGTAAGTTAACTGACCGATTAATTAACTAACCAGGGAGTAAAAATGGTCCGACCTGATACTAATCATGAAGAACGCAAAAGCCAGATTGTGCAGGTAGCTACTAGGGTTTTTGCCAGGTATGGTTTTGAAGGAACTACTAATAGGCTAATTGCTGAGGAAATGCGCCAACAATTGGGGGTAAATTTTAGTCCGGCTTTAATTTACCACTACTTTGAAAATAAACAGGCTTTGTTTACAGTGGTAATGCACCAGTTTCCAGCCCCCCAGGTGATTGGCGGGGTTATTCGAGAGAATTTAGACCAGCCACCAGAGATTTTCTTTCGACGGCTGGGATTGGCCTTCCTGGAAGCTTTTGAGGATGAGGCGAAGGCCTCCATGATGAGAATGGTGCTTTCGGAAGGGCCACATCACCCAGAGTTGGTGCAAATTGTGTTTGCCGAGATTAAGCCCGCGGTGCTGCTACCCTTAATTGGCTACATCAACAGGCAAATAATGGCGGGTCAATTGCGGCAGACTAACCCCTTGAGTTTGTTTATGCAATTTACTGGGCCGTTAGTGCAGCGCGTTTTAATGTTATCGTTGGGCATCCTCCGAAGTTTGCCGCTACCTTTGCCTGGACGAGAGGAATTTGTGGATGAGTTAGTAACAGGTTTTTTACACGGTAACGCCAAAGGGTAATTCATTTTAGGGCTACTACTGGCAGAAAGGAGCAAGCTATGACTGAGGTGACGGCGGTTGAGATTAAGGGGCTGCGGAAGCTTTATGGCAAATTTGAAGCCTTAAAAGGTATCAATTTAGAGGTTGAACCGGGCACTATTTTTGGGCTATTGGGGGCGAATGGGGCGGGAAAAACCACCATGATTAAAATTCTGGTGGGTTCGGCCAGACTTAGTTCTGGTGAGGTGCGGGTGATGGGCTTGAATCCCTTTAAGGAGACCGCTCGGTTGCGGGCAATCACGGGCTATATGCCCCAGGCTCCCGCCCTATATGAAGATTTATCAGCAAGGGATAACCTGAGTTTTTTTGGAGCGGCCCACCACCTGCCCCACCTGAAGCAACGGGTGGCGGAGGTCTTGGAGTTTACCAAGTTGACTTCCCGACAAAATGACCCGGTTTATGCCTTTTCGGGTGGAATGAAGCAACGAGTTTCGCTGGCTTGTGCCTTGATTCATCAGCCCCAGGTTTTGTTTCTGGATGAGCCGACGGCGGGAATTGACCCCCGGTTGCGGGTGGCTTTCTGGCAACATTTCCGGGAACTGGCTCGGCAGGGTAATACCCTATTTGTCAGCACTCACTTGATGGATGAGGCTTTGTTGTGCGACAAACTGGCGGTAATGCGGGATGGGGTGGTTTTAGTGTCCGATACTCCCAAAAATATCATGCGGATGGGGCGTAGCCGGGTGCATATCTGGCGGGGTGCTGAGGAAAAAGTTTTTACCGTGACAAATTATCCCAGCCAACTCCCTTCGCTGTTACAGGATTATCAGCTTGACCCGGCGATTACCAAAATTGAGCTAGAGGAAGATACCCTCGAAACGATTGTGCTGGAATTAATTAATGCTAAACAGCCGGAAATGGCGGAGGTGGCCCATGTCTAGCCCAACTTTAAGTCCTGATTTAACACGCGCTGGCGGTGAGGTGGGTTATGCTCTGAATCGAACTCTGGTTATCACTAGCCGGGTGTTGCGCCAACTATCCCACGATAGGCGGTTTTTGGCTCTGTCGCTGGTTGGGCCAATTGTAATAGTGTTCTTCCTCAAACTGTTTTTTGATAGTCTGGAAGGGCCGGGTCTGGTGGTTAGTCGCTACATTGTGCCAGTAGGAGCTTTTATCGTCCATTTCCTGACCTATATTTTGTGTTCGCTGGCTCTAGTGCGGGAGCGGACTAGCCAAACGTTGGCTCGGATGTTTGTTAACGGCTTCCGGCGCACCGAAATTATTCTGGGCTATTTGCTGGCTTATACCTTGCTGGCAACCCTGCAAAGCCTGATTGTGCTTGTGGAACTGGCCTTCTTTTTCAACCTGAACTACAGTTTCGGGACGCAAGCCTCAATCTATCTGATTATCTGGCTACTGGCGGTGATTTCCATTGCCCTCGGAATTTTTCTCTCGAATTTCGCCCGCAACGAAGGCCAGATGTTACCCACTATTCCCTTGATTATTCTGCCCTCGGTTTTTCTGTCGGGGATGTTAATCGCGGTGGACAAGTTGCCGGAGTGGGTGCAATGGATTAGCCGTCTGACTCCGCTTTTTTATGCCAACAACGTGATACAGAAGCTTATTAAACCCACTGGAAATATCGGGGATGATTGGGGCAGTTTTATAGGTCTGCTGGTCTATGGCTTGATAATTATGCTACTTGCCAGCCTGACCCTCCAGGAGCGGGAATAGATCTTAAAAAGCCAATCTTACCTTCGACCTTTGACCTTGTACTACCCTTCGACCCCCGACCTCTATCCCCCTCATTTGCTATTGGCATAAGGCTCTAACTGGGGTAAAATCAAAAAGGGTAGTCACAAAGGGAATGAGGTAAAACCTATGAAAAACTTAAATAAAAAACCAGAAAAAAATTTAAATAAAACCGCCGGGACGAAAGCTAATAACGAACGCTTGGGCTGGGCTCTGGCGGGGGTAACAGTAGCGGGCGGGGCGGCTTTATCAGCTACGTTAGGGCTGGCAAATTACCTTGTTAGCCAGATTACTAAATCATCTGCCCCTAATCTCTCCGAAAGTTATACCCTTACCCCCTACGAAATGGATGCCGAATTTGAGGAAGTGTTATTTCCCACCGCTAACGGGCGTATGCTGAGTGGTTGGTACATGTCGCATGAGGGCGAACGCCGCACGGTGATTTCGGCACACGGGCATGGTGGGCGCAAAGAGGATATGCTGGGTATCAGTACCTTTCTCTGGAAGGCTGGATTTAACGTTTTGATGTTTGATTTCCGGGGACATGGCCCGGAGCGGATGAAGGGCGAGCTAAAAACGCTTGGTACCCAGGAGCTTGAAGATTATCTGGCGGCGATAGATTTTATCTACTATCGTTTCGCCGAGGATAATCAGCCTGAACCTATTATCGGGGCTTGTGGGGGTTCGCTGGGGGCGGCAGTGGCATTGGTAGCCGCCGCTAGAGACGCGCGAATCCGGGCGGTGTGGGCTGACAGCAGCTTTAGCAGTCGCCGCGAGGTGATTGCCCATAATTTTGAAACCGCTACCCATCTGCCTAGTCGCCCGGTGGTGGATACTGCCGATTGGGTTTTCAAATTACGCACAGGCCAGCCGATGGGAGATTTTTCTCCTGTCAAAGAAATTAGCACTATGACCCCCCGCCCGATTTATTTTATTCATGGCGGGGCTGATAATACCACCCCCGTTAGCCATGCTCACACCCTTTATGCCGCCGCAAAAGGTTATAAAGAATTATGGATTGAACCCAGCCTGGAGCATTGTCAGGTTTATTTCAAATTTCGTCAGGAGTACCGCCGTCGCGCCATTGCTTTCTTTCAGGATTGGCTGACCAGCGATAACCAGCTTCAAAAATCGCTTGAGCCCAAAGTTGAGGAGGGTTCGTTAGCCTGACCTCTTTTGGAATTATCAAGGATGAAATAATCAGGGTATGGGGAAGTTCGTAGGGGTAGACCAGTAGGTCTACCCTTTATTTTTTGCTCATCTGTAAAATCCAGGTAAAAAATCTCCCAGAAAACGTTAAAAAAGTATTAAATAAGTATTGATTTTGTGCTGGGAGTTTGCTAGTATTAAGCCAAGAAGTTCAAACACCAGCACAGGAGACAGTTAATACACTCTGCTCAGGGTTTGTCTTATTGTGCGTAGTTAACCGAAAGATTGGGTTGTATTCAACTTTCTCGACAAGGCAACCTTAGAAAGCCCGAAGTAAGTTTAGCGTCAATGGTGGCCCCCAACTGTCCGCCCCCGACCGGCTGTTATCCACCCCTTATCGCTATTTCAAAGTGACTGTTGTAATAAAAATACAATAGGCTTTTTCGATGTGGGTTAGCTTCCTGGTAGTATGGTGTTATTTCTGGTCAGTTTTTGTGTTCTTGGGTGAGTCACCACAAGAAGCCAAAAACTGGTCGTCTATCTTTATAATAGTTAGTGTCAAAACAACTCTGTCGTCGCCACGACAGCCATCAAACCGGGATTACGAACATACTGGTACACATCTAAGGAGGCCCTAGGTGAGCTTTGAGGATAAGACTTTACAATGTCGCGAGTGCAGTGTTAATTTCGTTTGGACTGCTGGTGAGCAAGAATTCTATGCCCAAAAAGGTTTAGTCAACATACCGAGCCGCTGCCCCGATTGCCGTAAGGCTCGGCGAGCTAACGGCCCAGGGGCATATGCCAGCGATAACAATCGCCCCCCCCGCACCGAAAAGGTGCAACACCCTGTAACCTGTGCCTCCTGTGGTAAACAAACCACTGTACCCTTTGTACCAAAATATGACCGCCCGGTTTATTGCAGTGATTGTTTCGAGCGGGAAAAAAGCGTAACGCGCGTCTAAATACCAAAAACAAAATAGCTAGATAATCTTCAGAATTACTTTTCAGGTATTTCTGGCTTTTATCTAGCTATCTTAATATCTGCCCATTGGTCTGGGTGGATTAAGTTGCGATAAGAAACTTTTCGCTATTTTCCCGGTTGGCTTTGCTGACGGTAACTTAACAACCCATCCGAAATCTGGTAAATCGCGAAATCAGTCAGAGTAGTATCGCCGTTAGCATCAAAACTCCACTTACCCACTAATCCATCATAATCTTTGGTTTTGGCGATTGCGTCCAGTATGGCTTTGCGGTCTTTTTTCCCACTGGTTTTAATGGCGTTAAGGGCTACCGCCATCGCCTCATAGCCATAAATTGTGTAGTTAGTAGGTGCACCATATTTGGCTCGATAACGTTTCAGAAAATCCTGACCTTTGGCGGGAAGCTGGTTATCAGGCAACCCCGCGATAGAGCTAAAAGCCCCTTCCCCCGCTACTCCTGCTTCCTTCACAAAGGCCGGGTTGTTGATACCGTCGCCACCCATAAACGGCGCGCGTACCCCACTGGCCCGAATATCCGCCAATAGTTTACCGGGCTGTTGTTGGGCAATCCCCCCGAAGAAAATAAAATCAGGGTTAGCTGTTCGCACCTGTCGCGCCAGATCGCGGTAATTCGACTCGCGCCCCTGGATAGTGGCACTCCCCACTACGCTCAGTCCACGCCTTTTGGCCTCACGATTGATTGCGTCCGCCAAGCCCTTACCGTAGGTTTGCCCATCGTTAATCAGAAAGAAGCGACTGGCCTTTGTGACAGTGGCGGCATAGGCTACCATTGCAGGGCCTTGCAGGTCATCGCTGGATACTACCCGAAAGTAGTTGCGGGTGGCGGTGGGGTAATACTTTTTTGGTTCATTGGTATCAGTTACGCCGTCAACCGCTTTAGTCAGGCCGGGATAGGTGTTGGCAGGGCTAATCATCGCCATTCCCGCCTGATTCAAAATAGGGATAGACTCTTTGGCCGCCCCACTATTGAACGTGCCCAGATAGACCATTGCATCTAGGTCGGCTACAGCTTTGTTAGCATTGGCTTTTTCCTGGTCAGCGTCCCACTGTCCAGCTTTAGCGGTGGCATCATCCAGACTCACATACTCAATTTTGAACCCGCCAACGGTTTTATCAGCCCCCCCAAAGTCGTCCAGAGCCATTTGCATTGCGTTCACCAACGTTTGGCTCTGGTCTTTGCTGCTACCCGTCAACGGCAAACTGGAATAGATGCGGATAGTGCCGCCCGTTTGGTTCAGGGTCAGCGATGAGCTATCCGCCCGGTTATTATCAGTAGCCGCCGCCGGAATTGCCGCCTCAGTGCTACCACAAGCCGCTAACAGCAAGTTCATTAGCAAAACTATTATCAAGGACTGAGGAGTGAGGACTGAGTGCCAAGTTTTTTTAGTTTGTTTTACAGGTTTTATCATTTTCATTTCCAGATTTTTTGTATACCCAACCATGTAGAGTAGGGTTTATAACCCTACCGGGTGGGTTGCAAACCCACCCCTACGAATGAGATGTAGGGCGACTAACGGGCGGGTTGCAAACCCATCCCTAAAGTTATTCCTGATTTTAGATATTTGATTTTGGATTTTAACCGACAACTGACAACTGACAACCACTTAAAACTCCCGCCGCCATAGGAATAGCCCCGCCCCAGCCAGCAGCAAAGCCAACGGGTAAATCGCCCAGGCCAGGGTATTCGCCAGATTCAGGCTGTCAGTGCCGCTTTTGCTCTTGCTTCTATACTCGGCTTTGCTCAGGTCGCGCAGGTTGGTTAGTGCTCCCGACATCTGTTTGAAGGCTTTTGCACCGTCTCCCGCCCGTAACGCCAACGCCTCATCGGGTTTGTTGCCATCCACCAGCGTGCCGAAACTGTTATTAGTGGTTAGCCAGCTTTTATAGCCCGCCAGAAATTGGGTATAGGCTGCTAATTCGGCGGGTTGCGAGATATTGCGGCAGACATCCCCCATCACCCCTTCGGGCTTGTAATTACTACGACCAGCGGCGGTAGTAGGGCAATCAGTGAGAAGGGCGGAGTCAGCGACCAGCGCATTATCCTTGTTGCGGGCCGCCAGCAAAAGTTCCTGTTTCTTCTTGAGGTCTTCCTTGTAAATTGCGTCAGTGCTGATAACCAATTGCACCTGGTCAGCCACCGCATCGGTAATAAAAAGGTTGGCATCGCTGCTCAGCGAGGTACGATTGTAACTCTCCACCACTTTTGCCAGATCGTTGGCGGACGAGCTGAAAACCGACCATAGAAAGATAGAATAGATTGCCACTGCCAACAAGGCCACATTAACCAACGGCAGCAAGACCCGCTTCACCCGTAGCGTAAGCCAAATATTTGTCCCAGCCAGTGCCAGCACAAAAATAATCATGGCGACTGCCGCTAGGGTTTGTTGCAAGGCCGCCGCGTTGGTGGCATCCTGCTCGGCATCTTCCAGGACGAAAATATTTACCCCCCTCAGATAATACAAGCTGGAAATAACGGGTTGGTAATGGTCGTTCTGACCGTTGAGGTAGGCTTGAACCGCTTCGGAATTTTTGCCACTATCCGCCAGACCCCGTGCCTGAGCAAGGGCATCATGCAGACGGGCGTTGCGGCTGCTGATATAGTTAAGGGAGGTTTGGGAGTTGGGCTGGGCTGTTACATCTGGCCCGGTGAGGGCGGTATAACCTTCCTGCAACGCCCGGTCATAGGCTGCCCTTTGCGCTTCAATTTGCTTCAAAATCGCCTGTTTGCGGGCAGTAGGGTCGTTAGTAGAGGTCCCGGTATCTACCCCGGCACTGGCTCTGCCCTGTCCGGCCAGAATGTACTCGGCGGTATTGGAAACCTCACCTGATAGAAGCTGAATTGCATCGTTAGTAGCGTTTATGCTGGGAACCGCCACCGCCGCAATCTTCTGGAAAGTCTGGATGCGGGCGTTAGTGGTACTGATTGCCGCCAGAAAAGCGATAACCGCTAATCCTACCAGTACCCAGATTACCACCATAACCTGGGTACGCAGGGGGTTGTTGCGGAATCCACTCACCCCGCTCCCGGTAGTTGTTAATTTAGTTGGAGTAGCGACCGCCAATGTTTGTCTCCATTTGATGAGCTAAAATCAATTTTTCGGTAATTATTGTCACCTTTAAGACCCGCTTCAAGTGCCTGTGGTTTCATATACGCAAGGTTCGGCTAGGTGTTTCAATACGGTTCAAACTGTTACCAGCCTACCCTGACATGTTAATAGTTGTTAACAATAACATACCAGAACGGATTAGATTTAACAAGCTGTTAATAATATGTTAATATTAAACCTTCACCCAACTCTTTAGTAAATGGTTGGACAAAAAAGGTTTCGTTGTTACTATCTATTTTTGGGTGGGTGGGGTATACTTTTCAAATTATGGCAAAGGGGGGAAACAGCAATGGATTATTACAGGAGCGCGGCTATGATTGATAACCGACCCCATTATAATAAAGTTTTATCGGAACTAAAGGATAGTCTACTGGATTTAGCCAGCATGGTTGACAAGGCTATGCACATTTCAGCTTATATCCTGAAAGTCCATGACTATCACCAGGCCGAAAAGCTTATTCTGGCTGACCAAAAGATTAACGCCCGCCGCTATGAGTTGGAGGAGGAGGCCCTAGCTATTTTATCTACCCAGCAACCTGTAATGACCAAAGATTTGCGGCTGGTGGCGGCAGTTTTGCATATTGCCGGAGAATTGGAAAGAATGGGCGATTACGCCAAAGGGCTGGCCCGTATCAGCGAAAGTATGGCAACCCTCCCGCCCACCGAAATTATGATAAAAATGGACAGGATGCTCCAAATTTGCCGCGAAATGCTCAATCGTTCGCTGGACGCTTTTATTCAGAATGATGTAAAACTGGCGGCGGAAATAGCCCAACGTGACGATGAGGTGGACGAACTCTATAATCAGGTTTATCGTGATTTGCTAAGTTTGATGATGACGGTTCCGGGTAGTGTTGACCTTGCTACCCCCCTGATGTGGGCAGTGCATAATATCGAGCGGATGGGTGACAGGATTACCAATATCTGTGAGCGGATTATTTTCGTGGAGACAGGCCGAATGCAGGATACTTCACCCCATTCTCACGCTGATTAATATCCTGTTTCAGCTCCATAGTAGGAGTAGGCTCTGTCCTGCGATGCTGTCCTGCAATAACCATCGGACGACGGAGCCTACTCCTACAGGAGCATCCTATTACTCAAAAATGCTTTCAGGGCCAAGCAAGGCTTCCCGAAAGCGATGTTTGAGGTAAGCTCCATCGCGGGGTGGCAATACTAACGGGTCGGTGGTTAGAGCTATTTTTACCACTGCGATTAGAAGTTCCTCACTCTGGTGTATTTCTTTTCTGAGCGCGTCTATTTCCTCAGTAATATAGATAGTTTTAGCATTAGGAAAGCCACAGCCCCGCGCTATGGCTGCCAAGTCAACCCCGTTGGCAGTATGAGTCTGTTGCTGACCCGTTTCGCCATACCGCTCGTTATCCAGCACTACTATCCGTAAATTTTTCGGCTTCAGTACCCCAATCGTAGCCAGACTACCTAACCCCAGAAGCTGTTCGCCATCCCCGGTTAATACCAAAACTTTACGGTCAGGTTGGGCCAATGCCAGACCAAGCCCGACCAGGGCCGCGCCACCCATCGCTCCCCAGAGCGGAAAATCCAGGTGGTTATTGCCCGTCGCCGCCAAATCCCAACTCGAAGCCCCCAGCCCGCTTATTACTAACAAATCTTCGCGGCTCTCTAATAGTTGCTTTACTACCACCCGTCGTTGCAAACTATATTCGCCCATCACTTTATTTCCTCCCGAAACTTTTGCTGCCAAGCAGGTTTTGCGAAAGTAGCACCGCTACCGGGCTGTAACTATTAAAGGCCATCTTTGCCGCCGCCTCTACCGTCTCGCCTATTTCCTCTTTTGCCGAAATTCGCTGAACAATCACGCCCGCCGCCGCCAGCACTGCCGGGGTACTCTGACCCATCGGTAGTTGCCAAGGGTTAAATTCGCCCCACTCGCCGCGCATAGTAATCAGGGTTAGGAAGGGGAACATACAGCTTTTTATTAGCGATAGCATATTGATGCAGTTACCGACCCCGCTCGATTGCATCAGCAGTATTGCTCGTTTCCCGCCCAAATAGGCCCCCGCCGCTACTGCCACCCCTTCTTCCTCACTGGTGAGAGCCACCGAGGTTATTTCAGAGTCAGCTTGACATAATTCGATTAACTTGAGATGTCCAGCATCCGGCACATAGGTTACTATCGAAATTTTTTGTTCTTTAAGTATTTTATAAATTTCTTCTGACCAATGCCCGCCTATTTCCGAGCCGTTAGCCTGTTCCGTATCTGTCATTTTGCTATTATCTCCGTATTATCATCCACTCTAAAAAATATTATGTTCTGAGGGTACATATCCCTCATAAAAACGGGTAATCCGAAGCTCATCAATGTTAAAAGTGTGGGCTTCTCCGTCCAGAATTTCCTCGGCCATAACCAGCCCGGTAGACGGGGAGTGCATTACCCCGTGCCCACTAAAGCCACTGGCACTAACGTAGTTTGGCAGGTCGGGGTGTCGTCCCAGAATTGGAAAGTGGTCGGGAGTGACCTCGTAAAGCCCACCCCAGCAGCGTTGGGGCAATAAATTGGCTTCCTCTAACACTGGGAGGCGTTGTACCCCCACTTCCAGCACGGTCTCAAGCCAATCCCAATCCACACTCATGTTATAGCCAACGGGTTCATCCGCCTTTGAGATACTGAACATCAGGTGATCTTGCTCTTTACGAAAGAAAAACCCGGTACTAAGGTCAACTGTCATTGGGACATCCCGATGAACTGCCGGGAAGGGGTCGGTAGCGTAGATACAGCGACGATAGGGCTGCACCGGGATATGCAAACCCGCCCGCTTGGCAAGTTCGCCCGACCAGCAGCCCGCCGCATTAACCACAATATCGCAACTTATTAATCCATCATGGGTTTCTACCCCAATCACGCGCTCGCCTTCGAGGCGGAAGTCCGTGACGCTAGTATCACATTGTAGCCGCACTCCCAAAGCACGCGCCCGCCGTAGATAGCCCGTTGCAATGCCATAAGGGTCGCAGAAGCCGTCAGTTTTGCAATAGGTTGCGCCCAGCAGGTCATCGGTGCAAAGTTGCGGCACAATCTGGCGAATAGCGGCGGGGTCAAGCAGTTCCACCGGGACACCCAGACTTTGCTGAAGGGCGACGTTGCGTTGGCCTTGCTCCCAGATAGTCGGGGTAGCCGCCAGCAGCATATACCCAATCTGGCGAAGCTCGGCAAAACCACCAACTTCCTCGGTAAAATTCTTGATGCGCTCGATGCTATATTGGGATAACCGAATATTAAGTTCGGTGGAAAACTGGTGGCGTACCCCCGCGAACGAACGGGCGGTGCTGCCTGTAACCTCGCTGGCCTCTTTCTCCAGAATTAATACATCGGTGCAACCCTGGATTGCCAGATGATAAGCAATCGAAGCTCCCACAATTCCCGCGCCGATTATAACTACGCTGGCCCGCTTGTCATTCATTCTGCTTGAACGCCTCCTCTTTGTCTGGTTAGCCGGGTGGGTTTCAAATCCACCCCTACAATTCAACTCTATAATTTCTCCCCGACGGTTTTCCCCTGAAGGAAGAACAACAAATAATCCGGGCCACCCGCTTTGGTATCCGTGCCGCTCATATTGAAGCCCCCAAACGGTGCAACCCCCATCATTGCCCCGGTAGATTTGCGGTTGAAGTAAAGATTACCCACATGAAATTCCCGGCTGGCTCGTTCCAGACGGCTGCGGTTCTGGCTGTAAACCGAGCCAGTCAAACCATATTCAGTGGCGTTGGCAATCTCCAGAGCCTCATCAAAATCATTAGCGCGAATAAAGGCCAGGAAAGGGCCAAAAACTTCCTCCTGAGCGATGCGGGCATTCGGGCTAACCTCGGAAAAAATGGTCGGCTCAACAAAGTAGCCATTCTCAAAGGGCTTTCCGCCACCAAGTACCAACTTACCTTCTTTTTTGCCAATTTCGACATAACTCAGGAATTTTTGTTGGGCGATTTCATCAATCAAAGGGCCGAGGTCAGCATCAGGGTTAACCGGGTCACTCACTTTGAGCTTTTTAGCCCGTTCCACCACTTTTTCAATTAATGGCTCGTAAACGCTGTTGACTACCACCACCCGTTCGGCGGAGGAGCAACGTTGCCCCTGGAAACCAAAGGCACTGGCAATCAGGCCATCGGCGGCAATATCCAGGTCGGCGGTTTCGTCTACAATTACAGCGTTCTTGCCGCCTAATTCTAATTGGACGCGTTTGAACCATTTCTGCCCGGTTTGGACTTTAGCCCCGTTCTCATAAATATTTACCCCGGCTCTTTTAGACCCGGTAAAGGCTACAAAGCGTACCTGTGGATGGGCTACCAGTTGTTGCCCGTTGGCGATTCCCGGCCCGGTAATCAGATTGGCTACTCCCGGCGGCAGACCGATAGAGTCAAAAATTTCAAAAAGCCACGCCACAGAAGTTGCCGCCGAGTCAGTGGGTTTAGTAACTATGGTATTTCCCGCCACGATAGCGGCCCAGGCCATTCCAATCGTTAGGGCCAGAGGGAAGTTAAAGGGGCTGATTACCGCGCCGATCCCTAGCGGTACATAGAAAAAGGAAAAATCTTCACCTTCCAACGGGGTTAATTTCTGGGGCTGTTCTAGCTTGAGCATCTGTCGCCCATACCATTCAAACAGGTCAATTGCTTCGGCGACCTCACCATCAGCCTCATCCCAGGTTTTACCTAATTCCAGTACCATCAACGCTCCCAGTTCATAGCGGCGGCGGCGGATTTCGGCAACGGCCCGATGCATGTATTCCAACCGCTTCTCTACCGAGGTTGCCGACCAGGCCGGGAAGGCTTTTTGGGCAGCCTGAACGGCGGCCTCCACATCTTCCGGGCGGGTCGCTACATGTCGAGAAATAATTTCTTCGGGGTGGGCGGGATTTTTCGTGCTGAAGGTTTCGTCATGAAAGACGGCCTGCCCACCAATCCAGAGAGGGTAAGTATGGCCTGATTTTTGGCGAACGCTTTCGATAGCGGCTTGAAAGGCCTGCCGCTCAGTAGGTCGGCTAAAATCCAGAGTTGGCTCATTCCGAAAAGGGGCCAGCATAGTTTGCATTTTGTTTTTCTCCTATTGTTATAATGTGTTTGTCTGCTAAGAAATATATCACAAACTCACTTGCAATACAATGCCAATGTTTTTAAATATATTACTGTTGTATTTTAGCCCAGAATTTGCTACACTGAGTTCAGTTGTCAGAAGAAGAAAATTAACAAGGATAGACAGGATAAACAGGATATTAAGGGAATAATCGTAGGAGGACGCTCCGTCGTCCGATAATAATCGCAGGACAGAGCCTGCTCCTACAATATAATCAGGAGCAATAATTGAAGTCAGCTAAAACGGAAATAACCGAAGGAACCGCTCTGGAAACTCAATCAGAAAAAGGCAACGGGTTACGAAAATTACCAGTCGCGTCCCAGAGTGAAGCGGCCTATAGCCAGATAAAACGACGGATTATTCGCTGTGAATTGGAGCCAGGGGCCCGTATTACCGAGGCTCAACTTGCGGCTGAGAGTGGGATTGGTAAAACTCCCATCCGGGAGGCTCTCACCCGTTTGGTGCAGGAGGGCTTGGTCAGCAGCATTCGGGGGCATGGCTACGAAGTGACCCCCATAACGCTGGGCGACTTGCAAGACCTGTTCGGCTATCGGATTGTGCTGGAAGGGGCGGCGGCGACTCTAGCGGCGGGTCATGTAAAAGCTGAGGATTTGCAGAGATTGGACGAACTGTGTCAGGCCCATTATCTGGTAGGCGATGCCGAGAGCGAGGAAAATTATTTGCAGGCTAATTTTGCTTTTCATGTGATGGTGGCGGAGGCTTCGGGCAATCGGCGGCTGGCAGCGGCGGTTCGGCAGGTTCTGGAAGAAAGCGAGCGTCTGCTGCATCTTAGCAATATTCTGAAAAACCGCACCGAGGAGGTAACTTCCGAGCATAAGGGGCTAGTAGATGCTTTGATTGCTGGTGATGGTGAGGCTGCCCGTAAAATGGCAATTCAGCATATTACCGCTTCTCAAAGGCTGGTATTAGACGCCCTGGTTAGAAGTCCATCGTTGTTAAACGTAAATATTTTCCCCATGAAATCGTTGCGGGCGGCGGAAAGCTGGAACTAAAAAGGAGCAAAGGATTATGTTTCATGTTATACGGAACTACCAACGGGTAAATCCAACAGTAGTTGAGGCTTTCCGAGGTATCGGCACTGCCACCGTTCACGAGGCTTACAATCAGCAGGGAGCTATGCACAGTGTTATCAAGCCTATTTTCCCCGGTATGCGAATTTGTGGAACGGCTCTTACGGTCAAACTTCACCCCGGCGATAACCTGATGTTGCATAAAGCGGTAGACATTCTCCAACCGGGAGAGGTGCTTGTGTGTGACCATGCCGGACACGAGGAAGGGCCCTGGGGGGAGCTACTTTCGATTAGTGCCCTTGCCAGAGGTTGCGCTGGGTTGGTAATTGATGGCTATGTGCGGGACGGGGTGGCTATTCAGGAGCGCGGCTTTTCAGTTTTCGCACGGGGCCTTTCGATCAAGGGAACTATAAAAGAGAGTCTGGGCTTGATTAATCATCCCATCTCTTGCGCGGGAGTGGTGGTCTATCCCGGCGACCTTATCCTGGGGGATGCCGATGGGGTTTGCGTGGTTGCGCGGGAACGGGCCGAGGAAATTTTGCAGTTATCGCTAGAACGCGACAAAAAAGAGCTAAATCAAATTAAATTATTGCAAGATGGCAAGACCATCTGGCAGCTTTCCAACTTTGACGAACTAGCCCGGTCTAAAGGTCTGCTGGAAGAACCGCTTGGGAAGGACTTGCCCGGAAATTAGCTCAGATAGTTGGTTGTGTGCATACGTGGGCCGGGAGCAAGGGTAAAGGGGTCACGCAGCGTGATGGTATCTTCGCGGTTTGGCCCGGTGGACACCATATCTACCCGCACCCCTACGAGTTGGCTGATGCGTTGTACAAAATTCTGGCAGGCTGGTGGTAAATCCTCGAAGTGTTTTACATGGGCAGTAGAGGTTTCCCAACCGGGCATCTCCTCGTAAATTGGCGAAGCGACCTTGATGGTACTCATATCGGAGGGGAAGCGGGTAATAGAGGAGTCGTGCACCTGATAGGCCGTGCAGATTTTAACGGTTTTGTGGTGATCCAACCCATCCAAATAGGTTAGACCAATTGAAGTCAGGCCATTTAGCTGGGCCACAAAACGGGCCGCCACCGCATCAAACCAACCAAAACGGCGATATTTCTCCCCGGTAATCGGGTTAGTAGGGCGGCGACCATTCCGCACTGTTCCTTCCATATTACGGAAATGAATCAGGGGCGCGCTGTCCTCCTTCGCCATTTCGGTGGGGAAAGGGCCTGTCTGCGCCCGAATTATATACGCTCCAAAAACGCCCATCGCTCCCTGAATCGCCATAGGGGGGATACCGCAGCCGACACAGGCCGCCCCCACCGTTGGCGCGGCGTTAGAAACATAGGGGTAAGAACCAAAATCCAGGTCGAGCATTGAGCCCTGGTCACTTTCCAGCAACACCCGATGCCCATCGTCCAGGGCTTTTTGCAAAATCAGGCGAGTGTCGAAAATTCGCTCCCGCAGCGAACGCCCGTAAGATAAGTATTGCTGGTAGATGTCGCGGAGGTTAAGAGCCTCCTGTTTGTAGACCTTAGTGAGTATCTCATTTTTGACGGTGAGGGTTTTGCTAAGGCGGGAGAGGAATTGTTCCTCTTGCATTAAATCCCCTATCCGAATCCCAATCCGGCTCACTTTATCGGCATAGGCTGGGCCGAGCCCTGAACCCATCGTATCAATTACGGGCGTGCCATACACCCGCCGCTCCTGCTCCTCAAAAATTGGGTGATAGGGCATAATTAAGTGGGCCTGTTCACTGATAAACAGCCGCTTTAAGTTAATCCCCATCCCAGTCAGGGCTTCCATTTCTTCAACTAACCGTTTGGGGTCAAGCACCATCCCCGCGCCGAGGACGGTTATAACTTTGGAGTTAAAAATACTGCGGGGAATAAATTGCAGGTTAAAACGGCCCTGCTCGTTCATCACTGGCTGGCGCAAGTTGCCGCCGCCACTGTAGCGCACGACAACTTTGGCGGACTCGCCCAACAGTTCGGTAAATTTGCCTTTGCCTTCTTCGCCCCACTGCCCGCCGATTAGAGCTAAAACTGTCATGGCGGACCACCTTTTCGTAAAATCAGTTGTCGGTTATAAGTCGTCAGTTGTCGGAAAAGCTGTCAGTCCTAAGCTTTTAGCTATTAGTTGTTAGCTATTGGCTTTTTCCTAAAGCCTAATAGCTAACAACTTTTTACTCGGCACTCGGCACTTTTTACCGACCACCGACGACTGACAACCGTTAGTTCGAGCCAAGCGCGTCTTTGATACGCCCAAAGAAGCCCTTGTCATCCTTGTTATCTTTGTTGCCATCCTTGCCCAGTTGTTCGCGGGGCATCGTCTTTGCCAATTGCTGGATTAACTGGCGTTGTTCTTCGGTCAGCTTGCGCGGCACAATCACCCGGAAGGTGATAAGTTGGTCGCCGCGTCCATTGCCCCGTAAAAAGGGCACCCCGCGTTCTTTTAGCCGCAAGGTCTCACCATTTTGAGTACCGGGCTTGATTTCTAGTTCGATTAGCCCGTCAACGGTGGGGATTTCCACCTTGTCGCCCAACGTAGCTTGCCATAGGTTGAGGGGTAGTTCCACCACAATGTTATTTTCAAGCCGCTTGAAAATCGGGTGTTCCTTAATGGCAATGCCTACAAACAAGTTGCCTGGCAGCGTCCCACGTGGCCCCGCTTCGCCCTCACCACTGATGCGAATTTGAGAATTGCTGTCAATCCCGGCGGGAACTTTAACAACCAGCCGTTTGTTGACCCTCACCCGCCCCTCCGCCCGGCACTCTCGGCAAGGAGTGGCGATAATCTGACCTTCGCCCCGGCAACGATCACAGGCGGTTACATTGACAAACTGCCCAAAAATACTGTTCTGGACGCGCCGCACTTCCCCGCTCCCCTCACAGTTGGGGCAACGGGTGGTTTGTACGCCTGGTTCACTGCGGCTACCCTTACAGCGGGGGCAGGTATCGAAGCGGCTGATTTCTACCTCTTTTTCCGTGCCAAAAATCGCTTCCTCAAATTCAAGGGTAATAGTGGTTTTGAGGTCTGCACCGCGCTGAGGAGAGGAACGCCGCCCGGTAGAGCCCGCCATTCCACCGAAAAATTGTTCAAAAATATCGCTGAAGCCGCCCGACCCGCTAAATCCTTCAAAGGGATTAGCCCCGGCCCCGTTCATCCCGGCATGCCCAAAGCGGTCATAACTGGCGCGTTTCTGAGTATCGCTCAGAACCTCGTAAGCTTCTTTTATTTCCTTGAATTTTTCCTCGGCTTCCGCCTCTTTATTAACATCGGGATGATACTTCATCGCCATGCGGCGATAAGCTTTTTTTATCTCATCCTCAGTGGCGGTTTTAGTAATGCCCAGGACTTCATAATAATCGCGCTTTATAGCCATTTATATCTTCCTGCAAGCTTGATTTAGTTAGTGTAATAAAAAGCCTGAACCTAGTCAAGATAATTCGCCTTAACAGGTAACATTTGGCTTTTACAATTCTGTAAGGTTGCCAAAATTACACCCTAATCGAGTTATAATTTAATTTTTAATATATAAATTCTGTTATTGAGACTTTCGCCAGTTCAGAGTGACAAACCCTAAACGGTTACTATCTATGACCAACCTTAACGGCGGCGGCCCGAATAACCCGGTCTCCCAACTTATAACCTTTTTGATATACTTCTGCCACATATTCAGTGTCGCCGTTACTACTGTCGTCCTGTTGCACCGCTTCGTGATAGCGTGGGTCAAAGTTGGCGTTCAAGGATGGCACTTCGCTCACGCCCTCCTGGTCAAGGAAGGTTTTTAACTTTTTCTCAATCAGGCTAACCCCGTTAACCCAGGCTTCTCCTTTGAGGCTTTCCGGCAGGGTTAACATGGCCCGCTCAAAATCGTCCACCACTGGCAACAGGCGTACCAGCAACTTCTCGCGCGCCTCGGCACTAAGGCTGGACTTTTCATTATCGGTGCGCCGTTTTAGGTTCGCGAAATCTGCCCGCGAGCGTTGCCAGCTTTCCATATATTCCGCCGACTTCTTCTGCTCGTCGCTCAATAGTTTTTGCAGTTGCTCTACCGACAGGTTTTCCACGTTTTCGATGGTCGCAGTGGTGGCCTCTGCCTCGTTATTGTTTTGATTTACAGTTTCTTTAATCGAGTCTTCCATTTTAGGTTTCTGTCTCCAAATTTAAAGATTAATTTTTTGCTAATATCAGTTTGTTACTAACTTACCATTAATACGAACCAGAACGTTCGGTTAACAGGTTGGTCATTAACTGTGAAATATATTTCACGGTTGAGATTGAACGATTATACTCCATTCGGGTAGGGCCAACCACTCCCACTACCCCTACAAGTTGTCCATCTATGCCATAACGGGCCAACACCACGCTCAGTAACCGCAAATCCTCAAAGCGATTTTCCCCACCAATAATAACCTGTACCCCCGCCTCGTCACTAGTTAACACTTCGGGGATTATGGTTGGCAGAGCGGGGCCGCTTTCGATAGATTGCATCACCTGTCGCAAGCGCGTAATATCGTTGAATTCAGGCTGATTCATCATATTCGCCAGACCCTCGCGGTAAAGCTGAGTATCGTTATGCTGCTCCAGACCGCGCAGCGTTTCAGACAAACGATTGGCAATATTAACCAGAAATTCGTCTGTCCAATCCTTGATTTTGTTATCAATCTGTACGCGGTTCTGCCCAAAAAGCTGGGAATTAAGCCGACTGGAAACGTTGCTCAATTCTTCCTGCGCGGTTGGCTCGTCCAGGCTTAACATTTGCTCCTTAATCGTACCATCCTGCGTAACCACCACCATCAGGGCCAGACGTTCCTGCACCCCGATTAACTCCACCCGTTTCAGCCGACTATCAAAGGCGTGGGGCGAACTGACCACCGCCACATTCTGGGCAGTGCGGGCCGTTACTGAAGCCGCCAGCCGCAACCATTCGTTTAACTCTAACTGTATCTGGTAGAACTGGTGCTGAATAGTATGTTGCTCTGGGACAGACAGGCTGCCGGGTCGTTCCATCAGATGTTCCACAAAGAAACGGTAGCCCTTGTCGCTGGGAATCCGCCCCGCCGAGGTATGGGGGTGGGTAATATAGCCCTCCCGTTCTAGCTCGGCCATTTCGTTGCGGACTGTGGCAGGGCTAATGGGCAACCGATATTTATTAACTATCGCGTCAGAACTAACGGGCATATAGCTACTAACATATTCTTTTATTACAATTCTCAGGATATCCTTGCGGCGGTCGCTCATAAAATCTCCAGCGCGGGGGGTATTTTGTATCTCCCCGGCCTTAGAGGTGGTCAAATCCTGATTTTGGTCTTGTTCGTTGTTCATAAACTACCCGACCTATCTTCCGCCAATTTTAAAAGCAATAACTGGTCTATTGAAAGTAGCCCCTAGCCCTGCATAGGTTTAGCACTCTAATATTAAGAGTGCTAAACTACTACCCCTCATGGTATCATTTTGATATTTTTGTGTCAATAGTCCGCCCCATGTAATAACGAAACTTACAGATTTAACTCATTTCTCTGCAATCTATCACCTGCCCACCTGTTACCCGCACCAAATCGGCGGGTTTCAAGGGGAAAATCGCGTTTGGCGTACCCCCGGCGGCAAAAACCAACTCGTACTGCAATAAATCTTCATCAATAAAAATGGTAATGGGCGAGATATGCCCAAAGGGTGGCACTCCACCAATCGCGTAGCCAGTTTTTTCGCGCACAAAGGCGGCACTAGCCTTATGTAACTGCTGCCCGATGTGAGACTGGACTTTATTAGTATCAATGCGGTTAGCACCACTGGCAATCACCATTACCGGGATAGCCTCTGCCCCTTCGCCCGCCGCAAAAAGGATACTTTTGCAAATCTGGGCTACAGTCGTGCCAATAACGGCGGCAGCCTCCGCTGAGGTGCGGGTACTTTCGCTAAACTCTACAATTTGACTATCTAGGCCCAGCTCATTAATAATTTGTTGCACCTTTTCGGCGGCTGGTTTCACTTGATTACCTCCATTTATCTAACCACTAAGCCAGTATTCCAGACGTTTAATTCTCACCAAAGACCAGTGAAGTTAATTGTAGGAGCAGGCTCTGTCCTGCGAAAAACCATCGGCTGACGGAGCAGCCTCCTACGAACAATCCCCAATTTTAGATTTACGACCAATAATTGACAACCGTTCTCGGATTCTAACACAAATTTTGCTGGTCAGGTAGTTTCTACTACAGACGACCAGCCGTTTGAAATGGTAATATTCTGATGTCTATCTAGTTTAAACTTGTCTTCCGTAAGCCAGTCTAAATCAATTATTATCAGGTGAAAAGAGGTTTAGGACAATGAACCTGAAAACCTTTACTGGTGCTAAAAAAAGTGCTACTTCGACCTTTGGAGCTGCCGATAGTGGCAGGGCGGTATTAGAAAATACCGAGGGTTATGAGGCCGCCGCAGTAAACGCGCCTAACGCTACCACTGCCAAAGCTATGAAGAAGGATATTCTCGCCCCTCGTTTCTATACTACCAATTTTGATGAAATTAACGGTTGGAAGCTGCCTACCCAGAGTCCCGAATTTCAGACTATTTTGCAAGAGTTTCGGGACGATTATAATAGAGGCCATTTTGTGCGTACCCCTGAGTTTGTGGGGCCGCATCCTAACCTGCCGGAAGAAGAGTTTGAGGAATTCGCCCGCCGTAGCGCGATGGGGGAATTTTCGGGCTGTTTGCTTTATCGGGAAATTTCCCAGAAGGCCACTGACCCCTACATAAAGGAAGTCTTTAAACTTATCACTCGTGATGAGGGCCGCCATGCCAGCTTCCTGACCCACACCATGAAAGACCTGAATATTAATTTTGACCTCGGCTTTCTGGCCCACCAAAAGGAGCGGACTAAAATCCCGCCCAAAATTATGTGTGTCACGGTCTATCTCTCGGAAATTATCGGCTACTACCGCTACATCACCATTTTCGACCATTTGGAGGCGAACCCAGAACTGCGCTTCCACCCGATTTTCAAGTGGTTTGGCCGTTGGTGCAACGATGAGCATCGTCATGGTCATTTTTTCGCCATGATAATGAAAGCTCAGTCCAAGAGTATGCTCAAAGGGCCGCTAAATCACGCTCTTATTCGGTTCTTTACTCTGTCGGTTTACATCACAATGTATCTGCGGGATGCCAAACCTGCCGCCCAAACCTTTTATCGGCAAATGGGGTTAGTGCCGCGTGATTATGACCTTAGCGTTATTAAACGCTGTGACGACGAAGCCAGCACGGTTTGGGGCTTCAAGTTCCAGGTGGAGCATCCTACTTTTGTACGCCAGCTTGATAAAATGTCGGAGAATAACGACAAATTAGAAAAGTTGGGGGGCAAAAAAGGTCTGCAAGTAACCCTGCAACGGGCCTTGATAAAAGCTAATAACGTGGGTCGGATTTTCCGTCTGTTCGCTATGAAGACCGTTAAGGTCTAAAGAAATAGTGTTTTTGAGGGTCGTTCGCCAGAGCGGCCCTTTTTTATTTTACGGGATAAACCCTTTAACTCTTTGGGCGGTTCAGCTTTTTACTTTGGTAGTTTTGGACTATAATAGTAGCTATGGAAAACACCAACGAAACAAATCTAAATGTCATCCCGGTCAACCCTACCGATTTATCAACCGAAAAAAGAGCCCTTCCTTTTGACGATAGAATTGTTGAGCCGGAATGGGTGGTGCATTATCGTGCTCGCCGCCGGGGTAAGTGGCTGCGTTGGTTAGAGGCTCTTGCTACCAGTGTGGCGGCAATCGGGGTTGCGGCGGTTTTAATCCTTATCCCAACCCCCTTTAGTAGCCCCTTCCAGAACTGGAAAAATGCCATAATTGTGTTTGTGCTAGTCTGTTTTCTAGGCAAAACCTTGCTTGATACCCTCTTTTATGATCACTACCGCCCCTGAACATACACGATAAATTATCTCTTAAAAATATTTGAACAGGCGACGCAGTTTAGGCGGCACAACGTCTTCGGTTAGCTGCTTATTAAGGAAAGTTTCGCGGCTGGCCCAACACTCACGGGGCGAACGCACTTTACCGGGCTGAAATACTTTTAGCAAGCAACGGGGGCTTGGGTCAGTCAGTAACATCGCTCCCCGCCCACAAATATCCACAATCACTATCCACCAATCGGGAATATTTTGGGTCTCAAAGCCCGCTTTTTCGGTAAAACGCCCTACAATATGGGATTGCCCGAACAGTGCCACAAAATCATTCCAGGCTGGATTATACTTTAATAAACTCGCCAATTTTGGTAATTCCGGGGCTAAAAGTTCGTACAAGTGGCGTGAATAAGCTAGATCGTTCCCATCTCCCCGGAGGCGCGGCAGAAATAGCTTCATATGCAGCCGCAGGATTTTATCACCACGCCGAATAACCGTACCATCTTTTAAGCGGGTGGGCCAGGGTCGTCGGTAACGCCGCTTGACTATCACCAGATAGCCGATACGGTAGGCCATTACAGGCTCAAAAAAGCCTCGACAGAAATCAAAGGCAATCACATATTCCAGCCAGAACTTCCCCCAAAAATTTTTCATGTTTTATAATACTATACCAAAAATGGGACTATAGTACCCTGAATACCCAAAAAGACTATTGTATTGTGTTTTCCACATGTCCTAAACTGATTGTATGGAAGTGATAACCTGATGCATCCAACCTGGAAGTAATTGGATTATTAAGCGGTAGAAAAGTTCGAGCCAAAGCGCAGAAAAGGTTTTATCTAGTTTTCTTATTTCTTATTTTTTATGAGTTGGTGTGCTTGAGTTTAGCTTTCCCCTGAACCTCCAAATTACTTTCCTGGATTCGCCTCGGTGGTAGCTTCCGCTTATTTTGCTGATATTTATTTAATTGCCAGGGTACTGCATTTGCAGACAAAAACAGGAGGTATTCAGGTGCTTGATTTCAAGAAACTTTTTAAACGATCAACCGAAGAACAAGAGGGGCAAGGGCTGGTTGAGTATGCCTTGATTCTTTTTCTGGTAGCGGTGGTTGTTATCGCTATTCTTATTCTTCTTGGCCCTCAAGTTGGTAGGGTGTTCAGCTCCGTCAAATCGGGTATCAGCTAACTGGCTTGATTTTTCAATTTTAAACGTCAGGAACACCGGGATTTTAATAATTTTGGTACTTGACAGCCCGATAATATTAGCCTGTACTAATTTATAAAATTAGTACAGGCTTATAAAGCAATTTTACCTCTCCTTTACTCTAAGTCAGTTGCCAATATATTACACGGGTTGCCACCTCAGAGGCAATCCTGACAGCGGCCCAACCGGGCTGCTTTTTTTTATGAAACAAAAAACCGCCATTACGACGGTTTGGAATTTAGTATGATACGCGTACGGGGATTCGAACCCCGGTTACCGCCGTGAAAGGGCGGTGTCCTAGGCCTCTAGACGATACGCGCATTTCAAAAATAACCCATTGGAACGGGTCACTTTAGCCCGAATAATATACCATACCTCAAAAAAATTCGCAAGTTTCCAAAATTGAATTTGGACTATCACTCATTTAACGCCTTCTCTAAACAAACCACCACGACACTAATTAAGGTATTAGGTGTTAGGTGTTAGGAAATTAAAAACCTAAAACCTAAAACCTAACGCCTAAATAGCTATTTCTTGGCGAACTTGGCAAACTTGGCGGTTAAATTTTCAATCTGGCTAGTGCGCCCCTCGAGTATAAGGTCGTTTGTGAATTGCCAATAAACCTAAAGAAAGTTAAAATCTAAACAGAAGCTATTACCAAAAATTTATACTAGAAAGTTGTTAGCTAGAAGTGAATGTTAAAGCAAGACGAGGATAATGTACTAAATCAGTGGAACGGGCCGGGTGAGCCGGAAGATGTATCGGCGGGAGGCGTGGTTTATCGCCAGATAGAGCGGAATGGGCAACCCCATTGGCAGGTGGCAATGATGCGTCGCACTGATAACGGTGGTTGGGATTTGCCAAAGGGCCACCTGGAAGAAGGCGAAACCATCCAACAGGCCGCTTTGCGTGAGGTTGAGGAAGAAGTTGGACTTCAGGCCGAGATTATCAAGGAGTTGGGGGAAAGTCGCTATGTGGCTGATACTAAACGAGGCCCCAAGCGCAAGATTGTAACCTGGTACTTGATGCGGGCTACCCCTTTTGACCAGCACCCCCGCCCTCAACCCGGCGAGACGATTGATACCCACTGGATTGACCTGGAAGGGGCGATTCCACTGGCGATTTACCCTACCGCCCGGATTATTTTGCAGCGGGCCAGACGTTACCTTGCTGCCCCCGGAGAAAGCAAATGAGTCAGGAGTTGGTGCGCCAGAAAAAGGAATTGCCGCTATCCGAAGCCATCTCCCGCTTTGTGCCGGATGGAGTCGAGAGTCTGGCGATTGGCGGGATGCATATGCACAACTGCCCGATGGCTTTGATTCGGGAAATAATACGGCAACAAATCCATATCAAACGCCTGATTACCAGCCCCGCCGCCTCGATTAACGCCGATTTGCTGATTGGGGCGGGTCTGGTGGATGAAATTGTAACCTCTTATCTGGGTTTTGAGCATCTGGGTTTAGCTCCGGCCTATCGCCGCTTTGCCCAGGCGGGTCGGCTAAAGGTTTACGAGTTAGACGAACTAACCCTGATTTTGGGCTTGCGGGCGGCAGCCGCAGGGCAACCTTTCGTAACCCTGCCACCGGGGATTGAATTGAGCGATGTGCCCAAAGCCTCACCCGAATTTTACAAAACCGTTACCGACCCTTTTAGCGGGCGCACGGTATTAGCAGCCCCGCCCATCAAGCCAAAGGTGGCCTTGATTGTGACGCAGCAAGCCGACGAATACGGCAACGCGCTATTCAAGGGCAGCGTTTTTACTGACCGGGAAATGATGTTTGCTGCCGAAACCGTGCTGGTGCAATCCGAGGAAATTATCCCAAGTGCACGGCTGACTAAAACGCCCCAACAGGTGACAGTTCCCGGCTATCTGGTGAGCGGGGTAGTGCAAGCGCGCTTTGGCTGTCATCCCACCAGTTGCCATCGGGTATATCATCATGATGAAGACCATCTCAAAATTTACTTGCAGATGGCCGCTACCGCCGAGGGTTTCGACGAGTACCTGAATAAATACGTCCTTAACCGCAACGAAACCGACTATCTCAGTAGCACTCAGGTCAAAGGATGAGGGATGAAGGATGAAGAAATTCAGGGGATAGGGGGAATTCGTAGGGGCGCACCTTGTGTTCGCCCTGAATCTAATGCGTAGGGGCGTGGTCGCCGCGCCCTGTTTCGGGAATTTTGTAGGGGTAGACCAATGTGTCTACCCGATATTGGCAGAATTATTTCCCCTTCCCTTGTAGGGATACGATGCATCGTGTCCGGGGCTTGGCGATCAGGTTTAACCAATTATCGGGACCAAAGTAGGAAAGTTAAGTATGGCTTCTACCCAAAACGGCGTACCATCAAAACAGAATAAGCTCATCGGTATATTACTGATAATAGTTCAAGGTGTCTTTTTTGTAGTTGCTATGTTAGGAAAAATGTTTATATACGATTCATTAATCTTTGTATTGATGGTAATTTTCATGGGAGCGATAATTACGGTGTTTGCCATAAAAACCAAGTTCTTTATAATTTTTTGGCAATCAAATACAATTATCTTAACTGGTCTTACGTTGTACTTATGGACTTCGGTACATTGGAACGATAGTATTATTATATTCATCCCTTTGGTATTACTAAACACGATATTGGGCCGAATTTTCCTTCATCTTACGGAAAAACGAAAGAAAACCCTGGCCTTAAAAGCTGACGACTGATAGCTGAAAGCTTCCCAACAACCATTATGAACAATATGTCTATTGAAGAATTAGCAAATTTTTACCGCAACAAACTCTCCAAACTGGAAGTAATGGCCTGCCTGATGTCCCGCCAGTTAAAGGACGGGGAAATGGTAGGGACAGGGGCGGGAAGTGCAGTGGCACGGGCGGCCTGTCGGTTGGCCCAACTTCGGCACGCCCCGAATCTAAATTATGTGGCGGGGGGAAGTGGTGCGGTCAACTCGCTGCAAGAGCCCCTGGTTAATTCTTCCTGCGATTACACCAACCTGATTTGCGAGGCGGTTATCAGTACGGCGGAACTGATTTCTTCGGGCGGTACGGGCAAGCTGCACACCTTCTTGTATGGTGGGCTACAGGTGGACAAATACGGCAACGTTAACCTGAGCGTGATTGGCGACTATAACAAACCCAAATTACGGGGGCCGGGTTCGGCGGCTTTGCCCTTTCTACCTAACGTGGAACGCTCGATTATTTTTATGACCGACCACACCCCGCGCTCGTTTGTAGAAAAGGTGGACTTTCGGACTGCTCCCGGCTTTCTGGAGGGTGGCGAAAGCTGGCGACAGGCAAAAGCTAATGGGCAAATACGCGGCAACGGCCCGTTTCTGGTGATTTCACCTTTGGCGGTGCTGGATTTCGAGGAAGAAAGCAAGGCCATGCGACTGGTTTCGGTGCATTCTGACTGCACCCTGGAGGAGGTAATAGCGGCTACGGGCTTTGAGCTGATTATCCCGGCGGAAGTGCCCACCACCGTCGCGCCCACTACCCTGGA